>Ga0256865_1000022_pt1 | contig 56039 bp, 54 predicted proteins | sample RVTome_14_FD_187337 | JGI IMG/M metagenome (GOLD analysis project Ga0256865, IMG submission 187337) | Soil microbial communities from uranium-contaminated site in the Upper Colorado River Basin, Wyoming, United States - RVT145D125 HiSeq ... | reverse complement strand
CGCCGAGGCCCGTCCGATTCCCTGGGTACCGCCGGTGATCGCGGCGACCTTTCCTCTCAGACCCAACTCCATGGTTTGCTCTCCGTTTTCCCTCGCACGCAGCCCGATTCTAACCCGGGCGTCCGCGGTTTGTATTTCATGCCGCCGTCACAGGACCGGAATGCCCCGGGCCGGCGCCCTGTTTGTTCCGATTGAGGCATTGTGCGCGGGGCGCCTATTCAAAATGCGCCGTTTTGAGACTACGATAAGGACCATGACGAAAGGGGGGGACGGGATGACCATGAATGCCTTCTCGACGCATCGAAGGCTCCGGATCGGGCGCGTCGTCGCGCAATTCACGCTCGCCGCAGCCCTGGCGGTTGCGGCGGGACCGCTCATGGCCCAGGACGAGGGCGCCAGGCCCGCGCCGCCCGCCGCGCAGGAAGGTGAGCGCGCGGCGCCGCGCAATCGGCCCGAGGTCACGGTCGACGCACTGTCGGTCGTCAAGGTCCGCGCCAAGGCCGTCGCGGACGCGCGCACCTCCCGCAGCCTGGGCGCATCGCGCGAGGGCACCGGCGTCGTCATCGATTCGGAAGGCCTGGTTCTCACGATCGGCTATCTCATCCTCGAGGCCGAGTCGGTGGAGCTCTCAACGGCCGATGGGCGGAAATTCCCGGCCAGGGTGATCGGGTACGACAACACCACCGGCTTCGGGCTGCTCCGCGCGCTGAGCCCGCTCCCCATCAAGCCGGTGCAGTTCGGCAGCTCATCCAAGATCGGGCAGCGCGAGCTGGTGCTGATCGTGGGGTTCGACGGCGTGGCGCCCGCCTATGTCGTGTCCCGCCGGCCCTTCGTGGGCTACTGGGAGTACAGGCTGGACGAGGCAATTTATACCGCGCCCGCGACGGTGAACTGGAGCGGCGCCGCCCTTCTCAGCCGGGGGGGCCGGCTCCTCGGCATCGGCTCCCTCGTGGTGGGCGATGCAGCCGGCGCGCAATCCCGCGTGGCCGGCAACATGTTCGTTCCCATCGATCTCTTGAAGCCCATGCTCGGCGCGCTGATCGCTGACGGAAAAGCGCCGGGCCCGCCGCGCCCCTGGATCGGCGTCAACACGCAGGAGCTGCACGGCAATGTCATCGTCACGCGCGTATCGCCCGAGAGTCCCGCTGATCTCGCGAGCATGCGCAAGGGCGACGTGATCGTCAGCGTGGGTGGCCAGGCGATCAAGGGGCAGTCTGATTTCTACAGCCAGCTCTGGGCGACGGGGGAAGCCGGTGTCGAGATCGCGCTCCATGTGCTGCGAAGCGGACGGGTGGAGAAGCTCTCCGTCAAGTCGGCTGACCGCAGCAGCTACCTGAGAGTGCGCACCAGCTACTAAGAACCGGTAACCGAAAGAAAAGCGCAGACACGAAGGACACCAAGGACACGAAGGAAATTCAGTATCGTTTCTCCTCTGTGTCCTTCGTGTCCTTTGTGTCTGCGCTTTTGAGATCGCTCGAGCGGGAGCGAAGTCATTTTGATACGGGCTCTAAGAGGACCGCGCGACCGGTTCGGCGGCTAGAACATGCTCAGCCCGAGCACGCCGGTCGCGAGATCCATCTCTTCTACGAGCTTTTTCCCCACCAGGTTGCGCAGCGTTTCCGTGGTGCCGCCACCGAGGCTGCCGTAGCGCGCGCCGCGGAAGAAACGCGACACCGGGAACTCGTCGGTAAAACCATAGCCGCCATGGACCTGGACCGCCTCCGAGGTGACACGGATGCTCATCTCGTTGCAGTAGATCTTGGCCATCGCGGCCAGCACGGGATCGGGAAACGGATCTCCGCTGACGGCGGCGCGGTAAAGCAGACCGCGCCCCGCTTCGATCTCGATCAACATGTCGGCGGCCTTCCAGCGCAGGCCCTGGAAATCCCCGATCTTCTGTCCGAACGCTGAACGCTCGCGCAGGTAGCGCACCGCTTCCTCCAGCGCGCCTTCGGCCAGCCCCAGGCAGATCGCAGGGTTGAGACAGCGCTGGGTGTTGAAGGCGGAGAGCAGCCGCTTCATGCCGTTGTCGCGCAGCACGAGGTTCTCGAGCGGCAGCTCGACGTTGTCGAACAACACCTCGCATAGATTCTCGCCGCCCATCGTGTGGTAGCTGGCGCGCGCGGAGAAGCCCCTCGCGCCACCCGGCACGAGCACGCAGCCGATCCCGGCCGCCCCCGGCACCCGGTTCACGCGCGTGAAGACGACCAGCATCTCCGCGATGTCGGCCCTCGAGATGAGGGTCTTCACGCCGTTCAGCACGACGCGGTCGCCCTTGACGTCGGTGTTGGTCTTGTAGTTGGGGACGTCGGTGCCCGCATCCGGCTCGGTCATGCAGATGGCAAGGATGGCCTCGCCGGTGCAGACGCGCGGGAGAACGCGGCGCTTGATCGACTCGGGCGCGTAGGCGGAAAGAATGCGCGCTTGCACTCCGACTTCGCCGAGCGCCGCCATCGCGGTCACGTAGCAGACCTTGCCGATCTCCTCGAGCACCAGCACGGTGTCGAGGATTCCGAGACCGGAGCCGCCGTATTCCTGCGGAACGGCCATGCCGAGCACGCCGATCTCGGCGAGCTGCTCCATGTTCTCCGCCGGCCACGTGCCGTCCAGATAACGCACGGCACGCGCCTTGAAGTCCTTCTGGCAGACGCGCCGCACGGCCTCGACGAAGGCGCGCTGTTCTTCGCTGATTCTGAAGTTCATTGTTTCGTGAAACGTGAAACGTTAAACGTGAAACACGCGCCGGTGAAATTGCCGGCGCCGCTCGGTGCGAAGGAGGGCTAGAGTATAGGGCGCAGCCGCGACCCGGGAAAAGGCGCGCGCCAAATTGACGCTCGGGGGCCCCTATCCTAGACTGCCCGTTCCCCGGCAACCCGAATCACGGAGCTCACCATGGATCTACCTGCCATCCAGCCGAAAATCACCGGCAAGGAACACTGGACCAAGAAAGGCGACGTCAAGCTTTTCCTGTGGGAGAAGCCGGCACCGGCGCAGAAGCCCGCCCGGGGCACGGTTCTCTTTGTCCACGGCTCATCGATGGGCTCGACGCCCACGTTCGACCTCCAGGTCACGGGAAGGCCCTATTCGTCGGCGATGGACTATTTCGCGGCGCAGGGCTTCAACACCTGGTGCGTGGACATGGAGGGCTACGGCCGCTCCGACAAGAAGCGCGACATCAACAGCGACATCGCGACCGGGGCCGATGATCTCGAGGTCGCCACCGACTACATCATGAAGGCGGCGAAGGTGAAGCAGTTTCTCGTCTACGGCATCTCCTCGGGCGCGCTGCGCGCCGCGATGTTCGCGCAGCGGCAGCCCTCGCGCGTGCAGCGCCTCGCGCTCGATGCGTTCGTGTGGACGGGCGAGGGCAGCCCGACGCTCGCGGAGCGGCGCAAGAAGCTGCCCGAATTGAGCAAGAAGAACCGCCGGCCGATCGACCGCGCGTTCGTGCACAGCATCTTCAACCGCGACCACCCGGGCTGCGCCGATGAGAAGACGATCGAAGCCTTTGCCGACGCGATCCTCGAGCTCGATGACTCGGTGCCGACCGGCACCTACGTCGATATGTGCTCGAAGCTGCCCGTCGTCGATCCGGCGAAGATCAGCGCGCCGACGCTCATCATGCGCGGGCAGTTCGACGGCATTGCTGGCTTCGACGATCTCGTCGAGTTCTTCAAGCGCCTGCCCAATCCCGACAAGCAGTTCACGGTGATGCCGGGCATCTCGCACGCGAGCTTTCACCAGATCAATTACGTGCTGGTCTACCACATCCTGTACTCGTTCTTTACCCAGCCCGAGCCCATCTATCGGGGCTGATCGAGGAGCGAGTAGCGCGACTCGCGGGGCCCCAGTTGCCCGCCGGGTCCCGTATTTCCTGACCAATGGGGCCAGATTCGCAGGTCCCGCCCGGTGGTCTATGGCCTTGAATACTTGAGAATACCGGGAAGGGCCCAAAGAACAGGAGGGTTGAAAATCGGGTCATCATGTGGAACTATGGCAACCTCCATCAGAGAATTGGCCCGCGGCCGGTTTTGGCATAGCCATAACCTGCGGGCCGAACAGGCGTCTTGGCCAGATGACTGCCTTGGATTCCTGGGTCTCGAGGGGTGGCGAATGCGATGTCGGCGGTCTGACGGCGGCATGGCAGACCGCACGGATTCTTTCTACAACACGAAACGAGGAGGTTCCATGGAACTGCGTAGACTTTTGCGTCACACGGGGACGGCGATCGTGGCCGCCACGATGGTTTTCGGTGCCCAGGCCTGGGCGGAATGGCCGGAGAAGCCGGTGCGCGTGATTGTGCCGTTCGGCACTGGCGGCGGCACCGACATCCAGGCGCGACTGCTTGTCGACAGCTTGAGAAGGCAGACGGGGCAGAACTTCGTCATAGACAACCGCAGCGGCGCGGGCGGCCTGATCGGGGCCGAGATCGTCGTCAACTCGCCTGCTGATGGCTATACCCTTCTCTTCACCACGGCGACTCTGGCGATCAACACGACCCTTTTTTCGAAGCGGCTGAAGTTCAATACCCGGACCGATCTTGTGCCTTCCACGCTGGTATCGGACGCTCCGAACGTGCTGTGCGTGCATCCCAGCGTGCCGGCCAAATCGGTGCAGGAGTTCGTGGCGCTCGCGAAGAAGATTCCCGGCAAGATGAACCTCGGCGTCAATACCCCCGGCAGCACCAGTCATTTCGCGGGTGAAATTCTCGCGCAGCAGGCCAAGCTCGACTACACGATCATCGCCTACACGGGCGGCGGACCGGCCATGGCGGGGCTCGTCACCGGTGACATCGATGCGTTGTTTCCGACTGGTCCGGTCGCAGCGCGCGCGATCAAGACCGGACGGGTGCGTTGCCTCGCCGTAACGACCGCCGACAAGAACCCCGCGTTCCCGGATCTGCCTGCGCTCAGGACGATCGTGCCGGGTGTCGAGATCGGCAACTGGTACGGGATGTTTTTCCCGAAGGGCACGCCATCGACCGCCGTGAACAGGCTGCCGCAGCTCATCAAGACGGCGCTCAGCGAAAAGAAGATCAGCGAGTTCTACAAGCAGCAAGCCCTGGTGGCCGTTGGAAGCTCGCCGGATGAGCTCCGCGCGCGATTTGTGGGTGATATCAAGAAGTACGCCGCGGTGATCAAGGAACGCAAGATCCCGCTGCGCTGACCGATGCTGCGGCGCGAACTCGGCGCCGCGCCTCACCGCAAGCAGGCGCCCTCCCGAAAGGAGGGCGCTTTTTTTGTGTAAATCGATCCTCGACCGGGAAAACGGAAGTGCCGCCCTGTGCCCTCGTCGAGGCCCGCGGGCTGCGGGCAGTCTCAGGGATGGGTGCCTTATAATTCTCGGGACGAAGCCTGCAGCCAAACTCCCAAGGCCAAAACACCATGGCGCCTCCCGGTTCCAACGTGCGTCCCGCGCCGGACGCCGTGCTCACGCGGATCGCAGACTACGCGGCCCGCTATCCCGTAAAGAGCCGGCTTGCGCTCGAGACCGCGCGGCTTGCGCTGATCGACAGCCTGGGCTGCGGTTTCGAGGCGCTCGCCTACCCGGATTGCACCAAGCTCCTGGGACCGGTCGTCCCGGGAACGATCGTGCCGAACGGAAGCCGCATCCCGGGTACGGCATACGTCGTTGATCCTGAGCGCGCCGCGTTTTGCACGGGCGCGCTCGTCCGCTGGCTCGATTTCAACGACGCCTTCTACGGCGAAACCGTGATGCATCCCTCGGACACATTCTCCGGCATTCTGGCTGTAAGCGACTGGCTCTCGCGCACGCGCGTGGCGGCCGGCAGGAAGCCGCTCGTCATGCGCGACGTCCTGGAATCCGCGGTGCGGTCCTACGAAATCATGGGCGGGCTTGGCCTCGAGAACAGCTTCACCGGGGTCGGTCTCGACCACACGATACTCGTGAAGATCGCGAGCACCGCGGTCCTGACCCGGTTGCTCGGCGGCACGAGTGACGAGATCGTGAATGCGGTGTCGCACGCCTGGCTCGACGGCCACGCGCTGGCCGCCTTCCGCCGCAGGCCCAATACCGGTCCCCGCAAGTCGTGGGCCGCGGGTGATGCTGCGAGCCGCGGCGTGCGCCTTGCATTGATGGCGGTCAAAGGCGAGATCGGATGCCCGGCAGCGCTCACGGCGAAGACCTGGGGCTTCTATCAGGTACTTTTCAAGGGACGCACGTTCCGCTTCCAGCGTCCCTTCGGCAGCTACGTGATGGAGAATGTGCTCTTCAAGATTCCCTATCCAACGGCGTTTCACGGGCAGAGCGCGGTGGAGGCAGCGATCAAGGTCCATCCGCTGGTGAAGGACCGGCTCGATGACATCAAGCGCGTCGACGTGCGCTGCCACAACTCGTCCATGGTGATTCTCGACAAGACCGGGCCGCTCTACAACTTCGCGGACCGGGACCATTGCATGCAGTACATGATCGCGGTCGGCATGATCTTCGGAAAGATGACAGCCGGGCACTACGAGGACCACATTGCGGCCGACCCGCGCATCGACCGTCTGCGCGCGAAGATGGTGCTGCGCGAGGACAGGACCTACAGCCGCGACTACCTCGATCCGGCCAAGCGCACCAACGCGAATTCGATCAAGGTGCACTTCAAAGACGGCACGAGCCTCCCGCTCTCGGAAGTGCTCTATCCGCTCGGGCACCGCCGGCGGCGCAAGGAAGCGATTCCGGTGCTGATGAAGAAGTTCGAGACGAATGTCGCACGTGTCTTCGCAGGGCGGCAGCGCGACGCGATCCTGAGCGCCTGCCTCGATCAGAAGCGGCTCGAGGCGATGCCGGTCGACGAGTTCATGGCGCTCGTATCGCTCTAGAAGCGCTGGCCGAACAGCCTTCGGTGCAAAGCCATGAAGCTGAAACGGCACACACCCTTCCGCTATCAGCTGTCGGAGTTCGACTGCGTGCCCACGACCATCACCAACGCGATCTCCTACCTCTACGACCGCCACGAGATCCCGCCCGAGGTCCTGCAGCGGATCTACCTCTACACCCTGGATGGCGTGGGGCGGCGCGGAACGGTGGGCCGCGGGAGTTCCGACGAGAGCGTGCGCCTGCTCTCGGAATGGCTGCGGCAGTTCAGGACCAGCACATTCCGGCTCGGGACCGAGTTTCTCGTGGGGCGCGAGGTCAATCTGGGCCGGGGCAACCGCATCGTCGAATGCTTGAATGACGGGGGCGTCGCGCTTTGCAACATCACCTACGACCGCGGCGACTGGCATTACCTGCTCGCGCTCCGCGCGGACGACGAGCGGCTCTACTTCTTTGATCCGTACTGGCGCGGCGAGATCCGCGTGCCCGGCGGGCGCATCACGAGCATCCGCCCCCCCGCTGCGGACGGCGCGAACCTCGCGATCGACCGCGACTGGCTCGACACCGCGAGCAACCGCAGGCGCTTCTGCTTTGGCTCATGGCGCAATCGGGATTGCCTGCTCTTGTGGCGCCGCCGCTGAATCGCGCCGGTGAATCGTGAATAGTGAATGGTGAATGGAGAACGAATGAATCATACTGAAGAGCGAAAGCGGCTGCGCGCCGTGCTTGCCGGAACGAAGTGCCTGTCGCCCGCCAGCGTGTACGATGCGCTGTCGGCCCGGGTGGCAGAATCGGTGGGCTACGAGCTCGGCATGCTCGCGGGGTCGGTGGCCTCCAACACCACGCTTGCCGCGCCCGATCTCATCGTGCTCACGCTGACCGAGTTCGCGGACCAGGTCCGGCGCATCATGCGCGCGAGCCGCCTCTCGCTGATTGTCGATGCCGACCACGGCTACGGGAATGCCCTCAACGTCATGCGCACCGTCGAGGAGCTCGAGCACTCGGGGGTGTCCGGGATGAGCATCGAGGACACGGCGTTGCCGACGCGGTTTGGACAGCGCGAGGGCGCCGATGAGCTGATCTCCCTCGATGAGATGGTGGGCAAGCTCAAGGCCGCGGTCGCGGCGCGCCGCGATCCGGCCACCGTTATCCTCGGGCGCACGGCAGCCCTGAAGGTTGAGGGCAGCGAAGGCACCGTGAAACGCGCAAAGGCGTTCGCCGGCTGCGGCGTGGATGCGATCTTCCTCGTTGGCGTGGAGTCCGCAGATCAGGTAAAAGTGGTCCACGAGGCGGCCCGTCTCCCGGTCATGGTGGGTTCAGCCCCCGCGTCAATCAAGCGCGATGATTTTGCGGCCGCCGGGGCGCGTGTCCTGCTGCAAGGCCATCAGCCGGTGGCGGCCGCCGTCAAGGCGCTGCGCGAGACCTACGCTCATCTTTTTGGCGGTGGCGCTCCAAGCGATCTCAAGGATCGGGTCGCCTCGGCGAAAGACATGGAAGAGCTCGTGGGTGCCGCCGCGTACAAGCAGCGGCAGCGCGATTTTCTCCGGATAAAGCGGTGACCGGTGACCAGCGACCCGTCCCATTCGTGAAACGTGAAATGAACCTCTTCGTCGTTCGGCTGTAATCCTGCTTCTCTCCGCGTCCCGGCGGTGCAATGAATTCGGTGAACGGCAACGGTGAGCGGTGTACCATGAAGGTAGACTTCTTGGCGGTCGTGGCGTCATGGCGGTTCAATTGAGTTTCTCTCGGCGTCTCGGCGGTTAAAAGGATTCCTTTCGGCATGAAGCGGCCGCTCGAGGTTCTCCAGCTATATCCGCAGCACGACTACACGCTGGCCGGCGCCTTTGCGAGCCGCGCGCAGCGCGTGGGGGAGCGGCCGTTTCTTCTTTTCGGTGGGAAAACCTGGAGCTGGCGCGAGTTCGGAGAGCGCGTCGATCGCACGGCGCGCCTGCTGCTCGCGCGCGGCGTCCGCAGAGGCGACCGCTTCGGCGTGATGGCGCGGAACTGCGACGGCCACGTCTTGCTGCTCTTCGCGGCTGCGCGCATCGGCGCGATCATGGTGCCGGTGAATCCTGATTTCGGCGTGGGTGAGGCGCGCTATGTCCTGCACCACGCCGAAGTGAGTGCGGTTGCCGCCGGCAGCGAGGCCCTCGACGTGGCGCGCAAGGCGTGCGACGGACTCGGCACAACGCCGTGGTTCGTTCTGCTCGATGCCGGGCGGCATGACGTGCCGCTGCTCGAAGACCTTGCCGCGCGGGCCCCGAATCTCGCGCTCCCCGCGGGTATCTCCGCGGACCAGACCTGCCTCATCGTTTACACGTCGGGAACGACCGGTTTCCCGAAGGGCGCGATGCACAGCCAGGGAAGCTTCGTCACGGGCGGGGAGGCGTTCGTGCAGCGCGTCCATCTCCAGGACGATGACCGCGTGATGATCGTGCTGCCGCTGTTTCACATCAATGCGCTGTTCTATTCCGTCGCGGGCACGCTCGCTGCCGGCGCGAGCATGGTGATCGTCCCGAAGTTTTCCGCCTCGACATTCTGGCAGACGGCGGTTGACACCGGGGCGACGGAGGTCAACATCATCGAGGCGATCGGGACCATCCTCAAGAACCGGCCGCGTTCTGAGTTCCGGCCGGAGCACCGGATCCGGAAGGTCTACGGCGTGCGCCAGGCAGTTGCCGGCACGTTCCGCGATGAGTTCGGCATTCCCCACTTGGTCGGCGGCTACGGCATGACCGAGATTCCAGGCGTCACCTGCAATCCGTTCGAGGGACCGGCGAAACCGGGCAGCATGGGCCCCATCGGCCGCCATCCCGATCGGGAGCGGGCGTGGGCCGAGTGCCGCGTGGTCGACGACGAGCTGCGCGATGTGCCGGACGGCGAAGCGGGCGAGCTGCTGGTCAAGACCCCGGTCATCATGCAGGGCTATTTTCGCGATCCCGAGCAGACGCGCGCTGCCTTTGTCGACGGCTGGTTCCGAACGGGAGACCTCGTCCGGCGCGATGCCGATGGCTACTTTTTCTTCATCGCGCGCAAAAAGGACATCATCCGGCGTCGCGGCGAGAATATCTCCGGTGCCGAGCTCGACCGCGTGATCGCGGAGCACCCGGCGGTGCACGAAGCCGCCGCGATACCGGTGGACGCCGAGCTCGGGGAGGACGATATCCTCGTTGCCGTGGTGAGGAAGCCCGGCTACGATGTAACGGCGGAGGAGATCGCAACGTGGTGCCGCGAGCGGCTGGCGCCGATGAAAGTGCCGCGCTTCGTGGCGTTCGTCGATGAGCTTCCCCATACGCCTACCCACAAAGTCGCGAAAATGACCCTGAGGGCGGACAAATCGCTCAGGGATCGCGCGACCGATCTCGCCGGATCCGTCGCGTGATGGCCGGGTCGTAGCGTCGGACCGGGCACAAATTTTCTTCTGAGGAGTACCGCAATGAAAGAGTTCATCCTGAGTGTCGCCGCCTCGCTGCTGGCGGTCTCGATCACGCCCCTGTGGGCACAGGGCGCGGGCGATTTCCCGAGCAAGCCGATCCGGCTGGTAATCCCGTACCCCCCTGGCGGCGGCATGGACACGATCGGGCGTCCGTTCGCGCGGCAGCTCTCTGCCAATATCGGCCAGCAGGTCGTGGTCGACAATCGTGGCGGCGCGAATGGCAATATCGGCATGGAGATCGTTGCGCGCGCGAACCCCGACGGCTACACCATCGGCTTTGCGCTGAGCGCGCAGCTCGCCATCAATCCCGGCCTCTACAAAAAGCTGCCGTACGACCCGGTCAAGGATTTTGCACCGCTCACCCTCTTTGCCGACGGGTGCTACTTGCTTGTCGTGAATCCGTCGGTGCCGGCGAAGTCGGTGAAGGAGTTGATTGCGCTCGCGCGCGCGAAGCCGAACGGGCTCGCGATGGCTTCGTCGGGCAATGGCAGTGGCGGCCATCTCGCGGCGGCGCTGCTCACGAGCATGACCGGAACCAAAATGCTGCATGTGCCCTACAAGGGTGGAGGCCCGGCACTGATTGCAGTGCTCGCGGGCGAGGTGCAGACGCTGTTCGCGACCTATGCTGTTTCGAAAGGGCACATCGCAGCCGGCCGCTTGCGCGCGCTCGGGGTCTCCACGGCCCGGCGGCCCGCGGTGATCCCGGACATCCCGACCATCGCCGAAGCCGGCGTACCGGGTTACGAATCGAGTCCCTGGTATGCGTATGTGGCGCCAGCGGGGACCCCCCGCGCGCTCGTCATGCGGCTCAATCAGGAGATCGTGCGCGCGTTGAACCATCCGGACTACCGGAAGCTGCTGGTGGCCAGCGCAATTGAACCCATTGGAAGCTCGCCCGAGCAGCTCGCCCGTTACATCAAGAGCGAAATCGCAAAGTGGGCCGGAATCATCAAGGAGGCCGGCGCCAAGATCGACTGAAGGGAGCGCGTCATCGGACTTGAGCGAAAAGACATAGGTCTCGCAGTCGTCGGCGCAGGCCGTATCGGGACGTTGCGTGCACGGCTTGCCGCGCAGCATCCGGGCGTGCGCTTCATTGCGGTGTCTGATCGGGAGCCGGCGCGCGCAAGGGAACTGGCGAGCCAGGTAGGCGGCGAAGTGCATTCGGGCGACAACCTGGAAGTCATCTCACGCCCGGAGGTGAATGCCGTCATCGTTTCTACCAGCGAGGGCGAGCACATGGCGCCGGTGCTCGCAGCGATCAAGCAGGGCAAGGCAGTGCTGGTGGAGAAGCCGATCGCGCTGACGCTCGCCGACGCCGACGCGATGGTCGAGGCGATCGAGAGGAGCGGCGCGCGCGTCCACGTCGGCTATAGCCGCCGCTACAAGGAGCGCTACCTGATCGCGAAGGAGCAGATCGTCCAGGGGCGCATCGGCCGTATCACCGGCGGTGCTGCGCGTGTCTACAACGCGCGCGCGCAGGCGCTCGCCATTCTCAAGCGCCACCGCGAGGCGACACCCGTGGTCGATGCTTTGACCTACTACGTGGACCTCATGAGCTGGCTGCAGGGCGGCACGCCGCTCGCGGAGGTCTATGCGCGGGGGCAGAAAGGCGTCCTCAAGGAAGCCGGTTACGACGTCGACGACGTGAGCTGGGCTGTCTTCACGTATGCCGACGGCACGGTGATCAACCTTGGCATCAGCTACGCGCTGCCGGATAAGTATCCCGCGCGCGGCCACGCCGCCCGCGTCGAGGTGCTGGGCACCGGCGGCGTGATAATCCTGGACGACGACCACACCGATCAGCTGATGTACACCGAGAAAGGCATTCCGCACGTCTACCTGCCGGATCAGCCGGTCAACATGGTGTTCCTGCAGAGCGGGACGCCGGGGGACTGGGCGCTGGGTGATTTCTGGGGACCCATCGCGAACGAGACGCGCGCCTGGCTCGATCACCTGTCGATGGGCCGGCCGTGCGTGCTGGCAACCCCGCGCGAGGCGCGCGCGACGCTCGAAGCAACGCTCGCGATCGAGCATTCGATAGCCAGCGGCAAAGCTGTCAGGTTGCCGCTGGCTCAATGATTGAACCGCCGAGACGCCGAGAGGTTCATACCATGGTCAGAAGGACGAAGGTACCTGATTCTTGATTGAAGCTCTCGGCGCTCTCGGCGGTGAAGTATTGCTTTCGTCGTTCGCCATTCGTCATTCATCATTCTTTCGAGGGATGAACATGGGACAAGCTACGATCGACCAGGCACCACCTGCTGCCGAGGTCGCCAAGGTGCCGGAAGGCACGGATCTCATCGAGTGGTATTACCAGCGCGGCTATTCGGACGGCTTTCCGCTCGTGCCGCCCACGCCGGAAAAGATGTGGGCGATGGTTGACGCGCTCGGAGGCGATGCTCAGCGCCTGCTGTGCAAGGTGCCCCCGCGCTGGGGCGGTCTCACGCGCGAAGTGCTCGCGGTCAACATGGTGATGGCGGGTTGCCGGCCGGAGTACGCGCCCGTCGTCGAGGCGGCGATGCTCGCGCTGTGCCATGCGCCGTTCAATCTCAACGGCGTGCAGGCGACGACCCACATGGCGAGCCCGCTCCTCGTCGTCAACGGACCCGTGCGCCGGGAAATCGGCATGAACGCGGGCTGCAATGTCTTCGGCTCGGGCAACCGCGCCAATGCCACCATGGGACGTGCGCTGCGCCTTGTTCTGCTCAATGTCGGAGGCGGCTGGCCGGGGCTGCTCGACAAGAGCACGCTCGGCCACCCCGGCAAGTACACCTACTGCATCGCCGAGAACGAGGAAGAAAGCCCGCTCGCGCCCTATCACGTGGAGAAAGGTTTCAGGCCCGAGGATTCGACAGTGTTCGTGATCGCCGCGGAGCCGCCGCACAGCGTCACCAACCACTATGCAAACGATCCCGAGGGGATACTGGACAGCGTGTGCTCCGCGATGAGCACCATCTGCAACAACAACGCGGTGTCCGCCGGCCATTGCGCAGTGGTGCTCTGCCCGGAGCACGCGCGCACCATCGCGCGGCACGGATGGAAGCGGCAGGACATCCGTAATTACCTTTGGGCGCACTCGGGCAACAAGTGGAAGGACCTCTACGGCAGCGGCCGCTACGGCAAGGTCTACAATCGCAACCTGCCGGTGTGGTACAAGCGCGAGCCCGAGGCGCGCACGCCGATTGTGCCGGGGCCCGACAACATTCATCTCTTCGTCGCAGGCGGGGAAGCCGGTCGCTTCTCGGCGTTCATCCCGGGCTGGGGACACATGTCTTCGCCCGTTCTCCGCGGCGTCGGCGGTTCAGCGCAGTCCGCCACAGGCGCACAGTGCGTCGATGGAACCTGCTATCTTTAATCATCACGGGTACCCATCACCAGCCAGGAGGGGATGATGACCAAGACGCTGCAGGTGTACGATCCGCGCGGAACGGTCGAGGCGAATCCGCAGCCGATCGCGGGGCGGGTCAGGGGACTCGACGGGCTGCGGCTTGCGATCCTGGACAATACCAAGTGGAACGCCAACAAGCTGCTGCGCGGCTTGCGTGACAGGCTTTCTGCGGGACACCGCCTGAGCGGGGTAAATTACTACCGAAAGGAGAGCTTCTCGAAAAGCGCCGCGCCCGAGCTGATCGCCGAGATCGCGCGCAACAACGACATCGTCCTGACCGCGATCGGCGACTGAGGCTCATGCACGTCGTGCTGTATGCACGACTCGGTGGAGCTGGAAGGACGCGGCCTTCCCACAGCGGTCATCGTCACGACCGAGTTTCTTCTCGAAGCGCGCACGCAGTGCGATGCGCTCGGAATGACGGCGCTCGAGCCGGTCGTTATCGCACATCCGCTGTCGTCACTGACTGACGAGGAAATCGCGCAGCGGGCGGAGGCGGCGCTGCCGCTGGTCGAGCGCGCGTGGCTGGGCGCGCCGGAGGCGCGGGCGTAAGCGATGCAAAAGTGTCCTGGCCGCAGATGAACGCAGATGGAAATTTCAGAAACAGCAATACGCGAGGTTCCCCTCGACCGGGCTTACCACGATTCATCGAAAGTTGTTTTCCCTTACTCCGCTGCCAGGCCTGGATCGTCACATTCCTGAAATATTGAGCACGTAGGCTTCCCGTCAAATTCGCTGCGACGCGAACGCGTCGCAGCGCCGTGACGACAACGAGGAGAGTGCTCATGGACCGCCAGTCCCCGTTTTGCGTGTTGGTTGCATCGCTGCTGGCGATTGCCGCGTTTTCAGGCGCGCCCGCTCATTCCGCCGAACGCGGGGCCTACCCGTCGAAACCGGTTCGCATGATCGTTCCCTTTGCCCCGGGTGGCGGCAGCGACATTGTCGGGCGCGTCGTGGCGCAAGGGCTCGCGGAACAATGGGGTGAGACTGTCGTCGTCGACAATCGACCGGGCGCCGGGAGCACGGTCGGGGCTGCCATCGCCTCGAAGGCCAACCCGGACGGCTACACCGTCATGGTCTCAAGCTCGGCCATATCGTCGAGCCCGGCGCTTTACAAGAAGCTGAGCTTCGACATTACCAGCGATTTCGTCCCGGTTACCCTGATCGGGAGCCAGCCGAGCCTGCTGGCGGTCCATCCCAGCGTGGGGGCAAAATCGGTCCGGGAGTTCATCGCGCTCGCAAAGGCCGAGCCCGAAAAGTTCGCCTTCGCATCCGCAGGCGTGGGCAGCGCCACCCATCTCGGAAGCGAGCTCTTTCGCGTCAAGGCCGGCGTCAAGCTCGTTCACGTGCCGTACAAGAGTGCGGGCCTTGCAGCCACGGCCTTGCTGTCGGGCGAAGTCCAGGTGCTGATGACCAACATGGCGACGGCGCTGCCTCTCGTCAAGGCGGGTCGCATCACGGGGCTCGGCGTGACGAGCAAGGAGCGCTCGCCGCTTGCCCCCGAGCTGCAGACTGTTTCGGAAGCCGGGCTGACTGGTTTCGAATACAGCACCTGGTATGGCATGCTGGTGCCCGCCGGCACCCCCAAGAGTATTGTCTATAAGCTGAACACTGATGTTGTAAAGCTTCTCTCCGCAGGGCGCGCCCCGCGCGAGCGCCTGACGGGCAAGGGCCTGTCGATTCACGCCACCACTGCCGGCGATTTCGGCAGATTTCTCAAGAGTGAAGTCGCAAAGTGGCAGCAGGTGACGGCTTCAGCGGGGATCAAGCCGCGATAGCGCGCCCCGCTTCCGTCGCCCGGCGCGCAACCACTCCTTGCGCGTCCACAATGTAAGACGCGGCGCGCTCTCGCGCGCCGTCTTCGCTCGTTGACCAGGACTGGGCGGCTGGCTAGACTGCCAGCCTCCTCCGCGTCGACACCAAGAAGGACCCCGCGCATGGCAACCAGGCTCAAACTCAAGGACACCCGGGACAAGAAGTACCGCAAGCTCACCCGCAAGGACGTGCATGCCGCGGCAAGGCGCCTCAAGAACTGGGGCCGGTGGGGCAGGAAGGACGAGATCGGCACGCTCAATCATGTCGCTCCCGAAGATATCGTCGCTGCGGCGCAGCTCGTGCGCAAAGGCAAGGTGATCTCGCTGGCGCTCAACTACGACCAGCACGGACCGCAGGGGGCCAGGTCGAAGTACCCGGCGCTGGGGCGCTTCAATCCCATACACATGATGACGCGCACGGGAACGGATGCCTATTCCGGCGTGCTCGATCACCGCAAGATACGCGGGACCGACGACATCATCATCATGCCGCTTCAGTGCGGAACCCAGTGGGACGGGCTCGGCCACATCATGTACTACGACCACATGTGGAACGGCTACGACTGCCGCACCGTCACCTCCGGCGGCGCGCAGAAGGCCGGGATCGAGAAGACCAAGGAGAGGATGGTAGGGCGGGGCGTGCTGCTCGACGTGCCGCGCGCGCTTGGAAAGAAATGGCTGCCCGACGGTTTCGCCATCACGAGCGAGCTGCTCGATCACACCGCCGACAAGCAGGGTGTCGTCGTGCGCCGCGGTGATTATCTGCTGGTGCGCACCGGGCACATCGAGCGCTGCCTGGCGGTGAAGAGCTGGGACGGCTACTCGGGCGGCGATGCGCCCGGCCTCGCGTTCGAGACGCTCGACTGGCTCCAGGAGAAGCAGGTGGCAGCGATCGTCACCGATACGTGGGGCGTGGAGGTGCGTCCCAACGAATCCGAGGACACCAACCAGCCCTGGCACTGGATCGCAATCCCGATCATGGGGCTGACGGTCGGGGAAATCTTCTACCTCGGCGATCTTGCGAAGGATTGCGCCGAGGACGAGCGCTACGAGTTCCTGTTCGTCGCGCCGGCGCTGCCGATCACGGGCGCGGTGGGCTCGCCCGCGAATCCGCTGGCCATCAAGTGAAGGAAAGACTTGAACTGCCAAGACGCCAAGCACGCCAAGCGGAAAAAAGCGTAGACACAAAGGACACAAAGGACACAAAGGACACGAAGGATCATTAATCAGAAGAGCGGCGCGGCGTTGCCCCCGCCTTCTTGCTCATAGATGTAAACTTTTGTGTCCTTCGTGTCCTTCGTGTCCTTAGTGTCAATGCTTTGCCTGCCATTCGCCGATTAAGCAACGAATCACGTTTCACGATTCACGGGCGATGACCGTGAGCGTCCGCAAGAAAAAGGAGAGGAGGAGGCCTGCCATGATACAGAACGCGTCGCGTTTCATTCGATCCTGCGCCTTTGCGCTTGGAGTGCTCGGTCTTTGCGCTGCGGGCGCGCAGGCACAGCCGTATCCGGAGAAGCCAGTGCGGCTCGTGGTGCCGTATCCGGCGGGAGGCCCGCTCGATACTGTCGGCCGCATCATCGCCCAGGCGCTCTCGCCGCACCTCGGCCAGACCGTCGTCGTGGAGAACCGCTCGGGCGCGGGCGGAAGCCTGGGCGCGGGCGTCGTCGCCAGGGCGGCCCCTGACGGCTACACGATGCTGCTTGGCAACACGGGACCCATGACCGTCAATCCGGTACTGCGCCCTGATCTGCCGTACGATCCGCGCAAGAACTTCGCGCCCATCACGTGGCTCACCTCCGCGCAGATGGTGCTTGTCGTGCATCCGTCGCTGCCCGTCCGCTCGTTGAAGGACCTCGTCGCGCTGGCCCGCGCCCACCCCGGCAGTCTCAACTACGGCTCGGCCGGCGTAGGCAACCTGACCCATCTCGGGATGGAGCTCCTGCAGTCGAGGGCCAAGGTGAAGATGGTCCACGTTCCGTACAAAGGCGTCGCCCCGGCCTACGTGGACCTCATGTCGGGACAGGTCGCGCTCATGTTCGGAAACGTGTCCGGTCCGCTGCAGTACATCCGTGCGGGCCGGATGCGTGCCATCGCGGTGACCTCGACGCAGCCCTCTCCCGTCCTGCCGGGAGTGCCCATCATCGCGCAAACGTATCCCGGCTTCGACCTCGTGACGTGGATAGGAATCTTCGTGCCGGCCGGCACTCCCGACGCCATACGCGCGCGTTTACATGGGGACATCGTCAAGGTGCTGCGGCAACCGGCCGTCAACAAGCGGCTCGTCGATCTCGGCAACGAGGTGGTCGCGGGGAGCGCGGAGAAGCTCGCGGCCCACATCGACGGCGAGCTGGCGCTCTACGCGAAGATCATCAAGTCGGCCGGGATTCGCGCGCGCTGACCGCCGATGGCTTCCCGCCGGACAACCCGCGGCGAGGCCATCTCGCCGCTCATGCGGCGGTTGAGCCGCTATATTGCCGAGGTGCCGCGCCGCGCGCTGCCGCCGGCCGTCGCCGAGCGCGCCAAGCTGCATCTTCTGGATACGCTGGCGGCGATCGCTTCCGGCTCGCGCCTGCTGCCGGGGCGCCGCGCCATCGCTTTTGCCGCCGCGCAGGGCGGCGCCCGCGAAGCGTGCGTGATCGGAAGCCGCGTCGTCACGTCGGCCGTCACCGCCGCGCTTGCCAACGGCATGCACGGGCATGCCGATGAGACGGACGACACCTACTATCTGGCCCTCGTGCACCCGGGGTGCAGCATCGTGCCGGCCGCATTCGCCATGGCCGAGCGCGCGCGGGCAGGCGGAACAGCGCTGCTTCGCGCCATGGTGCTGGGCTACGACCTCTGCGCGCGTACTTCGCAGGCGCTTGGCCTGGAGCGGTTCCGCAGCCGCGGGCATTCGACCCACAGCTTCGGCGGGATCTTCGGCTCGGCCGCCGCCGCCGGCGCGCTGGCTCGCCTCGATGCCGACCGCGTGCGCTACCTTCTGTCCTATGCGGCGCAGCAGGCGTCGGGACTTTCCTGCTGGGCGCGCGATACCGAGCACATCGAGAAGGCGTTTCATTTCGGCGGCATGCCGGCGCGAAACGGCGTGACGGCGGCCGTCATGGTGGGCATGCGCTTCACCGCCGTGGAGGACGTGTTTTCGGGGGACCGCAATTTCTTTGATGCGTTCGGCGCGACCGCGCGGCCGGAGCGCCTCGTCGAGGGGCTCGGCCGCGAATACGAGATCATGAACACGTCGATCAAGCGCTGGCCGGTCGGATATCCGATCCAGGCCCCGCTCGATGCCGTGTCCAATCTCATCGCGGCGCACAGGATCCGTGCGCGGGACGTGGAGCGCCTGACGGTCACGATCGACGAGCAGGGGGCGCGCACGGTCAACCGCCGCAGGATGGCGAACATCAACATCCAGCATCTCGTCGCCATGATGCTGCTCGACGGCGAGATCACGTTCGACACCGCGCACGACGAGGCACGCGTGCACGACCCGGCGATCGCGCGTCTGAAACGGCGCATCGCGCTCGCGGGAAGCGCCGCGCTTCTACGCACGCGCACAACCCAGGCGATCGTGGAGATCGTCACGCGCGACGGACGGCGGCTGCGGCATCACACGCGGGCCGTTCGCGGCACCGCGACAAATCCGATGACGCGCGAGGAAGTGGCGGCGAAGAGCCGCGAGCTCCTCCGTCCTGTGATCGGCGCCCGGCGCACGGAGCGGCTGATCGAGACCATATGGCGCATCGAGCGCGTTCGAGATGTGCGGCAGCTCAGGCCTTTACTGCAGACTTAGAACCGGTAACAGAAGGAAAAGCGCAGGCACGAAGGACACCAAGGACACGAAGGAAATTCAATATGGTCTCTCCTCTGTGTCCTTCGTGTCCTTTGTGTCTGCGCTTTGGAGATCGCTTGAGCAGGAGCGAAGTCATTTTGATACGGGCTCTTGGAACGGCGCGAGTGGTGAGGAGTGAATGGACCCGGGCTAGAGCGTTAGAATTCGAGAAAGCAGGATTCGCTCAACTCAGCGCTCGCGCAATCAAAAAGGTAACACGATGAACATCGATCTCCACAATCACGTCGTTCCCCAGGGCGTCGTCGACGCGATCCGGCGCAACCCCGAGCGCTTCGGCACACGGATCGAGGACCGCAACGGCCGGCTCTACTTCGACGCGCACGGGCGCATGATTCCGCTGCTCGCGATGTTCTACGACATCGATGCCAAGATCGAGTGGATGAACCAGGTGGGCCTGGACATGGCGGCGATCTCCGTCGGTCCCCCGATCTATTTCTACCACCTGAAGGCCGACGCCGCCCTCGAGTCGGCGCGCCTCGCGAACGACGGCATTGCCCAGATGGTGGCGAAGTACCCGACGCGGCTGCGCGGCATGGCGCACCTGCCCATGCAGGATGCGGACGCGGCGGTGACCGAGCTCGAGCGCGTGGCGAAGGAGTACCAGTTCAAGGCGGTGGAGCTGGGCACCTCGATCGAAGGCAGGCCGCTCGCCGATCCCAAGTTTCGCAAGGTGCTGAAGGCGATCGAGCAGCACGGGCTTTTCATCTTCGCCCATCCCTATCAATGCCTGGCAAAAGGCTGGATGGACGATTACTACCTGCAGAACTTCATCGGCTTTCCGCTCGACACGACGATGATGGTGGCGCACCTCATGTTCAGCGGCGCGCTCGACGAGCTGAAGAAGTTGAAGGTCCTGCTCGCGCACGGCGGGGGCTACGTGCCCTACCAGATCGGCCGTTTCGCGCACGGGCACAAGGTGCGGGCCGAGCCCAAGGTCAACAACGCGAGCCCGCCGCGGGAGCTCTTCAAGCGCTTCTACTTCGACATGCTCGTCCACGACCCGCAGGCGGCGCGGCATCTCATCAACATGGCGGGCGCGGATCACGTCGTGATCGGCACGGACCATCCGTTCGACATGGGACCGGAGAGCCCCATCGGCGCGGTCGACGCGATTCCGGGCCTCACCGCGGGGGAGCGGGAATGGATCTGCGAGCTGACGGCGAAGGGGCTGTTCGGGGAGGATTGAGCCGGAAGTGCAACCGCCGATGAACGCCGGTCCACGCCGCCACAAAACCCGTATCGGCCCGGGACGTTTTTGACGCAGGTTTGCCCGCGCGATGGGACCCCCTCGGGTGTCCCGGACGGCGTTATTTGGTGCTTTGGGCGGCGGCTTCGCGCAGCGCAGCGCCCGATGAGTCGCGGCGGGCGGCGAGAAGCTGCTTCAGGCGCGTGACCGCGGAGTTGGGGCTCGTCAGGACCTTGCGCCGCGGGCGCGCCGGAATCGCGTTCGCGGCGCTTGCCATCGAGAACTGGCCGAGGATCAGCGCGTCGCATTCCCCGATTTCCTGCGCCGCTGCGGCGATCAACCGGTCATGGTCGGCGGCGCAGCCGGCATGAAGCGCGGAGAGCGCGGCCGGGACCGCGCGCGCCGTGATCTCGAGCGCGATGCTGCTCTTTTGCGCCATCTGCTCGAGCTCGCCCTTGAGCGCGGGAATGCTGGGCTCGAACGTGGCGAGAAGCCCGATCCGGTTGCCGACCGTCAGCGCCTCTTCCAGCATCGCTTCATTCGGCTTCAGGACCGGGATTCGCACCGACGCTGCCGCAGCTTCGATGGCGGCCCCGAACGCGGAACAGGTGAAGAGAACGGCGTCCGCACCGGAACCTTGCGCATAGCGCGCGAGCGCGACGAAGCGCTCGATCATGCGCTCGGTCAACCGGCCTTCGGCCGCGAGGTCCGCGGCGAGCGAGTCCTCCAGCAGGTGGGTCACGCGCGCCGCCGGCCACAGCTGCCTGAACGCCTCCCCGATCGGCTGCATGGCAACCGATGTAGCGTGAATCAGGGCTATGCGCGGCGTGGACATGGGACGGCGATTGTAGCCGATTACAGGCAAAGGTGGATAATTCGAGCGCGGGGAATTATCGTATGCATCGGCGCAGGCGCTTCCACACACAACAACGCGCTGCGTCGCGCCCTGTCCTGTTTATCGTTTCACCAACCTGGGAGAGAAGGGAAGATGAAGTCCAAAGCATATTGCCAGATCACGCTCGCGGTGCTGTGCGCTGCGTGCATCGTCGCAGCCGGAGTCGCAAAGGCGCAGGCCTACCCCACCAAGCCCATCCGGCTCGTCGTCCCGTATCCCCCGGGTGGCGGCAATGACCGCTTCGGGCGGCTGTTCGGGGTCAAGATCACCGAGGCCTGGGGCCAGCAGGTGGTGGTGGATAACCGTCCCGGCGCCGGCACCATCATAGGCACGCAACTCGCAGCGCGCTCGGCGCCCGACGGCTACACCATCCTGCTGTCGTCGATCGCCACGCATGCCATCGCCCCGAACCTGTATCGCAAGCCGGGTTACGATCCGGTCAAGGATTTCGCCCCGATCACGCTGCTCGCGATCGCGCCGACGGTCCTGTGCGTCAACACCGCGGTGCCTGCCAAGTCGGTCGGCGAGCTGCTCTCCCTGGCCAAATCCAGGCCGGGCGAGCTCAAGTTTGCATCGGGCGGCAACGGCACGCCGCCCCACATGGCGGGCGTCATCTTCGCCTCGCTGACCGGGGTGCAGCTGCTGCACGTTCCCTACAAGGGCGGCGGCCCCGCCATCGCGGGGCTCATCGGCGGAGAAACGAACATGATGTTCGACACGGCGGCCTCGATCCTGCCGCACGTGCAGGGCGGGAAGCTCCGCGCGCTCGCAATTGCCCGGGCGGAGCGGTTGCAGGAGTATCCGAACCTGCAGACGTTCAAGGAGGCAGGCGTCCCGGGCTACGAGGTGAACGCCTGGTACTCGATTCACGCTCCGGCCGGCACGCCGCGGCCGGTGATCATGAAGTGGAACCGGGAGCTCGCCCGCATCCTCAAGCTGCCCGACATCCGTGAGCGCATGAAGCAGCTCGGCTCCGAAGGCATCGGCAACTCGCCGGAGGCGTTCGCGAAGTTCGTTGAGACCGAGAGCGCCAAGTATGCGAAGGCCATCAGGCAGTCCGGCACACGAATCGACTAGATTGCCGGGCTTCCGGCCAGACCTTGAAAGACAACGGGAGAAAGGGGAAATCGTCATGAAAGCCTTCGTGTCCATCCTGTCGGGACTGGTGCTCGCGGCCGCCGCACCGCCGCCGTCAAGCGCGCAGAGCTATCCAGCCAAGCCGATTCGATTCATCGTCGGCTATGCGGCCGGCGGTGGAACCGACGTCATGGCGCGCGCGATCGCGTCGCAGCTGCCGGGCTCGCTCAAGCAGCGCGTCATCGTCGAGAACCGGCCGGGCGCGAACGCGAACCTCGCGGCCGAATATGCCTCGAGGCAGCCGGCCGACGGCTACCTCGTGCTGTTCATCTCCGTCTCGCACGCCATGAGCAAGTCGGTCTACAGCAAGCTCGGCTACGACATCGAGCGCGATTTTGTCCCGATCACGATCGTCTCGGAGGTGTCGAACGTGCTGGCGGCGCATCCTTCGCTGCCGGCACGGACGGTGAAGGAGGTGGTCGCGCTGGCAAAGGCCAAGCCGGGCGAGCTGACCTACGCCAGCTCCGGCGTGGGCAGCCCCGAGCATTTTGCGGGAGAGATGTTCAAGATGATGACCGGCACGAACATCCTCATGGTGCCCTACAAGGGCGGCGGGCCGATCGCCATCGATCTCGTCGCCGGCCACGTCATGACGAGCTTCAGCACCATGCCGCCCATCATTCCGCACGTGCGCTCGGGACGCGTGCGGGCGGTCGCCGTGACCAAGGCCCAGAGAGCGGCGGTCCTGCCCGATGTGCCGACGATTGCCGAGTCCGGCGTGCCGGGCTACGCGATGAGCACCTGGTATGGCTGCGTGGTGCGGTCCGGGACGCCGCAGGAGATCGTCGTCCGCCTGAATGACGCAGTGCTCAAGGTGCTGGCGATGCCGGAGGTGCGCAAGCGTCTCGAGAACCTCGGCGCGGAGATCGTTGGCAGCAGCGTCGCGGACTCCTCTGCTTTCCTCAAGTCCGAGATCGCGAAATACGCAAAGGTGGCAAAGGCTGCGAGCATCCGTGCCAACTGAAGGATCGTGACGCGTGATGAGTGATGAGTGACGAGTATCGAGTGTCTTCAGGCGGATGAGAATCGTTGATATCCGCGAGACGGCCGTCGCGCTGAAATCGGACCTGCGCAACGCGGTGTTCGATTTCAGCGAGATGACGACATCGGTCGTCGCCGTCGTCACCGACGTGGTGCGCGAGGGCCGGCCCGTGGCGGGCTTCGCGTTCAACTCGACCGGGCGCTATGCCTGCGGCGCGCAGATGCGCGAGCGCTTCATTCCACGCTTCCTCAAGGCAGACCCCGAATCATTGCTCAACGACGCGGGCGACAATCTCGAACCCGAGAAGATCCTCTCGTGCATGATGCAGCGCGAGAAGCCGGGCGGGCACACCGAGCGCTCCGTTGCGATCGGGACGATCGAGGTCGCGGTCTGGGACGTGGTCGCCAAGATCGCGGGAAAACCGCTCCATCGCGTCCTTGGAGAACGATACAGCGGCGGGCGCTCACCGGGGCGGGTGCCGTGCTACGTCGGCGGCGGCTGGTATGAGCCGGGCAAGGGCATCGCGGAACTGCAGGACGAGATCCGGGCGAAGCTCGACCAGGGCTATACCACCATGAAGATCAAAGTCGGGGGCGCGAGCATTCCGGACGACGTGAAGCGGGTGGAAGCGGCGCTCGCCGTCGTGGGCTCGGGCGAGCGCCTTGCGGTGGACGCCAATGCCGCGTTCAACCGTCCGCGCGCCCTGGATTATGCCAAGGCGCTGGCGCCGTTTCGGCTGCGCTGGTTCGAAGAGCCCACGGGCCCGCTTGATTACGCGCTGCTCGCCGAAGTGGCAGCGAGCTATGACTCCCCGATCGGCACCGGGGAGAATCTCTTCTCCACGCAGGACGTTGAAAACCTGGTGCGCTTCGGCGGGCTGCGCGCCGATCGCGACATCCTGCAGACCGACGTTCCGCAGTCCTATGGCATCGTGCAGTTCTCGCGCACGCTCGCGGCGCTGAAGCGCCTCGGCTGGGAGCGCGCGTCCTTCTTTCCGCACGGCGGCAACCAGATGACGCTGCACATCGTGGGTGGCTTCGGGCTGGGCGGCTGCGAGGCGTATCCGGGCGTCTTCGGCATTTTTGCGGGGTTTGCCGACGATGCGCGCGTGGAAAACGGGTATCTCAAGCTGCCGGACCGGCCGGGAATTGGCTTCGAAGCGCAGAACGCGCTCTACGCGGTCATGCGCCAGTTGGTTCTTTAGCCGCAGATAGACGCAGATCCAAAAAAGATAGATTGAACCGCCGAGACGCCGAGAGAAGTCGAACCGCCAAGGCGCCAGGACCACCAGCAAGAACCTCGATTCACGGGCTCTAGTAAACCGTCGTGACGCCAAGTCGCCAGGAAAGCGAGACGGTGCCGGATCGTTTTCCTGTGGAGGTGCAACGCTGTTGGAAAGGTTTTATTCATCTCCTCAAAGAGTAAGCCCGCATCACAACCGGAGAAACGGCCGGCTAGAATCAGCTGGCCGTCGGGTATCTGCTCTTTTTCTGGTTTCTCTCGGCGTCTATGCGGTTCAAATCTGTTCTTGTTCCCCTCCGTCGCTTCGCGGTTCAATCAGTAGGGCAGCCAGGTGAGCAGGATCGCGAAGAACGGCAGGAGCGCGAACATCAGCGTGATGCAGTAGCCGAACATGTCGCGCGCCCGCATGCCGGTAATCCCGAGCAGCGCAATCGCCCAGAACGGCTGGAAGAGGTTCGTCCAGGAGTCGCCGGTGCCGAAGGCGATGATCGTCTTGCCGATGGGCACGCCGAGGTTCTGGCCGGCCCGTATGAGGGTCTCGCCGAGCACGGCCCATTCACCACCGCCGGAGGGCACGAAGAGGTTGACGAACCCGGAGGCGAGCCACGCCATCATCGGGAAGGTGGTGGGATTGGCGATGCTGATGAGCCAGCCTGCCATGATGACCGCGAGCCCGGACAGGCTGATCATTCCCATGATTCCGGCGTAAAACGGGAATTGCAGTATGACGCCGCCGGCGGCGCGCACCGCATCATAGAAGGCGAGGAGGTACTGGTAGGGCCGCAGATAAAGGGCGAGGCCTACTATGAGAAAGATGAAATTGACGATATTGAGGTTCAGCGTGCCGCCGCCCCGGAAGTACATCACGATGTAGATGATGCCCATCAGGGCGATAAGACCGCCGAAGATGCGGCTGTTGTTGATGCGGTCAGCGAAATTGCCCGCGTCGGTTGCCGGTGCCGCTGCGGGCGCGTTACCTGCCTTCACCGCGTCGGGCAGCCAATGCTCGATCCCGCGGCAGCGGTCGGCAGACTTGGGCGCGATCAGGTACAGCACCAGCGGCACGAAGATGAGGCTCAGGATCATCAGCCAGATGGCGTAGCTCGAGAAGATGGTATCGGCGGTTGGCACGACGCCGATCAGCTTCTCGAAGACGTGCCCCTTGGTGGCGCTCAGGAGCGGCGCCGATCCGGACAGTCCCCAGTGCCAGCTTACGCCCAGCCCCGCGTAGCCGGCCGTGCACAGCACCGGGTAGTGCACCGGGATGCCTTTGGCATGCGCGCGCTTGCCGACTTCGACTGCCATGACGGCACCAACGATGAGACCGAAGCCCCAATTGATCCAGCCAAACACGAGCGAGAGCAAGGTGACCAGCACCACCGCCTGTCCGCCGGTCCTGGGCAGATTCGCGATCCGGTCGAGCGTCGGGCGGACAAACGGCGCGTGCGCCAGCACGTAGCCCGTGACCAGGATCAGGGTCATCTGCATGGCAAAGGAGAGCAGGTTCCAGAAGCCTTTGTACCAGTGCTGCATCATCTTCTCTGCCGTCTGGTCGGCGAAGACCATGCCCATGATGAAGGCGATGAAGGTGAGCAGGATGGCGAAGAGAAAAGGGTCCGGGAGCCACTTCTGGACATTTCCAGCGATCCGCTCGCCAACACGCTCCGGGGCGGAGGGCCGGGATACGGCAGCAGCATTTGTGCTCATTGGATGATCCTCCCGCTGTTGGTTGTCGTCCCCGGCCTTTGTCCAGCCTGGCGCCTGTGGCAGGATGCGCCGCCGCGGCGCCCCGGGAGACGGGTTCGTTATCTGGATCGAATCCCTGTCTTACTGCGCCTCCAATTTCGCGCCGCGACCAAGTGCCCTGTCAAGAGGCTGGGGGCAATATTCGCGGGCGCAATGGGATTTGTGCGCTGCAAGGGTCAAACTTGATCTTCTGCGCCGCAGGCGAGATGTGTTCACGGGGCGGGGCCCCATGACGTTGGCAAGTCGTTGTTTTCCTGCAGAGGGATCCGCTGCGCGAGGCCGGGGCACCAGAAAGAAACGGCGAGCTGAATTCAGCCGGTCGCGATGTCTCGGTTCTTATTTCTGATCTTCTTGGCGTGCTTGGCGCCTTGGCGGTTCAGTGTTCAGCGATTTCAAGCATCGGGGGCGACGACGATCACGTGGTCCCTGGCGACATTGAGGAAGGGGACGACCATGATCCTGCGCCCCTCGAGGTCCCAGACTTCGGCGTTGGTCACGGCGATGAAGGGCTTCGATTCGACCATGTAATCGGTGATGCGCGCGCCGGCGACGAGCTCGATCTCGCCCTTGATGCGATACGAGCCTGCCAGCATGACCACTCGCGCGCGGTTGATGCCTTCCATGGTCCCTCTCCGCCTATCTGCGTTTGCCCGCGGCTCGAGTCCTGGCTTTTTTCCGGGTGCCGGAGGCGCGGGCGCGTCGGGGCCTATTGTCGCGCAGATCCTCGAGGAAGCGAAGCATCTCGGTGTGATCGCTCTTTCCGCCAAGCGTCCGCTCCATCTCGTCCCAGATCGCGACGCACGGCGCGGCAAGCGGCGCCGCGGTGCCCGTCGCGCGCGCGATCTCGAGGGCCATGCGCAGGTCCTTCGCCATCAGGGCGGTCGAGAAACCGGCATGGTACGCGCCCGACAGCATGAACTGCTTCATCTTGTTGACGGTCGTATTGTTCATCCCGCTTGACGCGTTGAGGATATCCACCAGCACGTTGGGATCGATGCCGAAGCGCTGCGCCGCAAGCGCTGCCTCGCACGCCGCGACCAGCCCCGCCGCCGAGACGTAATTGTTGAGCGCCTTGATGGCGTGGCCCGCGCCGAGAGGACCCGCATGGAAGATCTGCTTACCCATCTTTTCCAGGAGCGAGCGGCAGGCTTCCAGCGGGCCGCGATCGCCACCCGCCATGATCGCGAGCTCGGCGGAAATCGCGCGCTTGACGCCGCCCGAGACCGGCGCGTCCATGAGTCGCAGGCCGCGGGCTTCCAGCAGCGGTGCCAGCTCGCGCGTCCCGACCGGGGACGACGAGCTCATGTCGATGATGATCGCGCCGCGCCTCATAGCGCCGGCAACGCAGTCGCGAAACGAATCCCGGGCGCCGCAAAGCACCCGGCGCACGATGTTCCCGTCCGGAAGCATCGTGATCACGATATCCGAGGCGCGGCCTACCTCCTCCAGGCTCGCGGCGACGCGGCAGGGATGGGCGGCTGCAAAATCCCTAGTCCGATCAGCGTCGAGGTCGTACACGACGAGCGGAAAACCGGCCCGCGCAAGGTGACCCGCCATCGGCGTGCCCATCGCGCCGATTCCTACGAATCCGATAGTCTCCTTGGCGTTACTCATCGCGTTTCATGAACCCGTGATGAGTGATCCGTGACTGGTCACGGTCCACAGGTCACGCATTCTTGCGTTTGAGGGCCGCGGCGCGGATCGCCGTCAGCGTCGTGCGCGTCGTGATGGCGTCAGGGTCGATTCGAAGCTCGAGGACCGCCGAGGTCTTCGCATTGCACGCACGCTCGAAGGCGGGCTCGAAGTCCCCGGTCTTTTCAACGATCTCGCCGTGCATGCCGTAGGCTTTAGCGAGTGCCGCAAAATCCGGATTCTTGAGCGCGGTCCCGCTGATCCGCGCGGGATACTCGCGCTCCTGGTGCATGCGGATCGTGCCGTACATGCTGTTGTTGATCACGATGAAAACGATCCGCACACCGTACTGCGCGGCGGTCGCGAGCTCCTGTCCCGTCATGAGGAAATCGCCGTCCCCGCAGAAGCAGACGACGGGCCGGTCGGGATGAACGAGCTTCGCGGCGACCGCGGCCGGAACGCCGTAGCCCATGGCGCCGCTGGTGGGGGCAAGCTCGGTGCGGCAACCGCGGTACTGGTAGAAGCGGTGCACCCATCCCGAGAAGTTGCCTGCGCCGTTGGCGACGATCGTCTCCGCAGGCAGGCGGCCGCGCAGGAACACCATGATCTGGCCCATATCGACATCGCCCGGCATCTCGCCGGGCCGGATCCATTCTTCGTAGCTTGCGCGTGCCGCGCGCGTCCATTCCTTCCACGGACGGGGCTCCGCCGGCGCGAGCCTGCGCACGGCCTGCGCGAACTCGGGCATGCCGGACAGTATCGGGACATCGGGCTCGTACACCCGCCCAAGCGTTTCGGCGCCCGCATGCACATGCACGAATTTCTGTTTCGGGCGCGGCACATCGACGAGCGTGTAACCCCCGGTCGTCATCTCGCACAGGCGCGGTCCGATGGCAATCAGGAGATCTGACGTCTTGATGCGCTCGGAAAGCGCGGGGTTGATGCCGATGCCGACGTCGCCCGCGAAATTGGGCAGTCGGTTGTCGTAGAGATCCTGGCGCCGGAACGACGTCCCGACCGGCAGGTCGTTTGCTTCCACGAAGGCGCGAATGTCGGCGCAGGCTTCGGGTGTCCACGCCGAGCCGCCAAGGATCACGAACGGCCGCTTCGACTGCGCGAGCATCTCGCGCAATTTCTGCAGATCCGCCTCGCCGGGATGAGCGGCGATGCGATGGTAGCGGCCGGTATCCGGCACGGTCGCGGTTTCGGTCAGCATGTCCTCGGGGAGGGCGAGCACAACGGGTCCGGGCCGACCCGAGACAGCGGTGTGGAAAGCGCGGCTGATATATTCCGGAACCCGGTCGGCTCGGTCGATCTGCGCGACCCATTTCGCCATCTGCCCGTACATGCGGCGATAGTCGATCTCCTGGAACGCCTCGCGTTCGACGAAATCGTTGCCGACCTGGCCGATGAAGAGAATGAGCGGCGTGGAGTCCTGCTGCGCCGTGTGGATGCCGATCGCGGCGTTCGTCGCGCCCGGCCCGCGCGTGACGAAGCAGATGCCCGGGCGCCCGGTGAGCTTACCGTAGGCTTCCGCCATGTTGGCGGCGCCGCCTTCCTGCCGGCAGATGATGAAGCGGATCGTGTCGCGCGCGTCGTAAAGTGCGTCGAGCACCGCGAGATAACTTTCCCCGGGCACGCCGAACGCGATGTCCACTCCGTGGACCTTGAGCGCGTCCACTAACAATTGTCCAGCGGTGCGGGCAAGGGATTCCCGAGGCTTCATGGGTCGTGATCGACTGTCGGGCCGCGTGGCGCGCGGCGAGCCGTAAATCTACCATGAACGGGCGCGCCCCATGGAGCGCGCTGCCGCGGTAATGTACGCTTGCTGAACGACATCCAGAGAGGATGGTCATGACCTATACGGCCATTGAGATACTGGCAATCCTTCTGATCGTGCTGGCGGCAATCAAGCTGGTGGTGATCCTCGTCGACGCGCGGGTGTGGCTCGGATTTGCGAAGCGCGTCTATGCGAAGCCCGCTGTCACCTCCTCGGTTGCGCTGCTCCTTGCCGGGCTGGTCCTCCATCTGTTGTTGAACTCCGGACTGACGATTGTCCAGGTCCTCGCCGTGACCGTGTTCGTTGCGCTCCTGCTCATGGTCAGCGTGGCGCCCTATGCAGGCAGGCTCTTCGCCTGGCTCGAGACGCAATCCTTGCCAGCGATGCTCAGGCAACAGTGGCTTTATATCGTCGTCTGGGTGCTGCTCCTTGCCTGGGGTGCGATCGAGATTTTCGCGGGATAACGCCGCCCGCGGCTCCCGCCTTCAGACAGCTGCGGCTTCGCCTGGTCCCAACGGCTGCTAGAATCGCTCGGGCGCGACGCGGGACCGCGTGCGCGGCGCTCGGGAGGGAGCCAAGATGGGGGAGATCTGGAAACTGACCGCCTGTGAGGCGGTTTCGCTCTTGAGGGAGCGCAAGGTCGCGCCGCGCGAGCTGGTTGATGCAGCCGCGGCCCGGATCGAGGCGACCAACCCCCGGATCAACGCGATGGTCACGCTGTGCCTCGAGCGCGCGCGTGAGCACGCGAGGCGCCTCGAGACGATAGACCGCTCGAACCTTCCGCCGCAGTTTCTCTACGGCTTGCCGATCGGGGTCAAGGACAACACCGACGTTGCCGGGGTGCGCTGCACCTCGGGCTCGCGCATCCACGCGGAGCGCATCGCGCGGGCGAACGACGTCGTCGTCGAGCGGCTCGAGGCAAACGGGGCCATCGTCGTGGGCAAGACCAATCTCCCGGAGTTCGCGGCTGGCGGCAACACCTTCAACGATGTCTTCGGCGCGACCCGCAATCCATGGGACACGCGCAAGAGCGCAAGCGGCTCGTCCGGCGGCTCGGCCGCGGCGCTCGCCGCGGGCCAGGTGTGGCTTGCCACGGGCGGGGATTTCGGCGGCAGCATCCGCACGCCCGCGAGCTACTGCTCGATCACGGGGCTTCGGCCCAGTCCGGGCATGGTTCCGCGCACCCAGCGGCAACCGTTCAATTCCCTGTCGGTGGAAGGGCCCATGGCGCGCAACGTCGCCGACATGGCGTTGATGTTTGATGCGGAAGCGGGCTGGCATCGCCTCGATCCCCTGTCACAAGTGGGGCCGCACCCGCGATTCGCGGCGGCTGCTACGCGCCCGCGCAAGCCAGCCCGCGTCGCCTTCAGCCCCGACCTCGGCGTCGCGCGCGCCGTGGACCGCGAGGTGAAGGAGCTGTGCAAGGCCGCCGCCGGGAAGCTTGCGCGTGACGGCGTGACGGTCGAAGAGGCGCATCCGGACTTCAGCGGCGCGGAACGTGCATTCCAGACGCTGCGCGGCGCGGTATTCATCGGGCGCCACGCCGCGCTGCTCGAAAAGCACCGCGATCTCTACAAGCCCGAGATCATCGAGAACACCGAATTCGGCCTGCGCCTGAAGCCGCGGGAGATCGTCGAAGCCGAGATCGCGCAAGGCGAGCTGATCCGACGGGTTGCCGCGTTTTTCGACGATTACGATTTGCTCATCTGTCCGACTGTCACCTCTCCGCCCTTCGATGTCGAGCTGCGCTTTCCCGCGGAAGTGGACGGCATCCGCTACGCGGGCTACATGGGATTTCTGGTCCTGACCTATGTGGTCACTTTGACGAGCTGTCCCGTGGCTGCCCTGCCGTGCGGCTTCACTGCGTCGGGTCTGCCGGTCGGACTGCAGGTGCTCGGGAAACCCCGGGGCGAGGAGGCGCTCATCTCGGCCGCGGCGTACCTGGAATCACTTTTCGGAGTGGCGGGGCGCACGCCGATCGATCCAAGGGGGGACGGCGTAAAATGACGGGAATCGTGAAGACCGTAACGCTATTCGATCCCACCGCACCGCAGCGCGACGCGGAAGCGGCTCCGCCCCGCGCCGGGCTCAAAGGCCTTGAGGGCGTGGTTGTGGGCTTCATCGACAACGCCAAGCCGAACTTCGATCACCTCGTCGATGATCTCTCGGAGTTGCTGGTCGGCCGTTACGGCGTCAGGCGGGTCGTGAAGCGCCGCAAACGCTCTGCATCCGTCCCGGCCACGCGGGAAGTGCTGGACGAGCTTGCCGGCGAATGCGATGTCGTGATCGCCGGGTCCGGCGACTGAGGGTCCTGCGCGTCGTGGAGTGTCCACGACAGTGTTGAGATCGCAAAGCGCGGGAAGAGCGCGCTGACGGTCTGCTCGACCGCGTTTACCACCCTCGGGCGGGAACAGGCGCGCGCGCTCGGCCGGCCCGATCTTCCGATTGCCGTCATTCCGCATCCGTTCGGGCTTCGCACCCGGGCCGAGGTGCGCCACATCGCCGAGCAGTGCGTGGAGGATGTCGTGCGGCTGGTGCGCGGGGCGCCCGCATGAACGAGGCCGCACACGAGCGGGCGGCAAGCTTCGAGGCGGCCGATGACTTCGACGCGATCAACCGGCTCTACCGCGAGCGGCGCTGGAGTGACGGGCTGCCGATCGTGCCGCCAACCGCGGAGCGTATCGAGCGAATGCTGCAAGGCACGAGACGCGCCCGGCACGAGGTGGTGGCCCGCGTGGCGCCCGGATTCGGCGCGGCGACGGTCGAGCGGATCGCGATCAATGCGGTCATGGCGGGCTGTGAGGCGGAGTATCTCCCGGCGCTCATCGCTGCGACGGAAGCCGTGGCCGAGGAGAAATTCAACCTTCAGGGCATTCAGGCGACGACCAATCCTGTGGCGGTGTGGGTCATCGTGAACGGCCCCGCCGCCAGGCGGCTCGGAGTCAACGCGAGCTTCAACTGCATCGGCCAGGGCGCGTGGCCGAATGCGACCCTCGGGCGCGCGATGCGCCTCGTCCTCCAGAACATCGGGGGCGCATTGCCGGGAGAAATGGACCGGGCGACGCACGGGCAGCCGGGCAAGTTCACGTTCTGCTGCGCCGAGAACGAGGAGGCGAGCCCTTGGGAGCCGCTCCACGTGGAGCGCGGATTTCCAGCGGGCGAGAGCACCGTGACGGTCGTGGGCGCCGAAGGCACGATGAACATGAACACGCATTCGAAGGAGGCGATCGAGCTCGTTCGCGTCATCGCGGAGACGATGATGCATCCGCCCAGCAACGATTACGTTCACGGCGGGGAGCCGTGGCTGATGCTCTCCCCGGAGCACGCCGAGATCCTGAAGCGCGGCGGGCTCGGCAAAGCGCAGTTGAAGCGGGCGCTTTGGGAAGCATCGAAGATGGCCGCGGGGCGCTTCAGCACGAAGGAGCTTCAACGCGCTCGCGACTCGCGCGGGCAGGAACTGGGTGAGATCGGGCCGGAGACCCTGGTCCCCCCGTCCCCGCACCCGGAAGACGTCCAGATCCTCGTGGCGGGTGGACCGGGCACTCACTCGGTCTACGTTCCAAGCTTCGGGAACACCCGCTCCGTCACGCGAGCCATAAATGCGTGAATGGTGAGCGGTGTGTACAAAAAAACCCCGGCATTGGCCGGGGAAAACAGGGGACGGGTAGGTGCCCCTCGCCGGAACGGAAGTCCCGGCGTGCACATGATCAGCTCATCTACAAGAGCACACGCCGTGCCAAAATAAAGTTCCACCTTTAATCAGTGCATTAGAGCAAAAGCGCTTCCTCAGAGGCCGTCCAGATGTCTCTTATTGGCGACAGAGTGAGGGCTGAAAGCTTTAACTGGCTGAATGAATGAAAGTTTTCATGTCGCTGGTGCGCGACGCGTCTGATAAGGTCCACTCGACAAGGATCTCACTCGGGAAATGAGCCAAGACGAGCGTCTGCCCCTTGAAGGCGTCAAGGTCGTCGAGCTCGGGACGCTTATTGCCGGGCCATTCTGCGCGCGTCTTCTGGCAGAGTTCGGTGCCGAGGTCATCAAGATTGAGCCCCCGGGCGTCGGAGACCCGCTGCGGAAGTGGCGCACGCTGTATGAGGGCACTTCGCTCTGGTGGCGGGTGCAGGCGAGAAACAAGAAGTCGGTGACGCTCGATCTCAAGCGCGCGGAGGCCCAGGAGATCGTGCGCAAGCTCGTCGCCGGCGCCGATATCGTGGTGGAGAACTTCCGGCCCGGCACGCTGGAGAAGTGGAACCTCGGCTGGGAGGAGCTCTCCGCCATCAACCCGGGCCTCGTCATGGTCCGCCTGTCGGGTTTCGGCCAGACCGGGCCTTATCGCGACCGCCCGGGTTTTGGCGCGATCGGCGAATCGATGGGAGGCCTGCGCTACGTGACGGGCTTCCCCGACCGCGCGCCGGTGCGCGTGGGGGTTTCCATCGGCGATTCGATCGCCGCGCTGCACGGAGTCATCGGCGCGCTCATGGCGCTGCGCCACCGCGAGGTGAACGGCGGCCGCGGCCAGTTCGTGGACGTCGCCCTCTACGAGGCCGTGTTCAACATGATGGAAAGCGTGTTGCCCGAGTACGACGTGTTCGGCCTCATCCGCGAGCGCACGGGCGCCTCCCTTCCCGGGATCGTTCCGTCGAACACCTATGTGACGCGCGACGGGAAGTACGTCGTCATCGGCGCCAATGCGGACTCGATCTTCAGGCGCATGATGAAGGCAATCGGGCGCGCCGACCTCGCCGATGACCCGGCTCTCGCGCACAACGACGGGCGCGTGGCGCGCACCGGGGAGATCGAAAAAGTCATCGCCGACTGGGTGGCGGCGCACGAGCTCGATCAGGTTCTTCAGGTGCTCGAGGCGGCCGACGTGCCCAGCGGAAAGATCTACGACATTGCCGACATCGTGAACGACCCGCATTATGCGGCGCGCGGGATGATCGGGGAGCACCGGCTCGATGACGGCAAGAGCCTCAAGCTTCCCGGCATCGTGCCGAAACTGTCCGAAACGCCCGCGGAAACGAGATGGCTCGGCCCGGCGCTGGGTGCGCACACGGAAGAGATCCTCGGGACGCTGGGCTACACACCGGAGCAGGTGCGCAGCCTGAGGCACCAAGGCGTCATCTAAGAATCCGCTTTGTCGCCGCGGCTGCCACTTCGCATGCCAGATTGTCGTTCCCACGCGAGCAGACATTCGCGGTAGGGTCCGCGGATTCTTTAATGACAACTTTATATGGTTGGTGTCATCTTGACACATTGCGAAGGTCCGCGAGGGGTAGCGGCACATGAAATGTTGCACGGAAGAACACCGTGAATAGGTCTCTGGTAAGAAAAAGCCTCGCGCCGGGGGTATCGCGGCGCGAGGCTTTTTCTTGGGCGATGTACGACTTCGCGAACTCGGGCTACACCACGGTGGTCCTCACCGCCGTCTTCAACGCCTATTTTGTCGGCGTGGTCGCCGGCAACGCGCCGTGGGCAACGCTTGCATGGACCGGAGCGCTCGCGGTCTCATCCGGGCTCATCATCGTCACGGCGCCGCTGCTGGGCGCTTATGCTGACGCGCACGCAGCAAAGAAGCGCCTTCTTCTCGCAACCACCGCCGGCTGCATCACCTTCACCGCCGGGCTCGCCGCCGTGGGCCGGGGAGATGTCGCGCTCGGCGTCGCGCTCGTCATTCTATCGAGCTACTGCTTCGGCACCGGCGAGAACCTGATCGCTGCGTTTCTGCCCGAGATCGCCGATGGCGAGGCGCTCGGACGCGTCTCGGGCTGGGGCTGGAGCCTCGGCTATTTCGGGGGGCTGGTGGCGCTCGGGGCCTGTCTTGTCTACGTCCAATGGGCCGAGGCCCGCGGCGCCGAAGCGGCGGAGTTCGTGCCGGGCACGATGCTCATCACTGCCGCGATCTTTGCCGCGGCGAGCCTTCCCACGTTTCTGTTCCTGCGCGAGCGCGCGCAACCGGTGGCGCAAGCGGGCGAGATCGTGCGCGGCACGCTCGCCCGGCTCGGCGAGACGCTCTCCAATGCGCGCCGCTACCGCGACCTGTGGCGCTTCCTGGTCTGCGTGGTCTTTTATCAGGCCGGCATCCAGACCGTCGTCGTCCTTGCAGCGGTGTATGCCCAGCAGGTCATGGGCTTCGACACGCGCGACACGCTCATGCTCATTCTCGTCGTCAACGTAACCGCCGCCGCCGGCGCCTTCGCGTTCGGCCAGATCCAGGACCGGCTGGGGCACGTGCCGACGCTGGTGCTCACGCTGATCGGCTGGCTCATTGCCGTCGTCCTTGCCTGGATGACGCAGGGCGTTGCTCTTTTCTGGGTTGTTGCAAATCTCGTCGGCGTCTGCCTCGGATCGAGCCAGTCCGCGGGCCGGGCGCTGGTAGGCTACCTGAGCCCGCCTGCGCGCACTGCGGAGTTTTTCGGCCTGTGGGGGCTTGCCGTCAAGCTGTCCTCGATCCTCGGGCCCATCACCTACGGCGTGGTGACATGGATGACGGGCGGCAATCATCGCCTGGCCATGCTCGCGACGGGCATTTTTTTCGTGGTCGGCATCGTCATTCTGGCCGGGCTCGACGTGAAGCGCGGGCGCGGCGCGGCGCTGGAAGTATCGCGCCCGTGACGGATGCGACGTGAACAAGTTCGCTGGCCTCGTCCCCTGCCGTTCCACTACAATCACCCGGTTTGAGCAAACCCGAATGAACCTGCGGCGGGGTTCGCCGCCCCTCTGGGATATGTGATGGTTTTCAAGTGGCCGGGAGAAAAAGTCGACCATCTCATGGCCGACCCGAAGCAGGCACGGGAGCTCGTTGAAGACCTGCCGGCGAACGAAGGCAAGGCGCTCGAGGAAATCACCTACTGGCTGGAAACCATCACCCGGACCCCCGCCTTCAAGGTCGAGCAGCGGTTCGACAACGTGAGCCTGCTCGACAGTGCCGCGAAGACGCGGGTGCGCAAGCTCTCGCTCGACTACCTGTCGATGCCGCGCCAGATGAAATTCCAGGAGCACCGGCTGTGGACCGCCATCTACGGCTTCTGGCAGCAGCTGGGACGCGCCTACCTCGGGTGCGTTGACCAGTTCGAGACTGCCGGGCTCGTCGGTCTCACCATCATACGAAGGAGCCTTCCGCTGATGGTTGCGCGCGCGCTGCGCGCGCTCACGTTGCAGCTCAAATGGAGCCTGCTGCGCTACGGGCCGGTCGAGCGGCGAATCTGGACCGACATTACGCGCCTCTACCAGGCCGCCGAGAAGCGCGGCTTCCTTGACAGCGCGATCGAGGTCTATCCCGGCTCGAACGGCAAGGGTACGGTGAAAGCGGAGTTCCTGAAGGCCCTGATGCTGTGGGCCTCGTCCACCGACGGGCTCGCGCCGATGCGCCAGGAAATCGCCGAGCGCCTGGTCGCGCATTTTTCCGGCGAGTTTCGGTTTGCGAGTCGGCCGGACGGATGCACCCATTGCTTTGATCCCGCATCCCCCAGGGCGCCGGCGCGCTTGTTCAAGGGCGCAGAATCGGCCTCCGGTCTCGTCTTCTTCGGTGCGGGACCGGCGCTCGGGGCGCTCGAGGCGCTCGCGGCCCGGATCCGTGAAGGCGGTGCGATCCCTGCCGATATCGAACTCGGAGGCAGCTACCAGAAGGATGTCGTGCTGGGGGTCGTGCGGCACCTGGCCACGTACTGGTCGGCCGATCCGCCGGCGCGCAGCTCGGAGCGGCGGCCGACTGCCGGGCGCATTACGGTGATTCCGGGGTTCAGGGAAGTCCTGCAGGTGCTTGACCCGAGCGCCGGCGACGAGCTCGATTTCAGCCAGGAGCAGCCCGCCGAGAGCTGGATCGTCGAGAACGTGAGCGACGGAGGCTACGGCACCATCATCCCCGCGGTGAAAAGCGACTGGATCCAGGTCGGCACAATGATCGGCATGCGAAGGGAGCACGACAGCGTGTGGACGATCGGTCTCATCCGCCGCATCGCGCGCGACGACAGGAACCAGCGGCGCGTCGGCATCCAGACGCTGTCCAGGACGGCGATACCCGTGAGGCTCGTCCGTGCCGGGTCGACCGATACCTCCTTCAACGTGAGCCGCGAGCCTCAACCCGCGATCCTGCTTGCGACCGCGACCGATCGCAACGGCGAGATCACGGTCATCATGCGCGAGGGCATCTTCAGCGCCCGGGACCGGATGGAGATGACGATCGGCGGAAAGTCCTACCTGTTGCGTCCCGCGCGCCTGATCGAAGGGGGCGAGGACTTCGATTGGGCGGCGTTCCGCGTCAAGTAAAGAGCTTCACCATACACCGATCTGTTACCGGTTCTTAAGGGTCCTGCGCAGCCAGGCGCCGATGTCCACGATCTCCTCGGCGCACACCGAGTGCTGCATCGGGTACTCGTGCCATTCGATCGGGTAGCCCAGGCCTGCGAGATACGTCATCGATCCGGCCCCCATCGCGTAGGGCACGACCGGGTCGAACGTGCCGTGCGCCATGAAGATCGGCGACTTGCTGTTGGCGGGCGCCGCCTCGTGCGGCAGGGTCTCGGCGAGCGGCAGATAGGTCGAGAGCGCCATGATTCCCGCGAGCCCTTCGCCATGGCGCAATCCGGCCTGCAGCGCGATCGCCCCGCCCTGGGAAAAGCCCGCCAGAACGATGCGCCCGGACGCGACGCCGCGGGCATTCTCTCGCTCGATGAGAAGCTTTATCTGCGCCTGCGACTCGCGCACGCCTTGCTCATCGGCGCGGCGCGAGTTGCCGGCCAGATCCGCGAACGAGACGTCGTACCACGCGCGCATGACGTAGCCGTTGTTGATCGTGACCGCGCGCATCGGGGCGTGCGGGAACACGAAGCGCACTGCCGGCGCGCCCGACAGGTCGAGCTCGTTTACAACCGGCACGAAATCGTTGCCGTCGGCGCCGAGGCCGTGCATCCAGATGATCGAGGCTTCGGGTTGCTTCCCCGTCGGGATCTCGACGCCTTCCAGCAGATTCGCCATTTGTCTTAAAAACCGGTAACCGAATGAAAAGCGTAGACACGAAGGACACCAAGGACACGAAGGCAATTCAGTATCGGCTCTCCTCTGTGTCCTTAGTGTCCTTTGTGCCTGCGCTTTGGAAATCGCTTGAGCAGGAGCGAAGTCATTTTGATACGGGCCGTTAACGCTCTTACGGTTTTTTGGGGCGGATGGCGGACTTGGGACGGAATGACTTGACGACCTCGTGGTTGGTCTCGATATAGGGCCCGCCGATGAGGTCAATACAGTAGGGCACCGCCGCGAAAATGCCATTGACGACCGTCTTGCCGCTCTCATCCTTCACGCCTTCGAGCGTCTCCCGGATCGCCTTCGGCTGGCCGGGAAGGTTCAGAATCAGCGCCCGCTTGCGGATTACGCCGACCTGGCGCGACAAGATCGCGGTGGGAACGAAGCGCAGGCTCACCTGGCGCATCTGCTCGCCGAAGCCCGGCATGAGCTTGTCGGCGACCGCGAGCGTCGCTTCCGGCGTGACATCGCGCTCGGCCGGCCCCGTGCCGCCAGTGGTCAGAACGAGATGACAGCCCTCCCGGTCCACCAGCTCCTTGAGTGTCGTCTCGATCGCTGGCTGCTCATCGGGAATCAACCGCTTCACGGTGCGCCATCGCGGCGACGCGACCGCCCTTCCAAACCACTCCTCCAGCGCGGGCAATCCTTCGTCCTTGTATACGCCCTGCGAGGCGCGGTCGCTCACCGACACCAGCCCTATCACGAGTTCTTCATCCGTCGTCATGGCTCTGGAGTATAGCGCGACCCTTCTTTCAGAATTTCACGGAGGGCCTGGAAGAGCGCCCGGTAGTGGTGCGGCGGTCGTGCTTCGGCCCGTTCCCTGCGCGCCGATTCTACGAGCCCTCGAAGGCGGGATGCGCTGGCTGCAGGCCGTTCGGCGAGCAGTTGCGCAAGGCTGTCCGGATCGTTCAGCAGGCGCTCGCGCCAGGCCTCCGCGCGCCGGAAAACGGCGGTTTCCACGCGGGCGCGAGCGCGCCGCTCGTCGAGCACGGCGCGGATCGGTTCGGGATCCACGCGGCGCATGAGTTTCCCGATGTACTGCAGCTGACGGCGCCTGGCCTCGTGCTGGGTGATGCGCCGGGCTTGCCTGACCGCGTCGTGCAGGGCATCCGGCAGCTCGAGGGCGTCAAGCTCCTTGTCCTCCAGCGCGAGGAGTTCAATGCCCAGCTCCTGCAGCTCGCGCATTACCTGCTTGCGTCGCGTCTTGCTAATCGGCGCGTCCTGGCTCACATCCGGCCACGGCGAGTAACGCTTTCATTGACTTCAGAGCGGCGTCCGAGCGCGCCGATTCAATGTAGAACACTGGATGCGTATGCTCTTTTATAGCTTGCATTGATCGGCGCCCCGGATGCGCGTGTACTAGCTGTTATGATATCCGCTCCGTTTAACGCTTGCCCGACTGCAGGAACAGGGGCGCCGATGTCCCAGAGCCAGTTTACCCACGGTCCCGACAAGCTGCGGCAGATTGCCCGCGATATGCTCGACTACGCCGCGAAACGCGGGGCGAGCGCCGCGGAGACGGAAGTGAGCGACGGCTTCGGCCAGACGGTAACCGTGCGGCAGGGCGAAGTCGAGACGATCGAGTACAACCGCGACAAGGGCATCGGCGTCACTGTCTACGTGGGGAAGCAGCGCGGGCACGCGAGCACCACGGATTTTTCCGTGCAGGCCATGCGCGACACCGTGGATGCGGCACTCTCGATCGCGCGCTTCACCGCGACCGACGAGTGCGCCGGGCTCGCGGACGAGGACATGCTCGCGCGCGCGATCCCGGAGCTCGACCTCTGGCATCCATGGGGGATACCCGTCGAGCGCGCGATCGAGATGGCGAGCGCGTGCGAGCAGGCCGGCTTTGCAGCGGATTCGCGCCTGACGAATTCGGAAGGCGCCACCGTTTCGACGCAGGAATCCCACTTCATCTACGGCAACTCCCTCGGCTTTCTCGCTGGCTACCCGAGCTCGCGCCACGGCGTGTGGTGCGCGCTCGTCGCGGGCAAGAACCACGACATGCAGCGCGACGACTGGTACGAGACCGCGCGCGACCCCGCGGACCTGCCCCCGGCGGAAAGGGTTGGGCGTCGGGCGGGCGAGCGCGCGGCGCGGCGGCTCGGGGCGCGCAAGATCGCCACGCGGCAGGTGCCGGTGCTCTACGAGGCGCCGCTGGCATCGACCCTGCTCGGCCATTTTGCCTCCGCTGTTTCCGGCGGCAATCTTTACCGCAAGTCCTCTTTTCTGCTCGACAGCGTCGGGCAGGCCGTGTTCTCGGACAAGGTCAGCATCATGGAGCAGCCGCACGTGTCGAAGGGGCTCGCCAGCGCCCCGTTCGACGAGGAAGGCGTGGCCACTCACAGCCGCGACGTCGTGAGGCAGGGCGTCGTGCAGGGTTATTTTCTGAGCAGCTACTCCGCGCGGAAGCTGGCGCTCAAGACGACGGGCAACGCGGGCGGCACGCATAATCTGATCCTGCAGGACACGGGGACGGATTTTGAAGGCTTGTTGAGGACGATGGGAAGCGGGCTTCTCGTGACCGAGCTGATGGGGCAGGGCGTGAACCCGGTGACCGGCGACTACTCGAGAGGCGCGGCGGGATACTGGGTCGAGAATGGCGAGATCGCCTATCCGGTGCAGGAGATAACGATCGCGGGAAATCTCAAGGACATGTTCCGCTCGATCATCGCGGTCGGCAACGACGTCGTGCGCCGCGGCGCGCGCCAGTGCGGCTCGATCCTGATCGAGCGCATGACCGTCGCCGGCGACTAGCTCAGGTGGTGACAGTGCAAACCGGATTTCAGCCGCCGATGAACGCCGATTAACGCCGATCGGTCTGCGGTACCGAGCGCGTTGGCGCGACGTTCCATGCGCCCGTCTCTGCGGCTGAAAGGAGCCATTTCGAAGTGTCTGACACCGACCACGCCCGGAGGAGAACGTGAAGCGACGGCAATTTCTGAAGCACGCTACCCTCGGTGCCGCGGCGGGCGCGGTGGCGGCGCCGGCTTTTGCGCAATCGCAGCCGCAGATCCATTGGCGGTTGGCGTCGAGCTATCCAAAGAGCCTGGATACTCTTTATGGGTCCGCCGAGTTGATCGTGAACCGGGTGGCTGCCGCGACAGGGGGCAGGTTCCGGATCCGGCTGTTCGCGGCCGGCGAGATCGTCCCGGGCCTGCAGGTACTCGATGCGGTGCAGAACGGCACGGTCGAATGCGGGCAGACGGCCATGTACTACTACGTCGGCAAGGACCCGGCCTTCGCCCTGGCGACCGCGCTTCCGTTCGGCCTCAATGCGCGGCAGCAGAACGCGTGGATGTACTACGGCGGTGGGATCAAGGCGATGGCGGCCCTCTTCGCGGACTATGGCTGCATCCAGTTCCCGGCGGGCAACACCGGCGCGCAGATGGGCGGCTGGTACCGCAAGGAGATCCGGAGCGTCGAGGACCTGAAGGGGCTGAAGATGCGCATCGGTGGGCTGGGAGGGCAGGTCCTCGCCAAGCTCGGGGCGGTGCCGCAACAGATCGCCGGCGGGGAGATCTACCAGGCCCTCGAGCGCGGCACGATCGACGCGGTGGAGTGGGCCGGGCCGTACGACGACGAGAAGCTGGGCTTCCACAAAGTGGCTCCGTACTACTACTACCCGGGATGGTGGGAAGGCGGACCGCAGCTTTCGGTGATCGTGAATCTCAAGAAATGGGCGGAGCTGCCGGCGTCGTACCAGGCGATTTTCGAGGCCGCGTGCGCAGAGGCGAACGTGCACATGGTGGCGCGCTACGACGCCGGCAATCCAGCGGCGCTTCGCCGGCTGGTCGCGGCGGGGGCGCAGCTGCGGGCGTTTCCGCGTCCCGTCATGGAGGCGTGCCTCGACGCGGCGAACGAGCTCTACGCCGAGCTCTCCGCAAAGAGCGCGCATTTCAAGCGCATCTTCGAGGGCTGGAGCCGTTTCCGGGCCGACCAGTTTCTCTGGTTCCGGGTCGCGGAATCGACCTACGACAATTTCGTTTTCACGGCCGTGACGCGCGGCCCGCGCACGCCCGCGAAAAAATAGAAACTAAACCGCCAAGGCGCTGTGAGGAGCCGGTTCGATTTTGAACCGCCATGACGCCAAGGCCGCCAAGAATGATTATCAGGAATCGGAAACCGACATTCTGCTGGTCGCAGATCACCGGTTCTCGCGGAGCATGCGCTCAATCTCCGCCGCGGCTTTTTCCTCCTCGGTCGGCTGACCCGCGCCCTGGCGCTTCTGCGGCGGCGCGTCCGGTCCGCGAGCCGGTGACGGAATGCGGATCTCGGTCGATGCAGGATCCGGGCCGGCGCGCTCGGTCACGTGCGTGACGAGACGCGGATAGGCGATCACGATCGCGAGCGCAATCAGCTGCAGGCCCACGAAGGGAATCACGCCGCGGTAAATTTCCCCGGTTTTGATCTGGGCGGGCGCGACGCTGCGCAGGTAGAAGAGCGAGAATCCGAACGGCGGCGTGAGAAAGGAGGTCTGCAGGTTGAGTCCGATCATGACGGCGAACCAGACCGGATCGAGTCCCAGCTTCACCGCCACCGGCCCGAGCAGCGGCAGCAGGATGAAGGCGATCTCGAAAAAGTCGAGAAAGAAGCCGAGCGTGAAGATGATGAGGTTGACGGCAACGATGAAGCCCCATACCCCGCCGGGAACCAGATCGAACAGCCGCTCGACCCACAGGTCGCCGTCCACGGCGCGGAAGGCGAGCGCGAACACGGTGGATCCGATGAGAATGAACATGACGAAGCTCGCAAGCCGCGTCGTGGAATCCAGCGCCTCGCGCAGCATGCGCCGGTTGAGCCGCCGCTTGACCGCAGCCAGGGCGAGCGCGCCGACGGCGCCCATGGCCCCGGCCTCCGTCGGTGTCGCGATGCCCATGAAGATCGAGCCCAGCACGAGAAGGATGAGCAGGAGCGGCGGCACCATCACGATGAGGGCACGCCTGTAGAGCGGCCACCCCGCGAGCGGACGGGCGGCGGGCGGCAGGGCCGGCGCCGTCTCGGGCCTCAACCAGGACACGAGCGCGACATACAGCGTGAGCAGCGCGACCAGCACCGCAGCGGGCCCCAGCGCGCCGAGATACATGTCGCCCACCGAAGCGCCGAGGACATCGGCAAGCACGATGAGCACGATCGAGGGCGGGATGATCTGCGCGAGCGTTCCCGACGCGCAGATCACTCCGGTCGAGAGGCGGCGCGAATAGCCGTAGCGGAGCATGACCGGCAGCGAGATCAAGCCCATTGCGATGACGGATGCCGCGATCACGCCGGTGGCAGCGGCGAGCAGCGCCCCGACGAAAATCACGGCGTAGGCAACGCCTCCGCGCACGCGGCCGAAGAGCTGGCCAGTGGTGTCGAGAAGGTCGTCGGCCATGCCGCTGCGCTCGAGGACGAGACCCATGAACGTGAAGAAAGGGATGGCGAGCAGGAGCTGGTTCTGCATGATGCCGAAGAGGCGCTGCGGCAGCGCCTGCAGCAGCTCCGGCTCCAGCAGCCCGAGCTCGAAACCGATGAACGCGAAGACGAGGCCGTTGGCGGCGAGCGCGAACGCGACCGGGTAGCCGAGCAGCAGCAGCGCGGCGAGACTCGCGAACATGAGGGGGGCCATCAACTCGAATGCCACTATCTGACCCCGGTGAGCGGTGAATAGTGAGCGGTGAGTGGACGAAACCGCAAAAGCGTTTCATTCGTCACAACTCATGCTCCGGGCTGCGCTTCGATTGTCTGTCGGGTGCGAGGCCGCGGAGGAAGGCGATGCGCTTGATGCTCTCGGAGAGGCCCTGAAGGATGAGCAGCAGGAAAGCGAGCGGGACCACGAACTTGATCGGCCAGCGCGGCAGTCCGCCCGCATCAGGGGATACCTCGCCGATACGATAGGACTCGAGAAACGCGGTCCATCCGAACCAGAGCAGTATCGCCGCGGCCGGCAGCAGCATGAAGAGCCCGCCGAGAAGGTCGATCCACGCCCGGCTCCGCGCCGAGAGGCGTGCCGAGGCGATGTCAACGCGCACGTGCGCGTTGTGCTTCAGCGTGTAGCCGGCGGCGCAGAGAAAGACGATCGAGTACAGATACCACTGGATCTCCAGGAACGCGTTCGAGCTGAAATTGAAGCCGTAGCGCGCGACCGCATTGCCGGCGCTCACCACGACGCAGGCGAGGACGAGCCAGGCAGCGGCACGGCCGACGCGCTCGTTCATCGCATCGATCAAGCGTGAGCAGGTGAGCAGGAATCGCATGGTTCCGGACAGTCGCTTGGGGGAAGCTCCGGATTCTGCCGGTACCGGCTGTAGCGGCCAAGGCAACCGGCGCCCGTCATGCCCCGCCGCGCGCATGCCTGCGGCCGGGGTTGGGTGCTAAAATCAACAGTTTAGAAGGCCGAACGCCATCCGCATGTATTCCAGCAAAGACACCATCGAAAGCGTCGACCCCGAGCTCGCCCGCGCACTCGCGCTGGAGGAGAAACGGCAGGAAGATCATATCGAGCTCATCGCGTCCGAGAATTACGTGAGCCCGCGCGTGATGCTCGCGCAGGGGAGCGTTCTCACCAACAAGTACGCCGAGGGCTACCCGGGCAAGCGCTACTACGGCGGATGCGAGTTTGTCGACATGGCCGAGCAGCTCGCGATCGACCGCGCGAAGAAGCTTTTCCGGGCGGGCTACGCCAATGTGCAGCCGCACTCGGGCGCCCAGGCGAATTCGGCGGTCTACTACGCCGCGCTGCACCCGGGCGACGTGATTCTCGGCATGGCGCTCGACGCCGGCGGCCATCTGACCCACGGTGCGTCGGTTTCGCTGAGCGGGCGATACTACGATGCAGTGGCCTACGGTCTGGATCCCGAGACCGAGGCCATCGACTACGAAGAGGTCGAGGAGCTCGCTCACGTCAAGAAGCCCAAGCTGATCATAGCCGGCGCGTCCGCCTATTCGCTCGTGATCGACTGGAAGCGCTTCCGCGCGATTGCCGACAAGTGCGGCGCCCTGCTGATGGCCGACATCGCGCACTATGCGGGACTCATCGCAGCGGGACTCTATCCCAGTCCCGTGGGGATCGCGGATTTCGTGACGAGCACGACGCACAAGACGCTGCGCGGCCCGCGCGGCGGCCTGATACTGGCCAACGCCCAGCACGAGAAAGTGCTCAATTCGGCGGTTTTTCCCGGCACGCAGGGCGGTCCGTTGATGCACGTCATCGCGGCCAAGGCGGTCGCGTTCAAGGAGGCGATGTCGCGGAAATTCAAGACCTACCAGGAGCAGGTCCTGGACAACGCGCGCGTCATGGCCAAGGCGTTGAACGAGCGCGGTTTCCGCATCGTGTCCGGACGCACCGAATGCCACATGTTCCTCGTCAATTTGCGCGACAAGGGGATTACGGGGCGCGACGCGCAGAACGTCCTCGGCCAGGTCGGCATTACCGTCAACCGCAATGCCGTGCCCAACGATCCCCAGAAGCCGATGATCACGAGCGGCGTGCGCATCGGCTCTCCGGCGATGACCACGCGCGGATTCCGCGAGATCGAGGCCGAGCTCCTCGCCAATCTCATCGCCGACGTGCTCGAGGCGCCCACCGACGAGAAGGTGCTCGAGCGCACCGCGGGCGAGGTGAAGCGCCTCTGCGGGAAGTTTCCCGTCTACGGGTCATGATGAATGAGGAATGATGAATGATGAATGATGAACACGCCCGCGGGCGAGACGGTGTCCATTCCGAATTCATCATTCTGCATTTTGCATTGACGTCATGAAGTGCCCGTTCTGCCAGTCCGACGAGACGCAGGTCATCGACTCCCGCGACAGCGACGACGGCGACAGCATCCGCCGGCGCCGCAAGTGCGTTGCCTGCCAGAAGCGTTTCACGACCTACGAGACGGTCGAGCTGCGCATGCCGCAGGTGGTCAAGCAGGACGGCAGCCGCGCCGAGTTCGACCTGGAGAAGCTGCGTACGGGTTTCATGCGGGCGCTGCACAAGCGGCCCGTCCCGACGCAGCTCGTCGACGAGGCGGTTGCCACGATCACGCAGGACGTGCTGGCGCTCGGCGTGCGCGAGATCGACTCGCGCCGCATCGGGGAAATGGTGATGCGCGAGCTGCACAAGCTTGACGAGGTGGCCTATATCCGCTTCGCGTCGGTCTATCGCAGCTTTCAGGGAGTCGACGACTTCCGCGACGTGATCAAGGAAGTGCAGGCGCCCCCGCCCTCGCGCAAGGCGGCGGAGAGCGGCGAGAATTGATTGGCAAGCGGTCAGCCTCCCGAGTCCGATGTTCACGGCTGACGACCACCGCTTCATGGCCCGTGCGCTCGAGCTGGCCGAGCGCGGCCTCTACACGACGTCGCCCAACCCCCGCGTGGGCTGCGTCATCGTGCGCGATGGCGCAATCGTCGGCGAGGGCTGGCACGAGCGCGCCGGCGGGCCCCATGCCGAGGTGAGCGCCCTCGGAGTTGCGGGCGCGCGGGCGCGCGGCGCATCGGCCTACGTCACGCTCGAGCCCTGCGTGCACCAGGGCCGCACCGGCCCGTGCACCGAGGCGCTCATCGCGTCCGGCGTATCAAGGGTGGCGGCGGCGGTGCACGATCCCAATCCGCTCGTCGGCGGTCGGGGACTCGCGCGGCTGCGCGAGGCCGGGATCGTCTCCGATGTAGGCTTGATGGAGGACGAAGCGCGCGAGCTCAATATCGGTTTCGCAAGCCGCATGACCCGCGGCCGTCCATGGGTCAGGATGAAAGTGGCAGCGAGCCTCGACGGCAAGACCGCGCTCAACAACGGACGCAGCCGGTGGATCACCGGCGAGGCGGCGCGGCGCGACGGCCATCACTGGCGCGCGCGGGCCTGCGTCGTGCTGACCGGTATCGGGACCGTTCGCGATGACGATCCACAGCTCACCGTGCGGGACGTGGCGACGAGCCGGCAACCCTTGCGCGTCGTCGTGGACAGCCGCCTCGAGCTGCCGCACACGGCGCGCGTCCTGGAAGGCGGGCGCGTGCTGGTCGCCGCCGCGCGTGAGGATCCCCGGGCGATCACAGCGCTGCGCGAGAAAGGCGCGGAGGTCGTGGTGATTCCCAACCGCGCGGGCAAGGTAGAGCTGCTCGAGCTGATGCGGGAGCTCGCGCGGCGGGAAACGAATGAAGTTCACGTGGAGGCGGGACACCGGCTGAATGGATCGCTGGTGGCCGAGGGCCTCGTCGACGAGCTCGTGGTCTACCTTGCTCCGACGGTTCTGGGCGACGCCGCGCGAGGGATGTTCGAGCTGCCGGAGCTCGCGGACCTGGCGGGGCGCCGGCCTCTCAGCATCCGCGACGTGCGCATGATCGGCGCGGATATTCGGATCGTGGCGAGGTTCGTATAATGTTCGGCGGGATCGTGGCGGCGGTCGGCTCGGTGGCGGCGGCACGACCTGGCGCGGGGGGCTTGCGGTTGCGGGTGGCCTGTGGCGGGCTGGACCTGTCCGACGTCTCGGTCGGGGACAGCATTGCGGTGAACGGCGTGTGCCTCACGGTTACGGGCCTCGACTCCGCCGGGTTCGACGCCGATGTTTCCGCCGAGACGCTGGCCTGCACGACGGGTTTTTCGCTCGGAGACCGGGTCAACCTGGAAAAGGCGCTTCGGCTGTCGGACCGGCTCGGCGGGCACCTCGTGACCGGTCACGTGGACGGTGTCGGACGGGTGTCGCGATTCGATGCGGCGGGCGAGAACCGCTTGCTGGCGGTCGAGGGGCCGCCCGAGCTGGCAAAGTACTTTGCGCGAAAGGGTTCGGTGGCGGTGAATGGCGTGAGCTTGACCATCAATGAGGTAAACGCAGCCGAATTTGCGGTGAACCTGATACCTCACACGCTCTCCGCGACCAACCTTGGAGCGTTGCGCGCGGGGGACAGGGTCAACCTGGAGGTGGACATCCTGGCGCGTTACGTGGAGCGACTGCATCAGGACCGATGAATGGCTGCGGACGGGTGAGATGACTTCGAGACCGGAAACGTTGATCAGCCCGATCACGGATGTCATTGCCGAGCTGCGCGCCGGCAGGATGGTCGTGCTCGTGGACGAGGAAGAGCGCGAGAACGAGGGCGACCTTCTCATCGCAGCCGAGTTCGTGACGCCGCAGGCCATCAATTTCATGGCGCGGCACGCGCGCGGCCTGATCTGCCTCACGCTGACCGAGGAGAAATGCCGTGCACTCAACCTGGCGCCGATGGTTGCCGTCAGCCGCGCGCCCCACGGCACCAAGTTCACGGTTTCCATCGAAGCGGCTACCGGCGTGACCACGGGAATCTCTGCGGCGGACCGCGCGCGAACGGTGCAGGTTGCCATCCGGGCCGACGCCGGCCCGGCTGACCTGGTGCAGCCCGGGCATATCTTTCCGCTCATGGCGCAGGATGGCGGCGTGCTGGTGCGCGCGGGCCATACGGAAGCCGGGTGCGACCTCGCGCGGCTCGCCGGGCTCACGCCGGCCGCGGTCATCTGCGAAATTCTCAAGGAGAACGGCGAGATGGCGCGCCTGCCGGACTTGATCGAGTTCGCGCACGAGCACCGCTTGAAGATCGGCACCATCGTCGATCTCATCCACTACCGCGGGAGCACCGAGTCGCTGGTGCGGCGCGTCGCGGAGCGTGAGGTCGAGACGATACACGGCAAGCTGCGCCTGCACGTCTACAGCGACCGGATCGGCGAGGCCACGCATCTCGCGCTCGTCAAGGGGCGCCCCGATGCCCGCCGCGAAGTGCTGGTGCGCGTGCATGAGCCGGTTTCGGTGATCGATCTCATCGACGTCGCGGGCCACAGCCATTCGTGGAACTTCAACGACGCGCTGGCGGCAATCTCCCGCGCGGAGTGCGGCGTGATCGTGCTGCTGCACCGGCCCGAGACGGCCGCCGATCTCCTCGAACGGGCGCGGGGGGATGAGGACAGCAGGGCCGCGAGCGGCGTCGTCCTTAGAAACTACGGCATCGGGGCCCAGATTCTGCGGGATCTCGGCGTTCGCCGCATGCGTATCCTGGGCGTGCCGCGGCCGATGCCAAGCATGGCCGGTTTTGATCTCGAGGTAACGGGCTATCTCCACCCCAAGGACTCGTGAAACGTAAAACGTGAAACGTGAAACGAAAGGGGAACCACTTTATGTATCGACACCGCCGCAGCGCCACGATTGACGTTTAACGTTTCACGAACAGCATGGCGCGCTACGACAACATCGAGGAAGTGGAGCCGAGTGTCAACGGGGCCGGCCTGCGCATCGGCATCGTGATGAGCCGCTTCAACCAGGAGATCGGGGAAGGGCTGCTCTCGAGCTGCACGGCAGCGCTTCTCAAGCACGGCGTCAGCGCTTCCGACATGCTGATCGTAACCGTGCCGGGCGCGCTGGAAGCGCCGATCGTCCTGCAGAAGATGGCGAACTCGGGCCGGTTCGATGCGCTCGTTGCGCTGGGCGCCGTGGTCCGCGGAGAGACCTATCACTTCGAGGTGGTGGCCAACGAATCGGCGAGCGGGATCACGTCGGTCACGCTCGACACGGGGGTGCCAATCGCGAACGGCATACTCACGACCGACGGCGAGGACCAGGCGCTGGCGCGGATGTCGCAGAAGGGGACCGAATGCGCGCTGGCGGCAATCGAGATGGCGAACCTGCTGAGAGAGCTCAATGAAGACTGACCGCCACCGCGCGCGCGAGTTCGCCCTGCAGGGTCTCTACCAGTGGCAGCTTACCAAGGCCGATCCTGTGACGATCGCGCGCCAGTTGGGCGAGGCGCGCGGCTTCGAGAGAATCGATGTGGCCTACTTTCGCGACCTGCTGGAGGGCGCGGTGGGCGCGGCTGCGGAGCTCGAGCGCGAGATCGAGCCTTGTCTTGACCGCGAGCTGAAACGTCTGAGCCCGGTCGAGCGCGGCATTCTGCTGCTCGCCGGCTATGAGCTTGCGCATCGTCCGGAGGTGCCGTTCCGGGTCATCGTGAATGAAGCCGTCGAACTCGCCAAGGCCTACGGCGGCACGAACGGCTACCGCTTTGTCAACGGAGTCCTGGACAAGCTTGCAACGCGCCTGCGGCAAGCGGAGGTGAAGGCGCTGCAATGAACGGGGAATCGACATGAACCCTAGGGACACCGAAGCGATTGACCCGCGGTTGAAGAAGCGGATGGTGATGTTCTACCTCGCCGGGATATTCAACGCGGTGATCGGCGTCTACATCCTGCTCGAGGGCCGGAAGTTCCTGCCGGAGGGCACCATCCTGCTCCTCGTGGTCTTCTTCTTCGCATTCGCGGCGGTGGATTTCTACTTTCCGCGCGTGATGAAGAGGAAGTGGCTGGAGCACCAGGCGCGGCTCGCCGCGCAAAAAAGCAAGGATGAAGGATGAAGGCGGAAGGATGAAGGAAGATCGTTCTACTGAAAGCCCGTTGTGCTGTCGCCTCTTTTCGCTCGCCTTCTGACTTCACCCTTCATCCTTCATCCCTCATCCCTCATCCCTCATCCCTCATCCCTCATCCCTCATCCCTCATCCCTCGATTGATGTCTCTGTCGGAGTTCCAGATCATCCGGCGTTTCTTCACCTCGCGCGCGCGCAGCGCCGTTCTAGGCGTCGGTGACGATGCGGCGATCGTGCGCGCCCGGCGCGGCATCGACCTCGTGGTGACGACCGATCTTCTGGTCGGCGGCAGGCATTTCCGTCGCGACGCCGATCCCCGCCACATCGGCCACAAGGCGCTCGCGGTCAACCTCTCCGATATCGCGGCAATGGGCGGGAAGCCGCGCTGGGCGACGCTTGCGCTCGCCATCCCCGCGGCGGACGCGCGCTGGCTCGCCGCCTTTTCGCGCGGGTTCATGCGGCTCGCGCGGCGCCATGGCGTGGATCTCATCGGCGGGGATACGACGCGCGGTCCGCTTGCGATCTGCGTGCAGGTCATCGGCGAGGTGCCGGCGGGACGCGCGCTCCGGCGCGATGGCGCGAGACCGGGCGACGACGTCTGGGTCTCGGGGCAACTTGGCAGCGCGGGGCTCGTGTTGGTCGCAGCGGCCGGCAGGGTTGCGCTTTCAGCGCGGGAACGGGCCCGGCTCGAACCACGCCTGCATCTGCCAACGCCCCGAATCGGACTCGGCATCGCGCTGAGGAACATTGCGCGCAGCGCGATCGATATCTCGGACGGGCTTCTCGCGGATCTCGGACATGTCTGCGAGCGCTCGCGCGTTGCCGCGGTGATCGAGCTCGACCGAGTTCCATGCTCCGCGATGCTGCGCAGTCGTTTCGCCAGTTCCGCTGCCCGAGCGGCTCTGCTTTCGGGTGGCGACGACTACGAGCTGTGTTTCACGGCGAGCCGCGGTGAGCGAGAGCGCATTGCGCGCGTATCGCGGCGCCTGCGGTTGCCGCTCACCCGGATCGGCGCGATCGTGCCGCGGCGTCGGGGCGCTTCCGTGACAGTGCTCGGACGCGACGGCCGGGCGCTCGCGCCGGGGCGCAGCGGCTTCGATCACTTCGCCTGAAGGGGCTCAAGCCTTGTCCGACCTGATATTGCGCCCGTCGTGGCGTTTTGTCCGGCGCCACCCGGCGCATTTCATCGCTTTCGGCGGCGGCATCGGGCTCGTACCGTTCGCGCCCGGCACCTGGGGCACGCTCATCGCGTTTCCCCTGTACTGGATCGCGGCCCCGTTTCTTGCGCCGACGGAGTTCCTTGTGCTCGTGTGCGTCCTCTTCGGGCTTGGCGTGTGGGCCTGCGGAGTGACCGGCCGCGCGATCGGGGCGAGCGACCACGGGGGGATGGTCTGGGACGAGACGGTGGCGTTTCTCCTGGTGCTCTTTCTCGCGCCGGCGACGCTCGCCTGGCAGGCAGCGGCGTTCGTGCTTTTCCGGCTGATCGATATCGCGAAGCCGCAACCCATACGCTACTACGAGAGAAGGTTCAGGAACGGTTTCGGGGTCATGCTGGACGATCTCGTGGCCGCCTTCTTCACCCTGGTGATCCTGGCAATCGCCAAGATCGTGATCGAAGCCATGGCATGATGGCGGATCCAGGGTTGCGGAGCTTCGGTATCCCGAAATTCATGAAACACGACCCGCGGTTCGGCGAAGGAGCGTGATGGCGGATTCAGCACTGTATCGACTCGCGGAGAAGGTAGGCGAGGCATTGAAGGACCGCGGCCTGATGCTGGTGACGGCCGAGTCATGTACCGGCGGGTGGGTATCGGAGGCGGTGACGAGGGTGCCGGGCAGCTCGGACTGGTTCGAGCGCGGTTTCGTGACCTATACCTACATCTCGAAACGCGAGATGCTGGGCGTGAAAGAAGCAACGCTCGCCAGGCACGGCGCGGTGGCCGAGGAGATCGTGCGCGAAATGGTCGCCGGCGCGCTGGCCCGCAGCCATGCGCAAGTTGCCGTGGCTGTCAGCGGCGTCGCCGGCCCGGGCGGCGGCACGCCCGACAAGCCGGTCGGCACGGTGTGCCTTGCCTGGGGCATGAAGGACGGCGCAGCGCGTAGCGAGACAGCCCGCTTCGCGGGCGACCGCGAGGCCGTCCGCCGCCAGGCAGTCGAGCATGCGTTGCGGGGCGTGATCGAGCTGCTCGTCTCCCAAGAACCGGTGAGGAGCAAGGAGTGAGGAGTGAGGAGCGCGGCAAGCGAAGATGCGTTGTGAAGAGGTTGATGAGTTGACCGATGGACGGCTGGTCAGCCCGTCGGCCGACAGGAACAAGGGGCCGATCCTGGCCGTTCTCGAGCGCATCCTGCCGCCAACCGGGACGGTTCTGGAGATCGCGAGCGGCACGGGGCAGCATGTCGTTCACTTTGCCCGCGCATTGAGGCGCCTTACCTGGCAGCCGAGCGACGTGGAAGCGGAATGCCTGCGGTCGATATCGGCCTGGCTTTCCGCCCAACGCCTTCCTAACCTGCGTCAACCCATCGAGCTCGACGTGCGGGCACTCCCGTGGCCCGTAGGAGCGGTCGACGCAGTTGTCTGCGCCAACCTCCTTCATATCGCGCCCTGGCCGGTCGTCCCGGCCCTGTTCGCGGGCGCAAGAGCCGCGCTTCCCGCCTCCGGCCCCCTTTATCTGTACGGGCCCTACTCGCTGCAGGGCAGGCACACGGCGGTGAGCAACCAGACCTTCGACCGGGCCCTGCGGGCGCATGACCCCGAGTGGGGCGTGCGGGACCTGGCCGAAGTCGCGCGTGCCGCGGAGGAGCACGGGTTCGAGCTGGCGGAGACTGCCGAGATGCCGGCCAACAACCTGAGCGTTGTTTTCAGGAAGCGCAGCCCGGCGGTTTCCTGATGCCCGTAAGGGCTTTATCGCTCGGCGCAAGGACAGGGATGCCGGCATCGGCGCCGCGCTGTCAACGCGTGAGCGGGGTCCTGCGTTTAACGGACGTGTCGTGCACGCAGGTGGTTTAGAATAACCGGCTGCAAACTCAAGGAATCCCGCGATGGAAGAGAACAAGGCCAAGGCCCTCGCAGCCGCTTTGTCCCAGATCGAGAAGCAGTTCGGAAAAGGCTCGATCATGCGGCTCGGCGAATCCGAGGTATCGAAGGACATCACGGTAGTGCCCACGGGCTCGCTGGGGCTCGATCTTGCGCTCGGCATCGGAGGGCTGCCGCGCGGCCGGGTCGTGGAGATCTACGGTCCTGAGTCCTCCGGCAAGACGACGCTGACGCTCTCGGTCATCGCGCAGATGCAGAAGCTGGGCGGCACGGCGGCCTTCATCGATGCTGAGCACGCGCTCGATCCCCAGTATGCGGGAAAGCTCGGGCTCAAGGTCGATGAGCTTCTCATCTCCCAGCCCGACAACGGCGAGCAGGCGCTCGAGATCGCGGACATGCTGGTGCGCTCGAGCTCGGTCGACGTGGTGGTGATCGACTCGGTCGCGGCGCTCGTGCCCAAGGCCGAGATCGAGGGCGAGATGGGCGAGCCGCAGATGGGGCTGCAGGCGAGGTTGATGTCCCAGGCGCTGCGCAAGCTTACCGCCAACATCAAGCGCTCCAACACGCTCGTCATCTTCATCAACCAGATCCGCATGAAGATCGGCGTCATGTTCGGCAACCCGGAGACGACGACGGGCGGCAACGCGCTCAAGTTCTATTCCTCCGTGCGCATCGACATCCGGAGGATCGGCTCGATCAAGAAGGGCGAGGAGGTGATCGGATCGGAAACGCGAGCGAAGGTCGTGAAGAACAAGGTTGCGCCGCCCTTCCGCTCGGCCGAGTTCGACATTCTCTATGGAGAGGGCATCTCCCGCGAGGGCGAGCTGATCGAGCTCGGCGTCCTGCACAACATCATCGACAAATCGGGGGCGTGGTACACCTACGGCAAGGATCGCATCGGCCAGGGCAAGGACAATACGCGCGACTACCTGAAGGAGCACCCCGATATCGCGCGCGAGATGGAGAACAAGATCCGTGCCGCCGCAGGCATGGCGGTTAAGGCCGGGGAGTCCCGGCCTCAGCCGCCCGCCCAATCGAAGGCGGAGGCGAGAAAGGCGGCCCACTAGCACGCCGGTGACGGGTGACCCGTGACCGGTGACCCGAAAACCCGGGAGCCCAGCCTGCGGGCGCGGGCGTTGAGGCTGCTTGCGAGGCGCGAGCATTCCCGGCAGGAGCTTGCCCGCAAGCTCTCGGCCCATGCGCAGGACGGCGCGGAGCTCGAAGGCGTGCTCGACGCGCTGGAAGCCGAGGGCTTCCTCTCGGAGCGACGCGTCGTGGAGCAGATCGTGCACGCGCGCGGCGCGCGCTTCGGCGCGCGGCGGATCGCGCGCGAGCTGGCCGGGAAGGGCATCGCGGAAGAGGCAATCGAAACGGCCCTTCAGGGGCTGCGGGCCGACGAGGTCGAGCGCGCGCAGGTGGTGTGGCGGAAGAAGTTCGCTCGACCTCCCCGTAGTGCCGCCGAGCGCGCCCGCCAGGCGCGCTTCCTGCAGGGCCGCGGCTTCGGTTTCGACACGATCCTGAAGGTTTTGAAGGGAGGCGACGGGCAATGAGCCCGCCCGGGCCGCGTGTGGAAGAAACCAAGCGATTGCGCTAAATTCCTTAAAAACGGTAAGCGGTAAGCGGTAAGCGGTAAGCGGTAACGGGTAAGCGGTAAGGGTTCATCGCCGACGGCTGACCGCTCACCGCTCACCGCTCGCGGTTATTATGAAAAGCAGCGAGATTCGCACGAGAT
>Ga0256865_1000021_pt1 | contig 59182 bp, 67 predicted proteins | sample RVTome_14_FD_187337 | JGI IMG/M metagenome (GOLD analysis project Ga0256865, IMG submission 187337) | Soil microbial communities from uranium-contaminated site in the Upper Colorado River Basin, Wyoming, United States - RVT145D125 HiSeq ... | reverse complement strand
ATTGCTGATTGCTTGGACCAGAGCTTGAATCATGCCCGACGATATATGCACCCGTGGTATCTAAAACAATACTCTGGGCTAAATCGCTGGTCCCATTTCCACTGCTTTGGTCTCCCACTTTAGTCCATATCAGGCTTCCATCAGTGGGGTTCCTTTTTTCCAGTCTCCATTCCTTATCTCCCGGTAATAAATCAAACCCAACAATATAAACCCCAGTACCATCCACCGCCACGGCAAAGGCGACATCATCCCCCTGGCTAAAATTATTGGTCACTACTCCATTTATACCAAATCCCAAGACCAAATCCCCCGAAGAAATATCTCTTTTTTCAATTCGCCATTGCCTGTCCCCGGGAAAAATATCATACCCAACAACATATATGCTGGTGGAATCAACAGCTATTCCAAATGGCTCATCAAACCCAGTGCTAGGATCACTATTAACTACACCCTCTTTACCAAAAGAATTGATTAAACTTCCATCGCTTAAATTTCTTTTTTCAATCCGCCATTGGGAATGTCCAGTGGATTGGTCATTTCCGGCAATATATAAAGCAGAGCTATCAACGGCAATTCCACGAGCCACATCAGTTCCACTCGTTACCGAAAGAATTGAACCAGAACCTGAGGACAACCCCAGGGAAGAGGTAGACTTTGTTTCATCGGAGCCGCATCCGCTTACAATAATCCAAATGATTATGCTTATTAAAACTTCCCACTTTTTATTTCTAAAATTTTCAACCATAAAGGCTATAAATTTCAATTATTTATACTTGGGTTTAACTTTTCATACCTCACGAAACCTTAAATTTTTTCTCAACTTTTGTCAATGAAAATTTTCCACACATTAGGGGTTAATTTACAATACCTTTTTTTGTGATAAACTCGTCTCATAATAAAAGGCTTGGGTTCAATTTGCTATCGAAAAACCCTAACACAAAACAACTGGCTCCAGTTTATTTTGATTTGTTAATTATCGGTGGAGGAATTATTGGAGCAGGAATTGCCCGTGACGCGGTTTTAAGAGGTTTAAAAGTTGCTCTTTTCGAGCAGAATGATTTTGCGTCCGGAACCAGCAGTCGAACCTCAAAGCTTATCCATGGAGGCATTCGATATTTGGAGCAGGGGAACCTTCCTTTGGTGTTTGAAGCCAGCCGTGAACGTTTTTTCCTGCAACGGTTAGCCCCTCATTTGATTCGGCCCATCCCATTTGTTTTCCCCATTTATAAGGGGGAAACTATGGGAAGGGGAATGATGAAAATGGGAATGTTAATATATGACCTATTGGCTCTTTTCCGAAATACACATCCCCACCGGATGCTCACCCGCGAGGAAACCCTTCATAACATTCCAAATTTACAACCCCAAGGTCTTTTAGGTGCGGCCGTTTACTACGATTGCCTCATGAATGATGCACGGCTCTGTCTGGAAAACCTCCTTGACGCAAAAGCCTCCGGGGCAGTGGTCAGAAACTATACCCAGGTCACCGGAATTATAAAAAGCGAAAAGGGAACGATTCAGGGTGTAAAGGTTAAAGATCGCTTCAATGGAGAAGAGGAACGGGTCTACGGAAAGGTGGTGGTTAACGCTTCAGGACCGTGGGTAGATCATATTTGCGGCATGGACTCTCTTCATGAACCTCGAAAGCTCCGGCGTACTCGAGGCTCACACCTTCTTCTTCCTTCACTCACCCAAAATCAGGCAGTGGTGGTCCGAAGCAAAAAAGATCACCGGATTTTTTTTATCATTCCATGGGAAGAAATGAGTTTGGTGGGAACCACAGACATTGACTATGAAGAAGACCCCGAAAAAGTCCAATGTCCCCAAGAGGATCTTGAATACCTGCTGAAAGAGACCAGCCGCTTTTTTCCCGCAAACGTTTTTCACAAAGACCAGGTGATTTCAACCTTCTCCGGGGTTCGCCCATTGGCCAAAACCTCTAATGGAAAACCTTCTTCGGTTTCCCGGGAAACAAAAATCTTTGAAAGCCCAACGGGCCTCATTTCCATTACCGGTGGAAAATTCACAACGTACAGAAAGGTTTCCGAAAACGTTGTCAATCGGGTATTGAAGAAACTTCCGGAGGTTAAAGCAAAGGGATGTCAAACCCTCTCTCAACCTTTATGGGGTGGAGACATTAATAATCTTCAAATCTTTATCAAGGAAAGGATGAATGATCCTAACCGTCCTCACTACCTGAATGATCGGCAGGTAACCCACCTGATCAACACTTATGGAAGTCGTTATACAGAGATTATCCAATTGGTCGCTGAAAATAAAGAACTTGGAGAGTCTCTACATCCTTCTCTCCCCCATATCCAGGCAGAAATTATTTTTGCGATTAAAAGGGAATTCGCGCGAACCCTCTCCGATATTTTTCGCAGACGGACCACCCTGGCTTTTGGGCCTTTGAGGAGAGATGAATCCCTTATTGAAACCACCCTCAATATCATGGAAAAAGAATTAAATTGGCCCCCCGGAGAGAAAGAAATTCAAAAAAGAACCTACCTTAAGGAAATTTTTTAATTTCGGAGAAAAAATTTAAAAACTGGGAGCACGACCCTCGCGAAGGCTTTGGAGGGCCTGTTTGACCATTTTGGAGTCTTCGGTTCCCGGTGCCAAATTCTGAAAAGCGGTTGTCCAACTTTCATCGGCTTCTGAAAATCGTTGAAGATGTACCAAAGCAAGTCCTTTGTACCATAAAAGAGCGGGCTCCCTCGGAAATTTAACCAAGGCCTTTTCCAAATGAGTCAGGGCATTCTCATAGCTAGGCAGCTGGCCGGTCTCAGCGGTTTCAATGAGAATGACTGCAACATTAAAATGGGCTTCATGATTTCTGGGATCCAATTCCACCACTTTTTCCCATGCCCTCTTTGCCTCCTCAACCCGGTTTAATGCCAGGTAGGAGCGCCCCGCCAAAATTTGTCCCTGGAGATCATTGGGGTTCTCTTTTAACCGCTCCTCTAAACGGGCAACCATTTCCAAAGGGTTGGGCATGCCTGGTATCGAAGCCTGGGCCATTGGTTGAGCCGCATTTCGGGTTTGCCCTTCCTTCCAATGTAAAAAAGAATAAATTCCCGCGGATCCCCCCATAACCAAAACACCTAAGGTAACCGCAAAGGCCCAACCCGTACCGGGTGCGGTATTGGGTGTTTTTGAACTTTTGGCAAATGGAGCCGTTTTAGAATGGGGTGTTAATTGATCCAGACGGTTGAGAACTTTTGCGAAGCGATATTCATCGATGGCTTTTAATTTTAAATAATCAGTTTCTGAAAATTTTCCCTGCACCCTCTCATCTTCTAATTCGGATAGGGAATGAAGAAGGGATTCTTTTTCGATTTCTAAATCAATTTTTTCTTGATCTTCAGAAAGATCATGAATAAAGTCCCCCTGCACCTCAATGGTCTTTAAAAAAGGGTAGGCTAAAAAAAGAACGGTACCGGCTAACAGAGAACCCACTACAATGACAAACATGAACCCTCCCCTCCTTATTCTCGGAATTTCCGTAGTTCCTGGTCGATCCGTTTGCGTGAGGATTCATCGATAGAGGGAACCCCTTCTGGCTTTTCTTTCTGGGTCTCCCTAACCCATTTCCCCAAGGTTCGGTAGAGAATCACCCCACCCACCAAAAGAAGGAGGAATGGACCACCCCATAATAGCCAATTGAGACCCTTTTTTTGAGGTTTCAAAAGGATGTAATCCCCATACCGGCTTAAAAAATAGGCACGAATGTCTTCGGTAGATTCCCCTTTCTCCAACCGCTCCCGAATAATCGCCCGCATCTGCTTGGCCAATTCTGCATTGGATTCCCAAATGGACTCATTCTGACAAACCGCGCAGCGAAGGGTTTTGGCTAAATCCCGGACTTGAAGATCAATTTTTCTTTCATCAATCACATTTCCCATCGATACGATCGGAAAGGTAAAAGAGGAAAAAATAATGAAAGGAAGGATCCAAATCATGAAACGGAAGGAGTTTCTTTTCTTAATAAGGGTTGAAGAACATTTTCAACAACGTGGGTATAGGTAGCACCCATAATGGGCCCCACAAACTTAAAACGAATGATTCCTTGTTGGTCAAACACAAACGTTTCGGGAACCCCATAAACCCCAAAATCGATGGAAATAGCCCCCTTCACATCCCGCACATGTCTGAAGTTGCTTCCGTGGATCCCAAGGTATTCCAGGGCATCTTTTTCTTTGTCCTGATAATTGATACCGAGCATGACAAAATCCGGGTTTCCTCCAAACCGGTCTTGAATAGCCAGAAGATTTTCATGCTCATAGCGACATTCTAAACACCAGGAGGCCCAAAAGTTGACCATGACAACTTTTCCCTGATAATCACTTAAAGAAATCGACGTTTCGGTTCCCACCTCCGGCCCTGAAAAATTTGGGGCTTGGGTCCCAACCAATATGGTTGGAATACTTCGAGGGTCCCCCCACAATCCTTTGTAAAAAAGGGTGATCAGACCAAAAAAACAAACCACCAAAACAATATGCCAAAAACGGATCACGTCGGCTCCCTTCTGGGCCGGAAAATATTCAATAAAACGCCTAAACCCATAATTCCCCCACCTATCCAAACCAAAAGAACCAGTGGGTTAACCAACGCCCTCACAATGACCCCTTCAGGAGATATTTCCGGCATGGTTAAAAAAAGGTGGCCCAGGCGTATGGTATAAATTGCAGATTCCGTAGTGGGAGTCTGGGAGTCCGGATAAATCCGCTTTTGAGGATGCAGGGTGGTAATAAAAGTCTCCCCCCGGTATACATCAAAAGCTCCCTCCTGGGCGGTCCAGTTTGGGCCTTGTACTTCCCGCAGATCCACCATGGTCAGGGTGTACTGCTTTAACTGAAGTTGATCACCTATTTTCATAGGAACCACTTTTTCGGTCTGATAGATAGTGGAGGCGATGATTCCCATAATTAAGACCAAGACGCCAAAGTGGGTCACTAAGCCTGCATACCGGCGCTGATTTTTAGAAAAAGCAGTGGTCAACCCCTTTAGAAAATGAACCTGATTACGCTTTGCCCAAAAGGAAGAGACTTTCCCAAAATCAATAAAAATAGTTGCCGCCACAAAGCTTACCACAGTGACCCCCGCTAATGCGTAGGCATTCCGTACCCCTACTCCCCAACCCACGATTAAACCCACCAAGGCCACAAGGGATGGAATCAAAAAGTTTTTCCGGATATTTTCCCCCGAAGCCTTTCGCCAAGAAATTGAAGGGGCAATCCCCATTAATAAAACCAATCCTAGTGCAATGGGCATAAAAACAGCATTATAGTAAGGAGGCCCCACCGAAACCTTGCTGGCCTGAAGGGTTTCAACCAAAAGCGGGTATAACGTTCCAAGAAAAACCGTAACCATGGCAATGAGAAAAAAAAGGTTATTAAAAAGAAACATCGATTCCCTGGAAACAACCGAATCTAACTCCACCTCGCTTTTTAATTTATGGGAACGCAGAATCAGTGTCCCAAAAGAAAAACCCAAAATCACCGTTAAAAAGGCAAGAATATAAAGACCCCGGCCTGGATCGGTGGCAAAGGTATGTACAGAAGAGAGAACCCCACTACGGACCAGGAAAGTTCCGATTAAGGAAAGAGAGAAGGTCACAATAATTAAAAAGATATTCCAAACTTTAAACATCTTTCGTTTTTCTTGAACCATGACCGAATGAAGAAAGGCCGTTCCCACCAGCCAGGGCATGAAGGATGCGTTCTCAACGGGATCCCAACCCCAATACCCCCCCCACCCCAACTCGTAATAGGCCCAATACCCCCCCATCATAATTCCGGCCGTTAACATAAACCAAGCAAAAAGAGTCCATCGTTGAGTTACCTTTAACCATTCTTCTCCTAAACGCCCTGAAAGAAGAGCCGCCATGGCAAAGGCAAAAGGAATGGAAAATCCAACGTATCCAAGATAAAGAAGTGGCGGATGAACCACCATGGCAGGATCCTGAAGGAGTGGATTTAAATCCTTTCCCTCTAGTGGAACCGGAAAGATTCGATCAAATGGGTTAGAAAGAAATACAATAAGCGAAAGGAACCCAAACATAACCAAAGACTGGATAGATAAAAGATAGGGTATGATCGCGGGTTGGGTTCTCCAGTGAAGCCATGCGGCCACCGTACAAAAAGTTGCCAAAATCCAAACCCAAAGTAATAAAGAGCCTTCATGCCCCCCCCAAAGTGCCGCAACGGTGTAAAACCAAGGAAGCCGGCTGTTGGAGGTGGCCATCACATATTTCACGGAAAAATCTCTTGTTACAAAGGCAAAAACAAGAGAAATCATTCCGATGGACAACAGAAAGAAAATGAGGGTAACCGCTTGTCGCCCGGCCTGGACCCAGGCAGGGTTTTTGGTTTTGAGGCCAATGATGGGTGTTACGATTCCCACCAAAGACAAAACCAGCGCTGTTACAACGGCAAAATTACCAATATCAACAAACATATATTTTTAAAAACCAACTCTCTTTATAAAGGCCAGACCCAAAGGGCAAATAAAACAACCCTTTTTTTTTTGAAAAAAAGCCCAAGGACTAAGGACTATTGAAGCGTTTTAATAAAATCCTTTTTGGGCAATTGAACCCCCGCTTGTTTTAATTCAATGGGCATATAGTCCTCGGAATGTTTGGCCATGATCATATGAGAGCGAAACGTTTTCTCCGTGTCCCAAAACCCTTCCACCACGGCCCCTTGGCCCTCCTTAAACAAATCAGGGGGAATTCCCTCAAAAGCCACCGGAATTTGATTTTCACCATCCGTTAATTCAAAAGTCATTTTGAGTGTATTGGGAACCACCTTTAGGCTGCCCTCCACTACCATTCCTCCGACTCTGACCTTTTTACCGTAATATTCTTTGGAGAGGGCAATCACTTCCGAGGGGGTAAAAAAGTAAACCAGGTTTTCTCCAAAATTCCCTAACGCCAAGTACCCTAATGCTACCCCAACGATCAACATGCTGATAATCAGGCCATATCGCTTATTCTTACTCAAATCACCTCTCCTCCGGTTTGTAGGCTTTGGCTTCTTTGATTTCAATATACAACAACCGGACCTTGCGTTCCATATGAAAGAGAAAAAGAATCATTGGAAAAAATGTAACTATATAAGCGGCTGAAATAAAACCATAATTTGGAACCAACCCTAAACTCTGTGATTTCAATTCCTGATCTGAAGGATTCCAACTTCCAATGACCACCAAGGTTTTTAGTTCCCTTAGACTATCGGAAGGCGGCCCTGAATAGCGAACGGGAAGCTCAACCCCCTCTCCCGAGAGCAAAAAGGTTGTTTCTTTGGGCGAAACATTCCGAAGAAGACTGCCCCCTTGGAGAGTCCCCATCACCCTCACGACCTTCCCGGATTCTTGCTGTAAAGCCTCTTTCGGAGTGATGGTGGTCACCTCATCAATATACCGCTGGACCCCAAAGCCAACAATGACAGCCCCAGCGAAAAAAATGATAAACCATCGCAGATAGAACAGGTTCACGCGCTTTTGATTACTTCCCCCCCTTTATTTAACAAACTTCCCTGTTTGGCCTCTAAAAGTTCTTCCAAATAAATCATTTGAGTCCGGACGCTTATTAAATAAATAAAGAGGAATAAAAAACCCACCGCCATGATCGTTAATGGAAAAAATATTTCCGCAGAAAGACTCAGTCCTCTCATTGAAACCGATGCGGGTTGATGAAGTGTTCTCCACCATTCCACTGAAAAATAGACGATGGGAAGGTCCACAAACCCCACGATGGCAAACACGGCAGCATACCGGGCTTCCTTTTCTTTATCATCCATAAACGCCCTTAACATCAAATAACCCATCAGAATGAGTAACAAAATCGAAAAAGAAATTAACCGGGCATCCCAGGTCCACCAGGTATTCCAGGTGGGTTTGGCCCAAATAGAGCCGGTAATGAGGGCTCCAGCGGTAAAAAGCACACCAATACCCGCAGCTGCCCGACACATATTATCAACCATTGGATCTCGTTTCCAAAGATACCAAAGGCTCCCAAAAAAAAGAGTAGTATAAGCCAATAATGAAGTTTTGGCCAAGGGAACATGAACATACATAATTCGAACCACCTCCCCTTGATAATAATCAGGGGGTGAACTGACCAATGCCAGATAAAGGCCGGTTAACACGCAGAGGGCTCCTGAGACCCCAAACCATCCCTCAAATCGACGAAAAAAACCAATGATCATGTTTCACCCCAAAATAAAACCGCTTTAGTAATCCATTATAAACTCAAAAACCCAAAAAGATACAATTGTAAAAACCACATCAAAAATAACCACCAATTCCATCCAATGCCTATAAAACGAAAAAGGGTCGGTACTGAGAACACCCCTTGTTGCCTCTACCGATCCAATAATTAAAGGAACCGCCAGGGGCAAAAGAAGAACGGGAAGTAAAACCTCCCTTGCCCGGATTTGAACCGTCATGGCGGAGAAAAGGGTTCCAAGAGCGGAAAGCCCAAAAGAACCCAGAACAAATATTATCATGAGAATCGGAATTTTATCAACCACATCCAAATTAAAAAAGATCACAAACAAAGGAAATAAAATGACCTCAACAATTAACATAAAAAAGAAATTGCTCACCAACTTTCCAACGTAGATTGCCGTTCTTGGGATAGGACTCATTTGAAGACATTCCAAACAATCATTTTCGGTCTCCGATAAAAAGGACTTTCCCAAACCGATAATGCCAGTGAAAACAAAGGCCACCCAAATGATCCCACCCATTAGGCTTTTTACCATTTGTTGGTCCATGGAAAAGCTAAAACTAAATATTAAAATAACAATTAGGGCAAAGAAAAACATGGATGAGATCATTTCTCGCCCCCGAATCTCACATATTAAATCCTTCCAGATGACCCATCGGACCACTCTAAAAAAGCTCATGGGCCTCCACCAGCTCCTGAACAGCAATTTCCTTCATTACCCCTTGCTGAAGACAGGCGGCCCGATGGGCTACCTCGGCTGTTTTCGTTCGATTATGGGTAGTCATTAAAATTGCAGTTCCCTGTTCTGTGATGTCCTTCATAAATTGATTCACAAGGCCCATCCCGGATTCATCCAAAGCAGAGTAAGGCTCATCCAACAGGAGAACCTTGGGGTGAACCAAAATGGTTTTGGCCATAGCCAACCGTTTTTTCATCCCCTCTGAAAATGCCCGCACTTTAAATCTGGCAAATGGACCGATATCCACCCGATCCAAAGCCTTTTTTACTTCTTGATCCGTTCGGGAAATCCCCCTGAGAGCCAAAGAAAAATTCATATTTTCAAGGGCATCCAATTCATTATAAAGGTAGGATCCATGCCCTACGAGTAAAAATAAATTTCGAACTTTATCCCGGTCTTTCACCCCATCCAACCCCATCATCTGAAAGGTCCCGGAGGTTGGACGTTGAAGCGTTGATAATATTTTTAAAAGGGTGGTTTTTCCGGCTCCGTTAGGGCCAAACAAAGCAAAACATTCCCCCTCTTCAACCTCAAAAGAAACCTCTCTCAGAACCTGAAAATGGTGGTAACCCTTTGAAATTTGAAACCCCTGAACCGCCTTCAAAAAAAACTCCTTTTTTAATTTCCTGGTTTATAGGGTATGGACCCTTAGCCCATCACCTGGTTCTTTTCTTCCTCTTGAACACTTCATGAACCACTTGGAACGCGGCTAAAATAGTTGGAAATCCGGTCAAACCCATGCCCTGAAGAATGGCCTGGTAGGTTTCAGCCGGGCTGGCACCAGCCTTCCTCGCTCTGGAGACATGGGCAACGAGCCCCCCTTCACGCCCCAAAGCCGCTGATATCCCCACCTTAATGAATTCCACCGTCTTTTCATCCAAAGGTCCTGTGTCCGTGCAGGTATCCCGAAGATTGGCATAGGCTTTCCAGACCTCTGGAAACTGTTTCCTAAAACGTGTAAGTGTCTGAGGCATCATTTCCCCCTTCTTTAAAACCTTTTTTTTTAAAAAACATCAACCCCCATCCTTCACTGCAAAAAAAGCATCAACCTTTTTTGAAAGGTGAAGCCCGTTTAAAATGCAATCAGCAACTGAAACACCCTTCAGGAAATTTCCTCCAAGAAAAATTCCAGGAAAATCTTCTAAACGTTTTTCAATTTGAATTATTTTTTCAGTGTAACCCAACTGAAATTGTGGAATGGCATAAGGATACCGGATCACCTTCGAAAATTGAGGAGCTTTTTGAACTCCAATCAACTGGTTTAACTCCTTGATCACGATATCGATCAATTGTTCATCGGAAGCTTCCAAAATTTCGGGTTTTCTCGCACCCCCCAGAAAATTAGTGGTGGCAATGCAACCTTCGGGAGCACGGCCCGGGAATAAGGTCGAATTCCAAAGTGACCCCAAAAGGTCAAAGCCTTCCCGGGAGGGAATCAAACAACCAAACCCATCCAACGGATGTTGAATGGCAGTCCGATCAAACCCCAAGAAAACCATGGCTATGGGAGCATAGTGAATACCCTTCAGATGTTCTGAAAGTGAAACGCATAACGGATGGATCAAATGGGAGGTCCAATAAGCGGGGGTAGCCAAAACCACTGCATCCCCATCGCACGCCACCCCTCGATTTTGGGTTACCCCTTTCACCGTTATTTTGGGAGGATTATTTTGATAATCTAACTCCTTGACCTCCCAGCCCGATTGAACCGATTCTCCCAACCAATGAGATAAACCCTGGGTGAGTTCACCCATCCCGCTTTTAAAAGAAAAAAGATCTTTTTGGGTCTCTTTTCTTTTTTTCTTTCCCTTGAACAAAACCCCCTTCAGCAAGCTCCCATAATCCTGCTCCAAATTAAACAATCGAGGGAAAGTACTTCGAACAGACAACCGGCAAGGGTCTCCTGCATATATTCCTGAAACAAACGGATCGATACCATACTCAACCATTTCTCGGCCCAATCGTCTTTCAAAAAAGGATGCGACACTTTCGTCTTTTTCTTCCCCTTTTTTGACGAAGGGTTCTTTCAAAAGCCGGAGTTTTCCGCGCATACTCCAAAGGTCCGTCTTTAAAAAGGCCCCAAAACCCAAAGGAACAGCGATCAACTTTCCATTTTTGACCAGGTACCTTTTTTTGGAAACGGGGTTTCCCGGAATACGGCTTTCATCCAAACCTAAGTCTGAACATAGTGTTTGAACCTCTTCATGCTGATCGAGGGTACTGTTGGGGCCTGCTTCCACCAGGTACCCCTCATGAAAATAACTTTTCACAAACCCACCGGGCACTTTTTCTTTTTCCAAAAGACGAACAGAATGACCCAATTTTCTTAACCCATAAGCGATGGAAAGACCGGAAATCCCCCCTCCCACCACAATAACCGTTTTCTGGGAAACCTTCATAACCAACGGTTCGAGTGACAAGAATCGACCACAATGCCAGATAGCGCTTTTATAAATGCTGGAGAATCGTTAAGGGAAGGCATCCGATGAAACCCATGGATTCCCAGTTGGTGCGCCAAGTCCCGATACAAAATATCCATTTCATAGAGCGTTTCAGAATGGTCGGAGACAAAACTGATCGGAATCATCAGGAGGTTTTTAACCCCATGAGCCGCAAGGTCTTTCAGCATTTCATCCGTGGAAGGACCCGTCCATCTTAAAGGGCCCACGCGGCTTTGATAACACAGGTGGATCGGATAGGACCCGCCCAAAGATTGTCCAATCAACCTCACGTTTTCTTCAATCTGATTTTGATAGGGATCCCCTTTTTGGATTAAACGAAGCGGAACCCCGTGAGCGGAAAAAACAATATGAAGCGGTTGGTTTTCCAACACTGGAATATTTTGAAGGGCATTTTTAATTTGAAGCACCAATGAATCGATGACCAAAGGATGGTCGTACCAATGAGGAATTTTTAAAACCTCCCAATTCTCTCCCCCTTTTTCTTTCCGAACCCTCTCAAACTCTTTAAAACTAGACTCCGTGGTGGCCGTTGAAAATTGAGGATACAAGGGCAGCAAAACAACCCTTTTTAAATTCAACCTGCCCATTTGGTCAATTGCCTCTTCGGTGGTCGGGTGCCAATAACGCATGGCAATTAAAACTTTAAAATTACCCTGGGATTTTAACTCCTTCTCCAACCCTTCCGCTTGCTTTCGGGTCAAAGGGAAAATGGGAGAACCCCCTCCGATTTTTCGATAGTATTCTTTTACCTTTTCTGCCCGTCTTCGGGCAATGGTACGGGCTAAAAAGGACCGAGCAAAACGACCAAAAGGAAAGGGAAGGATATCCGGATCTAAAAAAAGGTTTACAAGAAAGGGTTCAACAGCATCCAGGGAATCAGGGCCCCCGAGGTTAAGCAACACCACACCAATCGGTTGCATATCAGTGTTGGACATGGGATTATGACACCTTAAACCGTGGGAAACACACTAATGAAAACACCGACTTTCTTCATGAACCGCTTCAACCAGAGCAATCGCATTTTCTACCGGAGTATCGGGAAGAATGCCATGACCTAAATTAAAAATATGGCCGTTTCCACGACCAAAACCTTCCAGAATTCTTTTCACTTCCCGCCGGATATTCGCAGGGTTACCGTATAAAAAACAGGGATCAAGGTTTCCCTGAAGACAAACTCGGCTGCCAATTCTTTCTTTGGCCTCCTTTATATCCACTCGCCAATCAATGCTCACCACATCCACCCCAGACCCGGCCATGAGTTCCAAAAGGCCCCCGCCACCATTGACATAAAGGATAATGGGAACGCCTTCGGGGCGAAGGCTCTCAACAATTTGTTGGGTATAGGGAAGGGCAAATTCCCGATAGGTCTCCGGAGAGAGGGTTCCCGCCCAGGTATCAAAAAGTTGTACAGCCTGAACACCGGCTCTAATTTGTAATTGGAGGTATCTCGTAACCGTTTCGGTCAGTTTTTTAAAAAGTGTATGAACAAGGTCTGGCCGGCTAAAAAGCAATTTTTTGATTTTGTAAAAGTTTGAGGACGTCCGACCCTCAACCATATAGGTTGCCAACGTATAAGGGGCTCCGGAAAACCCAAGAAGAGGAAGGCGACCTTCTAAGGTTTTTTGAATCAGGCGGATGGCATCGAAAACAAAAAACAGCTTCTCTTCCACCAAAGGAACGGTTAAAGATTCCACCTGCTCTTCATTTTGTATAGGATTCCCCAAAACAGGACCACTATCGGTGAAACTCAAATCCATCCCCATGGCCTCAACAGGAATTAAAATATCCGAAAAAAGGATAGCAGCATCAATTTTTAAAATCTCCACGGGTAACATGGAGGCTTCCAGGGCCAGCTCGGGGGTTTTGCAAAGGGTCAGGAAATCCACTTTTTTACGCAACTCTCTGTATTCCTTCATATACCGGCCCGCTTGCCGCATAATCCAAACAGGGGTTTGATCCACCCCCTCTCGGCGACAGGCTTTTAAAAACAGTTCATTTTTTAACATTCATTCCCCCCGATGACTCGGTTCATTAAACGTTAAACATCAAATCCTTCCCGAGCAAAAAAGTTTTCAACCGCCTTTTTCCCATTTCTTAAAACCGATTCTCCATCCCCCACCAACACCATTTCAAAATCAAACCTTAAAAAAACACGCAAACCGTCAATGGCCCTTTTCCGATCGGAGAACTTTTCAGCGGGAAGTAAATTCAATTCCCCTTTGGGTTTTCCAATAAGGGCATCGCCCAAGACCAAAACACCCCCACTCCCCGGAAACCATAAAGCGGACTCTCCGGGTGATTTTCCGTGATGAATAGAAATCACCTCAATTCCCCCTGGAAGACGGTCCCCATCTCGAAAGGTTTGGTCCACCTTGATATCTACAAAAGGGGCATCGGCCTCGGGCCCCATGACCGGAGCTTTAAAAAGGGTCCGGGAAAGTTCCGCCTCGCGGACATGGTCTCGATTCGTAATCAAAATTGCATGAAATTTCTTTTTTTGAAGGATTTCCTGCTCTTGGAGTGAAAAGGAAGGCGGATCGATTAAACACCCTTCTCCGTTTTCCATCAAAAGGTGACCATTAAAATCAATGGCTTTTTCTTGTGAAAACCAAGACCATTCCAATATTCCTTTGGAAATTTCTCTCACGAAACTGGCCTTTAAAAATTAAGAATTCGCATTCTAACCAATTTAGAAACAGACTGTCAAACCCCACCGGTTCTAAAACCTTTTGTTTGACCTGGGCTTTTTTCGCATGATATGATTTTTCTGTTTGAAAAACCTCTTTTTTGGGGGAGTCACTCCATGGAAATTGAACAGGCGAGTATTGAGGAAAAAGATACCCGTATTCGGGATCTCATTGAAAAGCTTCTTCTCATGGTTGGGGAAGACCCTTCCCGGAATGGATTATTAAAAACACCTGAACGGGTAGAAAAGGCCCTGAAGGCATTTACAAATGGGTACCATCAGAATGTGGATGAGATATTAAATGATGCCCTTTTTCCGATTGAATACGATGAAATGATTATTGTTAAAGATATCGATTTTTATAGCCTGTGTGAACACCATCTTCTTCCTTTCTTTGGGAAATGCCATGTCGCTTATACACCGAACCAAAAAGTGATCGGGCTGAGTAAACTTCCACGCCTGGTGGAAGTATTTAGTCGGAGATTGCAAGTTCAGGAACGACTCACTTGTCAAATTGCAGAAGTAATTAAAGAGAAAATCCTTCCCTCTGGGGTAGCGGTTGTCATGGAAGCCCAACACCTTTGCATGATGATGCGGGGAGTTGAAAAACAAAACACAAGGGCAGTCACCAGTTCCATGTTAGGAACCTTCAGAACGGATCACAAAGCGCGCCTGGAGTTCTTAGAGCTGATTAAAAGCAATAAATAAATTCCCCCAATATCAAAGAGGTGAGCGACTTTTTTACCACCATCCCTTTATTGACGCCACCCACCGTATCGGTTATATTTTAAACAATCTTTTTTATTTCCCTGAATGAGAAACTAAAACCCAAAATCACGAAGGCCTTCGGGGCTCCAGAGAGTTTTTTTAAACCAAAAATGTCCTAACAGGATGAAGGCAAACCTTTGAGAATCGTTTTAGAAGTTGAAAAATTTAACCCCGAAGCCGACACACATCCCTATTTTAAAGACTACAGAATCAATATTAACCGGGGAATGACGGTTCTGGACGCTCTGATCCGCCTTAAACAAGAGACCGATGGGACCCTGACTTTTCGTTGCTCCTGCCGGAGTGCCATTTGTGGGTCTTGCTCCATGGTGATCAATGGGCAAGAAAAATTGGCATGTAAAACACAAATTAATGAAGAATGGGAGCGGTACAATGCCTTGAAAGTTGGACCGATGAAAAACATGCCCGTACTGAAAGACCTGGCGGTGGATATGCAACCGTTTTGGGAAAAAGTCCGGGACATTACCCCCTGGTTAGAAAATCCCTCCACCTCCAGCACTGCCTATCCGGAAAAGGAACTGGCAATCCTCCCAAAAGAAATGAATCAATTCCACAATGTGGATTCTTGTATTCTGTGCGGGGCGTGTGTTTCCGCTTGTACATCTCTGGAGGTATCCGAAGGCTTTCTAGGCCCGGCCGCTTTGGCAAAGGCTTATCGTTTTATGGCTGATCCTCGCGAAGAGAAAAAGGAAGAGCGACTGGACCATTTAATGAACGACAATGGTATTTGGGACTGTGTCAGGTGCAACTTCTGTGTGGAAGTGTGCCCAAAGGATGTTCAGCCCATGGAGGCCATTATTCGAATGAGACGAATGGCCCTTTCCAAGGGAAAGAGTAATCATTTAGGCGCAAAACATATTACCGTTTTTTCAAACATCGTTCGACATGAGGGAAAATTAAATGAAACCCTCATGCCGCTTAAAATGCTATTCAACAAACCTGTACAATTGATCAAGGTGGTACCTTTGGCATTCAAAATGTTATTTAAGGGAAAATCCCCTTCTCCGTTTAAAAAACCGATCCGTGGCATTTTAAAAATTAAAGAAATTTTTAAAATGCGAGAGGAAAGACAGTGAAATTTGCTTATTATACCGGGTGTGCGGCAAAGGGAGCCTGCCCCGAACTCTACCAGGCTACGGCCGAAGTCGCTGAATGCTTAGGAATCGAACTAATCGAATTAACCGATGCAGCCTGCTGCGGTGCAGGGGTGATTAGTGAAGCAGACCCAGAGCTGGCCCAAACCATTAACGCCCGCACGTTTGCCCAGGCGGAACGACTAGGCCTGAACCTTTTAACGATTTGCAGTACGTGCCAAGGGGTCATGGCAAAAGCAAACAAGGAGCTTTGCCAAGATAAAGCTTTGATGACCCGGGTCAATTCTCGTTTAGGAAAAGAGGAAGGCTCCTACCAGGGGGATGTAAAAGTCAAACACCTTCTATGGGCTTTGATTGAGGAATTCGGCTTAGACAATTTGAAAAAGAAGGTAAAGACTCCTCTCACCCATATTCGAATCGCCCCCTTTTATGGTTGTTATTTACTTCGGCCATCTGGCACCCTGGGATATGATGACCCCACCAACCCGGTTTCTTTAGAGAAACTGATTATTGCGTTGGGGGGTGAACCCATTGAATATGATGGACGAACCCGTTGCTGTGGATTCCCTGTCATTCTTGAGCGGGAGGAAATCGCCACGGCCATGGCAGGAAAAAATCTTAAAGAAGCTAAAGAAAAAGGCGCACAATTATTGGTGACACCCTGCCCTTTGTGCCATATGAGCCTTGATATCTACCAGGACCGCGCTTCAAAATGCGTACAAACCCCCCTGGGGATTCCCATCCTACACCTTCCTCAACTTATTGGGTTAGCCCTGGGTATCCCTCCAAAAAAGCTGGGGCTCTCCCGGCACATGGTTCCTACCGATTCCGTTGTTGAACTAATCTATGTAAAATAATGGCGAGAAATAAAAAGGAAGGTTATTTTCCGCTTTTTCTTTTTAAAACCCGATCAATGGCCCGGTTGATATGGTTGGAGGTTAATCCATACCGTTCAAAGAGCTCATGAGGTTTTCCTGATTCCGCATAGGTTTCGTGAACGCCGATAAACTCCATGGGCACGGGATGGTTTCGAACCACGACTTCAGCCACTCGGCTTCCCAACCCACCCACCGTCAGGTGCTCTTCGGCGGTGACAATGGCCCCGGTCTCCCTGGCAGCGGCAATAATGGCCTCCTCATCAATGGGCTTCACCGTATGGACATCAATGACACGAATATGAATCCCCTTGGCCTCATAGATTTGGGCAACCTCCAAGGCCTCCCACACTAGCAATCCCGTACCGATGACGGTCACATCCCGTCCCTCCCGAAGAACCTTTGCTTGACCAATTATAAAGGATTCTCCACTGGAATAGATTAAAGGGGAACTGGACCGGCTGGTTCGAATATAAACCGGTCCATCATAGGTGGCCGCTTGATGGACCAACGCCTTTGCGGCCACTTCATCTGCCGGAACCAGTACCACGAATTTTGGAAGAGAACATATCAAGGAGATATCTTCTATGGCCATTTGAGAGGCACCATCCGGTCCCAAGCTAATTCCGCTATGAGATCCGCAAAGTTTAACATTTAAACAGGGGTTGGCAATCGACATTCGAAGCTGTTCAAAACTTTTATTCACCAAAAAAGCTGCAAAACTGGATGCAAAGGGGATCTTTCCGCAACTGGCCAACCCCGCAGCGGCAGAAACCATATTCGCCTCGGCAATTCCAAAATTAAAAAACCGTTTTGGAAACTCTTTTGCAAATGCCTTACTCTTGGTCGAACCTGAGACGTCCCCATCCAAAACTACAATGTTGGGGTTGTTCCTTCCAACCTCAACAAGGGCTTGACCATAAGCGTCACGGGTCGCAGCCCCCATTTTTTTTTCAACGCGAGAAGTCTTCATACCTGGGTTAACTCCAAAAGGGCCTTTTCCATCTGCTCTGGATTGAGAGGAACCCCATGGAAGCTCGTATTATTTTCAAGAAGAGAAACCCCCTTCCCTTTCACCGTTCTTGCAATTAAAATGGTGGGTTTTCCTTTTTTTCTTTTAGCCTCCCCTAAGGCATTCAAGACCTGTTGAATATCATGTCCGTCAATATCAAGAACATTCCATCCAAAGGCCTCCCATTTATCCACCAGGGGTTCCGTATTCATCACATCCTTGGACCAACCATCCTGTTGTTGCCCATTTCGATCCAGGATCCCGGTCAAATTATCTAACTGGTAATGAGAAGCAAACATGGCAGCCTCCCAAATTTGGCCCTCATCCATTTCCCCATCACCCATAACCACATAGGTATGGAAATCTTTCCCATCCAAACGGGCGGCTAGAGCCATTCCAATGCCGATGGAAAGACCTTGCCCCAATGAACCCGATGAAGCCTCAATTCCGGGCAAGCGTTGTCTCTCAGGATGCCCTTGGAGAGGGCTTTTAAATTGGCGAAGGGTCATTAATTGTTCCAGCGGGAAATACCCCGAACGCGCCATGGCAGAGTAAAGGGCTGGCGCCCCATGCCCTTTACTTAAAACGAAACGGTCCCGATCATCCCACAGGGGATTTTTGGGGTCGTGCCGCATCGTGTTAAAATATAGTGCCGTTAAAATTTCTACGACAGAGAGTGAAGTGCTGGGATGACCGGATCCAGCGGCAGTCGTCATTTTCACAATATCTTGCCTTAAGGTGAGTGCTATCTTTTTGAGTTCTCCAATCTCTGAAACTTGCATGGAAAAATCACCGTGAATTAAAAATTATTGTTTAAGGGGTGAACCTTCTATAAAAAAACGGTGAAAGAATAACAAAGAATCCCAACCCAGTCAATGAGAAAGCGAATAGTTGAAAATAAATCTTTTTTTTATAATTCATCAAATCAAAAAGGTTTTATCCACAAAAATAAATTCATTTCTTAATAAGAACAGAAAAACTCAAAAGTTTAACGGTTTAATAGGGAATTAAAAGGAGGGGAAATTTAAGCCATCCCACCCTTAGAACAAAGACTACAATTCATTCAAAGAGTTATAGCATTTTTGTTGGAAGGAACCCCTTGCCCTCATCTAGAATTATATGTTATAAATGAACGATATACAGGCCACCAGGGGTGAAGGAGAATTTCATTATGGCAAATTTAAAGATTGCAAAATTGGGCAACCCCATTCTTCGTAGGAAAGCGGACCCGGTCTCTCGAGAAGAACTGGAAAAGCCAGAAACACAAAAATTGATTGATGACATGATTGAAACCATGAAAATTGAGGATGGCGTGGGTCTGGCGGCCCCTCAGGTTTTCTGCTCCAAACAAATTGTAGTACTTGGTTTTGAGGAAAATAACCGCTATCCTGATGCGGATGTCATTCCGTTTATGGTCCTAGTTAATCCTGAATTTACCTATCTGTCGGAAGAAAAGGTAGAAGGATGGGAAGGCTGCCTAAGCCTGGATAACCTGCGGGGGATGGTCCCACGTTCTCAACACATCAAACTCAAGGCCCTAGACCGGATTGGAAAAGAGGTTCAATTGGAAGCCCATGATTTTCTAGCCCGGGTTCTTCAACATGAAATTGACCACCTTCATGCGACGGTTTTCATTGATCGAATGAGGGATTTTTCTACCTTAACACATCTTAATGAATTTGAGACCTTCTGGGTGAAGGAAGCCATTCCGGTTGCCTGAATGCTTCCGGTCTAGTTGTGTCAATCATTTAAATTTTCCCAAAAAATTAAAAAAATAATCGGGTCCCCAGTTTCAAAAAGGTGTGACCAAACGAAAGCGGTTCAAACCCTACAAAAGATAATGATTAGGATACCCTGTTGAAATCTCTTATCCGAGTCACACAATACCTCAAACCGTATAAGACATTGGCAGCTTTGATCCTCCTCTTTGCTGTGGGGGTTACCCTGGCGGACCTCCTTCCCCCGTGGCTTATAAAAATAACCATTGATGATGTCATCCAAGGGAAGAATCAATCACTTCTTCCGTGGATTTTGATGGCTCTCCTAGGAACGTTTTTAATTAAAAACCTATGTGCCATGATCCGGATCCGGCTCAATAATACACTGGAACAAAAAGTTATTTTTGATTTAAGGGACCATGTTTATCGGTGTCTACAAGGTCTTTCCCTTCGTTATTTTGAAAATCGGTCCACAGGAGAAATCATGTCTCGCGTCATCAACGATGTCAATAATGTGGAACGGGTTTTTATAGATGGCATTGAAAACTTGGTGATGGCCCTTCTCACACTGTGCGGGATTACCATCGCCCTATTTTTCATGAGCTGGAAATTGGCTTTAATTGCTTTAATGCCCATTCCCATTCTTGTTGTCTCAGCTTTCTTTTTTACAAAACGAATACACAAGCTCTACCAAATCATCCGGGAAAAATCCGCTCAACTCAATGCCCTCCTACAGGATAGCCTTTCTGGAATCCGTGAAACCATGAGTTTCCACCGAGGCCCTTATGAAATTCAGCGGTTCAATACTAAAAACCAATCCTATTGTCAGAGTAATTTAGAGGTGGCCAAATGGTGGTCCCTTTACTCCCCCGGAATGATTCTTTTAGGATCTTTAGGGACATTACTGGTTCTGTGGGTGGGGACCCACCAGGTCCTTGCTCAGGAATTAACAGTGGGGGGGTTGGTGGCTTTCCTTACCTATCTAACTCTTTTTTATACCCCAATAAACCAAATCCATACCATCAATCATATGCTACAACACGCGTTAGCAGCGGGAGAAAGAGTTTTTGAAATCATCGATTCACAACCGGAAATTAATGACCCACCCAACGCTATTTCTCCAAAAATGAAGGCCCAAGGACACATTCAATTCACCAGGGTTTCATTTCAATATCGCATAGATACCCCCACTATACAAAACATTGATTTTGAAGCTCAACCGGGGGAAAAACTCGCTTTTGTGGGGCCCAGTGGAGGAGGCAAAAGCACATTGATAAAATTGCTGATGCGTTTTTATGATATTGATCGCGGGCGGATCGCCATTGACGGGATGGATATTCGTCAATTCCGGTTAGGGTACCTCAGAGATCAAATGGCCCTGGTTTCCCAGGAACCCTTCCTTTTTAACGGAACCGTACTCGAAAATATCCTGTATGGTCATCTTTCTGCATCTGAAAAAGAGGTGCGTGAAGCGGCGGAAGCGGCACACGCCCACGATTTTATCCAAGAACTTCCGGAGGGCTATTCCACATGGATTGGTGAAAGAGGGGTAAAACTTTCAGTCGGCCAAAAACAACGGATTGCCATTGCCCGAGCGTTGCTTAAAGATCCACCCATTATCATTTTTGACGAAGCCACCTCAAATATTGACACTGAAACCGAGTCCAAAATTCAAGACGCCCTTTTTGCGCTGACCCAGAATCGGACCACCCTGATTATTGCACATCGATTGTCTACCCTAAAATATGTGGATAAAATTTTGGTGATCGATCAGGGAAAATTGGTTGAACAAGGAAATCACGAACAATTATTACTGGGAAACGGCCTTTATTCTCTCCTGTATGAAGCCCAATTCCAAATCTAAACCATGGCCCATTTAGACCATAAAGATAAAGCTCCCAAACAAATCAGTTGCGCTGTCATGACTGTCAGTGATACCCGGAACACGGAAACGGACGCCAGCGGGGCTTTAATTAAAAAATTGCTCGAGGAAAATGGGCACAAAGTCACCCAATATGCCATCGTTAAAGATCACCCCGTTTCAATCAAAGAAACCATTATCAAAATCCTGAAAGACCCCGAAACAGAAGGGGTTATTATCACAGGGGGAACGGGCATTTCCAAAAAAGATTCAACCTTTGAGGTGGTTCAGGAAATTTTAGAAAAAGAATTGGACGGTTTTGGGGAGCTTTTTCGTTTTCTAAGTTTTCAATCCATAGGATCCCCCGCCATGCTCAGCCGCGCCACAGCCGGGGTGTTCCAAGGGAAATTGATTTTCTCGCTTCCGGGATCGGAGAATGCGGTTCAATTAGCCATGGCTAGGTTGGTTCTTCCCGAGTTGCCCCATATGGTTTATTTGATCCGTTAGAGAGTCCATCCTAGAAAAAATGGGCCTTGGGCCGAAAATTTCTTGACATTTTTGAAAACAGGAATAAAATCAGGTGGATCGAGTCTACCTTTCAACCTCATCCCAGGAGTATGGAATGGTTCAAGACGATTTAGAGTGCCTGGAGGGAAGGGTTAAGAAAATTATTGAGGTCGTCAAACAATTAAAAGAGGAACGGGCTCAACTGCTGGGCCAGGTCAGAGAGTTGGATCATAAACTTTCTCGGCGTGAAAAAGAATTCCTAGAACTGGATGACGAAAGAAGAAAAGTCCGTTCAAAAGTGGAAAGATTGTTGGGAGAATTAAGCTTGATCAAATGAGGGATGCCATGAACGTTGGAAAAGAAAAAACCAATGGACAAATGGAAGTAAAAATCTATGGCCAGACCTATGCGATCAAGGGGGAGGCCGATGATCAGTATATGTCAGTCCTTGCGGACTTTGTAGATGAGAAGATGAAAATGGTCGCGGCCAACACCAAAGTTCCCACACCGTCCAAACTGGCCATTCTCGCCGCTATTAACATATCGCATGAACTCTTTCAAATGAAGGCGGAACAGCAGATGCGAGACATTAACCTCTGCAAGAAAACCAGGTCCATTATCGATAGTCTTGAAGAACAATTTGAGGACTTAAAATTAGAATAAATCCCTTGGAACCGTTATTCAAGAGAAATGGTTTAAGGACGGTCTCCTTCTTTTTTCCCAACGTGTAGATTAATTTTTTTTTCCACCCCCTCCCGCAACACTTTGATCTGAATTTCCTTCTGGGCCGGCGTATCCGCTACCAGGGGTGGCAGTTCATTCGCCTTGAAAATGGTTTTACCATCGAATTCCAGTATAATATCTCCGATTTGAATTCCCCCTCGGTCGGCTGGCCCCTCCTCCATGACATCCGTCACAAGGGCTCCCTTAGGGTCCCTGGCCCCCATGGACCGAAAATGATCCACCTCGACCTCATGGACGACAATTCCCAACCAACCCCTGGTGACCTTCCCGTTGGTTTGTAAATGAGAAAGGATTTTTGTCACCATGGTAATGGGGATGGCAAACCCGATTCCGTAACCGGAGGTATTAATGGCTGTGTTGATGCCAATGACTTCCCCCTGTTTATTAAAAAGGGGACCCCCACTATTTCCCGGATTTATGGAGGCGTCCGTTTGGATAAAATTATCATATGGGCCCGATCCCAAAACCCGGCCTTTTGCGCTCACAATCCCAACAGTCACCGTTTGGGCTAACCCAAAGGGATTGCCAATGGCGACGACCCATTCCCCTACCTCCAATTTATCGGAATCCCCCATACGTGCAGATGAAAGATCCATCCCATAATCAATTTTGATCAGGGCCACATCCGTGGTTTTATCCAGGCCCACCACACGGGCCTCGACCTCCTCCTCATTAAAAAGCCGGACCCAAATCTGATCGGCCCCTTCAATTACATGATAATTGGTTAAAATGAACCCTGATGGATCAATGATAAACCCGGAGCCCAGGCTTTGTTTTTCCTGTGGTAGAGGAATATTTTCTTTGAGATCTTGGAAAGGGGACTCCTGAAAGAAATCCCCATCGAGGGTCTCTCTGAGGGTATTAATATTGACCACGGAAGGACTTTCCTTTTTGACCAGCCCGACAAAGGAAAAAGAGGCAGGATCCGGTGATTTAATATTGGGAAATTTGGTGCTACACCCCGAAAAGAGAACCAGGAGCATCACCATAGCTGGAAACCAAATCGAGGTCATGGAAAAATTACGATGGATTGAAAAAAGTGAATTGGATTAAAGGGTTAAATCCCATCCAATGCCGTTTTTTTGTAAAAAAGCGGTAAAAAGAGCGAAGGAGTTGGTAAAAATCATTAACCCAATGACAATCAGAAAAACACCGCTTACAGCTGAAATGGTTCCCATATATTTGTTCAGTTGTTTGAAATAGTTGAGGAAGGAATGAATGCCGAAAGCAATGGCCAAAAGTGGAATACCCAAACCCAAAGAATAAGCCGCCAACAGTTGAACGCCAGTGCTGACTGATTCCGCATCACTCGCCATAAAGAGAATGGTCCCTAAAATCGGACCCACACAGGGGGTCCATCCAGCCGCAAAGGCGACCCCCACTAGAAGAGACCCAAAATACCCTGCAGGTTTTTCTTGAAAATGAAAGCGTTTTTCTTGCATTAAGAAACGAAACTTTAAAAAACCAATGGTATAAAGACCAAATAAAATGACAATGGCCCCCCCAACCTTTCTTAAAACGTCCTGATAGGTCAGGAACAGTTGGCCCACCACCGTGGCGGAGGCCCCAAAAAAAATAAAGACCATCGAAAATCCTAAAATAAACATGGTAGCGTTTTTCAAGGCTAACCACTTATGGTGATCCCTCTCTTCTCTTGAAACCAATTCTTCGATGGAAATCCCCGTTATATAGGAAATATAGGAAGGAACCAGGGGAAGGACGCATGGAGAAACAAAGGACAAAAACCCCGCCCAAAAGGCAATGAGATAAGATATGGATGGTGAATAATCCATTTTAACCCGATTGGATCAATTTGCGAATGATTTCTTTAGAGGCCTCATCATTCCATACCTTCGCCCCAAAATATCGATGAGTAATAACCCCTTCCTGATCAATAATATAAGTCGCGGGAATGGAACGGACCTGGTATAAATTACTCACCTCAAAATCATTATCAATCAGGGCCGGGAAGGTCAGTTGGTAGGACCTCATAAAAGGTTTGACCACCGCCGCTCCCTCAAAATCACTGGAGACACTCAGAATTTCAAATTCCTCCCGGCTAAACTGCCGGTAAAGGGTTTCCATGGAGGGCATCTCCACACGACAGGGTGTACACCAGGTGGCCCAAAAATTGACCAAAAGAACCCTTCCCCTATTGTCGGATAATGAGACTGATTTCCCATCCACATCCAACAAGGTAAAATCTGGAGCCGGGTACCCAATGGTGGCTTTGGCCACACTTGTTTGCACGCCTTCCCCATTTTCTTGGGCTTCATCAACCTGGCTGCACCCTAATAAAACAAGGATGGCAAAAGAACCAATGAGGAGACCCGTAGAGGGAAAAGCCGTTTTTAGATTCACCACAAACCGAAGAGGTTGAAACATTTCTCAAACATGTTCAGAGGGCCTTATATAGTAACTGGATTTCTCTTTAAAATTAAAAAGTTACGGCTTATTTTTTTAGAAATTAAGAGTACAGTCAAATATATCTCACCCGTCCCCACACTGTCAAGAAAACCAGTCCAGGGAGAAAAAGGCAAAATCCACTACCTGGAGGAACTCCTCGGAGCACGCGCTGTAGACTTCCAACCCGAAGCCATTTTTTTTCTAAAAGAATAACTTCCCCTTTTCCATTTGACCTAAAAATCAGCCTTTGAAAATTTGAATAAAATAAAAAGCCTCCCGTCTAATAGGGTTGGAAATCTTATCACGTTCCCAAAAAAAAATTAACATTCAGATAAGGAGGTTCTCGATGAAGCACCTTTTATCAAGCGGTTTGATAGTCGCCCTAACCCTTACCTTCGGGTTGAGTATTTCCACTGCAGAAGAATTTGACCTTTCCAAAACAAGAGTGCCAGTCGATCAACTGGTAGCGGCAAAAGCATTAAAAAACCCTTTCCAACCCACACCAGAAAATATTGCAAAGGGAAAGGAAATTTATCTTGGAAAAGGAACCTGTTTTACATGCCACGGAAATGAAGGAAAAGGAGATGGCCCCGCAGGGGCTGCTTTAAGTCCCTCCCCGCGAAATTTTACCAACCCTGAATTTCACACCATTCGGACCGAGGGAGAAATGTTTTGGGTGGTCAAAAATGGAAGCCCGGGTACCGGAATGATTTCCTACACCCCTGCCATTATTTCAGAGGATGAGGCATGGCTGGCCATCCTTTTTGAAGGAAGCCTCGGCGTTTCAAAATAAAACCTTAAAGAGGTCTCTTTGAGAATTTTAAAATAAAAGATCTTTGCCTTCTTTCCAGGCAAGTGAAAAAGAAAAAAGACCTTTTAAAAAGAGGTGAAAGCGACTTCCGGAGTTTGGATTCCCAACATCACAAAAACCATGGGTAAAGGGTTTACGGGGAATGATTTTTCGAAAAACCCCGGGGGCCGCTTCCCATTCCATTCAGTTTTGGTTGGGGTTTGAGAAGGGGTTTTTTTACAGGGAACGAAAGCCCGGGAAGAGTCAATTTTGGGTTGACAGGCATCCCACAGATCCGCTATCGTTTATTGCACTTCGTTGATAAACCATAGAATTTGGAAGAGGAAAGAGAAAGATGCCGAAACCTAAATATCATGTGATCGTTTGCACTAACTCCCGTCCTTCAGGTCATCCTCGCGGGTCCTGTGGAGAAAAAGGAGGTTCTGATGTCATGATGCAGTTTTACGAGGAAATGCAGAACCTTGAACTTTTTGATCAGGTTCTTATTACCGGATCAACCTGTACCGGCCCCTGTCAGCTAGGCCCCATAGTCATCGTCTATCCCGATGGGACTTGGTATCAAAAAGTAACCCAAGCTGATGTTAAAGAAATTATGGAAGAACACATTGGAAAAGGAAAACCGGCTGACCGGTTAAAAGTTCCTGACAATCTTTGGGGTTAGTGTCCTCTTCACTCCCATCTTTGGCACCCGATCAACCCATTTCTATCTGCGTAACATACTGTTTTTAAAATAGAACCCGTTTTTCTCCCCCACAATTGATTTTCCCCCAAATTCAAATTTCCTAACCATCTAAAGAAATAGACAATTTGAGAAAATTTGATACTTTTAAGTAAAAGAAAGAGCAACTAAAAACCATAGAGAATTCCTATGAGTATTCATCCCTCAAAAAACCCCACCCACTTTGTGAACCAAAGCCAAAAACCCAAAATTCCCCCTTACCATTCTGAAATACCCAGGATAAAAGAAATATTGCTGGAAAATCAGGCCCTCGCTCTATTGATGGTCGATGCAAGCCATCTGAATCGAATCGAAAAAGCGTTCGGAAAGAAAATTTATCAAGATATTATTGATCTTTTGAATCAAAAACTAATCGATTTACAGGGCAATGGTATCCGAAAAGATGACATTTTGACAGTCAACCACCCTGGTGGCGATCAATTCTTCATTTTTCTATCTAAAAAAAGGAATGAAAAGAAATTTTTTTCAACGGATTTAGAAGGATTAAGTGAGCGGGTAACGAAGGACCTCAACGAAAAGATTTTTAAAGATGTCTTCCAGTATTTAAAAGGACGACCCAATATCACGGTGGGTCACGCGATTGTCATCTATAACCCTTTGATTCAAGAAGAGCGGTTAATCGAACGGCTCATTGAAGATTCAAAAACAATGGCCAAATTTCAAAAATTTAAGGGGGAAATCCGAAACAAAGAGAAACTCCAGGAACTCATCATTAAAGAAGAAATCAAAATTGTTTTTCAACCGATTGTCGAATTAAATACCAACAAGGTCATGGGATACGAGGCATTAAGCCGAGGTCCTGAAGGAACAGAATATGAAAATCCCTATTTTCTATTCGATATCGCGAGGGAGGTTGGGCTTATTTTTGAACTCGATCGCATCTGCCGAAGAAAGGGGCTCATTCATGCGGCTCGACTGGATCAAAAGGCCAAGGTATTTATCAATTGTTTGCCGACAACCATTCATGACCCTGAATTTAAAGGGGCCTATTTGCGGGATTTCCTGGAAGACATCAAAAGGATACCCAACAACGTGGTCATGGAAATTTCCGAACGGGAAGCCATCAATAATTATCCCGTCTTCCGTGAAGCCATGGCCTATTATTCAGACCTTGGTTTTTCAATTGCGGTGGATGATACGGGGGCAGGGTATTCCAGTTTGGAGGCCATTGTAGAACTTCAACCTGACTTTTTGAAATTGGATATCTCAATGGTCCGTGGAATTGACCGTAACCTCCTAAAGCAGGAAATGACCAAAGCAATGATCTCTTTCGCGGGAAGCATGAACGCCATAATTATAGCCGAAGGAATTGAAACCAAAGAAGAGTTAGAAACTGTAAAAAAACTGGGGATTCCCCTGGGGCAGGGGTTTTTATTGGGCAGACCCAGTAGCCCCCCAGAGTGAAAGAAAGACCATTTCATTGACCTTTTTTTAAAATTTTCCAAAAGAGAAAAATCCTAAGGGTGTGAAACATCACTCCAAATTTGATGAGAGATAAAAATTAATTTGAATTTTGATTTAACAGGAAAGCCGTTTTTTTTAGGGGTTGTTTTTTGGAGTCCTTCGGAATAATGGGACCGATTCAAAAATTGGAAGGAATTCTAAATTTAAATTTCCAAGGATTCCCCAACACATTTTTCCTCGTTTTTATCTTGATTTTTTTCATTACTTTATTCATTGGGTTTTGGGCGGGATCCCGAAAAGGAAAAATCATATTAAATGAAAAAGAACGGGTAGATTCACGTCTGAGTGAAGAAAAAAATGCCCGCCGGTCCTTACAGGGGCAAATTGAACAACTCAGCGAGCAAAATAGACGTTATCTTCAACTCTTCATTACGCTTCCAGAAGCCGTAAAACGCCTCTCTTCCAATCTTACCGTGGGGGAGGTCACTTCCTCAATCGTCCGTTTGGCCCATGACCTCATTAACGCGGGGCAAATTTGCCTTTTTCTCTACAACCCTGATGAAAAACGCCTAACGCTCTCCTTGGCCTATGGGTTAAAAAAAGGGAAATTTAGCCATCTCTCTTTTGCCTTGGGGGAGGGACGAATAGGGGTAACCGGAGAGGTCAATATAGTATTGACCGAACAAGACTTTAAATTTAATCCTCAATTCATGGGAAAAATCGGTTCAAAGATTGAACCCCTAGCCATTGACCTTTGTGCGCCTATTCGATTCAAAGACCAGCTTCACGGGGTTTTAAGCGTTGGAAGAATTAAACAACCCGACCAAAACCACCGCACCTTTTTGGCCACCGTAGCCGATTTGGCGGCCATATCTCTTGAAAATGCCCAGCGCCTCGATAATGCGCAACTCACTGCCCGTATCGACCCCTTAACCAAATTATATAACCGGAGGTATTTTCAGGAACGGGTCATGGATGAATCCTTGAAATGTATCAATTACAATTTTGAATGCTCCATATTCTTATTCGACATCGATCATTTTAAAAAATACAATGACCAAAATGGTCACCAGGCAGGGGATGAATTGCTTAAAAAAATGGCATCATTGATTCAGGTGAATACACGCGGGACATCGATTGTTGCCCGATACGGTGGAGAAGAATTTATTGTTTTGCTCCCCAACACCCATAAGGATCAAGCTTTGAGTTATGCAGAAAATATTCGAAGAATCGTTTCAACCGAAGATTTTCTATATAAAGAAAAACAGCCCTTGGGATGCATTTCCATCAGTGGGGGTGTTGCTTCATTCCCTTCAGACGCCAGATCCATGGACGAGATCATCCATATGGCAGATAAAGCCCTGTATGAAGCAAAGGATTCAGGAAGGAATAGGGTTATTCCTTTCACCCCAAAGGGATAAAACCTCCGTCTTTTCCTCGCCCATTTCTTTCATTTCTTTCCTTTACTTAGTTTCTTGAATACCCTATAATATCTTTCTCTCCTTGGAAGGATTATTTCATCATTTTTTTTTATTGGGTTTTCGATGCCAGGTCTATACATCGGGTCAACGGTCCCATATTCTGGAAAAACAATTTTATGTTTAGGTTTAGGCAACCACTTCCGCGAAGAGGGCGTCCGGATTGGATATTTTAAACCGGTGGGTCGAACCCCCACTTTGGTAAAAGGCATTCTTACGGATGGAGATGCCCTTTATTTAAAGGAAGCTTTAGGTCTGGAGGAACCCCTGGACTCTATTTGCCCTGTGGTCCTCACCCCGGATTTGATTTCTCAAGGTTTAAAGGGAAAAGAGCTGGGTTTATTGAAAAAAATTCAGGAAGCTTATACACGGGTAGGAGAAGAGAAAGATTTAGTACTCGTGGGCGGGAATGGGCGTTTTCACTTCGGGGCCTTTCTGGGAATATCTGGAATTCAAATCATTCAGCAGTTGGACTTAAAAGTCATTTTGGTCAATCCCTATAAGGAGGAGGAAACCTTTGATGACATCCTCTCGATGAAGGAAATTCTTAAAGATCGATTAGTGGGTGTGGTTTTAAATCGTGTCTCCTCCCACAGGATCGAGGAGGTACTGGAAACCGCCACCACCTTTTTAAAAAGGCATCAAATTCATCTTTTAGGAATTTGTCCTTTTGATCGGCTCCTCAGTTCAATGACCATTAAACAACTTCATGAAATCCTAGGAGGCTCGGTGCTTTGTTGTGAAGAAAAGATGGAAGATACCATCGAAACCTTTACTATCGGGGCAATGAGTGTAGAAAATGCTTTAAATTACTTTCGAAAAATTCATCATAAAGCAGTCATTACAGGTGGATCCAGGGCAGACATTCAACTGGCCGCTCTGGACACGTCCACACGTTGCTTGGTTTTAACCGGAGACCAAATGCCTCCCGATATGATTTTAGACAAGGCCCGAAGCGTTGGGGTTCCAATTCTGTTAGTCAAGGAAGATACATTAACCGTTGTTGAGAAATTTGAAAATATGTTGGGAAAAGTTCGGATTCGGACAACCAGTAAGGTGGAACGGGCAAAAAGGCTCGTTCGGGAAAGAGTGGATTTTGCTCATCTAAAAACCGAACTGGGAATCCGTTCCTAGGACGGAGTCCATGATCCATAGGAAAAACCACCCCAAACACTTTTATACCCTTGGATAATGGAAAAAGGGAACAGAACAATCCTTGACAAGGGAATTCAAGGCCCTTTAGTATAATCCGAGTGAAATCTACTAGGTAAGGATGACAAATGACACAAGGTGTTTTACCAAGACGGGATCTAAATACGGAATACACCCATCTTCCCCCGGAAGAAATGGCCCAGCGCCTTTCACAGGCCAAACACCGCTTGGGAAATCAAGTTCTTATTTTGGGACATCATTACCAACGCGATGAGGTTATTCGATACTCAGATGTGAGAGGGGATTCATTAAAACTTGCTCGCATCGGGGCAGAGCAAAAAGAAACAGAGTATATTGTTTTCTGCGGGGTTCATTTTATGGCTGAAACTGCAGATATCTTAAGTCAATCTCATCAAAAGGTGATTCTTCCCGACCTTTCCGCAGGCTGTTCCATGGCAGATATGGCCGATGTGATGAGAGTTCAGGTGGCATGGGAGGACCTATCGGATCTATTAGGCCCCTCCCCAGTTACGCCAATCACCTATATTAATTCTTCAGCGGACTTAAAAGCGTTTTGTGGCCAAGAAGGGGGGATTGTCTGTACTTCGTCGAATTCGGAAAAAGTGTTGCAATGGGGTTTAAACCAAAGAGGGAAGGTTCTATTTTTTCCGGATCAACACTTAGGCCGAAATACAGCCAAAAAAATTGGTTTTAAAGATGAGGAAATCATACTTTGGAATCCGGATGAGGATCTGGGAGGAAACTCAGAGGATGCTATTTTAAAGGCAAAGATTATTCTTTGGTACGGATTCTGCAGCGTTCATCAGGTCTTTCTTCCCCAACATGTCCTTCAATTCCGTGAGAAATATCCCAACATCAAAATCATTTCCCATCCCGAATGCCGCCAGGAGGTAGTTGACCTATCGGACCTGTCCGGTTCCACCGAAGTAATCATCCAAACCGTTCAAAAAGCCCCATCCGGTTCAAAATGGGCCATTGGAACAGAGCTTAACCTGGTCAACCGTTTGAAAGAAGAATGCCCTGACAAGGAAATTTTCTTCCTTTCTCCAACGGTGTGCATGTGTTCCACCATGTACCGCATTGACCCTCCTCACCTTTTGTGGGCGTTGGAGAATTTATTGGAAGGTCAAGTGGTGAACCAAATTCGGGTTCCTGAACCCACCAAAAGTTTTGCAAAAAAAGCCCTAGACCGGATGCTCCTCAACTCTTAATCCCTTAATGGGTATGTCCATGGCCCTTTCCTTCCTGGAAATGACTGTTTGGGGACATAAAGACAATTAAAACCAACCTACTTTTTCCCTCGTTTCGGACTCCGTGCTCAATTCCGGAAGGGGCTAATGTGACCATGTTTTGAGAAAGGTTTTTTACCTCACCTCCGATTCGGAATGTTCCTTCTCCTTCAAGAACGCAATAGACTTTATCTTCCCCATCATGGACATGTGGCTTTTGTTCCTGGCCAGGTTCAAAACAATAAAGATCGCAAAAAAACCGGGGAGTGCTAAAAAGCCCAACCTTTTTCATTTTTTCTTTTGAAAAAGCCATCATTTCAATGATATTCCGAATTTCCATGTTTTCTCCTTTTATAAAAAAAAATTATCACCTCAATTGAAAAAGACCGGTATCTCATCCAACTAATTTGGTGCTAATATACTTCCTGACATTTTTTTTACGCTTTATTTTTTTAAGTTTTTTCCCAGCGTTTTTTCAACACTCTCCATTTTGGAAATGAGACGCCCCTTCGCTCCTTTACGATAATCCACCTTGATCACGGTAGAAATCCGGTCACAGTCTTGACTCATCCGTTCAAAACACGCTTGAACCACCGCAAACACCTCCTCCCATTCCCCTTCAATGACTGTACCCATGGGATTTAACCGGTAATCCAAACCGCTTTGATCTATGATTTCCAACGACCGAGAAACATAGGAACTGACACTTTCCCCCTTTGTTAACGGGGACATACTAAACTCTAAAAGTACCACAAAACACCTCCCCTCAATGATTGGGCCCCTTCAATAAATTGGGCAGGACCTTTTTTTCCCACCCTTTGGGATACTGAATTTTCCCTGATACTTTAAAACCCTGAATAAGCTCCTGAATACCGGGATACCGGTTTCTCTTAAAAGAATGGTTCTTAATAATCTTCAATCTACTGCTAGCAACCCATTGGAAAAATTGGTCAAACTCATGATCAAACATCTTTTCCAAATCCTCCTTTAAGCGCTTCGAAAGTGACGGACTCATGCCGCTGGATGAAATCCCAATTTGAAGGCTCCCTCTTTGTATAAGAGCAGGCATGATAAAGGTTGAGAATTGGGGTTGGTCATGGGAATTCAGTAAAAAACCCCTCCTCAATGCCAAATTGAAAAGGGCTCGGGAAAATTTGGGTTTTGAATTGAAGGTATTCATCACCAAAATCATTCCCCGGGTATCCCCCGATCTAAAAGAGCGGGGATAAAACCGGATTAACCCATTTTGAATGGGAACCTTCAAGGCCGCGGGCCTCCGTGGATGGACTAAAGAGATTCTTGCTCCTGCGGTTAGGAGCTGGCGGGCCCGGCGAACCGCGATTGCCCCTCCTCCAATAATCAGGCATTGCCGATTCTGGAGATTGATATGAATTGGAAATGTGGTCAACATGATTTTCTAACGAAATTTTCCATCATGCTAGCATATTTTTAGGGGAATGGGGAAGGGTTGCCTGGGCAAACAAGACTATTGTATAGTGTTTTTTCTGAGCCCCCTTTCCGCGAGTTAAAGTATCCATGGCCAAAATCTTGAAAGCCACTTTTGATCATATTTCAGAATTGACCCCCTCCGTAAGAAATTTTTTCCTTAAAATTTCAGAAGAAAAAAACTTTACCTTTCAGGCAGGGCAGTTTATGAATCTTTACATTCCCAATGGAGATGGGGAAATTCGGGTACCCCTTTCGATCGCATCCTCTCCTGTCAATACCGGTTATGTGGAGTTCTGCATGAAACGGACCCATGGGGGAAGGGTTTCAGAATTTTTTCATGAGATTTCGGGAGGGGAAACAATAAAATTAGAAGGGCCGTATGGCCGTTTTACATTAAAAAACCCTGGATCATCTGACCTCCTTTTTGCTGCAACCGGAACAGGAATTGCCCCGATTCGAAGTATGATTTTCTCTCTTTTTCAAAAAAGCTTTAAAAAGGAGGTATGGCTATTTTTTGGTGTCAGGCATGAAAATGAAATCCTCTATCATCATGAGTTTGAAGAACTTCAAAAACATCATCCCAATTTTCATTTCATCCCAGTGGTGAGCAAGCCCAAAAATTGGCAAGGAGAGGTAGGGTATGTTCAGGAAAAACTAATGGAGTGTATCAAGCTTCCAGAAGACAAAGAAGCCTATATTTGCGGCCTACCCAAAATGGTAAAAGAGGTGAGAACCATACTAACCGATTTGGGCCTCTCGGTAGACCATATTCATTTTGAACAATCAGTTTAAAATAATTTCTAAAATTTATTTCTAAAGCCCAAAAACCTCCACAAAACTCATAGGGGTATAGAAAAAAGGCTTTCACTACCCAACAATATTGGGAAAAAGTGGGGTACTTCCTGAAGGCGAGATTTCTGAGTCTAGCCTTTCAATAAAACATATTTTCTGGTAACCGATTACCTTTTAACAAACATAAACCTAATCTTTTCATCCAATGGATTGACTCTTTCTGGGATCTACACTTAGTATTTTCGGGGCCCTATTGGATAACAGGGTTTATCAAACCAGAAATGTCACCAATAGGAGATATCAGTAAAAACGGTGTCACCGCAGACTTCTTGACAAAATTGTAGCAATGGAGATATTTTAACCGCTTCTCATTGGGAGTTTTTTTTAGAAAAATTAAACTCGAACCCTGTTTATCGGTTCTATTCGGGTTTTTCAAACTAAAAACTTAGAGATTACTTTCAAATAGGAGGATGGTCATGAAACGGTATACAATTTCCCTTTGTTTCGCAGTATCAGCCTTAAGTATTGCTCTTTTGTCATTCGCAGGAACGAAGAACGAAAACCGCATCAAGAGCATGTCCAAGGAAGAACTGATAAAGCTTGCCCTGAGTGCTGCCCCTGTCCAGATTTCAAAGGATGCAACCATTATGGTCTCCGGAGAAGATGGGAAACTCATGGAAGTCAAGAAGGGGACCAACGGATTTACGTGCCTACCGGACCTTTCTGGCCTGCCAGAGCCTGACCCGATCTGTGCCGACCCGGCATCTTGGCAGTGGGTCAGTGATTTGTCCAGCGGTGCTCCGAAACCGACCAACTCGATCCCGGGAATTTCTTATATGGCTAAGGGAGGGTGGCATTTTGAAAAAGATGGAAAGATTCTTAATAAGAAGGAACCAGGAGCGAAAGCAGTGGAGGAGCCACCCCATTGGATGGTTTTTTGGCCCTTTGACAAAAAAACAGTTAAGCTTCCAACGCTTCCAAACAATGGGGGTACCTATATCATGTGGGAAGATACTCCGTATGCACATCTTATGATTTATCAAGATCCCAATAAGATGTTCTGAAACCTAGGGAAGCACCGATTTTAAATCCTATGACATAAGGTTTTTTTTTGGAGCACAGGGGCGAGACTGAAGGGATTGGGTTGCAGGGTAGATCACCCTCGATAATCTTTTATTTAGAGCTTTGCCTCCCTGGGTTTTTCTAGGTGGAGTCTTCAACTCTCCCTTCCTGAAAGCTGCATTTATCGGGTAAGTGAAAAAAGTGCATATTTCAAATGTAAATACGCACCTCGTAACATGATTACGAAATGGATTCCACCTCCAAGTAAAAGGCTTCAGACCATGAATTATTGGAAAATACCTTGACAGACCACTTGGTAAGATGACATAATTCTCCCGCTTTGTTAGGGAAAATCTGTAAGGAATGAGTGAGAGTCATGCCGCAGTTGCTTTGGAGAAACAAGGCCCTGCGGTTTTTTTATGCCTTAAATAGTTCCACAGTCCAACAGGAGATGAAAGGAGGTGAACAACTAGATGGCAAAAGGTAATGTCAAGTGGTTTAACGCTAGTAAGGGATATGGTTTTATTTCCCAGGAGAGTGGTAATGACGTATTTGTGCACTTTTCAGAAATCCAGGGTGATGGCTTCAAGTCTCTCGATGAGGGACAGGGAGTCGAATTTGAGGTCACAGATGGTCCGAAAGGTCCACAGGCGGTAAAGGTTTCTAAATTATAATTAAAGTTTTATAATTTAGTAAGATTGAGCCTCAATCTGGATATCCAAATTGGGGCTTTTTTTCTTCCTGTGGTTCTCATTTGACAATCTATACGAAAATGCATAGATTCCTATTGTAAATTAAAAATGCTGGGTTTTCTGGATACCCGTACAATAATGGTGTTATCCAGAAACCGTATAATAAATGATTTAAGCGAGCCTGAATTAAGCGAAAATTTTAGTACGAAGTTAGTGAGCCCGCAGTAAATAAGCTTTTCAGGGCTTGTGATCGACTTTTTGTCCCTCAAACTTCTAACCTCAAAATATTTCATAAAAGATTGCATCCTGTACTATATATTATTCCCTCAAATATTCACCAAAGGATTCAGCTTTGTCGATGTTCGAAATTGCTCTCCATGAGCCATGTATTGCTCCTAATACCGGAAATATAATTCGATTGACCGCTAATATCGGTTGCCGTTTACACTTGATAGAGCCCCTAGGCTTTGATCTGGAGGATAAACAGCTTCATCGGGCAGGCTTAGATTACCACGATTTAACGAATGTTGTCAGGCATGCCGATTACGAGCAATTTGTACAGAGTATACCTGGGTGTAGGATTCTTGCGTGTACTACAAAAGGAAACCGTCACTTTAATCAAGTAGAGTATAAGCACGGTGATGTGTTGCTCTTTGGTTCTGAAACCTCGGGATTGCCACCCCCTGTGCTTCAGAGCCTAGATCCAAGTAATTGCATAAGAATTCCGATGCAGCCTGCTAGTCGCACCTTAAATCTATCCAATGCGGTTGCTATTATAAGCTATGAAGCATGGCGTCAGCATGGATTTACAGGAGGGCAGTAAGAGAGTAGATTTATAGATTTTTCCACTAATTGGTGGCGGACCCGCTAGTTTCTTTCCGTAATAATCAATTCTGATGTCATATTTTTTTCAGGACTCGTAGGTGAAAGTTGAAAAAAAAATATACCGGCTTTTATCTTCCATAGTCAGTCAACCGAAGTCCTGCCAAAAAAGAAACCCATGGGCACCCAAGTACACCCCTTTAGAAGGGTCTCAAACCTTGTTTTTAGCCCTTTATATGGTATACTCAAGATTGCCAAAAAAGCCATAAATGACTGAAACAATTCTTTATTTCTAAACCTGTAAATCGCCATTAATTTTCTACCCGAGTCCTTTCAGGTTTTTTTTAAAACCTCTTGATTCCCGCTTGCGCGGGAATGACGGTCTTAGGTTTTTCAAGGTTTTTCCGGGAAAAACGCTGAGTCCTTCCAAGGCTAATTTTATAAAGAGTCAAATTTCGAGCTAAAAATGCAAAAACCTTTCAATGAATTCCAAACACCCACCTATAGGATGGCTGTTGCCCAATTTGAAGAGGCAGCTGAACACTTAAAACTAGACCCCAATCTCAGAGAACGTTTTAAAACCCCCCAACGCTCCTTAGTGGTCAGTGTCCCGGTCAGAATGGACCACGGAGGCGTTCATGTTTTTCAGGGTTACCGAGTTCAACATGACAGCTCCTTAGGTCCTTCGAAGGGAGGAATCCGTTTTCATCCGGAGGTTAACTTAGGTGAAATCGCTGCCTTGGCCATGTGGATGACTTGGAAATGTGCCCTTGTGGGCCTTCCCTATGGAGGGGCAAAAGGGGGAGTGAATTGTAATCCAAAGGAATTATCCCAAAACGAACTTCAACGTTTAACACGGCGTTATACTTCTGAAATCGTTTTATGGATAGGACCGGACCGTGATATTCCTGCCCCCGACGTAGGAACCAATGAACAAATCATGGGTTGGATGATGGATACCTACAGCCAGCAAAAGGGATTTGCTGTTCCGGGCGTAGTGACCGGGAAACCCATTGTCATTGGGGGATCTAAGGGAAGGGAAGAAGCCACCGGACGGGGCGTTGTTTACACGGTTTTAGAAGCTTTAGAGCATCTCAACATTTCTCCCGCTCAATCCACTGCGGTGATTCAGGGCTTTGGAAATGTAGGGACCAATGCCGCCCGGCTCCTTCAAAAACGGGAAGTAAAAGTCATTTCGGTGAGTGATTCTAAAGGAGGAATTTATAACCCTAAGGGTTTGAACATTGAACAAGTAATACAATACAAGGCCTTGCACCAAACGCTTGAAGGATTTCCTAATTCCGAGAGAATCAAAAACGAAGAATTGCTAACCTTAGATTGCACTGTTCTGATCCCCTCTGCCCTTTCCGAGCAAATCACCGGCCTTAATGCAAAAAATATCCGCTGCAAGGTTCTCGCAGAAGGTGCAAACGGCCCCACCACTTTAGAAGCGGATCATATTCTAACGGACAAAGGAGTCTTTATTATTCCGGATATTCTGGCCAATGCCGGAGGCGTCACGGTTTCTTATTTTGAATGGATACAAGATTTGCAAAATTATTTCTGGAATGAAAAAGAGATTAACAAAAAACTCCACGAAATAATTTCAACAGCCTTTCACCAGGTTCTTGCCTGTGCAACGGCCAATAAAGTGAGTATACGAATGGGAGCTTTGATGCAAGGTATTGATAAAATTGCTAAGGCTCACATCGCCAGGGGGCTTTATCCCTAAACACCATGATATGGTAATGGACACCTTTCATCCCCATCAACACCACTGCGATGCTGATTTAGGGCATCCCCACGAACATGACACCTTTCCCTTAACCTACCTTCATCCCTCCAGACAGGGAGAACAAAAGAGATTACTCCTGGCCTGTATCTTAACCGGCGTCACCATGGTCGTTGAGTTTGTAGGAGGTTTTCTGACCAACAGTCTGGCCCTTTTGAGTGATGCGGGCCATATGTTGACCCACTTTTTGGCGTTGGGAGTGAGCCTGATGGCATTGGTGTATACCAATCGTCCTCCTACGGAACAAAAAACCTTCGGTTTTTATCGTCTTGAAATTCTAGCGGCCCTTTTCAATGGGATAACCCTTTTTCTAATCACCGGCTGGATTTCCTATCATGCTTACTATCGGTTTCTCAACCCCCAAACCATCGAAAGCCTCCCCATGTTTTTCATTGCTCTTTTGGGCCTGATGGTTAATATTTTGACCGCAGTAATTCTAAGTGGTTCATTTAATGGAAGTCTCAATGTCCGATCGGCCTTTCTACATATTATTGGTGATACCTTTTCTTCTGTCGCCGTGGTGATAGGCGCCATCATTATATATTACAAAGGGTGGGTTCAGGTAGACCCCCTATTGAGTATTATGATCTGTGTGATCATTTTGGTTTGGTCCATTCGGCTAATGAATGATTCTGTTCACATTCTTTTAGAAGCCACCCCAAAAGAACTGAACATTAAAGGGTTAATTGACAGCGTGCAAGAAATAGAGGGTGTTTATGATGTCCATGACGTTCATGTGTGGACCCTTACCTCGGGTATGTATGCTCTAAGCGCTCATGTGGCCACACAGGATGTTCATCTCAGTGAGACGAGGAATCTACTAAAAAAAATCAATCTTCTCCTCTGTCAGGAATTTAAAATTGGCCATACCGCCATTCAGTTTGAAATCAATGAACCCCAAACCCAGTAAGAAAATTTTGCATAAGCGACTTGAATCCCCATCGGGTCCTACCGCAAAATTAAAGGCTTCTCCTGGACAATTTTGGGAGAAGGTGTAATGTTAAAAACAGGGACCCAAAACTCATATCTTTCTGTGGGTCTGGCCCTCGGCGGGGGAGCCGCTCGGTGCCTGGCTCAAATCGGCGTGCTGGAAGTTCTGGAACAAGAAGGGATTAGAGTAGGAGCCATTGCAGGAACCAGCGCCGGAAGTATTATTGCCGCCCTTTTTGCCTCTGGCGTAGTGGATTTGCAGGAAATGAAAAAGATGGCCACGACCATGAAATGGAGGGATATGGTCAAAGCCACTATCCCACGGCGTGGGTTAATTTCAAGTGAAAAAATATACCGGTTTGTTCGCAATATGATTAACGACATGGTTTTTGAACAATCCAAAATCCCCTTGGCCGTGGTAGCCAGCAATTTAAGAAATGGTGAGAAAGTGGTTTTAACCAAAGGATCGGTCGCCAAGGCCGTTCAAGCCAGTTGTAGTCTTCCTGTCATCTTTACTCCAACAGAAATCAATGGACACCTTCTGGTGGATGGAGGAGCAACCAGCCAATTACCCGTTCTCACCGTAAAGGAAACTCTGAAGGCTCCTTTCGTGGTTGCGGTGGACGTCAATTGTAATGCAATGGAAACCGCCCGTTTGGACAATATGCTTCAAATTGCCATTCATTTTGTCGCACTCATGGCAAGGAGAAATGCTTTAATGGAAAAACAGTTCGCAAATGTGGTCATTGAGGTGGACGCAAAAGGAATTTCGCTAATCGATTTACACAAAGGCCGTTTGCTAATTGACCGGGGACGGAAGGCGGCGGAACAAAAAATAGACGAAATTAAGGAAAAAATAAAATCATCTCAATAAAAACAGGAATGAAGGGAATGGGTTCTTCAAAAAAAGACACTGTGTTCAGGAAAACGTCAAGGGTAATGCTGCATGGATCAAAGGGAAAAATTTTGGGCAGGCCTTAACCGCCAAGAAAAAAAAGGCAACCCCCATATCCATATTCTTGGAATTCCATATGACCATTCTGTCTGCTATCGGAAAGGGGCCTCCCTGGGCCCCGATCGGATTCGGGAAATCTCTCAATATATTCCGCCTACCCTGGAAACAGGTGAGAACCTAAAAAGCCTAATCATTCACGATTTAGGAAACGTAACGGTCTCACTTGATCCGGAAACCACCTTTTCCAATGCTGAAAAAGTCCTTTCAGACTTATTTTCTCAATCCTTTGTTTTGACACTTGGGGGAGACCACTCTATTTCCATTCCTATTTTTAAAACCCTTGACCGTTTATCCCAAGGCCGGATCGGAATCCTCTTTTTTGATGCCCATACCGACCTTTCGGATGTTTTTGAAGGATCCCGCTATTCCCATGCCTGTCCTCTTCGTAGAGCCCTCGAACTACCCAAAGTGGATCCCAAAGATGTGGTCCTGGTTGGAACACGCTGCTTTGAACCCGAGGGATTACGGTTTATCGATACGCATCAATTGAAATATTTTTCAACCGAAGAAATCTTGGAAAGAGGAAGCCGCGAAATTGGCAAAGAAATAATGGAACATCTCCATGGGGTTGACCATTTGTACCTATCTATTGATATCGATGTTTTAGACCCGGCCTTTGCCCCAGGGACCGGGATTCCCGAGGCCGGGGGCTTATCCACTCGGGATGTCATTCGCCTCATTCGACAACTGGACGCCCTGCCCATCGTGGGGGCTGATCTGGTGGAGGTTTCCCCCCCTTTAGATAACAGCGATATTACCAGTTTTGCCGCATTAAAAATCATTATGGAAATTTTTGGGGTGGTTTATAAAAAAATTCAACGCCAGGAAAGAATCTTCCTGGAGGGAAAATAGTAGCAGGACTTTTTTATTGTTATGAGAGACTCTACCAACCTATTGAGGAAGGAGTCCCATGAGTCCACGGAAAAAAAATAAAACAGGGCAGTCCCCACCGGGTCCAAAGGCCCGGCATTGGATAAAGCGAGATGAAAAAAGCGTCTCCCCCTCTTATACCCGCTCTTATCCATTGGTGGTAAAAGAAGCCACGGGGATGACGTTGACCGATATAGATGGAAACCGCTATTTGGATTTCACAGCAGGAATTGCAGTTAACGCCACCGGACATTGTCACCCAAAAATTGTAGAAGCCATCATCCAACAGGCTAAACAATTAATACACATGTCGGGCACTGATTTTTATTACCCCTCCCAAATTAAACTGGCTGAAAAACTCAAAGAAATTACACCAGGAAATCAGGACAAAAGAGTTTTTTTTACAAACTCAGGAACGGAGGCCAACGAAGCGGCTATGAAATTGGCCCGGTATCATACCCAACGTCCGCTTTTTTTATCCTTTATCGGAGGTTTTCATGGGAGGACCTTTGGCTCTCTTTCCATTTCGGGAAGCAAACAAATACACCGAAAGGGGTTCTCCCCCCTTTTGCCTGGGGTGACCCAAGTTCCCTACGCCTACTGTTATCGATGCGTTTATGGACTGACGCCGGACAGTTGCAATTTCTATTGTGTCCAATGGATAGAGGAAGAACTCTTTCCAAAAGCCGTTCCCCCCGAGGAAGTGGCCGCCATTTTTGTGGAACCCATCCAAGGCGAAGGGGGATACATTGTTCCCCCCCCGGGATATTTGAAACGGCTTCAGGAATTAGCCCATCGTTACGGGATTTTGTTAGTCGTCGATGAAATTCAGACCGGAATGGGGCGGACCGGGCGAATGTTTGCCACGGATTATGAAAAAGGAGTGATTCCCGATATCATCACCCTGGCAAAGGGCATTGCCTCGGGCCTCCCCTTAGGCGCCATGATCGCCAAAGCGAAAATTAGTAATTGGGTTTCCGGATCTCACGCCAACACCTTCGGGGGAAATCCCATCTCCTGTGAGGCTTCTCTAGCCACCATCCAATTGCTTGAGGAAGAGTTGGTTCAAAATGCGGAACGGGTGGGAAGCATTCTTTTAGAGGATTTAAAGAAATTAATGGAAAATCATCCCCTCATCGGAGATGTGCGAGGCAGAGGGTTAATGATCGGGGTTGAATTGGTTAAAGATCGGCAAACCAAAGAACCCGCCGTCGCAGAAAGAAACCAAGTGGTCCAAACTTGCTTTGAGAAGGGTTTATTGACTTTGGGATGTGGATCCAACACCTTGAGACTCTCCCCCTCTCTCATTGTGAAAGAACAAGATTGCCATTCCGTCCTTACGATCCTTGATGAAACCATCAGGGAAATAGAAGGGTAACCCCTTCCATCTCCCCCCCAAAATTCCTTACCTGACGATTCTTAAGAAATTGTCTTGGAAACCTTTTCCGTTTCATTTATAATGAAAAATCTAGTGGGATCCGAAACGCCGCTGGTGTTTTTTCGTATGACCACGGTCCTTCCTATCAAAATGGCGGTCATGCCCCCCGGGGTGTTGCTGCCAATGGGCTCTGCGGTGATGGCCTCCATTGTGAAGCTGAGGACGTTGATGGCGCCCGTGGTGTCCTCTGTGAAGATGTTGCCGTGAATAATCTCCGTATTGAAATTGAATACCAAGGCCTGGTAAAACATAGAAAGGGTAAACCCCATAGACCTGCCCAGAGGCGTAGAATGGGGATTCACTTCCAATAATAATGGACCCGTGAACCTGGCCCCTCGGTCGGTCCTCATCATAAGCGGAGCCTGTGGCCGGCAAACCAACAAGAAAAAGAAATCCTAATACAGCTAACAGAGAAATCGGTTTCATGAGTTGCCTCCTTTCAAAAATACCTTTTTGTGAGTCTCGCCCAATTGGACGAACTTTTCATCCATTTATTCAGTTTCTTTTAAAGAAAAATCTACTCGGTCGGGTCCAAATACAAATTTTACTTTTAATTACAATAGTTTTTATCCCCCCAGGGGTTGAAATTTCCCTTGGGGCCCCTACCGCCCGGTTCCAGGTCTCCGATACCATAATTCCCGCCAACCAAAATACCAGAATTCAGGTACACCTCTTTGGAGAGAAAATCCCCTTTATTACAAGGCCCGTCAGTGGTGAAAGGATCCGCTTTTTGTTAAATGGAGAAGCCCTAGGGTTAACATTGACCGGCGGGAATGGATTAGCCAATTTAACCATTAAACCCCTTTCCCGGGGCCTCCATACCATTCAGGTACAGTTGGTGGATTCCAGATACCGGGCCCTTCCAGCGGAATTTTTGGTAGAGGCTTTCAATCTTACCGACCCCATTGTTTTGGTTTTGACATCCTCCCTCATGTTGGAGCAACCCACTTCTCCGATCCCCATTCCCGGATTGGGGAACACCCTTTTACCGCCGGCAAGACCCCACGCGGCCGAAGTTCTAACTGAACTCGAAAAAAAGATTTCTTTTGTATATTTCACCCAAGGAGTGCCTTTGGTTTTTGAACAACAGAAAAAATGGTTTGAGACCTTTGCATTTCCGGATGCGCCTTTAATTCATGTAAAGGGGGGAACCACAGGGGTCCTTCAAAAGGTAAAAAAATGGAAACAGGAAGGTTGGAAAAGGCTTGATGTGTTGGTTACGGATTCATGGGAAGAGGCGCAAAAACTTTCTGATGAAGGAATCTCTTCCATTCATATCGGAAAGAGAGAAGAAAATGAAAGAGATTCCAAAATAAAAACCACCGGACCGATCTCTGCTTCGGATTGGAAAGAGGTGGGTCAAATCCTCCAAAAGAAAAAAACACGTTAAACACCTCTTTTTCTTTTTTTAAAAAATAAAAAACATTATCCGTCTCCTACCGGATCAATCTGAGCCCGTTGGAGTTTTCCACTAAAATCCCTATAAATGACTTTCCATTTGGTAAAATGATCAAGGGCCCCGCCACGTCCTCCGGCCTCTCGAGGCCCAATTCCCGTTCTTTTTGTTCCCCCAAACGGAAGTTGAATTTCGGCCCCAATGGTCGACGCGTTAATATAAATTAAGCCGGTATCCAAATCCCTTTCGGCTACCGCTGTCCGGTTCACATTCTGGGAAAAGATGGCGGATGAAAGACCATATTCGACCTGGTTCGCAATTCTAATGCCATCTACCAGATTTCGGGCTTTTAACACCGAAACCACTGGACCGAAAATCTCTTCTTGGGCTATCCTCATTTTTGGATGGACATCGCCGAAAATCGTCGGTTCAATAAAAAACCCACGGGCTAAAGCGCCTCTTGCCTTGAATGGTTTTCCTCCTAAGACCACCTGAGCCCCTTCTTTTTTCCCTATCTCGATATAAGAAAGGACCTTTTCAAACTGGGCTTCATTGACCACCGGACCCACATGGGTTGATTTTTGAAGCCCGTCGCCCAATTTAAGACCCTTGGCAGCTTCCTTAAATTTTTTTAAAAACCTGGAATAAACGGGGGCATGAACCACCACACGACTGGCCGCCGTGCACCGCTGACCGGTGGTTCCAAACCCTCCCCATATGGCCCCTTCAACAGCGAGGTCCAGATCGGCATCATCCATCACAATAATGACATTCTTCCCCCCGGTTTCGGTTGAAAGGGGCTTATGCTGGTTGGCACAAAGCACCTCTATGCTCTCCCCCGTATTAGAAGACCCCGTAAAAGAGATCCCATCCACTTTGGGATGTTTTACTAAATTTTCACCAACCTGCCGTCCGGTCCCCTGAACCAAATTCAAAACCCCCTTGGGTAAACCGGCTTCATTGAGGATTTCAACAAATCGGGCGGCACAAACAGGGGTTTCACTGGAGGGTTTAAAAACCACGGTATTTCCGCATACCAGGGCAGGACATATTTTCCAAGAAGGGATGGCAATGGGAAAATTCCAGGGGGTAATCAGCCCGAAAACCCCAATTGAAACCCGAACGGACTTTGCATCTTTGTTGTGATTCTCCGAAGGAACCGTTTCCCCGGAAAGCCGGCGTCCCTCACCCGCCATAAAATAGGTCATATCAATGGCTTCCTGAACATCCCCCATGGCCTCCATCAATACTTTTCCCATTTCACGGGTCATGAGCTTCGCTAACTCTTCTTTGTGACGGATCAAAAGCTCACCTGCCCGATAGAGGATTTCTCCTCTTTTCGGAGCTGGAAAAAGATGCCACTTTTGAAAAGCTTCTCTTGCGGCGGAAACCGCTTGATCCACATCGGCTGGACCCGATCGAGGCACAACCCCCACCACTTCACGCGTGGCTGGGTTAACACTTTCAAAAACTTCACCCGATGATGCCTGCACCCATTTCCCATTGATAAAATTTTTAAATTTGAGACCCATTGCCTTCCTCCTTTTACCCCGTAACAACCCTATTCATTATAGCCTATTGAATCAAAATCACAAGGACCCCTCTCCCTTTTTGCCCCCCGATTCATCTTTATGTTATGATCTCTCTTATTCCTAGAGAGAAACCACCAAAGATGCCCATTCAAAAAAACTCCTCTCCTGAAGAACGGATCGCCGATTATCTCAAGCGTATTGCCACAGGGCCCGAACTCAGCAAAGATTTGACCCTGGAGGAAGCCCTAGATGGCATGACGTTAATATTGGAAGGGCTTGTTTCTAACGTACAAGCAGCGGTTTTTCTCATCGCTTTGAGGATGAAGAGAGAAACGGATGAGGAAAATCGAGGGATTTTAAAAGCTTTACGGCAGGCCACTCGGGCCTCCACTGCACCCATTCCGGAACTGGTTGAGCTAGCCGATCCCTATGACGGTTTTAACCGCCATATGCCCGCTTCCCCGTTCCTTCCGCCCATCCTTGCGGCTTGCGGAGTTCCTACCGTCTCCCACGGGTGTCATCAGATGGGACCTAAATTTGGAATCACCCATCACCAAATTTTATCTGCGGCGGGGGCAAAAATTGATCTCACATCGCGCCAAGCGGCCTCCCGCATTGCCGACCCTCAAATTGGATGGGCTTATATCGATCAAAAAATGTTTTGTCCCCCCCTGCACCGTCTGGTCGAACTTCGCCGATTAATTGTTAAGCGTCCTTGTCTATCTACTTTAGAAAAGCTATGCGGCCCGATCCGGGCACAACAAACCAACCACCTGGTGATTGGATACGTCCACCAGGACTACAAACGCCTCTTACCCCTAATGGCCCGCTTTGCAGGATACGATTCCGCCCTGGTGATCCGGGGAGTGGAGGGAGGAATTGTTCCACCATTAAATTCTCCGGCAGTGGGAACATTTTACAACAAGGAAGAAGAGACGCAGGAATTCAAATGGGATCCCAAGGAAGTTGAGATTGATTCGAATATTCGATCTGTTCCCTTTTCCCAACACCAAGGTTCTGTTTCTGAGAATGAAGATGAGAGGACGACCCGTTCAGAGAACTGGAGTGAAGCCTGCGCCATACAGGGGTTAGAAGCATTGGACGGAAAAGCGGGCCCCACCCGGGACAGTTGGGTATATACCGGAGCCATTTTGCTTCACAGCCTACAGCGGGTAAATAACTTAAAAGAAGCAGGGAATGCCGTCCGAAAAGCCATTGATTCCATGGAAGCCAAAAAACGATTTGAAAAAGGGTGTACTTAACCCAAATGGTTTATTGGATAATTGAAACCCCTTCCCAACCCTCCTCAGAGTGATTACTTCTTTTGGGCAATAAACCCACCTGAAAAGAAATAGATTGAAAATTTCCCCCCAAGGCTGATCGGGCAGGGGGCGGATTTAAGATAAGAGAATCAACTTTATTACTTCTAAATACTAAAGGTCACTGTTTCCACAGATTTTTCAATCTTAGAAGGGATCAAACCCTGATTTCGCACCCTAGGCACCCTCCGGTAAATCTCGCTACATTTTTTCTCCCATCAATCCGGTAAAAACTAAAACCAGTTTTTCATCTTAAAGAACAAAAATTGACCCAAAATAATGATGAATACGCCCAGTAAGACAATGCTAAAACCCAAGGGATTATCTGCCCATGGAATGCCTCCCACATTGATTCCGAGCAGCCCGGTTAAAAAACCCAAAGGTAGAAATAAACCGCCCACAACCGAAAGAATATACATCCTATTGTTTAAAATCTCCGAGAGACGGCTGGCCAATTCTTCATGTGCGACAGAAGCTCGGTCCTTGATCGAATCCAAATCTTCAACATACCGGGTTACTTTATCCGTAATTTCTCTTAATTGAATTTTGTCTAAATCAGTTAGCCAATCCACACGTTCTATTTGTAAACGGGCCATGGCCTCCCTTTGGGGGGCCAAATACCGTCATAACAGTATGGTTTCCCGCCGAATGTCAGCAAGCTGGGAGCGTAATTTGTGACTCTCAGAAATCAAAATCGTTTCCTCCAATTGATCCACCCTCTCCTCGATTTCTTCCACCACCTGGTGCATTCGATCCACCAAGCGGTCGGATATGAAAAACAGAAACTCACCCGGGGTACGGGGTCCGTCCCCTCGATCCAGGCTTTCTGACAAATCCTGAATGGAAAGTAAGCGCCTTTTTCGGGAAGTAATAATCCGAATAGGATCAATCCAAATTCGGATAGACACCATATCTTCTGGCTCCGCCCCTGGGTTATTATTAACCCCTCTCAAGCAAATTAAAAGACCATTTTGAAAAGCCACTGTTCTGGGTCTTGTCTCCTCTGCCAACAAAGTTTCCATCACCAATTCGGAAACCCCGCTGTGCGGAGTCCCCCATTGTCGGGAATCCTCTTGTGAATAATCCAAATGAACCCAAAGAATCCCATCAGCGGATTTCCACTGGTTAATCTCCTCCCATCCAATTTTTCTCCCCCCCCCTTTCCCATCTAAAACATAGGCTAAGATAAGACCGGTTTTTAGCATCATGACCCCCGCTGTCTGAATGGAAAGACCCCCATCCAGAAAGTTAATTATTCCAAAAGGTGGGAAACCATTCCATCCGCCAGTTTAGGCTCAAACCAAGTTGATTTGGGAGGCATGACCTCCCCCGCATCCGCCACGGCCATGAGATCTGACAGGGTAGTAGGAAACAGTGAAAACGCCACAGCCATTTCACCGCTGTCTACACGGCGCTGCAATTCTTGAAGGCCTCTAATTCCTCCCACAAAATCAATCCGTTTATCCCTTCGGGGATCCGATACCCTTAAAATGGGAGAAATTAAATGGTCGGCCAGCACACTCACATCCAACCGTTTGACAGGATCACCCATTTTAATTTTTCCGGGTTTAATCACCAAGCGATACCATTGCCCAGGAAGATACATCCCAAATTCCTTGGACTGTGCGGGTTTAACCGGAACGGTTTCCGGTTGAATAGAAAAACCCTCTCTTATTTTTTTTAAAAAAACATTTGGGGTCAAACCATATAAATCTTTCACCACCCGATTATAATCCAGAATCTTCATTTGATTGTCCGGAAAAATAACGGAAAGAAAAAAATTATAGGCCTCCTCACCTGTGTGATTTGGATTTCTTTTTCGCCGCAGGGAGGCCACCCGGCCCGCCGCTGCGGAACGGTGATGCCCATCGGCTATATACAAAAAGGCCACATGATCGAAAGCCCGATTCAAATTCTCAATGGTAGACCGATCCTTCACGATCCACAAGAGATGGCGAACCCCATTCTCCCCCGTAACATCCACCATGGGGATTCCCTGGGTCTCCATCTCGATTAAACCATCAATGGCATGGGAATGTTTATAGGTTAAAAACACCGGGCCTGTCTGTGCATTGAGGCTATCGATCTGTCGAACGCGGTCATCTTCCTTATCGGGACGGGTAAATTCATGTTTACGAATCAAGTTTTTTTCATAGGCTGCAACCGAGGAAACCGCAACCAGTCCGGTTTGAGAATGGGATCCCATGATCAGCCGATAAAGGTAATAATAGGCCCCTGCATCTTTTTGAAGTATCCCCTGATCTATTTGCCTTTGAAAATTTTCTTTGGCTTTCGCATATACCTCAGGAGAATAAGGATCCGTTGTTGGGGGAAGATCGATTTCCGGCCGTGAAATATGAAGAAAACTCCACGGCTTACTGGAAGCAAGAAAACGGGCTTCTTTGGAGGTCACCACATCATAGGGAGGTGCAATCACTTGGCTTGTATACTCTGGTTTAGGTCGTAAACCCGGGAAGGGTCGAATGACAGGCATTTAAAAATTCCTCCTATAGATTCAAAAAAAAATCTTCTTCAAAAAATGAAAAATGGATCAAACCCATTCCGTCGAACAACGGATGAATTTCTATAATCGGGGTTAAAGTATAGCGTTGAATTTTAAAATATGTCAAATTTTTGGAATTTAGAGTTGAATTTCAGGAACGGGAGGCTCACACCCCTTTTTGAAACAAGGCAACTGATTTTCTGGGAAATTCCACGTTCCATCCAAACCGATGGGCAATCCAAACCATTGTTTCTCGACTCCAAAAGCAAATGTGGGTGGGGTCCAAGCGGTACCACCATGAATGAAAAGGTTGATCGGGGGTTAAAAATTCGGTCATTATTCCCAGCCAACCCCCTTTTCGCAGAAGCTGGTTCAAACGGCCCAATTCATCTCCAGGCCGGAAGAAATGCTCCACTGTCTCCGTGCAGGTAATAAAATTATAGATCCCAGTCAATACATCGGTCTGGGGGAAAAAATAGGGGTCATAAATTTTCATTTGGAATCCCTTTTCTTCCAACATAACCGAAAGGGTAGGCCCTGGCCCACAACCATAATCAAGCCCTACCCACCCGGGTAACAGCTTGGGAATCAAGAAATCAGTCATTCGACTGAGAAACTCCCGGTATCGAGAATCGAAAGGACTGTTTTGATGGGTTTCATAACGGGATCTCTGTGCTTCCGGGGTCAGATAAAACTCTGGAGATAAAAAGGTAAGTCCACAGACCTCACATCGAAAGTAGATTTTTAAATCAATGGGGGAAAGGGGAAAGATCTGCTCACAAAAACAGAGGGGACAAAACGGCCTAACCGGTTCAATCATTTCTAAACGATCACTTCTATAAAATTTTTATTTTTTGGGATGGTCCCAAATAAGTGGAGTTACTTTTGAAGGAGCTTTTTTTTGACCAGGTCCGCACCTTTTCGGCCGGAAAGAAGCATGGATCCGAATGCAGGACCCATCCGGGGGGTTCCATAAACGGCAGCCACCGCAAGGCCTATCACAAAAAGATTGGGGAATACTTCACCGGTTTTTTGCATCACCTGTTCTTCTGATTCCGCCACCCACATGGCTCCGTTTCCAGGGACCTCTTGAAACAGTCCACGCTTTGATAAATACTGAAGGGCAACGGCATCATGACCGGTGGCATCAACCACTATCTTTGTCTCTAAAGCAATCGGATCCACATGAACCGTATCATGCCCAGCCGCTTCCACCGGCCACCAATTGACCACCGCCCCCTGAACCGATGGGGTTTTTCCCCGAACCACTAAATCAACCACCTTGGTAAGGTTCATCACCCGAACCCCGGCATCATAAGCCGCCCCGATTAATTTTGCACAGGCATGGGGTGCCTCTACAATATACAGGTCTTTCGCCTTTTCCTGACAATCCACCCCTAACTTTAAAAGGATTTCTTGTGCGGGGGCGGCAATGGCTGCTTTGGTCATTAGATACCCTCCGGACCAAAAGCCACCGCCCAGGTGAGCCATTTGTTCAATCAGAACCACATGGAATCCGGAAAGGGCCAGATCCCGGGCACAAATCAACCCTGAGGGACCCCCTCCAATAACAATCACATCACTCTCGATCAAACGGTCGAACTGTTCAAAATAGCTTTTGGCGATTTGACGTGTGACATCAGTTTCCCGCAAACCCGCTATCTCTCTTCTTTTATTTTTTTCAGCCATGTTGCTACCCGATCGTTTATTGATATATTTGCAGACCGACCTTTTTAAACTCTTCGGCTTTTTCCTTCATCCCTTCTTGGATGGCCGCTTTATCATCTAGGTTCTTTTTTTCAGCATATTCCCGAACATCCTCAGTGATCTTCATCGAACAGAAATGGGGCCCGCACATGGAACAGAAATGGGCCACCTTCGCACCTTGCGCGGGAAGGGTCTCATCGTGGAAAGACTTGGCCCGCTCAGGATCCAATGAAAGATTAAATTGGTCCTCCCATCGGAATTCAAATCGTGCTTTAGAAAGGGCATTATCCCGGGCTTGGGCGCCGGGATGGCCTTTTGCCAAATCCGCAGCATGAGCTGCAATTTTATAAGTAATGGCCCCTTCTCGTACATCTTCTCGCGTGGGCAACCCCAAATGTTCTTTTGGGGTCACATAACACAACATGGCACACCCGAACCAACCAATCATGGCCGCGCCGATTCCCGATGTAATGTGGTCATAGCCAGGAGCAATATCCGTGGTTAATGGTCCCAACGTATAAAAAGGGGCCTCATGGCATTCCTTAAGCTGCTTTTCCATATTGACTTGAACCAGATGCATCGGAACATGCCCGGGCCCTTCAATCATCGTTTGAACCTCATGCTTCCAAGCTACCTGGGTCAATTCACCCAGGGTTTCCAGTTCTCCAAACTGCGCCTCGTCATTTGCATCTGCAATGGATCCAGGCCGGAGCCCGTCACCAAGGCTAAATGAAACATCATAAGCCTTCATAATTTCACAAATCTCATCAAAATGGGTATACAAAAAATTTTCCTGGTGGTGGACCAGGCACCACTTAGCTAAAATGGATCCACCCCTGGACACAATCCCTGTTAGCCGTTTGGCCGTGAGGGGAATATATCGAAGCAAGACCCCAGCGTGGATGGTAAAATAATCCACTCCCTGTTCTGCTTGTTCAATCAGTGTGTCCCTAAAAATCTCCCAAGACAGCGCCTCTACATCTCCATTCACTTTTTCAAGGGCCTGGTAGATGGGTACCGTTCCAATCGGAACAGGAGAATTGCGTAAAATCCATTCCCGGGTTTCATGGATATTTTTACCGGTGGATAAATCCATCACCGTATCCGAACCCCAACGGGTAGCCCAAATCATCTTTTCCACTTCTTCCTCAATGGAAGAGGTCACGGCAGAATTCCCTATATTGGCATTAATTTTCACCAAAAAATTACGCCCAATGATCATGGGCTCACTTTCCGGATGATTGATATTTACGGGAATAATGGCTCTGCCTCGAGCAACCTCATCCCTAACAAATTCTGGGGTGATGACCGAAGGAATTTGAGCCCCCCAAGATTTCCCAGGATGTTGGGCAACCCCTTTTCCATTACTTCGGTAGGCATCCCGGATCATCTCACGGGTTTGATTCTCCCGAATGGCAACAAACTCCATTTCCGGGGTGATCATTCTCTTTCGGGCGTAATGCATCTGGGTTACGTTTCCCCCCTTTTTTGCGCGAAGGGGCTTACGGATTTTTTGGAAACGAATGCTATCCAAAGAGGGATCTTTTGCCCGTTGGCGCCCAAATTCTGACGAAATGTCTGAAAGCACCTCAACATCACCCTTCCCTTGGATCCACTCCATCCGAATGGGTTCTAAACCTTTCCGAATATCGATGTTGGCCTGAGGGTCGGTATATGGACCCGAGGTATCATAGGTTAAAACAGGAGGATTTTCTTCTAAAGCCCCTCCTTGTGAGGAACGGGTTGGAGTCAGTTGGATTTCTCTCATGGGGACTCGAACATTGGGTTTTTGGCCCTGAATATAGACTTTTTTTGACGCTGGAAAAGGGGTAATGGTTAATTCCGATTTTGGCAATCCGTTTTCTCCATTGCCTTTTTTGGTTAAATGAATTTCAACCTTTTTATCTGGAAAGGTTTTCATAGCGGGCCTCCTTTCTTGTCTATGCTTGAGAATATCTCATTCGGGTTGACCCCAAGGGATAAAACCTTCTATTGCATCTTTCTTCAAAAAAAAACCGCACCCTCCTGGTGGTGCGGTTTTTTTGGGACTCCTTTATTCATTCATCCCTCCGCTGGCATTATCCAGGTCAGGTTCGATGGGTTGCCCCTTTGTCTCTTAGGGCTCTCAGCCGGTTGGCACCCCTGTAAACGTAAGACTCAGTATAGTAAAGCTATTTCCCTCTTGTCAATAGGGATTTACCCTCTCAAAATTTATATTTTAACCCTCAAGCTTATTCACATTATACTTCTCAAGCAATCCATCAATGCTGTCACGGTTCCCTTTTTTTAGCACTTCGGAATCAACAAAAATGGGTGAATGGGTTCGCAAGGCAAGGGCAATGGCATCACTGGGCCTCGAATCAATGACTAATTCTCCTCCTACTTTATTGGTCAAGTAAATACGAGCAAAGTAAGTGGCATTCTTCATATCGTGGATAACCACCTTTGAGACCTTAATTGAAAACTGATCTAATAAATTGCCAAGCAGGTCATGACTCATCGGACGGGAAGGGTTTACACGGTCCAACACAAAGCGGATGGCATCTCCTTCCGCGGGCCCCACCCAAAAGGTAAACGTTTCCTGATTTTTCTCATCCTTTAAAACAACAATTTGCTCTTCAGCTTTGTCAGAAAGGACCCCTGAAACCTTAAATTTAATTTCCATTATTTCCTCTCTCATTCTCAAAAATTTCTTTCTGAATAAGTATCACGATTTAATCCAAAACAAGTCTACCGCTATTTCAATTTGAAAGAAAACGTAAAAATTCAAAAACACTCAGGAAGGATGGGCAAACACAAACCCTCTCTCCCTCTGAAATCAAATGGCAAAGGGACAGACGATTTCTCCCATTCTAGGTCTTTGGACTTGCTTATCCCCATTGAGAAAATAATAGGCGGCGATTTTAAAATGAAATTGGTCAATGGACCCTGAAATGGTTTTATCTGCATTATAAGACCATTCTTGGGTCCTTTTATTCTCATTCACCGCTATAACCACTTGAAGTTCATGAGCCTCCATATAGTGAATATCATCTTTACTTAACGAAACATGGGCCTTAATATCCCGATACATCGTATGGGAATGAAAGTCTCCGATAACATCCAGCTTGGGAAAGTTTTTTAAAATTTCTTGAATAATTTTCCATTTATCGCTTCTTAGTTCAGTCCAATTATGGCCCCGCCGAACGCTCTGGTATGGAATGGCGTGTTCGACAATAAATTTTTCAGGGGTCCGGTATCCCAGCAAAAGGCCAAAGCATTCCTTCTTATAGACCTCCACTGAGGACAGAACCAACCCAACAAAAACATTTTCATTTAAATATACTTGCATCTCCAGGCTTCAGGGTTTGGATGGTGTTTTCATCAATTAAAATACTACCCTAAGCATCGTATTTTCCAAAATCCTCAGGCCGGAGGTTGTCAAGCCAACGGTCAAGGTCTTCGGAACTGTGTTTCTTAATCACCTCCTCCGTGGCAAATATGGGGACATCCGCCCTTAAAGCAAGCGCAATTGCGTCACTAGGCCTTGAATCTATTGAAAATTCTGAATCATTAAACATGAGGTGAATTTTGGCAAAATAGGTGCTTTCCTTTAGATCCGTCACAACAATACTGATCACCTTGGCATTCAAGGAATCTAGGATATTTTTGATGAGATCATGGGTCATAGGGCGGGGTGAAAAAACACCTTCAAGGGCCAAACTAATGGCATTTGCCTCTGATTTTCCTACCCAAATGGGCAAAACCTCTACATTTTCCTCATCCCTTAAAATGACAATATAAGCATTGTTGTAGGGATCAAACATCAAACCTCGGACTTTCATTTGGGTGAACATACGCTATCCTCTTGAGGCCTTATGGGTTCTATCTCAAATTAAGGAGCCAATGATTAAAAAAAAAGACCAAAATTCTAATATAGTTATGGATATTCGAACTGATTCGTTTTGTCAACCTGATGAGGGAAACACGACGGGAAAACTGAGTTTAATTTAGCACCAACCCGAACCCTTTGTCAACGGGGTATTAAACCCCACTTCTCTCCCCTTTTCAATCACTTACTCCCTCTGGGATTTTAACTTTTCATTGAATTCAATCCATAAATGGTGTCTAATGTTTTCCTAAAATATATCTTACCTTGGGAAACCCCTATTGGTTAGAAGAAATCATAATCCATTGCAAGAGAACAATTCAAGCCAACTTTTCGGGGTCTGGAACCGGAATGAGTAAAGGACATCATGCACTGGCTTGAGCTCCTTGGAGCCCAAACCTCTTTTTTCTTTGAAGAAATCGGTCGAATCTCAAGACTTTTTTGGGATTCCCTCCGCCTAAGCTTTATCCCTCCTTTAAATTTACGTTTGATCATCAAGCAGATGGAGAATATCGGGGTAAATTCCATCCCGGTGGTTTTAATTACGGCCATCTCCACCGGAATGGTCTTGGCCCTTCAAAGTTACAATGGATTTAGGCGGTTTAACGCCGAGAGTTTGGTGGGAACTGTGGTGGCCCTCTCCATGACACGGGAACTGGGACCTGTTTTAACGGGCCTAATTGTTGCCGGACGGGCCGGGGCATCCATGGCCGCGGAATTAGGAACCATGAAAGTCACCGAACAGGTAGATGCCCTTACCACCATGGCCGTGAATCCAATCAAATACCTAATTGTTCCCAGAGTTATTTCTGCCATAATCATGCTTCCCGTTTTAACGATTTTTTCAGACCTTATCGGGATCACGGGAGGGTATTTTGTCTCCGTTCAGGTCTTGGATGTCAATCCCACCATCTACCTTCGGCGCACCACTGACTTCCTGGAATTGGGGGATATCTATGGAGGGATCCTCAAGGCCCTGGTGTTTGGGCTGATTATTTCTACCATTAGCTGTTACAAAGGGTTTAACACCGAAGGAGGGGCTGAGGGGGTGGGCCGAGCCACCACTGGCGCAGTCGTCATTTCCTCCATGCTGATATTAATCTCTGACTATTTCCTGACTGCCATTCTTTTTTAGGGGGTAAACCACCGTTGCAGATGATCCAAGTTCAGGAGGTTTATAAATCCTTTAACCATAAACCTGTCCTTCAGGGTGCCAACCTGGACATCCGCGAAGGGGAAACCATGGTCATCATCGGGGGAAGTGGTTCGGGTAAAAGTGTACTTTTAAAACACATCATCGGCCTCCTCACCCCGGACAAAGGAAAAATAATAGTTGAAGGGGAAGATGTCTCCCGGTTGGACGATAAACGCCTTAACACCCTCCGAAGAAAATTTGGAATGCTTTTTCAATATGCCGCATTATTCGATTCCCTGATGGTTTGGGAAAACGTAGGATTTAGTCTCAAGCAGCACGGGACTCTGAACGATACCGAGATCAAAACCATTGCCAAGGAGAAACTCGCCATGGTGGGTTTAAAGGACGTTGAGAACTTAATGCCTTCAGAACTCTCGGGGGGAATGAAAAAACGGGTCGGTCTTGCCCGGGCCATTGCGGCAGAACCCCGAATTTTACTATATGACGAACCCACCACCGGGTTGGACCCAATCATGGCCGATGTCATCAATGAACTCATTATTAAACTCAAAGAGCAACTGAAAATCACCTCCATTGCCATTACCCATGATATGGTCAGTGCCTATAAAATTGCAGATCGGATCGCCATGCTCTATTTGGGAAAGATCGAGGAAACTGGAACTCCAGAGGAAATAAGGGAGAGCAAAAACCCAATTGTTCATCAATTTGTCACCGGAAGCGCAATTGGACCGATTACAGCAAACTAAAACCTTTCTAGGGGGTTAGTGCCCGAGTGGGAAAATTCACCACGGAAGCAAAAGTTGGACTAGCGGTCATATTAGGCATCATCTTCCTCACCTACATGACCTTCACCATTGGTAATTTTAAATGGGGAAAACCCGAGGGGTATGAAATCAAGGCCTTATTGGATTCCGCCGCAGGATTGGATATTAAATCCCCCGTTAGGATTGCGGGTGTAGAAGTCGGAAAGGTAGAACAAATCAATCTTTCCGATGGAAAGGCCCGAGTCCTTATAAGAATAAAACCCGAAATACAAATCCGGCGCGGGGCAAAAGCGGTTCTCCGGGCTGAGGGGCTGTTAGGGGAGAAATATTTGGAGATTATCCCAGGGGAAGAAGCAGAATTCCTCCAAGACCAGGATCAAATGGAGCAGAGTGCAAAAGCAGCCGATTTAGACAAACTGATCGAACAATTCAGTGCTATTGCTGAGGATATCAAAATGGTAACCTCCACCTTCCGGGAAGTGCTCGGAAACAAACCGGGTAAAGAGTCACTCAAGGACATTGTGGCCAACATACGGGAATTAAGCAAAACCCTAAACCTCACACTCAAAGAAAACAAAGAGGCATTTTCAAAAACAATGGATAATTTTGAGGAGTTCTCCTCCTTTGTTAAGGAAGAAACCCCAAAACTGGTTGAAAGTCTCAACAAAGTGGTCGCGCGATTGGAGAAGGGAGAGGGAACCCTCGGGAAACTCCTTACGGAAGAAGGGGTATATGACAATCTTGAAAAAAGTTTAGAAAACCTTAAAAAAATCACCAAGCGAGTTGAGGAGGGGGAAGGCACCATTGGCAAACTATTTTCCGACGATAAGGCCTACGAAAACCTGAACACCACATTGGAAGGACTCGGAAATGCCGTCCAACGTTTCGAACGATTCAAAACCGTCATTGGATTCCGCCATGAATACCAGTTTTCAGAAAAAAAGAACAAAGGATATTTCTCACTTAAACTTCAACCCAGCGAGGATAAATTCTATCTTTTAGAAGTTACAGATGATCCCCGGGGAAGATTCAGGGAAACCACCAACGTGACCACTGTAGGTGGTGTGACAACCACAATCACCAATTTAGAAGTATCCAACAAAATTAAATTCAATCTTCTTTTCGGTAAAAGGTTTTATGGAGTAGACCTCAGGTTAGGGTTGATGGAAAATACATTTGGTGGGGGTGCGGATTATCAACTCTTTGATAAGCGATTACGGGTAAGTCTCGATCTTTGGGATGTAGACAGCGAGGATCCCCAAATGCCCAATCCCAGATTGAAAACAACCTTGAGCTATAGTTTTTTTAAATATGTGTTCATTCAAGGCGGGTGGGACAATCTGATGAACCCGGAATTAAGCACTCCTTTTGGGGGGTTAGGGATTACCTTTGATGATGAAGATTTGAAATATCTAATTTCCGGGGTAGGGGTAGGTTCCCTTGCAAAATAGGAAACGCAAATTGAACATATGTTATTCTTTTTAAAGGCAATCCTTCAGAAAAAGCTTGACACCAAAAATAGGTCAGTGTTAGCATCCATAGCGCGGGGTGGAGCAGTCTGGTAGCTCGTCGGGCTCATAACCCGAAGGTCGGTGGTTCAAATCCATCCCCCGCAACCAACGGTATTTTTCCATATCCTGTTTCTTCTAAAAAAACTCCGCTAACAGCCATGAATGGGTTAGCGGAGTTTTTTTATCTTCCTACATTCCCCCCTTCCCTCCTCTTGCCTATTTGGTTTGTCTTGTTTGTCTGGTTCAACTTGTTTTTCTGGTTTGTTTCGTTTTTCTAATTGATCTTTTTTTGTAATGCCGTCATTCCCGTGTGATTTTATCGGGCCCGCCTGTCCGGCAGGCAGGAATCCAGGATTTAATTTCTGGCTCATCGTGGAAGTGAGTGGGTAAATTTCGTCATTACCCGTCTGTCCGGCGGGCACTTGCAGGCAGGGGAAAGCGGAAATCCAGGCCCCCTTCCCGTCATTCCCGCGAAGCTTGTCCCCGTATGGTTTAAGCGGGGAGCGGGAATCCAGAAGATGTTGATTTTTTGAATCCTGGATTCCCGATAAAACCATTCGGGAATGACGAACTGGATTTTGCAGGAACCTCTAATACTTCAAAG
>Ga0256865_1000019_pt1 | contig 60586 bp, 53 predicted proteins | sample RVTome_14_FD_187337 | JGI IMG/M metagenome (GOLD analysis project Ga0256865, IMG submission 187337) | Soil microbial communities from uranium-contaminated site in the Upper Colorado River Basin, Wyoming, United States - RVT145D125 HiSeq ... | reverse complement strand
CTCTCTTGCATATACCATGACTTCCATATCGATGGACCCTCTAACTCTTCGATGGATGAATAATTCCGCACGGATCACATTCGCCAATGTGCTATCCCTAACTTAATGGTTTGCCGGACAGGCTCATTACCTATTGAAATAAGTTTTAACTGAGTTGATGGAATATATTAAAGGATACTAAGTGCTCCTTTTCGTAAATTCGCTAACGTATTTTAGCGGTGTTGAAATCTTAGTCTGTCATTCCCGAATGTTTAATCGGGAATCCAGTTTTTTAAAACCAATGGCTCCTGGATTCCCGCTTTCGCGGGAATGACGGCCTAATGCACACAATATGGGCACTTAGGGTGTCAACATCGACAAAAAGTTGTCGATAAAGACATTGGCCCGAAGGGGCCACGTCTTCCGGGCAGTGTCCCGGAAGACGCGTAGATACTTTTTCAACAGATGTAGTGCTTACAGCGCGGAGGCAAGCTCCGCTCTGTGTCTTTTCGGAGGATACGTCATCGTAATTATGAAATGGAGTACTAAGGGATTGGACGATGTTTTTCCGGGCCGCTTTGAAGGAGGGGAGGAGACTCCCCTCAATTCCCATGACAAGAGAAAAAGACATGGCCAGTATTACGATAATGGGAGTTAGAGTAAACCGAAAGGCCACCTCTGCAAAAGTGGCCAAGTAAGTGGTAAAGACGGGGTCATCATTTGAAGGGACAAGGCTAAAAAAAGTTTCATTAAGGCTTCCATTAGAGATAGGAAAATCGATTCAATCAAAAATGCAAACAGGATGCTTCCACGATAGAATCCGAGGGCCCGAAGGGTGTCGATTTAAACTGTACGGTTGGCCACAGTGCCTTGGTTCTGGGGCACCACGTACCCCTAAGCATTGAGCAGGAACCTTGGCTGATCGGCTCTTTGACCTTATTGGACCGTTGCGATTTCAACCTTTGTTTGGCCTGGAAAAACCATATTGAATAAGAAGCCAAAGGCCAAAAAAAAATCCCCCCCCTTTTCGGAAAGAAGTTTTTTCGTTTGTTAAAACAGGGGCTTCACTTGGGTGATTCCTGAAACGGGAAAGATGGGAGGGTGGAGGGAACGGTGGTTCCATAAAAACCCTTTGTTTAATTTGAAAAAGAATCTAATTATTCCCATTCTATCGTTTTCTCCCCAGAGTCTTAAAGAAAAACCCTGTTTTCCCTGAAAAACATTCTCTTGACAAAAGCGCGGGTTCAAGGTTATAAATAAACTAACTAGTCAGTTTATTTATACAATGCTTACAATGGAGGTTTAAAGTGAATTGTCCAAGATGCAAAGGGGTCATGCTCCCAGAGCGGTTTCAGGATGTAAGGGATGATACGGGTAAAATAACATTTTACGGTTGGCGCTGTTTGACTTGCGGTGAGATTCTGGATCCTGTTATCATGAGAAATAGGGGTAATCGTCCTTTAACCCGGAGTCGCGGAAACAAGGTGTTAAAATCATCTTTTTTCACGGGAAAAAGCAAATAACCTTTCCCTGAAACCGCGAAACTTTTCTGTGAGTTCTAGCATTTGAAGAAAACGTTTCCAACAAAAGGTGAAATTACTCGGAATAAGGTTTTAAAATCTGCCCAGCGCCTGTTTTTTCTCAACGGATATCATCGAACCAGTGTCGATGATATCCTGAGGGATTCCAAAGTCAAAAAAGGCAATTTTTATTTCCACTTTAAGAGTAAAGAGGCGTTGGGATATGCGGTGATCGATCTCTATTCTGCCTTTTTTCGGGAAAATCTCAATGAGATGATACAGGGAAATGGAACGTCCATTGGGAAAATCCTTTCCTTTTTCTCCAAGGGGGAGAAGCATCTCGCCAAAAACGGTTGTCTGATCGGCTGTCCCTTCGGAAATTTTGCCTTGGAAATGTCCGATGTTCACGATGGGTTTCGGGAGCGGGTGGACCAGATTTTTGATGAATGGGCCCACCAAATGAATCTGGTTCTTCGGGAAGGAAAACAAAAAGGAGAAATCCGAAAAGAAGTAGACACAAAGGCCTTATCTCATTTATTGGTCGCCGTTGCAGAAGGGGCCACCCTTCTGGTTAAAGCCAAGAAAAATACCTCCGTTTACAGGGCCTGTGCGAGAAGTCTCCGTGCCATGTTAGAGCATTCCCAGGTTTGATCCCTTTCTGGTTGACTCACCCTCCCCTTTCCTTCATAATTTTACGGTTTTTTCAAATTGGGCGCCTCTATGATTCCCTATCCGCAAATTGATCCAACCCTTGTAAAGCTTGGCCCCCTCCAGCTGCGTTGGTACGGCCTCATGTATGCCATCTCTTTTATTTTGGCCCTATTCTTTTTGAAAAAGCTTGTGGTTCGGCTGAAGGTCAAAATGAAAGTAGAGGAAGTCCCCGATTTGGTCCTTTATGCGGCCATGGGGGTCATTTTTGGGGGAAGGTTGGGGTATGTCCTTTTTTATAATTTCGATTTTTATTGGAATCATCCAGGACGAATTATTGCCATCTGGGAAGGTGGGATGTCTTTTCATGGGGGTTTGTTGGGAGTGTTGGTGGCGGGCTCTCTTTTTTGTTGGAAGAGGGGATACTCCTTTCATGAGGTAGCCGATTTGGCAGGAGTGGTGGCCCCCATGGGCTTGTTTTTTGGGCGGATTGGAAATTTCATTAACGGTGAACTTTATGGCAGGGCGACGGATGTTCCCTGGTGTATGGTTTTTCCAACGGGAGGGGATATATGCCGTCATCCGTCTCAGCTTTACCAAGCGTTTTTAGAAGGGGCAACTCTATTTACAATCCTTTGGGTGTTAAGCCGGAAGCCCTTGCCCAGGGGAGTTCTTTTTTGGACCATGATCATGGGTTATGGGGGGTTTCGGTTTTTTGTTGAATTTTTTAGGGAACCCGATGCTCACCTAGGTTTTATTATGGGGCCTTTTTCTATGGGGCAGGTTTTAAGTTTTCCAATGTTTGGGCTAGGTTTTGTGATGCTCATCGTCCTTTTAAATAAACACACCCCTCCGGAAGAGGCCAAAATGAAAAGAAAAAGGAAAAAGGATTAATGGAAAAGTTGATCCCTTCTATACACGTTTTAAAAACCAGAATACATTTCCTGAATACTGAATATTAAAAGGTTTAGAATTTTTTTGGGTGATCATTAATGTTTCCAATTTTGATCCTGTGGTTCCATTTAATTGCGGTTGTTTTCTGGTTTGGGGGGATGTTGTTTCAGTGGCTGGTTTTAGGCCCGGTTCTGCTTGGGGCCAATTCGACAGCAAGAGACCTGGACATTCAACGGAAGGTCAACCAGCGATTTAAAACCGTTCGGTGGGTCAGTCTGATTACCTTGATTGTGACCGGGGTAATGAATCTTCTCTACGAGGGAGGGTCCGCCCGGTTGGAGTCCGACTGGGGAGGGATTTTAATGATTAAATTATTTTTGGTTGCCGTTGTGATCGGCTTGAGTATCGTTTTGGATGTGGTGATGGGTTCTGGAGGAAGGAGGTCCCTTTCCCCTAATTCCCCTGCATCAGTAGAATGGATCAATTTAGGAATTCTTCTTTTTGGCTTTTTGACCTCTTTGATCGCAATCTATTTGGCGAGGTTTTAAGTGTCTTTTCTTAACCCAATCTCCTTCCATTAGCAGTGTCTCCTATTTTAAGCGAACAAAAATCCCTCTGGGTAGCAAAATCCCTTTTATTTTTCTCTCCTTATTTAAAGAAAAAATTCGTTTGAACCCCAAATAGACATTTGCAGACTGAGAATGCTAAAATTCGGAGTTGGGAAAAAAGGGGTTTGTTGGAAATGGTACAAATGAATCACCCATTGAGCCAAAATCTGAAGAAGGGCCTTCCTCAAGTTATTGAATTGATAAGAAATACCGGGTTTTTTGATTTTTTTGACCTGTTTCCCCAGGGCGAGTTTTATCTGGTTGGTGGTGTGGTTCGAGATTTGATGTTGGGAAAGAAAACGCAAGATTTGGATTTGGTGGTCCGGAAGGTTGCCCTACCAGATTTAGAAGAGGCTTTAAAAAATTTAGGCAAGGTCCAGGTTGTTGGAAAAAATTTTGGTGTGCTTAAGTGGGCTCCAAAGGCGAAAGGAAGCGGAGTGGTTGACATTGCCCTTCCACGAACGGAGAAATCTAAGGGATTACGCGGTGTTTATCGAGAATTTATAATTGATTCTGACCCTAACCTTCCCATGGAAGAAGATTTAAATCGCCGGGATTTTACGGTAAATGCCATGGCCCTTGACCTTCGGACCGAAAAGGTGCTGGATCCCTTTGGCGGGTCGGGTGATTTAACGGGGAAGAAGCTTCGTGCGGTGGGAGATCCAAGGGTTCGGTTTCAAGAGGATTATTCAAGAATTCTACGGGGAATCCGTTTTGCCTGTCAATTGGGTTTTGAGATTGAGGAAGAGACCTGGATGGCCCTCAAAGGCCTGATTTCTGGCCTTGTGAACCGGCATGAGGATGAAAGTTTTGTGGTTCCAAGGGAGGTAATCGGTAAGGAAATGGTGCAGGCCCTAACCTATGATCCGGTTAAGGCTTTTGATTTATTCGGTCAAAGCGGGGCCATGGAAATCATTTTACCGGAAATCCTTTCCATGAAAGGTTGTCCTCAGCCGAAAAACTTCCATAGTGAAGGGGACGTTTGGACCCATACAAGGTTGGCCTTGGCTCAATTATCTTCCCCAACCTTTCGGAAAGAGTTCCCAGGGGAGCCTTTGAGTGCGGAACTGGTTCTGTCGGTTTTATTACATGATCTCGGAAAACCCCACACGCTCAAAACTCCTGAGCGGGATGGGACCGATCGGATTCGCTTTGACGGGCATGACCGTGTAGGGGCGCAAATGGCATCTAAAATTTGCCGCCGTTTGAAGCTTTCACAATATCCGAAAGGGGACCTTTTACATGTGGATTCTGAGGATTTATCCTGGTTGGTTGGAAAGCACCTAATATTGGTTCAGGGCCAGGTAATGGAAATGAAAGCAACGACCATTGAACGCTATTTTTTAAAACCCGGCTTTCCGGGAAAAACTTTATTACAGTTAATTTTGGCTGATTCCCTGGCCACCATTCACGAGGACGGGTTTCCTAATTTGACCAGCTATTACCAGGTGAAAGAGAGAATAACCAAAATCCAAAAAAAAGCCCAACAGTTCCGGAAAGTTCCTGCTCCCTTTTTAAATGGGGAGGACGTGATGCGTATTTATGGAGTCGGGCCGGGGCCCCAGGTTGGAGAAATTCTATCTATGCTTCGGGAAGAGCAATTAACCGGGCGTGTTAAAAGTCGAAAAGAGGCGATCACTTTTTTGAACCGTTCAAAGGGTAACCCAGGGGATACTAAGAAAAGCGTGAACCATTAACCGTTTCAATTTTTAAAATTTTTTTCTCGGAGAGGAAAATCGGATGATTACCAATTTTGAAGTTTCAGTATTTTTAAAGGATTTAAGGGACGAGGGGCCTGAGGTAAAGGGGATTGTGGAGAATTTTTTAAAAGTGGTGGATGATGCCCACAATCCGGATTTGGATAAGGCCCGCAAACGGTTACAAGCCCTCATGAAAAGAGATTTAGAGATCGGAAAAAATAAAGAGGTGTGGGACCTTTTTGCCAATCGACTGGAAGGAATTCCACCCGAAACGAGTGATCCCCTTTCCCCAAGAAAGAAGGTGGACCTTGGGCTTTCCCCTCCTTAAAAAGCGAAGGCCCATTGAACGGCATATTCTTCATAATGGTCCGTGCTATCCACCAACCGGACCTCGGCTTTAAGGGCGCTGAAAGCCATGATATCAAAACGGATCCCCGCAACAGTGATTTTTTTATCCTGTTTTCCCAGGGCAAGGAAATAGGGATCTTCTTCATGTATGGTAAAACGCTCATGCCGTACATAAGGGGTGACGCGTTCTAGAAATTTATAACCCCCTTGTATATACCAGGCATAATTGATGAAATGCGAGGCTCCAGACCCATGGTCACGTATCTGATATCCCTCAGCAATTAATTCAATATTTTTGGCAGAATATTCTAAATCTGCACTTAGAATTTCTTGGATGACTTGGTTGGCTCCTCCAACCAAAATGCGATTACCATCTATATCAAAAAATTGTATTTCGCTAAAGTTTCCGGAGATTCCAATTCCCAGTCCCTCAATTTTTGATGGCAAAATTTCCAAATGAAATGAAAGGGCTTTGTTTTTATTATTGTCCGAAACACTGTTTGGATCTAAACTTCCGGTTGTTCCGGCGTTTTTAATTTTTGGACCGTTCCCTGCCATGACACTATACTCTAGTGTTCCTTGGTTTCGGGATAACCGACCTGTTAACCAAAGACCGATCAGGTGAGTGGGTAAAACCCCTCCCTGGTCATCAAATTGTAGGAAGGATGGCCTATCGATGGTTGTATATAAAAGAGAACCGTGGTGATAGGCTGTGTTCCAATACCCCAACACATTATGAAATCGCCCTGCCCGGACAATAAACTCATCACGAAAATAATAACTGATTTGTAACCGCTCTAAATCAATCTCAAATTCTCCATTATCTTCTCCTTCAATGAGAATTTCACCGAGAACATCGATTCGATCATTTAAGGAGTGAGATAGGTATAAATCTAGGTGGCCTAGGGAAAAAGCCCCATTGGTATTCCTATCAGTGGTATCTTGTTTGTTGTCGGTATAATTAAACGTTACGTCAGCGAAACCTTTGAATTCAAAGGTCGAGGCTTTTAAGGGGTGCAGAAAAATCAAAAAAATAAAAAAGGCAAGGAAAAGGGGTGTCCTGGTTGGTAAAAGTCTTTCATCTTTCGTTTTAAAAATATTTTTCATTTGGTTCAATTTTCCATTGGGGAAAATTTTTAGAATCTATCTATTTTCCTCTTACTGATCTTAGCATTTTTTGCAATATTGGCAATCTTTTCCCCTTTTTTCATACTCGAGAATATTTCCTAACCGATCTAGTTCAAAATGACAACAAGCCAGTAATAGGGTTTTTAGTTTCTCTCTTCCCCTTTGTACCCTGGATTTGGCCCCGGACAATGACCGACCTAGGTGTTGGGTTAATTCTTTTTGGGTGATTCCCTGAAACTCTGTTAGGAATAGTGCCGACCGGTAACGTTCCGGGAGGTTTTCCAACATAGGCTTCAGACATTGGCCTGCTTCTTCATTGAACGTAATCTGATGGGCTTGGTCGCTGAAATTATCGAAAACCACTTGAGGGGTGGCCTGTTTTCCTTCTCTTCGATAATGGTCAACCATGGCATTTTTTACGATTTTAAACACCCAAGCCTTGAGGCTTTCTTCTACCTTCAGCTGGTTGGAATGTTTATGGATTTTGATAAAAATATCTTGAAGGATGTCGTCCGCATCCTGTTTGTTCCTCACCTGTTTTGAAAGGAACCGGTGCAGGTCTTTGTGAAATTTCATCCACACTGCAGAGACATCCATTTTTTTTCCGCTATGGGTTTGTGAACCGAACGTTTTTGGTAATTCCAATAGGTCTCTTCAGCCCTTCCTGTGCCAATCGGTGCTGAAAAACGGTTCTGGTTACACGCAGTTTAAATGAGATTTGATTTCATGAACATAGGTTTTATATGGATCGGCCATCGGGAAGGGGTTTTTTCCCTTGATCTGAAACGCAGCCCAGTTGATGACATAAGGAGAGGGATTGTGAATCAGGTGGCTGATTAAATTCCCCCTCCCAAAGGCCCGGGTGTTGCGGGGTGGGTTTTGTGTAGCTAACTGGATAGCGTTGTCTGTGGTAAAGCGAAGGGCCCGGTTCTCTTCCAAAAGGCCAAAGAAGAGTCCTCTTTTGGGATCAAGATTGTGATAGGCCAGGTCTAGGCTTTTGATCCAAGGATCGTTCCAATCCAGTCCTTCGGACTCAATAAAGGTTTCCAAAAGCCAGCGCTTGGCAGCCCAATCCACCCGATCAACTAAATGATGATAATCCCCTCGTAGATCCCCTAATACCCGTTCCCACTCCACCAGGATCCAATCGGTTTCTGGGTCTTGTCCTTTGAGAAATTGCTTTGCCCGTGACAGATATTCGGTTTGAATGTCAATGGCTGAAATGGTTTTTCCACTTTCCAAGGGAATGATCCATTGACGTAGTGGGTCCCTTGAGATGCTTTTTAAACTTTGGACGGGGTCTTTCAGGTTCAAATGGTTTGGACCTTTACCCTCCTCAATCAGTTGAAGGACCAAAATGGTCGTTCCGATTTTAAGAGCGGTTGCAAACTCCGACATATTGGAATCCCCGATCAAGAGGTGAATACGACGATAACGGGTGGGATCTGCAAGGGGCTCATCCCGGGTATTAACGATTGCTCGGTTAAATTGGACCCATTGATAGAATTCATTGACAATATGATCTGCGCGCTGGGAAATTTGAAATGGGCTTTGACCCGATGGTGAATCTTTCTTGCTTCCTTTTCCTTCCTCCAAAAGGATCCAATCTCCAAGGGTTTGATGGATTCCTACCCTTCCTGTCCCTGAATAAATCTGACGGGTGACCAAAAAAGGAAGAAGTTGGGAGAGGCCCTCAAGGTTAAATGGGAAAGCGCGGCTAACCAGAAAATTTTCATGGGAACCAAAGGTTGCCCCTGTCTCATGATCGATGTTATTTTTTATTAAATCAATTTTATCTTCGGGATGTATTTCCCTTAAGGCATTTTGCAGAATCCAATCCCCCGCACGGTCAAAGGTCACCATATCTAAAAGGGAGGCACATTCTGGGGAAGCATATTCAAGATGACCCATGTCCATATAAATACGCCCTGCATTCACAATGAAACCTCCATTTCCAGGGGGTTCATCATAGCCACGGTGGTGAAGATCCACTATCCCGATTTGTTTTTTCTGAAAGAGATAATCTTTTAATCGGTGGCCCACTTCTTCCGGAGATAAAGAAGGGGATTCGCTGGTGATAAGGCAACCATATTCGGTTTCCAAACCCATGATCCGATTGAGCATTTTATTCCTTTGAGGGGTGAACCCACTGGGTAAGAATGGATTCCATTTCTTTAGGGCCCAAAGTTCGGAATTTAGAGGATCCGGGGTGCCCTTCTTCCAGAACGGCTATTTCAGGTTTAAGGGTTTGAAGGGCTTTTTTGATGATCACATCCCTTTCGGAAGAGGACGGGAGAGAAGCTTTTCCTTTTTTCTCTTCTTGTTCTCTTTCCTCGGCAAATTTATTTTGGCTCGAAAAACCTACCGCCCAGGCTTTAAGCGCCAGTTGAATGGCGGCATCTCGGGGTAATGAGGAAAGGTTTTTTGTTTTTTTCAAGTAATCGGTCATCCGTTGACCGATTACTGGGTTTGCGGCCAAGACGGCCATATCTGTATATTCCTCAAAAATGCCATCATAATCCAATGACATGATGGGGGTCCGGTGGAAAGATGGGTCTAATTGAACCAAGAGGAGTTTAATCACAACCGGGGCCCGGAATATTTCTTCAAAGGCCTGTTTCACGGGTGGTGCCAAACCAAATTTCATGAGCCGGGCGATGGTAACATCAGAGGGTGAGCGATTAAATCCTTCAAGATGAGCCATTTCTAAAAGCGAGGCTCGCATTCTTTCCAGATCTGCAGGGTGTCCCATTCCACCCAAAGCGATGCGATCATAAATTTCATAAATTTTTTGAGTGCCGCTACTGAAGGTGAGCAATAATATGCCGGCGTTATACACCAATGCCACCACAGGACTGCCCTGCTTGAATTGGTCGTCTAAATAGGCCCTTCGGTTTTCAACGGCCTCAATCCATCGATAGGGTTCCTCAAACATGGGTTTTCTCTACCCCTTGAAGGAAAATTTCCCGAAGATGGGTGGGGTTCACTTCTTGGATTCCCTCTTTGGTAATTAGTTTGATCACTGGAAATATGTTCGCTTCTTTTTTAATTCCCCCAGTTGCAGAATCGAATTCCGCAGCGGTCTCAAGTATTCTCAAGGAAAGCAAAAGAGCCTCTGATTCGGTCATTTGGGAAAGCGGTGTGGGGGTCCAACAATTGACATAATGGAGAATTCCTCGGATGGTCGGAGATCCGGAGCCAGAGGTGGCAAACTCTACCCCTGTAAATTCTGCTCCTAGAATGTCATAGAAATAAATACGTCCTGTTCTTAGCCCTATATCATATAAGGTAAAAATCGGAGCAATGGCCCCGATTCCCTGCAGGGCCATGGGAATATTTTCTTTCAGAAGTCTGGATAGGGCACGGACCTTTCCTTCCAAGCTCAAATCTTGAAGTTGGCTTCTTCGATAATATTTAAATGAATGATCCAATATCCGTGCGATTTCAAACGCCGTAGCAGGGACCCCGGCAATAGCCAACACACTGTGTCGGTCGATTTCCAGAACTTTGTCTGTTCGATCATGCATTACGACATTTCCGGCAGTGGCTCGGCGATCACCAGCGACCAAAACACCTTGATTATATTTGAACGCGAGAATGGTTGTCCCTTGGGTAATGGCGTCTTTTTCTCGATGTTTTTCTACCGATAAGGAATGTTCAAAACGATATCCATTCTGTTGAAGTAGATTCAAAAAATCCCCTTTCAATGCAGCTCTCCTTTGTTTTTCACGATCATTCGCCGGTTCTTTGTCGATAGCGTTCCGCTTGTTTGGGATCGACCTTGCGCATGCGTTTTAAGAGGTTATCTTTTTCGGGGGACCCCACGTCTGGTTTTCGGGGACCGTCCTTATCCAGTGGCCGCTGAATGGGCTCTATGGGGTGCTTTCTCCGTTCGAAAGAAAAAGGGATCGAGAAAACAGTTTGTGAAATTTGAGGTTTTCTGGGTTCCATGATGATTCCTCCCGCAATAAATTAATTTTTTAGGTGGATCCGATTCTTTAAACTACTCAGAACATTCATTGCTTCCTTCCAACTTGATGCGGCTTCCAATTGTGTGTGCCATTCGTTAATTTCTCTAGGGTCTAGAAGTCTCTCCATATTGAGTACGGGTTTATGCCACCCGTTTTTGAAGGATATTTTTTCCCATTGAATGGATTGGATTTGGTCCTTAAACTTACGAATGCAAAGACCACGAATTCTGGCCCGGGTTCCCTCCGGCGGAAAAATGAGGGCCTCTTGGATTTCCTGATCGGTGGTCAGCCGCTGAATTTTCCCCTCTGCTTCAAGTGCCGTGTACAACCCTCTTTCCGGGTCTAGGTTGTGGTATTCCAGATCTAAACTAACCAGCCAGGGATCGGTTTTGGAAATTTTTTCTTCATCACAAAAAGTGTTGAGAAGCCATTCTTTCGTAATCCAGTCTACCCTATCTTTTAATTTTGACCGATCGGTTTCCAATAGCGCTAATACCTCTTCCCATTGGCTTAAAATCCAGTCCGTTTCTGGGTCTTCTCCCGAAAGGTTTTTCTGAGCCGCTAACAGGTATTCGGATTGAACCTGTATGGCTGTTAAGGTTTTCCCTGTTTGGCTTCGGAGGGTTTGCCTCAAACTTGGATCTTTTGAGACCTTTCGGATAGTTTGGACGGGGTTTTCTAAAAAAATTTTCGGAGCTTTTCCCCGATGGATGAGTGTCAACACCAACCATGTGGTTCCTACTTTCAGGGCGGTGGCGTATTCCGACATATTGGAATCCCCTAAAATAAGATGAAGACGGCGGAATAGAGAGGGGTCTGCATGAGGTTCATCCCGTGTGTTGACAATGGGACGATCTTTCATTGTTTCAATACTCAGTTCTGTCTCAATAAAATCTGCCCGTTGTGAAATTTGAAATTCTCCAAACTGAAACCCGTTTTCCGGTGATTCAATCCCCATTTTCCCAGCCCCTGTGAAAATTTGGCGGGTGACCAGGAAGGGGATTAGATTTTGGGCTATGGTTTCAAAAGGGACGGAACGTGGAAGGAGGTAATTTTCATGGCACCCATAACTGTGTCCATGAAAGTCGGTATTATTTTTATAAAGCTGAACTTTCCCCCGCCCTAAACTCAGATTTCGTTTCCCTGCGGCCTGCCGTAAGGTCCATTCCCCTGCCTTATCGTAGATCACCAGGTCTTTGATTCGGTTGCATTCGGGGGTTGAGAATTCCGGGTGAGTGTGATCGTTATAAAATCGCGCTCCATTGGACAACACCAGATCGCTTTTCATTTCATAAAAGGTAAAGGGACGGTTTGAGTCAATCCCTTTGAGGAAGGCTTTTTCTTCGTCGTCTTGGCTTAACCCTTTGACACGGGTACCTCTAGCGTCTTGGTGCGGGTCTTCCCCTTGGTAATCCCATTCCTGTTGAAATTTACCCTGAAGATGGGTCCTGACCAATTCCATGGATTCAATGACTGGGTCCACTGTTTCGAGGTCCTCCCGGGTAATTCCATATTCGGTTTCTATTCCAAAGAGTTTAAACATGTGGGGTTTTTCGGATTCGGGCTTTGCCATAAGGGGCCTTTGGAAATTTTAAATGATCGTTTGAGGATGGATAGATCTTTCCCTCTTCCCCTTACGGGACGCCAAGACACTGACCACCTGATGGGGATCTTTGTCCAAAAGTTTTAACCATTCCTCAGAGGAATCCTCGGGAGGTAGAATTTCACCTTCTCGATATTCTTCTTCCACGGCCTCCTTTAAATCTAACATTTGAATTCCCCCGCCTTTTTTCTCCTGAAGGGTTCGTTGGATGGCTTTTTCTTTTGCCCGATGGATCAAAGCGGCAAGAATCGCCCCAGAAACCAGGTCTCCCCGATAAAGAATATCCCGCTTTCCATTGCGATATTGGACGGTCAGGACCTGATTTTCTTCGGACCGCTGAAACAAAAGGTCGACGCCTTGTTGGATTAAAGCCTGTCTAGCCGCTTCGGGATCATTCCCGTGTATTTCCAGCAGTTGGGGGTCCAGAGGGATATCAGGGGTCAGATAAATATTTAGAATTTCAGAGACCCCTTTTTCATCGGGTCGTTTTACTTTTATTTTTCGGTCAATCCGCCCCGGTCGTAGAATGGAAGGATCAATCATATCGGGACGGTTGGAGGCAAGGATAATCACCACATCCCGCAGCGAATCAATACCATCCATTTCTGTGCAAAACATAGGAACCAGCGTGTTGGAAATATTCAAAGACCGCATGGCCCTTCGGGTGCCTAAAATCGATTCCGCTTCATCTATAAAAATAAAGGGGAGAAACCCCGCTTTCTTTTTTAATTTTGCCTGGGTAAAGAGATCCCGGACCATCCGCTCGGATTCCCCTAGCCACATATTTAATATTTCGGGCCCTTTGATATGCATAAAGAACTGTTGGAGCGGTTTATTACCCTGTTGCTTAGAGAGTTGCTTTGCAAGGCTAAAGGCCGTGGCTTTCCCGATCAGCGTTTTACCGCATCCCGGAGGCCCATACAGGAGAAACCCTTTGGGTTGCTGGTATTGAAATCGTTTAAAAATTTCAGGATTAAGCAGGGGATGCTCAATGGCGCGACGAATGGCAGTTACCGCTTCTTTTTGACCCCCTATCTCCTCCCAAGAGACCTGGGGAATTTCCTCTAAAAGGTGTTGCCGGGTTTCGGGTCGTTCCAGGTTTTCAATGGCTACCCGTTGGCTGGGGTCCATTCGAATCGTATCCCCGGGTTGAAGCGCTTTGTTTGCCAGTTGAGTGGATCGAATCAGGAGAATATTTTGCAAGCCTTGTTCTTGGCCAACCCGAATTCTTCCGTCCGGAAGAGCGTCTACTACCTTAGCCACAGGACCCCCACGATCATAGTCCAAGCCTTTTATCACCGCAAAGGCTTCATTGACTAAAATTTGTGAACCGATTTTTAAATCTTCTTTAGAAAGTCTGGGATCAATTTGAGCATGATATTCCGATCCCCCAATAATGATGTGGGCCATTCCGGTGGCAGGTAGACCCAATAGCGTTCCAACCCGGTTGGCGGGAGAGGTTACTTTTTGCAGAACCTCTTGGAGCTTTTTGACTTCCGTTTCTGCTTTTTGAACGGTAATTTCCCCGTTCAGAAGCGATTGCCGGAGCCGGTAAAGCGTCTGGTGCCGTGGGTCCTGCAGGTCCGTAGCGGTTAAAAGCTGATCAATCAGGCCAATGGAGGTTTCATTCTGCTCGGAAGGGGATTTTGCTGACCCTCGGCTGTTTTCCTCACTAGAATCTGAAATTCCCGTCGATTGAGGGTGATGGTCGCTCATAAGAATTTTACCCAAGGGTTAATCAAAACGATTTTTAGAATAACATAAACCGGATTGGGGTGTCATCCTCTATATATTGGGGTTGGCGTGGTTGCCTAAATTGAGGGCCCGTCCGGCAAAACAAATTGCCGGTCTTCCGGCCCCAAACCCCACTTTCGCTTGGGCAAAGCCAGATGGAGCCCCCTATTGTTCGTTTTTGCTCACTAGTTAAATACCCACGGGTGATGCCAACCAAAGGACCATTTCTTTAAGGCGTGTGTGAGGCGGACTTCTCGCTGAAGGCAAGTCAATTGGATTTGTGGTTAAAAAGTGGCAGGGGCTCTTCCCGTGGGTATCTACCGCTTTTAAAAAAACCGATGACAGTTTGTTGGGTTAGGCAATAGCAAGAGAAAGGGTTATTGAATGATGGTAAAAAATTGTTTGGTGGCATTATTTGAACTAATTTTCGCTGCGACGCTCCGTGCAATTCCCCGGAAAACCTCCGATTGAGGGGAGGAGGGGTGGGACACCAGGAGGGGCTTTCCATGGTCCCCCCCTTCACGGATAGAAGGGTCGATGGGAATTTCTCCTAGAAAAGGGACACCCAGTTTTTTGGCGGCTTCGCGGCCGCCCCCGTGACTGAAAATATCGGTTTTTCCTTGGCAGTGGGGACAAATAAAGGTACTCATATTCTCCACAATACCCAGAAGAGGAACATGGACTTTTTGAAACATAGCCAGCCCCCTTTTAGAATCAAGGAGCGCCACATCTTGAGGGGTAGTGACAATCACCGCTCCCGTTAAAGGAACCAGTTGAACGATACTGAGTTGAGCATCTCCTGTTCCCGGAGGCAAGTCTACGAAAAGGTAATCTAACTCCCCCCATGCCACATCCCTGAGAAATTGCTGTATGGCGCCATGAATCATTGGCCCTCGCCAGACCACGGGTTGGTCCTCAGGAACCATAAAGGCCATGGACATGATCTGGATTCCGTGGCTTTCTGCAGGAGCCAGTTTCTTCCCTTGATTGGTTGGGGGTTTTTGAACTCCCATCATCATCGGGATGTTCGGGCCATAGATGTCCGCATCGAGTATTCCCACTGCAGCACCGGCTTGGGAGAGGGCAACCGCCAGATTAGCGGTTGTTGAAGATTTACCAACCCCCCCCTTTCCGCTGCTAATGGCGATGGTATTTTTGATTTGGGGTATAAGGTTATCCTTGACTTGGGAGTCTCCCGAGGTGATCTGTGATTTAAAATGAACGGTCACCTTTGATATTTCGGGAAGGGAACGGAGAGCCTTTTCCACCAGGTCCCGCAGTTCTGCCGTAAGGGATTTAAAAGCTGGGGTGGTCAGCAAAAGGGTCAGTTCTACCTCAAATCCTTTTATTTTGAGGTCTTGAATGGCGTTGAGTGTTCCTAAATCTTTTTCAAGATCAGGCATTTGGACCTTACTTAAAACGCCAATGATATCCTGTTCTTTGAATTCCCCCACTTTATCCTTAAATATCCTTGATTAAAAAAGAAACCAGGTCGGTTATATCTGAACCATCAATAGGAGGTGGGAAAACCTTAATTCCCCATCGGAAGCCATATTAACACAGTCTCCCTTGCCAAATCAATTTCTTTAAGGGCCCCATTATTTTTTAACTGTTTCAAGCCAGGATTTCACATCCGAAAAGACCTGTTCCTTTCTAACCTCACTGAATATTTCATGAAAAAATCCCGGATAGGTGATCAGTGTGTTGAGAGGGTTTTTGAGGTTTTGATAAAACTCAATGCTTCCCTGGGGATTGACGATTCGATCACCGGTTGGACATAGGATTAAGCAAGGAAGGTGAAGACGGTGAGGATTCCTATGCACAAATGAGAGCATGTGATTAAATTCCAAAAAGAAGCGGGGGGTGATAAAGGGGTGAACCAGTGGATCCTGAATGTAGGCCTTTCCAACGGATGGGTCATGGGAGAGGTGCCGATACCGGAGTGTATGGCGGAGTTGGAGGTTGGGTTTAAACCAGTTTAATATTTTTACCACGCCATAAAGGGACCTATGAAAATTACGGATCCTCAGGCCTGGTGCGGAGAGGATGATTCCCTCCAGGTGGGAATCATGGGTCATTGCAAAGGCGGAAGCGATGACCCCTCCCAAACTGTGTCCAATGAGAAAGGTTTTTCCATGGGAAAACTTGTTTTGAACATGTTTTATAAAACCATTCAGGTCATCCAGATATTGAACATATCGGTCCACATGGCCTCGTAAACCCTGGGACCTTCCGAAACCTCTTTGATCCATCAGGTGTACCGCATAACCCAACGGGAGAAAATATTCAATCAAGTGGGTGTACCGGCCAGAGTGTTCACTTAGACCGTGAATCACGCAGAGATGGCCTTTAATGATTTTTGGTAAATGGGAATGTGTGAAAAGCTTTAACCCATCGGTGGTGGTGAGCCAGGTTTCTTCAGGTGCGGGTTTTAGAAAATGAATGGGTTTGTTCAATTCCTTTGGGAAAGACGGTTTAATGGGGTTTAAACCTTGGGAAGGGTGACACCCTGTTGAGCTTGGTATTTCCCTTTCTTATCGGCATAGGAAGTTTCACACGGTTCATCGCTTTCAAAAAATAAAACCTGGGCAATCCCCTCGTTGGCATAAATCTTTGCTGGAAGAGGGGTGGTGTTCGAAATTTCTAAGGTCACAAACCCTTCCCATTCCGGTTCAAAGGGGGTGACATTGGTAATAATGCCACAACGGGCATAAGTCGATTTTCCCACACAAATGGTCATGACGTTTCTTGGAATTCTGAAATATTCCACACTCCTACCTAAAGCAAAAGAGTTGGGAGGAATAATACAGACCTCTCCTTCATAATCCACAAAAGAACCTTTATCAAACGCCTTGGGATCTACGATAGTGGTATTGATGTTAGTGAAAATTTTAAATTCATCGGCAATCCGAATATCATACCCGTAGGATGAAAGACCAAAAGAAATGGCGTTGCCCCGTATTTGTTTTTCTTCAAATGGCTTAATCATTCCTTTGCGGATAGAATTCTCTCTAATCCAACGATCACTCTTAATCACGGCTCACCTCCTCTTCAATGGGTATTTCCACATGCTTTGGTTGGGGATATTGATACACTTTGTTTTCATAGTTTTTTAGAATAACCTCGCGGCTATTGATGGACAAGAGATTATCCGATGGCAGAATGGGGATTTTCCCCCCCCCTCCCGGCGCATCAATGACAAAATGAGGAACCGCCATTCCAGAGGTGTGTCCCTGGATCGCTTGGATAATCTCCAACCCTTTTTCCACGCTTTCCCGAAAATGCTCTGTCCCATTGACCAAATCCGTTTGATATAAATAGTAGGGTTTTACACGAATGGCCAGTAATTTTTGCATTAACTGTTTCATCACATCAGGATCATCATTGACTCCCTTTAATAACACGGTTTGGCTGCCCAGGGGAATCCCGATATTTGCTAATTTTTCGCAAGCCTGTTTTACCTCAGGCGTAATTTCATCGGGATGGTTGAAGTGCAGGTTCATATACAGGGGGTGATATTTTTTGAGCATGTCACACAGCTTATCCGTGATTCGGGAGGGTAGGCTTCCAGGAACCCGGCTTCCAATTCGAATAATTTCCAAGGTTGGTATTCCCCTCAGGGCCTTAAGAATGGTTTCCAGGTGCCCATCCGGAATGAGTAACGGGTCACCTCCAGAGAGGATGATATCCCTAATTTCCGGGTGATTGGAAATGTATTCCACCACTTTCATCAGATCTCCTTTTGAAACAAAACCAGGTTTTCCAACCAACCTTTTCCGAGTGCAAAAGCGGCAGTAAATGGGGCATTGGTTGGTGACCATAAATAAAACCCGATCGGGATAGCGATGGACCAAATGGGGAACCGGGCTGTCTTTTTCTTCATGTAAGGGGTCATCAATACAATGGCTGGTGTTTTCCATTTCAGCGGATTGAGGAACGACCTGGTTCCAAATGGGATCTCCCTTTTCCTTGATCAGATTTAAAACATGAGGGGTAATCCGCATGGGATATTCTTGTATCACTTTTTGAACCTCTTCAGAGGGAACACCCAGATGCCTTTCTAAATCTTCTGCTTTTACAACGCTCGCTCTCAAATCTTTTACCCATTGTTCCATGGATATCAATCTCCTTTTTTCAAAGAGTTATACGTGCGATCCAAGTATCCCACAATTTCTTCCTCATCGGATAACACAACATCTCCATCCTGAAGAACGGGAACGGTATTTTGACCTGAGACCTGAAATACTTCTTTTCTTTGAGGCCGAGCAGCCGGAACCTCAATTTTTTCATAGGCCAGCCCCAATTCATTCAATTTTTTGATGACCACTTCGCAGTAAGGACAAAACTCCAGACTGTATAATTTCAACATCAAAATTCCTCAATTCTCGTTTCGAAGACCGCAGGGGCCCATAATGGCATCACCCATTCCGTGAATCAATTTTTTATCAATGGGGCAGAGGGTGGCAAGAATTCCTGAGAGAACAGCTTGATTTTCAACCACAAAATAGTAAGGGGATAGACGAACGCGACCTGCCATGGGGATCAATTCCCGAGAAGGAGAATTCACATATTCCATCTCAAACCGTTTTCCTTTATGGAAACTCTGCAAAATATAGGGGGTTTTGTTAAACTGATCTATGGCATTTTTTAAGACGGCCTCCCATTGCTTTGCAGGAAGGTCATGGCCCACATAAACCCCCCGGCTTCCCCAGGCCAATTCTGAAAACCCGGAGGGTTTAATCACAAATTGGCGCTCTTGCTGGGTACCATGACTCAGCTGAAACCAACTCGTAATCGAATGAGGGCCGAGTTTGAGGTCAGGAATTATAGCATGGGGAGGGATTTCTCTTGGATCCAAAACCCAGGTTTTCGGAAACAGATCTTTCAAGAGTCCGAAGGTTTCCTCCCCCAATTCTTTTTCCCAGAATGGCTGCAAAACGGGGTGATGAAATAAAGCAAAAGCAAGCTTCTCCTCTAAAAACGGTTTGACGGGAGGGGTCAGAGAGATTTTGTCTTTTTTTGCGCTGTAGAGAATCAACTCCGATTTAGGAATATTCATTAAATCAAATAACTCAAAAAATCGGTAACACACATCTATAGAAACCGGGCCTGAGCCCTGATCTAGCCATAACCCTTCCTCGCTAAATTGAACTTCCCTGGGTTCTAGCACATGGGTTTTGATACCCGACTCTCCCATTTTTTCTCCAAACCATTTCATCTCTGCCCGGTAATCCTTGGATTCTTCAGAAATGACGATTGCCAAAACTGGGTTTTCATTTTTGGCAAAGGACCGGACTGCTTTTGAGAATCCATCCAACATTCCCGAGGGCCCACCGACCACCGAAAACGTTTGGGTTTCATAGGCTTTCGAGAGGCAAGCGGTGGTTCCTATCCCCCCTGGAACAGAATCCAATTCGGTTGCGATCATTCCTGAATCCGTTGGAATTAGATCAGGGCGAATAACCAAAGGGATGTGCTGTTTGAACCGATTCATCCGCCCATAGGCGATAAGGGCTTCTGGTTTTCCTTGATCCAAGTAGGCGGAACACCATTTTGGTTGAATTCCCTTGATGCTTTTGAAATAGAGCTGGTTGAGGGCTTTATAAAAAGAGAGGAGAGCGGGCCCGAGGTTTTCGAGAAATTGAATTTCCTCTTGGCTGATCCAGAACGGGTGTGGGGAAATACGCCAACGAGAAGGATCTCGAGAGGATTGGGTGGTTTTTTGAAATATCCCGGCCTCTATCAGGGCTTGTTCAACGCCTAAGCAAACAGCCCGTTTTTCTCCTTTGGTTTTTATCATCACACGGGGTTATCGGTTATGATGGATCTAAACCTTGAGTAAATGTTTCGAACCTCGATCATAACATAGGGAAAAAAGTGATGGCAACCTTTAAGTCACCTGGAAAGGAGCAAAAAAAAGCTTATTTTATCTTTAGATAGACTCAGTGATGAGTTTGGCAAGGCGGTCGGGATAGTTGGTGAATAGGCCATCCACTCCCATTTTGAGAAACCGTTTCATTTCATCGGGATGATTGACAGTGTAGCAGAACACCTGAAAGCCCCGGGAATGGGATTTATCCAAAAGGGCGGGGGAAATTTTCCGAAAGGGAATGTGTAAGGAGTAGGCCTTGAGATCTATTGCACTGGAAAAAATTTTTGAAGTGGCTTCACGATGGGAGAGATATCCAAGAAAGGCTTCCGGAAAATCCTTTCTAATTCTCTGAATGGTTCCATGGTGAAAGGATGAAATCAAAGTTTTCGAAAAGAGATGACACTGATTGAGCAGGTGAATTATATTATCTGTGAAGTTTGGATAGGGGGAGGTTCCCTGTTTCAACTCCAGGTTCAAGGTCACCCGGTCCTGGACCATTTCTAAAACCTCTTGAAGAGTTGGAATGCGTTGGTTTTCGAACTTTGGGTTGAACCAACGCCCCACATCCAGTTTCTGTATTTCCTTAAGCGTGAGGCTTCCCACATTGCGTCGAATTCCGGCCGTCCTCCAGAGGGATGTGTCATGTAGGACCACTGGAACTCCATCTTTTGTTTGGTGTAAATCCAGTTCAATTATGTCTGCTCCCATATCCATTGCCTTTTGGATAGAGGCCAACGTGTTCTCCGGGGCATAGGCTGAAGCGCCGCGGTGAGCAATGTTTAAAGGGTGAGGCAATGGTGGTGCCTTTTCAGAAATCCGTTCTGACACGATTTCAGAGGTGGGGGTAGATGAGAGCGGAGAATCCATATATTTTTCAAGAGAAGATGTTTTTATTTAGCGATTACAAAGCCTTTTGGGAAAGGTTTAGATTCGCATTCGTAACTATAGTCAACTCTTCCAAGGTGGGGTCCTAATAAAACTAACATAGCGGGTCATCCTTGTCAAAAACTCACCGAAAGGAAACCTATTTTGTTTTCGATGGTAAACGGAACCGGAGGTTGGCCTATATTTCTTGACACTTTTAGGGGGTTTGGATAAGATACGATCACTGGTTTTCCCCAGAATTAAATCAGCCTGTTTTTTGATTTGATTAACGAAATTCTTCAAGATAAGGAGCAGGGAATGAAATTTTTTATCGACACCGGCAACGTAAAGGAGATCCAGGAAGCCCAGGAAATGGGAATCCTGGATGGGGTGACCACCAATCCCACATTGGTGTCTAAGGAAGGTCGAGAATTTGAATCCCTATTAAAAGAGATATGCTCCATTGTAGATGGTCCCGTAAGCGCAGAAGTGGTCAGTGTTGAAGCCAAAGCCATGGTGAAGGATGGGAGAGAGCTTGCCAAAATACACAAAAATATTGTGGTGAAACTCCCAACCATTTCGGAAGGGGTTAAAGCCGCCAAGCAATTGGTTTCAGAAGGGATCAAGGTGAACATGACCCTGGTTTTTTCACCGAATCAAGCCTTGGTGGTGGCCAAAGTGGGGGCAACCTATGTCAGTCCTTTTATCGGAAGGCTGGATGATATCAGTCAGGAAGGAATGGATTTAATTCGCCAAATCGTTACCATTTATGAAAATTATGGATTTCAGACGGAGGTTTTGACTGCAAGTATCCGTAATCCGGTTCATGTGGTGGATGCGGCTTTGGCGGGGGCTCATGTGGCCACTATGCCTTTAAATGTCATCCACCAGCTTATCAAACATCCTTTGACAGACATTGGTCTCAAGAAATTTCTTTCCGATTGGGAAAAGGGGTCCCAGCCGAAGAAAAACTGACCCCAACCCTCCAAAACCGTACGATTTGATTTCCTTCCTAATCCATGATGGCCAGATAAGGGTTTGGCTCCCCTTCCTATGATGATTCCATTTTTTTGTAAAAAACGTTTTTTGGGTGTGTTGTTTTTTCTTTTATCTCTCCTTGTCTATGGAGGGAGTACTGTGTCTGGGAAAAAGAACCAGTCCTTTTTGGATCGGACTTTTTCTTCTGGAGGATGTTTATCCTGCCACGCCGAAACCCATCCTGAAAAAATTCCCATTGAAAAAGATTGTTCTTCCTGCCATACGGGATCTTTGGCATTTGAAATGAAAAACCCGCCTCCCATTCCCCTTGAATTTCCAGGTGTGGCAATACCTGTTTCTGAGCCGGTGGAAGGGATGGTTTTTATTCCTGGGGGGGCTTTTACGATGGGTTACGATAAAAGACATCCGGACGAGGCGCCAGCCCATACCGTGACGCTCCCGGGATTCTATATGGATCAATATGAGGTGACCCATCGGGAGTATAAGGTTTTCGCTGAAGAAACAAAAAGACCCTTTCCGGATGATTGGGTTCAAGGGAGATATCCTTCTGGAAAAGATGAGCATCCGGTCAATTTTGTAACTTGGTATGATGCCCACGATTATTGCCAATGGGTGAATAAAAGGCTCCCTTTTGAGGAAGAATGGGAAAAGGCTGCGAGGGGAGTGGATGGTCGTTTATTTCCTTGGGGGAATACATTCGACCCGCAAAAAGCGAATACCCCCCAATCGAAAATTGGTGATACCACTCCCGTGGGTCATTTTCCTGAAGGCAAAAGTCCCTTTGGGCTTTATGATATGGGGGGAAATGTCTGGGAATGGACCAACAGCTGGGCCGTGGCCTATCCTGGAAACCCTAGACCAAAGGCTCATTATTATAATGGTGGGTACAGGGTTTTGCGCGGGGGATCATGGGTTGACTGTTCTTTTTATCGTTGTGGAATTAGTGCCTTTACTTTTAACCGGGGTTATTTTAAACCCGAAACCAAAAATCGGGGTTTTGGATTCCGATGTGCAAAATCCTCATAAATTTTCGGTAATATGATTTACAATGGATTTTTTTTATTTTTCCTGCTGTTTTCATTTGTTTTAACAGCACGGGTTTTTTCCACTGATGCGGTTTCTATACCGATGGAATCCTCATGCCTTCTTTGCCATCAGAGCAAAAAACAGGGTTTACTTCCTAAAAAACAACCCGAATGTCAGGGATGCCATGATGAAAACCCTTTGGTTGAAACTTCAGACAATCAAAAGGGAGAGATCGACCAATCAAGAGGCCAAGGACCTTTCCATGTTCCCAGCCGAGAAACGCTCTTAACCGATCAGGAAAAGGATTTTATTTCCAAAGGCTCCCCACAGGAACCGGTGCTTTCACAAGAAATGGTTTATGTTCCAGAGGGACCGTTTTTAATGGGAAATAACGGGCGTAGTAGTTCAGAGGGTGCGGGCAATTCCGATGAGCAACCCCTGCACTCGATTAATTTAAAGGGATATTGGATCGATCGGTATGAAACCACCAATGCCATGTATGATCTGTTTGTAAAAGAGACAGGCCATCGTATTCCCAAACATTGGTTGAACGGAACTTTTCCTGCGGGCAAAGGAAACCATCCCGTAGTTTACGTGGATTGGAATGATGCAGTAGCTTTTTGCCGCTGGGCTGGGAAAAGGCTTCCCACCGAACCGGAATGGGAAAAAGCGGCCCGGGGAACCGATGGCCGGGTTTTCCCTTGGGGAAACCAGTTTGATATCCAAAAAGCCAATACACCCCAACGGTGGTTGTCCCAAGGTAAGGAAGGGGGAACCCTTGCGGTGGGAAGCTTTGAATCTGGAAAAAGTCCCTATGGACTTTATGATATGGCTGGAAATGTCTATGAATGGACATCCAGTTGGTATCAACCCTATCCAGGGAACACTGTTTTTAATATGCACTATGGGGAGATTAATAAAGTCTTGCGCGGGGGTTCTTGGTACGACTGTCTTTCTTATGGGTGCGGTTTAAGCGCCCCCAGCTACAATCGAACGCGCTTCACCCCAAAAATTCGGAATAAAGGTTTTGGGTTTCGGTGTGCAAAGTCCGAATTGACGCAATAAAATCCCTTTACCCTTACCCTTCTCTCCACACAACGGGAGGAACACTTCTCATGTGTGGGGCGTTCTGCACTTTTACCCGAAAATCCAACCCGTCATTCCCCGCGAAGCTTGTCCCTGTATCCTTATAACGGGGAGCCGGAATCCGGGTGAAGCCCGGAATGACAGTCAAGTTATTAGGAATTATGACCCACTACACTGGTGTTATGTCTTAGAAATACTTTGAAAAATTAAGGCCGTCATTCCCGCGGTAGCGGGAACCCAGGAATCAAAAAACACTGGATTCCAACTCATTCCCACTGGCGTGGTAACGGCCGGAATGACACCTTAAACTTGCTATTCCCCGTAGCTCGCTACGGGGGGTGACCGCTTAGGTTCCCCCTTTAGAAAAGGGGGATAAAGGGGGATTTGAGGATTTAGCTTTTCCTCTGAATACCCCGCAGTCTTGCTGCGGGGATTTTTATTGTAGGATGTTATACTAACGGTAGTTGGTAAACTGCATGTCGATTCCAAAATCCCTTCCTTTGAGGTGTTTCATAATTTCCTGAAGGTCATCTTTGTTCTTTCCTGAAACACGGAGCTGGTCCCCCTGGATTTGGGCCTGAACTTTGAATTTGGATTGTTTTATTTCTTTGACGATCTCTTTGGCCTTTTCCTGAGGAATTCCTTCCTGAAGGGTGATTTTTTGCCGAATGGTTCCCCCCAACGCCTCTTCAAATTTTTGATAGGTCAGGGCTTTTAAGGGAATTCCTCTTTTAACCAATTTGGACTGTAGGATGTCGATAACGCTTTTTAATTTGTATTCATCATCCGAAATTACCACCATTTCTTTTTCTTCCAGCGAAATCTTACTTTTACTTCCCTTAAAATCAAACCGCTGTTGAATTTCTTTCATTGCCTGCTCGATGGCATTTTTGACCTCTTGTAGATCAATTTGTGAAACAATATCAAATGAATTTTGGCTTCCCAATGTCTCCTCCTCTATTCTTTGGATGTTAATCGATTCTTCTAGCACAGGTTGGGTTCACAAGGCAAACTTTCCTTCGAAAGGCAAGTGGAGTGAAGGGCCGGAAAAAGGGCGGGTGTTTTAAAATTATTTGTTTTTAAAGGTTTTTTTTGAGGATTTTGAAGAAAGGTTATTGACAGGTTTTTTTTTAATAATACTATGATATATATTGTTGAAGGATGAGTGGGGATTTATTTTGAGAGCATTACAAATCCGAATTTTTTTTACTTTATTTTTAGGTTTAATTGGGTGTTTGAGCCCGTCACTATCTTGGGCTGTTATGGAAGAAGAAAATTTTTTCTTTAGCCTGGGTGGAGGAAAGTTTGTCCCATTCGACGGACATTCGGGATTTGTGGCGACGGGAGGGCTGTTTTTACCGGTATTATCTCACGTTTTAGTGGGAGGGGAGTTGGAATATAGACAATTTAAAACAAAATTTTTAGGTGTCCGGGGAGTGGAGTCGAAGTCGGTTGCTTTTCGGGCGATGGCGAAATTTCTTTTATTCCAGAAGGGATTCACACCCTACGCAGGGGGAGGTTTTTCAATTGCTCTCAATATCATCGATACAGAAAAAATAGAACGGGAGCGCCCCGGTATTGAGGTTTTTGATAAAGTGGGGATGGGTAGCGGAATATTTGGTTTAGTAGGAGTTCTTGTTCCGGTGAACTCTAATGTTTCATTTTTTGCGGAAGGAAGAGCCAGTTTTGACATTCAACTGACCCATTTTGAAGAAACAGAGGTTGAGAACCTGGGTGGTTTTTCCGGGTTAGGGGGAGTTGTTTTTTATTTTCTTTAAGAGAAGGAATATTAAACAAATTTCAACTAGGAACAATTCATTCCTTTTCTCTTAGCAATAAATGCACTAAAATTAACACTTGACACAAATTTTTTATTTGGTTAGTGTACATTCATTTTATTGGGAAAATTTCACAAAAATTACTTTGGTTTTGGTAAAGACCTTGGAGGAAATCATGAAGGGAATGCTGACATTGGTATTGGTTCTGACGGTTTATATAACGGGTTGCGCTTTTGGGGGATTTTCAAGGGGAAACATTCATGACGTTTCTCCTACTTTTTCCGAGGGAACGACTAAACAAGTTATTGTAGAACAACTAGGTCCACCAGACAAATATGTAAATTTAGGGGATTCGGAATATATGACCTATCGAACTACGAAAGGGTTTTTTGTTTTATTGTTTGGCCAGACCAAGGCAAGAGATTTTGAAATAAAACTTGTTGATGGGAAATACCAATCATCTCGCTGGCTTCCTTCGGGAAGTTCGATTGGAATTTTATCTGCTCAAGGCGCCGTTGCAGAATAAAAAAGGAAAAAAGATGCCAAAAATATCTTATCTTTTAGGGTTTCTTGGAATATTCTTTTGCTGGGGCTGTGCGTTTACCAATATGGGTTCTCCTGTTGCTGTGAAAGGGGTAGATGCGGTCTCCGAAGGGTTTTCACCCGAAGAAGTGATTCAAGCTTTTGGTGTGCCTGATCAGGTTTATACCGATGACCAGAAAACCATTTGGGTGTACCGGTACAAAAACGGAGCTTTTTTTAATTATTTAAACTGGTATTCTTATGGTTCTGTTGGGCGAAGGGACCTCCAGATTGAAATTCGGGACCATAAAGTTGTTAGGATTCACAATTTTCCAGCTGGCGAGGCCTGGGCCTTTGCTGTTCTGGCCCCGGCTCCTCCAGGTATGATAGCAAAATAAAATAGTTTTTTTAGAAATATTTATTGAAGGAAAAGAGGGCTTCTTTGTAAGCAGTTTCCTTTTGAATGGTAAAGCGAAATTCAAGGTCATTAGAGAACGAAAAAGCCTGCGTTGCGGTAATATCCAAATTGGTATGAATATCTCCTAAAGGGAAGTGAGTGAGCGCTCCCTCGATTTGGATACGCCAAAAGGATGTTATGTCCAAAAGGAGTCCGACCCTTCCCCCCCCTCCCAATCGATAATAATCCCTAAACACTCTTCCTACCCCCATATCTGCTTCGGCCATTAAAAATAAAATTTCTTGTCGAAAAAACTCCGTTTTTAGGCTTAACCCCTTTCCTACATTTAACCCGTAGTACAAACATTTTCGAGGAATGCAGTCCAGTTCTTTTGCTAAATCCAGTCCCGTGGTGACCTTCCATGAAAATTTCTTAATCCAGCGGTCCCAAGGTGAAAGAGATATAATTTCCAATAAATTTAACTTTTCAACAAAAGGAGTTCGGTCCTTGTTATCAAACCGTAAAACCAAGTGAAACATTTCGAGTTGGCTGTTGGGAATAAATCCGGTTTGATTTCCGGCAAGATCATGAAGAGCTGGTCGAAAGGAGACCTCCTCAAAGGTAGAATTTCGAGTTAAACCGAAGCCGAACCCTGTTCGTCCGGTCTGGTGGCCACTAAGTGGTGATTCAGTTTTGGAAATTTTTTTTATATAAGACGGTTGCGGACCCAATTGGTTTCGAGCTAAAAGAATTTTTCGTTCCCGTTTTTTGCTTTCTTTACCCTGATTCCGGGTGAACCCTTCCCGGTAACGGTAATAGTCATATGCGGTGTCGAGAATCAATGCTTTCCTTAAATCGGGGAATCGGGCCAATTCTTGTTGAGCTTCTTCATCCATTCTCTCCGAAAGGGCCTGTGTTACCTCAATTTCATTTGGAGAGAGAAGGGAACGTTTGTTTAACATTTGGTTCATATGGGAGGGCCTATATTCCACACTGGTGACCAATCCCGGTTGTTGGATTAATACACGGATCGTGTCAACGGGAATGACCCAAGGGTGAAGGGAGTCTGTGAGATATAATTTCGGGTTTGCAATTTCAATTAAAGGAAGCAATTGATAAGAACAGTTCTCATCCAGAAAAAAATAGTTGAAATAGGTGGTTCCCATTTCCCAAAGGTGCAGAACCAACCGATTGATTTGGTCAGATGTGAGATTCAAATGGTATTCCCATAAATCCCGGCTTTCCAAGTTGGTGTAGGATTGAACCTTAATATAGTAGGGTGTGGTGGAGAACCGCCCTGGGTATCCCCCGAAAAGACCTTTGATTGTAAACATGACCCCATTCCGGGTGGTGGTATCGGCAGAAAAATTAATGGTATAATCCAATAGTCTTTCTTCAGGCCCATGTGATTTATGATTCAGGCGGAGAAACGTGTGACCATACATCGAGGCAGGGTTATCGAGATAGGCGTCAGCGAAGATGATCGTAATGGACTGGGGATCCAGACGTGAACGCCAGGTTTCTAACCGGGGGCAGGGTTGCTCCTGAAGATTTTCGGGGTCAAAATTCAATTGTTCTTTTAACCAGGTGTATCGGGCGGGAAACCTGCATTGGGGATGTTGGTCTTCAGGATTTTTTGGTAAGGGTTCAAAAAAAGCTGTTATCGTTGCTTCTAATTCCGCTTGAGGATTTTTTCTCCCGGTTACCGATAAGAAAAAATTCAATCCATCCGCTTGGCTTTTATAACCTCCCCACCAATCCTTTTTATAATGAAGCAGAAGATGCCAGTACCGATGGTTCCACAATTCCCCCCCCCGGGCTTTTTCGATGAGTTCATTTAGGTATTCATCGGTTGTATCTTGGCCGAAAACCGGAAAATTAAAATATAAAATAAAGGAAAGGGTAATAATTCCAAAGGAAAACCAAATTTTAAAATGGTAAAGGTTTAGCATTTGAATTTAGATTGATTGAGAAAAAATTTTTTAACCATAAAAAAAGGCTAGGCATCTTTCTTTAAGACACCCAGCCCGTTTTTTTAGGTTAAAAAAAGAGGTTATTTTTGGTTCTTTCTAACCAAGGAATTCCGGATGAGCTAAAAGTTCTGCCCTTAAAGCATCCAGCATTTCAAGGGAATTTGTTTCTTCCGAAGGGAAAAATGAAATGTATTTTTCTTGAAAAAATCTCAGCATTACTGGAACTGTTTCATCATTGGCTCCCAAAAGGTAAGCAAATGCGGTAACATATTCTCCCTCTCCTTTAGCCATTTCCTCAGATAAATTGGTGAGGTTAATTGAAGCATAAACCTCTATTTCTTTATTAAAGGCAAGTGCCCCATCTTCTGTACAACCTGAAGTACCTGAGGTAATCCCAAAGGTTTGGGTTCCCATAAAACCGTTGGTGGTTCCAGCAAGAATCTGAATTCCCTTGCTATTATTATCTTTGGCAAAGAGGAAATAGGCCAAACCGCAGCCTGCCATTGGATGTTTTCCGACAGCGTAAACGCTAGGTACCGAAAACAAAATTCCTGCCATAGCTCCCAATAAAACCAGCTTTTTCATTTGGTGTCCTCCTGGGTTATTTTTTTAACCGCTTGGGGTTTCATTTAAAACTTTTTAAAGAAATTCACTTTTTTTCCAAAGGTTTAAAAATCCGAACCGAAATTAACATACCAAAAATCACATGTCAAGAATGGTCTAAATTTTGACGCTCGGAAAATTAGACCCTTTTTAGTTTCCACGGGCGATGGTGCAGACCTCACCAAAGAGGGGGCCAAGGACGGATTTAATAGACTGTTTCACAAAAACCAATTTCTTGATTCCTCCATTGTTCATTGCGGCCTCGACCGAGGTATCACCTGTTCCCACAAATAAAATATAATTACCGCATGCTTTTCCTTCTTTCTTGGGTGTAACACCATTTTCATAAACTTGGGACCCTGAAACCGAATCGGTGAATAGAAACCCTGCAGGAAAAAGGCCTGCCGGTTGGGTATATCCTCCTACTCCTGCGCAAGCGGTTAAAGTTAAGGTTAACATTAGCGAACCGAATAAAAGACAAAACCGTTTTCCCATGGTGTTCCTCCTCAACCCTCGTTTTAGGTTTTAAATGAAAAATGCTTTTTTCGGATAGGACCATATCAAACCCCCAATTTTCTGTCAAGAAAAAGACTTTGATGTTAAGGGTTTATATTTTCTATTGGAACGCCCACACATAACTTGATTAATTCCGGTGTCAATCCGGCTGTTACCACTTTAGGTGGAACGAACGGGAGTCCAGACCTTTTTGACTTCTAGATTCCCGCTCAAGCGGGAATGACGGCCTCGATTTTTTCAATGAATTTTTACGGCAAAACATTAGATGCTATTTTAAAAAAAAGAAGAACAGGTTTTTTCCATCGTTGTTTAAAAAAGGAAAAAGCCTTTTAACAATCTTAAATGAATTTCCCCTTTGCATGGCTTCTCCCTTTTTCCTATAATGAGGTGTTTCGGATTTTCTCTTTATATGGGGGTTTTATGTTGAACCAAATGATCGCTCTTTTGAATCATTGGGAAAACCATTCTCCATTTCTCTTTGCAATGACGGTGATTGTTGTTATGGCCTTGGAGGGTCTTTTCTTAGGTACGGTGGCCGGGTATGTATTCAAATTGCTTGGAATTCGTGTAAGAAAGATCAACCGCTGAGGAGAAACGGCTCTTATGGAACTTCCCATGTCCGGGGTGGTCATTAATCCCTATCTTTTAATTCTGATCGGTTTTTGTGTGGGTGTGTTGGGAGGCTTTTTTGGGGTGGGAGGCTCTTGGTTTGTGACACCGGCATTGAACATTTTCGGTTTCCCGATGGCCTTTGCCATCGGAACTGATTTGGCCCATATTATGGGAAAGTCTATCATCGCCACCTTTCGCCATCAAAAAATGGGGAATGTGGATATAAAGCTTGGGCTTTTAATGATTTTTGGAACGGTTTTCGGTGTTGAACTCGGAAAAGAGATGATTCTTTCTCTAGAAAAAACCGGACTGACCAGTCCAGTGGTCAGGGGAATATATATCTTTGTGTTGGGAAGCATTGGTTCCTATATGGTTTATGATTATTTTCGTTTTACCCGGTTTGTGAAACCCCTGAAGGGGATTGGGCAGGAGGAGAGTTTAGGGACCGCCCTTTCCCGTTGGGTGTTAAAAATTAAAATTCCTCCCATGGTCAACCTAAGGGTGTCCAATATTCCTTCTATCTCGGTTTGGGTCATTATTTTTATCGGATTTGCCACGGGATTTTTTGCCGGTTTTTTGGGAGGAGGCGCGGGTTACATTCGGATGCCTGCCTTGGTCTATGTGTTGGGGGTTCCCACCACGGTGGCGGTTGGAACCGATCTATTCGAGATCATTTTTTCCTCAGGATATGGTGCTTTTGTGTATGCCTTAGAAGGAAAGGTGGATTTAATTGCCGCAATGATTATGTTGGTCGGAGCCGCGGTGGGAGCACAACTGGGGAGTATTGCCACCCGATATATTAAAAGTATGCGAATCCGACTTTATTTCGGTTATTCAGTTTTATTGGCGGGAGTTTCTGTTGTTTTAAAACAGGTGGGAGATTCTTGGGCGATTCCTTTGTTGGGAAACCTAGCGGGAATATTGATATTGGCCCTGGCCGTCTATATGTCGGTTCTTATTATTTTTGGATTGGCAAGGGGAATGTGGGAGGAGAAACGTTATTTCAGCCATGAATGAATTAAAACGAAAAATCTTAGTTTGCAATGGAGGATCGGGTTTTGGAGAGTGGGCGGTCCAATTGGGGGGTCAATTGGCCAAAGGGGTTGGGGCCCAAGTAACGGTTTTAACGGTTCAAGACAAAAGGGATCCTGTTGATGTGGAAAAGATTCAGGGCAGGACCCGTCAGATTTTAGATGGGCTTGAGGTTGAGTTTGAAAGTATCGTCCGCAAAGGGCACCCGGCCAAGGAGATTTTGAGTGAGTCCATGCAGGGGTATGAAATGGTTCTTTTGGGGTCCCATGGCACCCGGGGCATTTTAGAATTCTTTTTGGGGGATACGGCCGTTCACGTGGTGGAGCACCTCCAAATCTCTACCCTGGTGGTCCGTCAGAAAGGGAGCGCTTCGAAAGTTCTCCTTCCCTTGCGTTTGGGGAAAGAGAAACGTCAAATCATTCGGAGGGCGGGGGAGATCACCCGCGCGCTCGGAGGATCCTTAACCCTGTTGTATGTGGTTCCACTTCCGGTCATGTACGGCATCCATGTCCGAGAACAGCGGGTTATTTTTGAACGCTATCCCCTGGAGACGAATTACCTCAAAAAAATCGCCTCCAGTCTGGAGCAACAATACGGATTGCAACCCACATTGAAAATGAGAGAAGGCGTTCCGGAAGAAGAAATTTTAGAGGAGGCGGTGGAAGAAGGTCACGATTTGGTAATCGTCGGATCGTCAGCCTGGAAGGGGCTGTCCAGTCTGTTTTTGGGAAACTTTTCGTATACCATTGTCAAGCACGCCAAAATGTCTGTTTTGGTGGCTGTACCGCGAAAAGGCCTTACATAATGTTTCAGTGGTTTGTTTTAAAAAATTTTCAGAAACAAACGTGAAATACCTTTACCTTATCGTTTTCTCCGCTGATGACGGGTTTTTTTAAGAAGTTTTTTGTGTTTGTGTTTGCGCATCTTTTTTCTGCGCTTTTTGACCACTCTGGACAAGGTCTACCCCTTTTCTCTGGTTCAACTAGAACCCTTTCCTCAAAAGCGGTGTCAACCTAACATAAGTCTTTCCCTTTTTCAATACCTGAAAGAAAATATTTAAGCCTCGTTTTCCGTTTCCTGTGTTTTTTCCCGAACAATGAGCACGGGACATTCTCCATACTCAATCACTTTCAGGGGAACGCTTCCTAAAAAAAATCGTCTGACCGGGGAAGCGCCACTGGCCCCCATGACCACGATGGCATGGTCTTTTGCCTCATTAATAATCACTTCAAAGGGAGAACCTTCAATGACCTTGACCTGTGGATTTAATCCCATTTGGGAAAGGATCATCTCTGCACGGCGGGCTCTTTCCGTTGCTTTTTCAATCGGGACCGATTCATTGGCGATAGAGAGTACAGTAACCTTGGCTGAAAGGGCTTGGGCAATTTTGGCCCCGAAGATTTCAGCTTTTTCAGCCAAGGGGGATCCATCGGTGCACATGAGGAAGGAATCACCTTGCCGGATATTTTTTGCAATCAAAACGGAGCATTTGGCATGCTCCGCAATCCGAAGGGCGGTGCTTCCTACAAAATAGCGGGTTATTCCTTTGTGGCCCCTTGAACCCGTTATAATGAGATTGTATTGACCTACTTCGGATTCCTCTAAAATTTCTTCTGTTGAATTCCCCTCTCTTAACCGTAAACGAACATTTTCCCCATGTTCTCCGATAAAATGAATCTCAGTGGCACCATAGATTCCTTCCCTAAAGGTGTGACGCATTTCAACTTCCCCTGAGGGAAGAAGGCGTGTGAGGCCCAGTCCGGTCAGAATTTCTTGGGCTTTTTTTAAAATGGCCACCCCGGGAATTTCAAGATCCCACTCGGTAAGCTTTTCTCGGGCTGTGCTGAGATGAATGCGATCCATACCGGATTCCTTGGGTCTTACATAAAGGACCGAAACATCGGCTTGGAGCTCCTTGGCAAATTGGCCCCCAAAGATGAGCGCTTTTTCGGCATTTTCTTCCCCATCCGTACATATTAAAATTTTCATGCCGAGACTCTTGAGCATTTTAAAACCTTTGGGGTCTTCCAAAATTTTATCTCCCCTTCCTTAAAAAAAAGGAAATTTGGTCTATTGGGGGAGATTCACCAATTTCCAATAGGTTTGGGAATATAAAAGCAGTAGTATTAAAGAAACCAGGGTGATTTTCCAGCCCCCCTTCAGGAAATCTTTTTTCCGGATGTAACCGCTGGATAAAACAATCTGGGATGCGGGTGAGGCCACCGCTGTCATAAAAGAAAACGAGGATGCCATGACGGTAATCAACCCTGCTGCTATGATGGAGGTTTCTCCAAGTCGGGCCAATTCTAAGGTTATGGGGCCGAGCATCCCTACGGCCGCCCCGCTGCTGATAAAGGAGGCGATGGCCATTGTGATGATAGCGATCATTCCCAAAATAAGGAGATCGTTTTGGGCCCCGTTTGTGGTCAACCACCCTAGCAGGGCATTGGCCAGCCAGTTGGCGGCCCCGGTATCTTTCATTGAAATACCGAGGGAGATGGCACTGGCATATATGAGAATGACCCCCCAGTTAATTCCATTATTGAGGTCTTCCCATTTTACAATGTCAAAAAGGAGGTAAAGAAAAACACCGATGAGGGCGGTGATACCAAGCCCGATTTGATCACTTACGGTGATCCAAAGGAGCATTGTAAATAAGAAAATTGCAATTGTCCAACGGTCTTTGTCCGTAAGCTTCCCTTCCCCTTTTACCTTCTCTTTCAGTTGGGAGATGGCTGGCTGAAGATTTTGTACCTCTGGTTTAAACGTTTTATAAAGGAGGTAGGTCACAAAAGGGACCTGCAGGAAAAGAAGGGGATAAAGGTATCCAATCCATGTAAGATAACTGATCCGAATGTCAAAAAGATGCCTAAAATAAGCAATCATGATTGCGTTTCGGGCGCCCCCTGAAGGCGTTCCAAAACCTGCGATCATGGCACCATATGCGATGGAGAGAAGGAGCAGGATGGATAAGTTGCGTATATTTTGGGGTTCCGTTGAGGTGAATGTAATGAGTGTAATGACTACGGGAAGCATCATGGCGGTGACGGTGTGCTCTCCCGCAACTGAGGCAATTAATGCGGATACGATCACAAACCCGAAAGTGATTCGATAGACACTGGGACCCGTGATTCGGAGAATGGCTAAAGCAATCCGCTTATCCAGTTTTTGCTTTACAATGGCAACGGCTAGCATGAGAGATCCCATGATAAAAAAAACAGAATCGCTCATAAAGGATTTTGCCACCTCCGTTGGGGTTCCAATCTGGAATAAAACCTGAAGGACAGCAATCAATAGGGCAACGGTGGGGAGGGGAATCGGTTCTGTAATAAAAAGGAGAATTGCAATTCCGGCGATGCTGAGAACTTTGAAACCCTCGGGGGTAAGTCCGGAAGGGGGATCAAAAAAAAGAGGCAGGGCTCCCAGGGAAAAGCAGATTAGAAACCATTTTCTTTTTACCAGTAACGGGAACAAAAAGGCCATTCAAGCCCTTTCAATACAAAAAGGCCAGAGTGCTGGGCCAAGTTACACATTCCCTGAAACCTTGTCAAGAACATTTCACTGAAAACTCAGGTTTCTTGCATTTTGGAGAACTGGTTTATATAATCCTCTTATGAAAAAATCTCTATGGGCATTTTTTTCCACTGTTTTATTTTTTTCCCTTATTTTTTTGGTTGAGGCGTCTTGCTCTAAGGGAAATCTGGTTCCTTCAGAGGATGGTTTAAGAGTTAGGGAAATGGATCACGTTATCGAAACATTACGGACCAGTTATATAAAAAAAGATCCTGTGGAATTTTTAAAATATTTTTCCCAAGAAGATGCCAATGGGGCCCTTATACTGGAAAAGAATTTAGACCATATATTTGTGCAATTGGATCCGGTTACCCTAAAATTTTTTATTGAGAAGGTAATTCTTCAGGAAGCCAAGGCTAAAGCTTATATCCATTGGCAAGGGAAATGGCAAAGAAAAGAAAAAGGAACCGTTTTTTCCAAAAAAGGTGATATGGTCTTCCTGTTTGAGGGAAAGAAAGAGCCTCTTGTGCTGGGTATTGAGGGGGATTCTCCCTTTGAATTGAAAAAACTGAGGCAGCCATAATGGATTTCATGTTTTGTCATAGCCTGGTTATCGGAGGAGGAATCGCTGGATTGCGGGCCGCCATTGAGTTGAGCCGGTTCGGCGATGTGGTGATTGTCAACAAAGGCGCTCCTTTAGAGGGTAGCTCGGGACAGGCTCAAGGGGGTGTTGCTGTGGCCATTCAGGACCCCAAAGATATTGAAATTCACTTTCAAGATACATTGAGGGCTGGGAAAGGTTTGTGTCGAGAAGAGGCAGTTCGGGTACTGGTGGAGGAAGGCCCCCAGAGAATTCAAGAGCTGATTTCCTGGGGGGCATGTTTTGACCGTATCGGGGAGGAGTTTGCGTTTGCCAAGGAAGGCGCCCACCAAAAGGGTCGAATCCTTCGTGCCAAAGGGGATTCTACTGGGGAAGAAATGATGGTGACCCTTTTAAACCACGTTAAAAAATTCCCGCTTATTTCCCGAATGGACAATATGTTTAGCATGGATTTAATTATTCATGACGGAAGATGCATTGGTGCAACCCTTTTGAACCAAGAAACCCAAAGACAACAAATCATTTTTTCTCGTATCACTGTGCTGGCTACCGGTGGAGTGGGACAGCTTTATTGGAGAACCACCAACCCCGGCGTGGCCACAGGGGATGGGATGGCCATGGCTGCCAGAGGGGGGGCTCTTTTAGAGGACATGGAGTTTGTGCAATTTCATCCCACTTCTCTTTTGCTTCCTGGAGCCCCTCCTTTTCTTTTGTCTGAGGCCATGCGTGGTGAGGGGGCCATTCTTAGAAATCAAGAAGGGGCCCCTTTTATGAAGAAGTTTCACCCCGATGCAGAGATGGCCCCAAGAGATGTGGTGGCCCGTGCCATTTGGCAAGAAATGCAGAATTCCGGAACCCCCTGTGTATTTTTGGATGTTACCCATCTTTCCAAGGATTTTATAAAAGGCCGTTTCCCAAAAATTTATCAGACCTGTCTCTCCTATGGGTTGGATATCGTTGAGCAAATGATTCCAGTGGCTCCTAGCATGCATTTCATGATGGGGGGAATGAAGGTTTCTGTGGATGGGTCTTCTTCAGTAGAGGGTCTTTTTGGGGCGGGGGAGGTTGCTTGTGTTGGCGTTCACGGCGCCAATCGTTTAGCCAGCAATTCCCTTCTTGAAGGGTTGGTGTTTGGAAAAAAAGTGGGAGACTTCGCGGGCCAGGCTTCGGAGAATTTGGCCCTTCCTGCCAAGGATCAATTGAAAAAAATCCAAAAAACCCTGCTATCGGGAGGAGAAGTCAATGAGATTTCAAATGCTGAAATTTCTTCCATCCGAAAAGATTTGCAGCAGACCATGTGGGAAGGCATTGGAATCGTCAGAGATCAGAAAGGAATTGAGCGAACCTTATCTTTCATCCAAAAGTGGGAATGGATCTTAAAAGGAACCTATCAAAATCAGCCCAAGCTTGAACTAAAAAATCTTCTTCTCTTGGGGAAATGTATATCAACGGCTTCTCTCTTGAGGGAAGAGAGCGTGGGGGCGCACTCCCGGAAGGATTCTAACCCTCAAAACCCATTAAAAGAAAAACATCTTTCCCTTCGTTGGGTTCAGTCAAATTGTACAGTGGAAGTCCTCATTTCCTGATGAGCATTGGGAGGATGATGAAATTGAAGATTTCCCTTGGATGTAAAAATCCGGGTCGTGGTTTTGATCCTTTCTTCCTGGATATATTGTTTATATAGCCCAAGGACCTTGGCCACATAATGCTTTGTTTCTTTGTAGGGTGGAATCGTTTTGTGCCTTTCCACTGCTTTTTCCCCCGCATTGTAGGCGGCAAGAGAAAGAATCAGGTTATTTTCGAATCGGTTGAGAAGGTATTTTAGGTACCGAACCCCTCCTGTAATATTTTCAATGGGATCAAATGGATTTTGAACGGCAAGGGAAGATGCGGTTGGAGGCATTAACTGCATTAACCCCCGTGCCCCTTTTTTAGATATTGCATATGGATTGAAGTTGGATTCCACTTTGATCACCGCCCGAATTAAAAGGGGGTCGATTCCTTCCCTGCGGGCCACAGAATGAATGGTATTGTGAAAGTCAAAATAACCATAGCGGACAGGGGGAAAATTGGGAAGTTTAGGAATTAATTGGGGTCTAAATCGGGGATCGGTTGGAACGTTTGTGAAATGAATCACTCCTTGATCATCTATATATTGAAAAATTTCTCCTGGAAAAGTCTTTGGGGATAAGGTCAGGGCTTCCCCCACCATCCATAAAATAGAAAACATTAATATAATCAATGTTTTTTGCATGTTCTGATTTGGTTTCCTGATTTAATCTACAAAAACCATAACACCCACCCCCTGCACTGTCAAATTTTCAAACTTTATAGTAGATTTATAAGGTTTTATAGTTTACGCTAGTCACGTTTTATATATTAGATTTTTGAAATTTCCGGTTAGGCCAGTGTATTAATTCAAGCAGCTTTTAGATCATTATTTAATGTTTTTATTGTTGAGCCCTATGGGATTAGGAGAGGTTTTATTTTTATATGTTTGAAAAAAAACAACCGGCCTACATGATAGGGGTTGTGGCCGAGCTTCTTCAGGTTCATCCCCAAACGCTGAGGATTTATGAAAGGGAAGGTTTGATTGTTCCCAGCCGCTCAAAGGGAAATACCAGACTCTATTCACAAGAAGATGTGGAGCATTTAAAACTGGTGATCCGTTTAACCCGGGATTTTGGAGTCAATCTGGCAGGGGTGGAGATGATTCTCCAGATGATTTGGCGTGGGCGGAGTTTTAGGAGTGAAGAAATACAGGAATTGGAGAAATTGTTGCAAGATATAATGGACACCCGCAATCACCTGTCTGAATCTGTTCAACCGAAAAAAAGGTTCTCGGCGTGTGATCCCGATTAAATGAAAAACGAAAAATTTTTTGGAAATGGATTTGGAGGAATAAGACCATGCGTTTTGATCGTTTAACCATAAAATCCCAAGAGGCCATTCAAGAGGCCCAGCAACTGGCCGAGAAACGAAACCAACAACAGATGGATGCGGAGCATTTGCTGCTGGCTTTATTAATCCAGAAGGAAGGTTTGATTCCCTCGCTTCTTAAAAAATTAGGAGTGGATTGGGGTGGGATTCGCAAAAAGGCAGAAAAAGAAGTGGACCAATTGCCTCGGGTGGAAGGACCCGGGTCAGCAGGTCAGGTGTATATTACCCCTCGTATGAAAGGGGTATTTGACCGGTCGGAGGAGGAGGCATCCAAGCTGAAGGATGAGTATATCAGCACGGAGCATTTTTTACTGGCCCTTGCAGAGGGTGATGGTGCAGCGGGAAGATTGCTGAAGGAAGGAGGGGTGACCCGGGATCGAATATTAAAAGTTCTTTTGGAAATCCGTGGAACCCAGCGGGTCACGGACCCCTCTCCAGAAGAAAAGTATCAAGCATTGGCTCGGTATAGCAAAGACCTAACAGACCTTGCCCGGCGTGGGAAGTTGGATCCAGTTATCGGAAGGGATGAGGAAATCCGACGGGTTATCCAGGTTCTCTCCCGCCGAACCAAAAATAACCCGGTTTTAATCGGTGAGCCGGGGGTTGGAAAAACCGCCCTCGCTGAAGGGCTTGCCCAACGGGTGGTGAATGGTGATGTTCCCGAAGGTTTAAAAGACAAGAAGATTGTGGCCTTGGATATGGGTTCCCTCATTGCCGGGGCAAAATTCCGGGGAGAGTTTGAGGATCGGTTAAAAGCGGTCATTCGGGAGATCGTGGAGTCCGAAGGTAAGGTTATTCTTTTCATTGATGAGCTTCATACCTTGGTTGGGGCGGGGGCAGCAGAAGGGGCCATGGACGCCTCCAACATGCTGAAACCCCCTTTGGCCAGAGGAGAGCTTCGTTGCGTTGGTGCGACCACCTTAAATGAATATCGAAAATATATTGAAAAAGATGCTGCACTAGAGAGAAGATTTCAACCCGTTTTGGTTGGAGAACCGACGGTTGAAGATACCATTTCCATTTTGCGGGGGCTCAAAGAACGGTATGAGGTCCATCACGGGGTCAGGATTAAGGATAATGCATTGGTCACAGCGGCGATCCTTTCTCACCGGTATATTTCTGATCGGTTTCTTCCCGACAAAGCCATCGACTTAATTGATGAAGCTGCTTCCCGACTTCGAATGGAAATAGATAGTATGCCATCCGAAGTGGATGAAATCGAGCGCCGTTCCAAGCAATTGGAGATCGAGCGGGAGGCGGTCCGAAAGGAACAGGATGAGGTTTCAAAACAGCGTTTGGAGAAGATTGAGAAAGAGTTGTCGGAACTGAGGGAGCAGGGAGGTCAGCTTAAGGGCCAGTGGCAGGCTGAGAAAGATGTCATTCAGCGGATTCGCAAATACAAAGAGCAGTTAGAGCAGTTCAAGGGGGAGGCAGAACGTGCCGAGCGGGAGGGAGATTTAGGAAAAGCGGCGGAACTCAAATACGGAAAGCTCATTGAGCTGGGAAAGGCTTTGGAAGAAGAAAATAAACGGTTGGTGGATCTTCAAACGGAACATAAAATGCTGAAGGAAGAGGTGGATCAAGAGGATGTAGCCGCGATTGTGTCAAAATGGACAGGTATTCCAGTTCAACGGATGATAGAAGGGGAAGTTGAAAAACTCATTCATATGGAGGAACGTCTTCGAAAAAGGGTTATTGGCCAAGAAGAGGCGGTGACAGCGGTTTCCAATGCGATTCGAAGAGCAAGGGCAGGCATTCAGGACCCCAACCGGCCTTTGGGTTCTTTTATTTTTCTGGGGCCCACCGGAGTAGGGAAAACGGAACTTAGCCGTGCTTTGGCCGAGTTTCTTTTTGATGATGAGCAGGCCATGACGCGGATAGATATGTCAGAATATATGGAAAAGCATTCCGTTGCCCGTTTAATCGGGGCTCCCCCAGGGTATGTCGGGTACGAGGAAGGGGGCCAGCTCACGGAGGCGGTTCGCCGCCGGCCTTACTGTGTCCTCTTATTTGACGAAATTGAAAAAGGCCATCCAGATGTTTTTAACATATTACTCCAACTGCTGGATGATGGCCGGCTGACCGATGGGCATGGCCGAAAAGTGGATTTTAGAAATTGTGTGGTGATCATGACATCAAACTTAGGAAGTCAACATATTCAGGAACTTGGCGGGAAAGAAGAGAAGAAAATGGAATCCTTGGTCATGGGAGCCCTCCGAGAACAGTTCCGCCCCGAATTCCTCAACCGTGTGGATGATATCATTATTTTCCACGGGTTAAGCATGGAACAGCTTGGGAAAATTGTAGAGATCCAGATAGCGCTTGTTCGAAAACGTTTAACGGATCGACGCCTTGAATTAGATTTAACCCAGGCCGCTAAAAGATATTTGGCTCAGGAAGGGTATGATCCTGTGTTTGGGGCGAGGCCATTGAAGCGGGTGATTCAACGGGATATCCTTAATCCACTTGCTGTGAGTCTTCTTCAAGGGGAATTCAAAGAGGGGGATTCCATCCAGGTTGACGTGAAAGATGGTAAATTAGCCTTTCAATCCTCAGGTTAATTTCCAAGAAATTAAGTAAATTTAAAAGATACAATGCGAGCCTATTGACATCCCTTCTACCAACATGTTAGAAAAATCAAGCCTATCGGCAATTGGTAAAATTATCATTTTTCTTTGCATTCTTTTTAGGTATCAAAATAGGATTGATGGTGAGTGTAGCTCAACGGTTAGAGCACTGGACTGTGGCTCCAGGGGTTGGGGGTTCAATTCCCCTCACTCACCCCAAAAAAATAACCCCAACCCCGTGTAGGTTTTGAGGAGGGTGTGCTCCCATGGGGTAACCATCGATGAATTCGGTGCCCTAATGGGCTTGGCCCCCTCGGAGGAGTTCCGCCCGAAGGGCAAGGACGACGGGGAGGGGGTTCAGATTCCCCTCCGCTAATTCAAAACCCATCTCATTCCGCGCCTGTAGCTCAGCTGGATAGAGTACTTGGCTTCGAACCAAGGGGTCGGGGGTTCGAATCCCTCCAGGCGCACCAATGCTCAAAAATCCATCATAAAAGTAGAAATCCCAACGGCGCCTTTGATGAGGATGAGAACCTTCTTCATCATCATATGATCATGGTTTAGGTTAGTTAAAATTGCTTAACGGGTAAGAGGAGTTAACCCCATTGGCTTTTCTCTGGGAATCCATTTTATAGAGGAGGAAAATCTTTTTTGGTATAATGTTCTAACCGGGTCTCAATTGAAATCCTGTTAACCCAAATAAGGGGTTTTTGCTTTTGTTAAAATGAAAACCTTTTTTTGTCAGTGTAAAAACCAGCTTCATTTTGAGAACTCATCCTGTTTGGTGTGTGGCCGTTTGGTGGGTTTTCTACCGGATCGTTATATGTTGGGTGGCTTGGACCCGGGACCCCACGGGTTATGGCATTTGCAAAATCCATCCGGAGTCCAAGGGCGATATCGAATGTGTGTTAACTACGTCACATATAAGGTGTGCAATTGGATGGTGGTTGAGGGGGATAATCACCCCTATTGTTTGTCTTGCCGGCTGTCCTTTTTAGCCCAAACTTTTTCTCTTTTCCTATTTGCAAATCAAATCACATCCATGAATTCCTCAAAGTCCTTTCCCTGTGTGGACTGCAAACATTTTTTAGGCCTTTTTTACCCGCTCAGGGGAACGAAGACATTAAACTTGCTATTCCCCGTAGCGAGCTTCGGGGTGACCGCTTAGGTTCCCCCTTTAGAAAAGGGGGATAAAGGGGGATTTGAGGATTTAGCTTTTCCTCTGAATATCCCGCAGTCTTGCTGCGGGGATTTTTATTGAAAAAAAATTTAGGGTTAAAATGAGTTTGTACCCTCAACCGGAAACCAGAATATCATAACGGTTTTCCCTCCCCTTTCACCCAAGGCCTTCCATTTTCTTTCGATTCAATTTTCAAACCCCAAAAGGGGTAGAAGTCATCGATCCCTCTTGCAACTGTGTTTGGCAGGACTCTCATTGGTTTCATTTAAAAGGATTGTGTTTCAGTTTTTGACCAATTTCAAAGAGTTGGTATACTTAAGAGTCCATCCAGGTTTTGTGAAATAATTTATTGGGAAGGAGTCTTTGTGAAAGAAATTCCTCAAGGGGGAATTAAGGTCATTGAAAAACGCGAATGGCAGCTTTGGGTTCTTACCCTGACCCTTTTAATTGCCTTCGGTGGATTTGCCGTGGTAACTTTTTTTATTTTCTCAAGCGACGGGGATGGGGTATCCCCTGCTTTTAATTTTATTTCTTATAAAGAAATAACAGGGTTTGTCATTCTTATTGGACTTTTTTGCGGTTATGCGGTCCAAGCCCGGGTTTCAATTGGGCGAACCAGACGGCTTTTAGAAAAACAGGCCATGCGGGACACCCTGACAGGGTTACTCAACCGGCAATATTTAGATGAACGGATTGAGGATGAAATCAATCGGGCGGAGCGGGCCCATCATCTTGTGGCCATTCTCCTTTGCGATTTGGATCGGTTTAAAAATATTAATGATACCTTAGGGCATCAAGTGGGGGATGAGGTTTTAAAAAAGGTTGCAAAAAGTATCCGGGATGCGACTCGGGGTGTCGATTTGGTTTTTCGTTGGGGAGGAGATGAAATTCTGGTGGTTTTATCAGAGACCACCCGTCAGGGGGTTTTGATCGTGGCGGATCGGATTCGAAAAGGAATAGGAAGAATAAACCATACCGCCCCGTTAGACCTGGATATTAGCATTGGGGTTTCCCTTTTTCCCGAGCATGGGAGGGATGTAGATGAATTGATCCGTTTAGCGGACCGTGCCCTGTATATTGCAAAAAAGGGTGGAGATAAAATCCACATCGGTGAGGAAGAATATCGCTTGGATGAAAAAACGGTAAACGTTGTTTTCCAAGCGGTGGTGGATGTCCGGACCAATACCGTGTTGGGTCATGAAGCCTTGAGCCGGGATCCAGAGGGTAAGTTGAGCATCCAGGATTTTTTTAAAAGGTATGAAGCCGTGGGCCAGTTGAAAGATCTCAAGTCACTTTGTTTTAAAATACAACTGAAAAAGGCCAGTGAACTCAACTTAGAACGGGTTTTCATAAATGTGGATTTTGGTGTTTTGGGTCAGTTTCAACCCTATCCAAAACCTCAAAATATGGAAGTGATACTTGAAATCTCGGAAGCGGAAGCGCTTTATGATATCGAAAATCATTTGAAAATCACTAAATTATGGCGAGCCCATGGGTATAAATTTGCCATCGATGATTTTGGTGCAGGATTTATTTCGTTGCCTTTCATCTCTCAGCTGATTCCGGATTATATCAAAATGGATCGGTCCACCATCGTACAAGCTGTTTCCTCCAAGCAATTTTTGAAATTTTTAAGAGATTTGGTTCTTGCACTCCGGAACTATTCCAAAGAAGGGATCATTGCAGAGGGTGTTGAAACTGAAGAAGAATTACAGGCGGTGAAGGATCTGGGGATTGACCCTGTCCAAGGGTATTTACTTGGTTTTCCAAAAGAGCTTGATGGTCCCAAAAAATAATTGCAGAGGGTTGTTATAAAAATGGCCTTGGTGAATTACGCTACCCATGAAATCAACGTGAAAATTGTTTATTATGGTGTTGGGCTTTGCGGAAAAACAACCAATCTTCAAAAGGTCTATCAGCGGATTCCCGGGGAAAGTAAGGGGAAATTAGCCATCGTGCCCACTCAAGGGGATCGGACCATTTTTTTAGATTTTTTCCCTTTTGAAGTGGGGGAGATAAAAGGTTTCAAGGTCCGGTTTCATATTTTTACGGTTCCTGGTCAGGTTTTTTATAATACCACCCGAAAATTGGTCCTCAGAGGGGCTGACGGGGTTGTTTTTGTCGCAGATTCTCAAATTGAGGCGTTTGATTCTAACCGGTTGAGCTTCCATAATCTGAAAGAAAATCTCTTAGAGGAAGGGAAAAAACTAGATAGGTTTCCCCTAGTCATTCAATACAACAAAAGGGACCTGCCCAATATTTCAACAATCGATGTTTTGAATCGTTTATTAAATGAATACAATGTCCCATTTTTTGAGGCCGTTGCATCGCAAGGAAGAGGGGTTGTTGAAACCCTTAGAAGTATTGGAAAAGCAGTAATTAAAGAAGTTAGGCCAATGGTGCAGAAATAAGACTTGTTGGTTTGGGCCTCCAGATTTTCCTCACATTAAATTTTAAGCACTATTTCTACTCCAACACCCATTTCTTTTTTCACCCAGACCATTTTCGTTCCGGAAAACCTCTTCTTCCTCGGAACCCTTAACCTTTGCGACCTTTACCCCTACTGCTTTTGATTTTAGGTCCTTTACACAATTTTAACTGAATCCAAACAGGGGTTCATTTCCCCTTTATAGAAACCTGAGGAGGGGGTGTTAGAACAGGTTTCAAAACATAAAAAGGAGAAAGAAATGAGATTTCTAAACTGTCATTTAAATAATCGATTCATGACACAAAAAGTTTTCGTAAGCCCGGTGGGGGGATTTTAAAAATCGGTGTCTTTAAAAAACGGTTACAACCCGGTTAGGGCGTAATCGTGATTTCCTTTTTCTGGCTCATCGTGGAAGTGAGTGGGTAAATTTCGTCATTACCCGCCTGTCCGGCGGGCACTTGCAGGCAGGGGAAAGCGGAAATCCAGGCCCTTCCCGTCATTCCCGCGAAACCTGTCCTCGAATGCCTCTATCGGGGAGGGGAATCCAGAAGATGTTGATTTTTTGAATCCTGGATTCCTGCCTGCCGGCAGGCGGGCCCGATAAAACCATTCGGGAATGACGAACTGGATTTTGCAGGAACCTCTAATACTTCAAAGGCTTCAACCACAGAATGACTTTGCCTTGACCCTTGCCCTGTATGGACCTTAAACACTTTTTAACAATTTTTACCCACTCGATTACACGAAGACCCAATTTTTGAAATAAATTAGGAAATAAATTTCTTAAAAAAATCTTTATTTTTCTCTCCAGAAACGAATATTTTTTATAGAAGATATACGAGATGTTTTAAAATAAACTAAATTAAAAAATTTCAAAACGACAATATTACTATATTTTGACTAGGGTTAGACTAACAAAAAGTGTATAACACGTGGGTAGTGGGGAAAGAACCATCGGTTAAGGAGCTGAAATTGCAGTATTTTCAACGAAATAGAGAAAATTTGATTTGATTTGAGTCACCTTTTTTGTTGAACAATAATAAACATCCTTGATCTATTCCAAAATAAATTTATTCCCTGATATCGAATAGGATTTCTGAAATGCCGCTTTTGGGAAAAAAAGAAATCACTCTTCTTCTTTTAATAACAGGGATATTTTTTTGTTTTCCGGACCATTCTTACACAAGCCAAAGCGGATTTGAGTGGACCCTTCGCGCAACCGGCCTTCAACAGGGCCATGCTTTTGCCATCTTTGAGCATCCAGAAATCACAGAACGGAAATGGGTTGGGGTAGGAGAGAGTATTAATGGGAGCCAAGTAGTCCGGGTCGAACGGTTCCGGGTTATTTTAGATACCCCAAGGGGAAGGAGCATTCTTTCTCTGGGAGGGAATGAAGGACAAGGATTTCCTCCATTGGTGGAATCCCCAAGGGATGGGTATGAGCATGGAACCGACCTGAATGCTCTCCTGAACGAAAAAATCATGGGCTTGGTGAACCAGCCCATATTGATTCCTGAGGATGTCCGGGGAAGGCTTGTGAAAAGTTTGAAAGAAAGTTTTGATGCCGGACAGATGGTTCCGGGTGAGGCCACCCTGGTCATTGGAGGAGGAGAGGAATGGGTTCCGGGAATTAAAACCAAGGTGGATTTTCCAATAATTGGGATTGAGAAGGAAGACCAGATTATCCTGATTAATGGAATGGTTCCTGATCTGGATGGGAAAAAATGGAAGAATGTTCTTGGCGTGATCCAGGACGCAAAATTACTGATTTTTGCCTTTATACGTGGGGAAGAGATTTTTTCAGAGGTTTTTGAAGTTAATGATTAATTCTTTTTGGGAAAACGAAGGGTAATGGAGGCCTGTTATGAATCGGTTTATAATTTTGGTTTTGGTCCTTTTTTTTATGGGGGGTTTTTCCCCGGGCATGGGTCATTCTGAAACGGCCAATGAAATTGAGGTTCGAAAGTCCGTTTCATCCGGAACGATTTTTCTTGTAGATGAGATTGGGCATTATGTGATGATTCAAAAGGAAAATGGAAAGAGGGTTTCTCTGGAGCTAACCGGGGAGACGGAAGTTACACTAGATGGGAAGACGCTCTCTTTGGAGAATTTGGGTTCCCTCAAAAAAGGGTACACTGCCACGGCTGAGCATTTTACCAATGACGCAGGAATGCAGCGAACCATGTGGCTAAAGGTAGGGAAAGGGATGGCCCAATGAGTTATTTATTGAACAATAAAAGATTATTATTCTTTTCGGTTTTAATAGGGTCCAGCTTCTTTTTGATTTTAGGGTTTCCAAAATTAAGCCTTGCAAATCACACGGCTGCGGGTGCCTTTGCAGAAGACCCGGCCATCGATGGGTGTAATCACTGTCATAATTTGACGATTACCGGAGGCAATGCGGGTGGGAGTAGTCGGCGTGCGGCCTTCTCCCCGGCAAATGGGGGTGGTTTTGATCCCCATGCCCGACGAAATAGCTGGAGTGGAACCGTTAGTTTTATGCTCAGTAAGGGTTCTCCTTCGTCTACCGCTGCAACGGCCTATTTAAATACTTGGTATTCTTTAAGCACAACGTGTCCTTCGGGGACTCCGGAAGGGCAAAGCTGTGCCTTCGATCCGGACCCTCCCACCCAGCCTATGAATGTAATCAGTACACCCGATGTCTCTGGAACCCGAATTACATTGACATGGGATCCATCGACAGATAACCGAGCGGTAACCGGATATAATATTTATCGGGATTTAGGGGGAACTCCCACCGGGACCTCCACAACAACAACTTTTCTAGATTCAGGCCTTACCCCCGAAACCACCTATACCTATGAAATAGAGGCTTTTGATGCTGCAGGAAACCTTTCCCCCAAATCCACACCTCTAAATGTGACAACCGCTGCGCTCCCCCAGGATACGGACCCCCCTTCTCAACCGGATGGCGTTGGAGGATTTACCGATACAACCGGTACGAAAGTTTTTCTTTTCTGGAATGCATCCACCGATAATGTAGGGGTGACCAGTTATAATATCTACCGGAATGGAGATCCGACACCCGTGGGAAACAACACCACCACAACATTTTTAGATTCAGGCATTGTCCCATCAACCCTGTATAGCTATGAAATCGAAGCAATGGATGCCGCGGATAATTTTTCTCCGAAGTCCTCACCGGCATTTCAAATTGCAACCAGTACAGGTCCCATTGATGTGGGGTTAATTTGCGACATTCCTGAAGGGGTGACCAACTTTGTGGTTTCTCCTAACTTTAGCAATGACGGATCTATTTTTGTGGCAACAGGGGCAAATAGAGCTTACAAATGCCAATTTGATGGAAATAACTGGAATAAGACACAAATCTGGCCTGCCGGGGCCAACCCTCCGCCTCCTTTCTGGACCGAGGTGGTTGAAATAGGCATTTCTCCGACTTATGCCAATGACAGTACTTTATTTGCCACAACCCGATACTATTTTTACAAATCCACCGATGGTGGAACCACCTGGAATGGGACCAGTATGGCCTGTGGCATCACTGGTTGGAATACGGAATCGGTTGCGGTTTCCCCCAATTTTGCAACGGATGGCGTTGTTTGGGCGGGGACCTGGCGGGATGGAAGCCTACAAACCGATGGGGCCTACCTCTATAAGTGGTACCAGCAGTTTTTTGGATTATGCTGGGGCATTAGGATCGATTTAAATGGGCCCGATGGTTCTGGATTTTCAAGTATCGCCATAGATCCTAACAATGCAAATAATGTTTATGCCGGTGTAACGGGTGGTGGACAAGAAGGGGTGTGGGGTACTACCGATGGATTGAATTTTGGGGGAGCCCCGGTTCTTTCCGGGCTTCCCGTTGTGGATGTGACCGTGGCATCTGATGGAACGGTCTTCGCGGTTGGTGATTCGGATCTGGTTTATCGTTCCACAGACCAGGGAGCTAACTGGAATAGCTATACTGCAGCGGATCCCGGTCATTCGATCCAAAACATTGATGCGAGCCCATCCTATTCTTCAGATGGAAATGTTCTTTTATGTACTTCAGCAGCTCCGGGATCGGGAACACATGGATTGAGAAAGTCCGAGGATGGAGGACAAACCTGGGAAGGTGTGGCGTTCCATGAGGGTTCTTGTACCGATGTCCATTACCATCCCAATTATCCAGCCTCCCCCATTGCTTTTGCCAGCGATACCGAGGGGGTCTATCAAATTCTATTGGCAACCCCAGTTATCGATAACGATATCGACGGCTGGGATTCGGCAAACGACTGTAACGGTAATGATCCAACCATCTATCCAGGGGCAATTGAGATTCCTGATGATGGAATTGATCAAGATTGCGATGGAAAGGACCTTAGTATCCTTCCTGGGGGAATCCTAACCAACATATCCACAAGAGGTTTTGTTGGGGCCGGGGCCAATGTAATGATTGGGGGGTTCATTATTGAAGGGGGAAGCCCAAAAACGATTTTGATCAGAGCCCAAGGCCCAAGCCTGGTGGATTTCGGTGTATCGGGGGCAATGGCTAATCCGACGATGCAGCTTTTCTCGGGTTCTACTGTGATTGCGCAGAATAATGATTGGCAGAATACAGATCCGTTGTGCGCGGCCCCTGTGGTCTCTTGTGGGGGATCAGCAGAGATCATCACAACAGGGCTAGATCCCTGCACAGCGGCAACAACGGGATGTACGTTGGATTCAGCGATATACGTCACATTACCTCCCGGGGCTTATACCGCGATTGTAAGTGGAGTGGGGGGAACGGGGGTTGGATTGGTTGGGGTATTTGAGGTATCTACAGGCGCCTCAATTCTGACCAATATTTCAACACGAGGATTTGTTGGGACGGGAGCCAACGTTCAAATTGCGGGATTTATTATTGGAGGAACTGATCCCAAAACGCTTTTAGTGCGTGCCCAAGGCCCAAGCCTGGTGGATTTCGGTGTATCGGGGGCAATGGCTAATCCGACGATGCAGCTTTTCTCGGGATCTACTGTGATTGCGCAGAATAATGATTGGCAGAGTACAGATCCGTTGTGCGCGGCCCCTACGGTTTCTTGTGGAGGATCGGCAGAGATCATTGCAACCGGGTTAGACCCCTGCACAGCAGCGACAACGGGATGTACGTTGGATTCGGCAATATACGTCACATTACCTCCCGGCGCTTATACCGCGATTGTGAGTGGAGTGGGAGGAACAGGAGTTGGATTGGTGGGGGTATTTGATTTGGATTAGTTGAAGGAAAAAAATTTAAGTTTTTAATAAAATGATCTAAAACAATAAGAGGTACGTTTAGGAGAATACCGTGTTTTTTCATAACACGGTTTTTTTATTTTTTAAATTAATAAAATAATATTTCTATGATGTAATAGAGAACACTGGCTTAATAAAATATAATTTTAAGTTAGGTTAAAGATAGATTCTTAAATTTAAAGGCTTAAGGTCCTTTTTATGAACCTTAAATGGAAAAAATTTCTAAAAGGGGTTTTAATTATATTTTTTATGGGATTTGCTCAAACCGTTGTCGGAATGGAACCCCCACCAATAAGGGTAAAGAAGCTTTGTGGGCAGTGTCACTCCACGATGATTAACGATGATTGCATTTCAGGTCATTGCGATAAAAAACCTTTAATCCATTCGGAGGCAAGGGATTGGCTTCAGTCAGTGGAATATATGGTTAGGGTGTTTGGCTGCAAAATGACCCCAGATGAACAAAAAAATGTTGTGGCTTATTTAGAAAAAAATTATCCTGGTAAGGTTTATCCTTTAACCTGGACGAAAGTGTTTACTGCGGATCAGAAAAGCGGATGGAATGTGGTCTCGTTAAAGGAATGGAAAGGCCATCTTTACATGGGAACCGAGGGAGGGGGGAGAATTTTTCGGTCTGGGAACGGTCTTGAATGGAAGGAAGTGGCGGCCACCGGCCACGATAAAGTTTATGGGCTGATTCCCTTTAAAGAGTATCTCTATGCGGGAACGTTTGATCCCGAACCACAAATTTGGAGGAGTTCCGATGGACAGACCTGGAAACAGGTAGGCCTTCTTCCCTTCCAACAAAAGGGGGTCACGGCATTTGGGGTTTTTAATGGGAATCTTTACGCGGGAACCGCTGCTTCTGAGATTTACAGGTCAAAGGATGGTAAGGAATGGGAGCGGGTTGTTGCTTTAAAAAATAAGGTTCAGCCTTCCTGGTCCCTTTGGATCCGTTTCATAACTATATTTAAAGGGGTGATGTTTGTTGGGTTGGAAGGGGGGGAGATGTATTCCTCGGAAGACGGCCTATCCTGGTCCCAGGTTCTCCTTTCTTTAGATGGCGGAACCGGTCTAAGGGGTGCAGGAGTTTTTAATCAAGAACTTTTCGTGGGGACGACCAATACCGGAGAAATTTGGAATACCGGTGATGGAAAAAAGTGGAAAAAAGTTTTTTCCCCCGAGACTAAAAAAGGGTATGTGGCTTCTATGGTGGTTTTTAACCATGCTTTATATGCCAGTATCAATCGTTTGATTGTTCGTACAATGGACGGGTTGCATTGGGAAGAGGTGGGGGAAGTCGGATTTAAAACAGTTGAAGCCATGACCAATTTTAAAAATTTCCTGTATTTGGGAATCGATAGTCCACCGGAAGCTCAAATTTTTCGGACCTCGGGTCTTTCCCCTAGCCAGCGTTTAGTTCCTTTTGAGGAAGTAACCAAACTAGGATCGGTCCAGGGAAGTTTAAAGGATCTTCATACAGGGTTTTTTCTTTACCAAACCCTGGAGGAGAGTCCCATTGAGGAAACAAGCGGGTTGGATCATGTATGGAAATTTAGAAATCCGGGAGGAAAACGCTTTCTCCTTGTGATTCGCGGATACCACCCAAAAACAACTGTGGGGGAGGAATTTGTTTTTTCCTATTCGGTGGATAATCGGGAATATAAAGAAATGTTTTCGCTCAAAGCTACCCGTGAAGATTGGAATTATCAGTTCTTTGAATTGCCTAAACTTCAAAAAGGCAACATTTTTATAAGGGTTAGAGATGCAAACAGAAACAATGAACCTCCCCTTAAAAATAAAATTTTAATAGATCACCTTTATATTTTAGTGGAAGGGTAACATGGTTTTTTTTCCTAAAACCTTTAAGGGGTTGACAAGGTTTATATTAAGATGCTAGGAAAAGTTTAAGGGAGTGTATGATTATTTAAAACCCTTTTAATTTTTGATCAGGTTTTTTATGCCTTTTTTCTTTAAGCATTTTGGAAAAAGATTTTTTCAAGTAGCCATTTTTCTTTTAATAATCAATGGCGTTTATTCTTTTTCCTTTGGTTTTCCCTTGGTTAAGGATGGAAAAATTGATTTGGAGGTCCTTTCTCAGGTCCGTTCTATCATGGAAAACCGCTATGGGAAGGAATACGCTAGACTTTTTTTTAAAGCATTTGAAAAAACCCATGAAACAGGGAAAGATCTGTTTCGTGTTATGCCCAACTGTTTTGTCAACCAAAGACTCATGCACTTTTCGGGAAATGCCCTTTCGATCACCTTTCGGCCTACGGAAACCAATACCTGCCGGTTTTGTCATCAACCGAATATAGATGGTGTATTCGATGATGCCTTTCGACAAAAAGTCTGGCCTCAAACCACCCATAATATTAATCCCTGGCTAAATGTTTTTGACCCCACTTGGCTGGACAGCATTGTTCCCCCGGCTTCAATTCCCACAAAGGTATCCGATTATATGGGGGTTGACAATCTTGCTGAGGCTATTAAAAGAAGCGGATTGGATCTTAAAAACCCTATGGCTGATTTTCAAACCATCCAAAAAGGAAAGGGTCATGGGCCATTCAAGTATTTTCCCGATCTAGATCCTTCAACCGTTAATCCCAGAAACGGATGGGCGAATAATGGGTGGCGGGCCTTTAAGTGGAAACCCTTGCCCTTTACCTATCCGGGAGCATTGGGGGGTTGGAAAGAAATTTTTATCCGGCTCCCATTGAGATTTCGGTTAGATGAAAACGGAACGTTGAGTCAAACCATTTATGATCGAAACCTTGAAAATGTGGAAAGGGCCATTAAGGGAGAGGACACTTCAAAATATTATCAAGGAAAAGCATCGGATCAAGAAATCCGAATATATCATTTTCCACAAGGGACCGAATTTATCTTGGCGATCTATTACCTTGACCCTATTTTTGGAAAAGCGGCTCGAATACAGGATTACCGGTATATGGTCAAGTCCGTTTCAGATGAAGATATTATGGTTTCCAAAAAAGAGGATTTAATTCTGGGGAGTCCCTCGGGGCTTCCAGATCCACAATCGGAATATGAAAAAACGTTGGAAAAAATTTCTGGAGGGCCCAAAAATCCCTACGGTGTAATTTATGCCCATGCGGGATGGGATTTGCTCTCTTTTCTGGAAGGGGATGTGGAATCCGGAAAATTGCGTCCCTCCATCCGGGAGGAAAACCAATTCTGCATCGGATGTCATAGCGCCAGTATCGGTGTGGTGAGAGATGGTGTTTGGAGTCTTCAAAGGAAACTTCCTGGACCCGAGGGATGGCAACTTCAGGATTTTAAGGGAATCAAGGATTATAAGAATCCTTTTTCTGAAAAAGGAGATTTTTATGAATGGATTACCGAGGCCAGAATGAGCAACCTTTCTTTATTTCCCTATGTTAACAACGATCAAATGGACCTTGTAGGGGGACTTCCCCTGGGAGGGCATGATCATGCTTTATTATTGTACCGGAAATATTATCAAATTGTTAAAACCCAAACCCATATGTTGGGAAGGTTTCCCTCGGCCAGTACGGTTCCTCCAGTGGTTTTTGAAAAAGTGGTGAATCAACCCCATAAACCTTTAAGGGGTTCCCAAAACAGTTACGTGGTTTCGAAAAGGGTCACCGATCTTGATTTTTCCCATTGGCACACCGCTGAGGAGGCCCGGACCCTAAGTGAGAAGGAGATTGATAAAATCCTTGATCGAATGAGAAAAGGGGTTATTCAAGGAACCTATACGGCCTACCGCCGACAAGAATTGATAGAACGTTTGGAGGAAGCCAAGCGGGGACTTCGGCCTTCTTTACAGTCCATCGGGAAAAGTAAATTACAACCATGAAATGGTTTATTGGGGTCTTTTCTCTAATTGTTTTTTTTCTCCCTACAAGCAAGGTTTGTTCCGAGGTCGTCCAATTTCAGCAAATCTCTTTTACCACTTTGTGTGAGAACTTCCAGCCTTCCATCAGTGGAAATGGAAAAAAAGTAGTTTTTCTTTCCGACTGTGACATTGTGTTGGGGTCTAACATTGACCAAAATTATGAGGTTTTTCTTTATGATTTGGATAAAAAGACTTTTTATCAGATCACAAAAACGGAAGGGCAGGGAAAAAATAACCAACCCAGCATCAATTATGATGGGAATTATGTAACTTTTAGGTCTTCCGCTGATCTTGTGCCAGAAAAAAATGCGGATGGAAACTCTGAGATTTTCCTGTATCACACAAACACTCATCATTTGGATCAAATCACCCATTCCATTTCTCCTTCAATCAATAGTCATCCTATTATCAGTAAGAATGCCCGTTTTTTAGTTTTTCTCTCCTCCTCTAAATTAGGAGGCGAAGAGGAAGATCCTGAAAGCCCCCAAGTATTTATCTATGAACGGGAGAGAAAAAGTTTTTCCCCATTAACCAACCCGGTTCTTTCTCCTTCCTTTGGGTCCCTAAAGAATCATCGTGAAACCCATCGGGTAGGGTTAAGCAAAGACGGGACAAAAGTTCTCATTGCGACTTCATTCCCCCATACCCAAGATGAGCCCTTAAAGAGGAGCAGGTTAAGTTTAACGTTATATGATTTGAATACGAAAGAGGCCTTTTCAATAAACCCGCCTGAAAACTTGGGGAACTTTGGGCATATTCATTTCCCTCCCTCTTTGAACGGAGATGGGTCAAGGGGCGTTTTCCTGGTCAATCAGGGTCAACCCGTTTTGGATGAAAAGAAAGGAGGGGACCAAAAATTGTTTCTGGTTGAGATCGGCTCCTCAAAATGGGCCTCTTTGATTGAACCAAAGAATTGTCGTATCCATAACCCCAACCTTTCTGGGGATGGGAGCAAAGTCGGATTTTCATCCGATTGCGATTTTTTGGGGGAAAATGAAGATTCCGGGCATCCCAATATGGAAATTTTCACCTTTAATACGAGAACCAAAAAGATAAGGCAGGTAACCCACACCATCCGGGATTTTAACCATACGCCATCCATGGATGACTCGGGTTCCAGAATGGCTTTCGGGTCCGACCGTGATATCCATGAGGGAAGTAACCTGGATGAAAATTCTGAAATCTTTATCGCCGTTTTTAATCCCTAAACAACAGTGGATTGGGTTTTAAAAAACCTTTAATGAGCTATTCCGTTAAATCAAAAGAAGTATTAATCCTAACCTTTCTTGCGGCCTTTGTGGGGATTTCGGGGAGTTTTCATTTTTTGGCAGAGGCCAAGTCCGGATCTGAACGGGGAACCGGATTGGGGGCCTCCCAAATTGTGTTTGACCCCCAAAATCCCAAGAACATTTATGTATCCAGTACGTTTTACGGGGTCTATACAAGTAAAGATGAAGGGAAGACATGGGAACAGAAAATGAGGGGAATGGGAGCATCTGATTATTACACCATTGCGGTTTATCCAAAAGATCCCCGAATTTTATTGATTGGGGCTGCAGGTGGTGGAATTTATAAAAGCAAGGATAGTGCCGACACCTGGGAGCCCGCAAACAATGGCCTAACGGATACGTCGGTCTATGATATTGTATTTGATCCGGTGGATTCCTCCATTGTGTATGCCCTTACCCTTCGGGAGATTTTTGTCAGTCAGAATCTGGGAAACTCGTGGGCCCCACTGTTCATAGAAAACCCCCGGGTAATGGACCCTACGTTTCATCGCCGCTTATTGATATACCCCGGGAAAACCCGGCGTTTTGTGGTTGGGACCGGGGAGCATGGATACCAAAGGATGGAAGGGGGTAAAAAATGGGAATTGTTCGGGGATGACCTGAGCGGTTTAAGGGTGACTGCTTTCGGATCTTCTGCTTCTTTTAAAGAATTGTATATGGGAGCAAGACGGGGAGAAGGTTTATACCTTAGCAGGGATGGGGGAAAATCATGGGGTTTGATAGGGGACGGGTTAAAAGAGGTCTGGGTGAACCGCATTGCAGTTGACCCCTTTGACCCTCATATCATCTATCTGGCAACCAATAATAAGGGAATGTTAAAAAGCAGTGATGAAGGGAAAACCTGGAAATCGATTAACAATGGGCTATCAGAGATCGGTGTTAAAGCTCTTGGCGTTCATCCAGAGATAAAAGGATTTTTAATTATTGCCACCTATAATCAAGGGATTTTTACATCAGAAAATCAAGGGAAAAACTGGACCCATCGAAAGGTTCCCGGATTCCCTACCTGGGATCAGTTGAGGGGATCTTTAACCCGAAACCCCCCGTCTAAAGAGGTACCCCCTCCACCCACTTCTTTTTCCAAATGTCAAACTTGCCACGCATGGACGGATCCCATTTTAAACGGGCAAAAAAATCAAACCTTTTGGCGGACTTTTCCTTCCAGGCGGGATTGGACTGCGACCCTGGAGCGAATGAAAACCACGGCCCAGCTGTCGGCCTCTGAAGAAATTGAGATTTTGGACTATTTGAATACGTATTATGGTTTGAAATAAACGTTTTTTTTTGAAATTTCCAATAATTCGGTGGAAGTTTTTATGAAAAAACCGGAGTCAAAAAATCTTTATAGAACTATTTTGTTTTCACAATGTATTGACTTACCCCCTTTTGGTTTTTATATTTAGAGCCATGGGATGGCTTAAGAAATACAATCATTGCTCTGTTTATTTCCTCCTTTTTTCGGTTTTTTTCTTTACAAACGTTACTTTAAGCTGGGGATATCCACTTTGGGAGAAGAACCGGTCGGATATGCCAGTTTTTAAAGACAAAAGATGTTTTCCGACCAATCTAGTTGCAACGGATCTCAATGGGGATGGATTAGCGGATTTGGCGGTTACAGGGTTTTGTAATCGGTTTGCGGTTTTTTTCTCTGATCCCAAAAATCCGGGAAATTTTAAACCCCCAAAAGAAATTAAGGTTCCCACATCGGCCATCGGAATGGCCGTATTTCATTCGGAGGGAAGCCGATTTCCGTTTATTGTCGTTTCCAATTGTGCCAATCCTGATTCAATCCCTCAAAAACCACTTCTCCATATCGTATCGATGGAAACCTTTAAAGTAATTAATACCATGCCATCGGGAGGAAAGGCCCCTGATGATATTGCCATTGCAGATTTTAACGGAGATGGATTGAACGATTTTGCCGTGGGCCATTGGAAAGAAGGCGTCCTATCAGTTTTATTAGGGAAAAAAAAGGGAGGAGGGTTTATCTCTCCCCAAAAAAACTCTCCCCAATATATATCTATCGGGGATGAGCATTGGCAAGTGGAAGCTCGGGATTTTGATAATGACCAGAAAATGGATATTGCTTCAGTGGTATGGACTTTTAAAAACGGGGAGGCTAGAAAAGCCGATCTTTTAATCCTCCCTGGTAATGGGAAGGGAGGGTTTTCGTCTTCCCGTGCTAAAACCTTTCCATTGGATCGTGAGGCCAGATCTTTTTCGGTTGCCGATTTCGACCGTGATGGGTTTGAAGACATTGCGGTGGCCAATCCCGGGTCCGGTTTAAAAGGGGATGGTAGCATCTCCTTCCTTTTTGGAAAGAAAGGTGGACATTTTGATCACCGTTTATTTCCTCCCCTTGCTCGTAAAGAATCGGACATAGGGGGAGCCACCGGAGGTCTCTTGGCTCCACAAGGGATTGCCACCGCTGACCTGGACGGGGATGGGGCCTTTGACCTTGTTACGGCAAGCCGGCCGGTGAATCAGAACGGGCGGGTAATTATTTTGTACAACAACGGAAAGGGGGATTTTTCTTTTGCCAGATCCCAGATTCTCCAACTTGGACGAAAGGAAATTGTTTCCAATTTAAGTTTTGAACCTTTAATTATCACCGATCTTAACCAAGATGGCGCTCCTGATATTGCCGTAGCGAACACCAATGCCAATACCGTTTCCATTTTTTTTAATCCTTTGGTTAAAAAAGAAGAAGGTATCAACCGTTGAAAAAAATTTCCTCAAAAAAAATGGTGGTTTTATTGAGTGTGTTTTTAATCTTGGTGGTGGTTAGCCTATTAATTTTAGTGGGTCTTCCCGGATTTACATCCATTCTCGAACCATTACGGGCCGCCCTTCATCGAAGGATGGCCAGGGAGCCCCTTCAGATTTCTCAAATCGTTATCAATTATAAAAATCCAGAAATTGTTTACGCATCCAGCCATTTTTATGGGATGTGGAAAAGTACTGACGGGGGAAAAACATGGAAGCTGGCTATTAATGGGCTTGGAACTTCAGATGTCTATTCAATGGCCATTCATCCCCGAAAGCCCGAAATTCTTTTTGCTGCCACGCCGGGTGGGGGGATTTATCGAAGTGCGGATAGCGGATCCAATTGGGTGGAGGTCAGTGAGGGACTGACGGATACCCATATGGAAGACGTGGTTTTTGATCCCATTGATCCCGATATCATGTATGCAGCCACTCTGAGAGAGGTCTTTAAAAGTGAAAACGGGGGTTTGTCGTGGAAACCGGCTTTTAAGAAAAACCGGAAAGTCGCCCCCGAATTCTATGTTCGAAATCTCCTTGTATTGCGCTCTTCTCCTTCGGCGAAATCCGTATTTTTAATGGGGACACCTAATGGAGGTTACAGAAGGATAGAGGGAGGCTCCGAATGGGAGCCGCTTAGGGAAAAGGTGGATGGGGCTAAATTGACGGCTTTTGCATATGACCCAAGAATAAAGACATTGTATGGAGGGGCGATTTCGGGAAAAGGGATTTATAAAAGCACAGATGAAGGAAATTCATGGAACCTGATGGAAACTCCTCCCATGCGCTGGGTTCATCGCATCGTATTAAATCCCCGTAATCCCATGAACATTTTCATTGGGACCCGCGCAAAGGGTGTATTTAGAAGTTCCGATGGGGGGCGGACCTGGGAGGAAAAGAATAACGGTCTTACCCATAATGTGATAAAGGGTCTTGCCATTGACCCGACCAACCCATTGAAGCTCTATGCAGGAACCCCAGGTATGATTGCCACCTCCAAGGATGGGGGAGAGTCCTGGCGTCTTGTCCAAATGGACCCACCCAGTTATCATGCAGTGGTGAGTTTCCTGATCCCTATTCAAAAAGCTTCACAAAATATACCTTCCCCTCCGCTGGTTTGGAAAGAAAAATGTAATGAATGTCATGGTTGGACTGATCCCGTCCTGAATTATTATCCCACCTCTTATTGGAGAATTTCTCCAACCCCCCGTGATTGGAAAGAGACCATGGACCGGATGGCTGGTAAGGGAAGAAATCCCATGACACCGGAAGAAAAAGCCTCCATTTATGGTTACCTCAATAATTTCTTTGGTCCAAGATCGTGAAGATATTCTATGCTGCCTGGCTGGTCTGTTCAATAGTGGTATTTTCTATTGTAGCGGCCGAAGAAAAAAAGGAAATTCTGCCTTTTATTCATAACAGTGGCATTATTGTCCATCCTGAAAATTCGTCGGTTGTGTATGCATCGTTTTGGATTTATGGGGTATACAAGAGTACCGATTTTGGACAGACCTGGACCTCCATGAACCGAGGGTTTAAAAATCCAAGTGTATATACAATGAAAATGGACCCTCTCAACCCAGAGGTTTTAATGGCGGGAACCCATGCAGGCGGAATTTATAGGACCAATAACGGGGGGAAGAGTTGGTTTGAAATTAACACCGGACTTACCAATACAACCATTTTGGATTTGGTGTTTGATCTTAAAGACTCAAAACGGATCTATGCTTTGACCAGCCTTGGACTTTTCTTGAGTGAAAATGGAGGGGACCAATGGGGTTTGCTTCCGGGGGGCATCCCCGGCCCGGTCCCCGATCAGCAAATGACCCTTTTAATGGTTCCTCCAAATAGATCCCGGCCCGGGTTTCTTTTGCTTCAGAATGGAGGGAATCTTTTTCGAAGGCAGGGAGATTTTTCGTTGGAAAAGGGTTTCTCTTCTTTTTGGTCCAAACCTTTACTGAAAGAGGTTACGCGAGTTAGAGCCCTGCCTTTGGCCTACGATTCAAAAACTGGTACCCTTTATTCTGGAACACGAAAGGGTTTTATGAAGAGTTTAAATGATGGAAAAACATGGAATCCTCTTTCGCCGGAAATTACAAATGCCAATTGGCTTGTGGTCCACCCCAAAAAGCCCGAGTTTCTCTACCTTGGAACCGATGGGAAAGGGATGTTTAAAACGGTTGACGGGGGAAATCATTATCAAGCCATTAATAAGGGAATTGAGGGTCCAACCAGCAGGAAAATCTTTGGGTTGGCCATCGACCCCAAAAATGGGGAACGCCTCTATGCAGCCTCTCATTCCATCGGCCTTTTTATAACCCAAAACGGAGGAGAGCGGTGGCGTTCCCCAAAGGATTTTCCAATTCCCGGCCTCTCTTATATTTCTGCCCAATCGAAGGAGTATGTGATCAAAGCAAAGACCCAGGCCCAGCCTCCTCCTCCGGATTTTAAGATTCATTGCAATGGGTGTCATGGGTGGACGGACCCGGCACTGGATTTTAAAAATAGGGCGGTTTGGCGGGCGGCCCCCACCCCAAGAGATTGGAAAAACACAGTTGATCGAATGGGTACCCTTGCCGGTATTCAGGATCCCCAAAAAAAAGTGATTACCCTATACCTCAATACCCAATTTGGTATTCCTTAGGATGGTTTTTAAAAGAGGGTCTTCGTGAAATCGAGTGGGTAAAAATTGTTAAAAAGTGTTTAAGGTCCATACAGGGCAAGGGTCAAGTCAAAGTCATTCTGTGGTTGAAGCCTTTGAAGTATTAGAGGTT
>Ga0256865_1000014_pt1 | contig 65666 bp, 77 predicted proteins | sample RVTome_14_FD_187337 | JGI IMG/M metagenome (GOLD analysis project Ga0256865, IMG submission 187337) | Soil microbial communities from uranium-contaminated site in the Upper Colorado River Basin, Wyoming, United States - RVT145D125 HiSeq ... | reverse complement strand
ATCATCTGCAAAGATGCTAAAATTACCTACAGAGCTAGGAAATCCAATAAGTAAAACTAGTATTAAGAATACAACTGGGATTGTTTTTTCCCTCATTTCACAATCAAACCTCTGGATAACTAAAAAGGCTTGCTAACAAATCATAAGATTTAGTAAAACTCAAACAAGTCTAGTTTGCCTTTGCCTTTTTTGTCATATTAATAAAATATTTGTGTAAAGAAACATCTGAAGTTAATTCTGGATGAAAAGCAGTCCCCAGCATATTTCCCTGTTTTACTGCAATTATTTCATCGTTAAATTTTGATATAATTTCTACGTTATCTCCAACCTCAATAATTGTAGGAGCGCGAATAAAAATACCATTAAATTTTGGAATGTTTATAGCATTCATTTCAACTTCGACTTCAAAAGATTCACGTTGTCGTCCAAACGAATTTCTTTCAACTTGAACATCAAGCAAATCTAATAATGGTTGGTCAGTTGTTCCCACGATTCTGTCTTTTGCCTCCTTTGATAGCAAGATCAATCCCGCACAAATTCCAAAAACAGGCATTCCAGCTTCAATTTTTTCTTTGATTTTTTTCATGGAACCATTAATCAATGAAAGTTGTCCAATCATAGTGCTTTCTCCCCCAGGAATTATCAGGCCATCAAGCTCTGAAATCTGCTCAGGAGTTTTTACAGCTTGTACTTTGCCAACTTCTCCTAATTCTTCTAATGCAGTTTGTGTAGAATGAATGTTCTCTTCTACATCTCCTTGAACTGCTAAAACTCCAATGTTTAGTTCACTCATACAGTACTACCACGTTCTTGCATCCTCAATTCCAATTTGTCAACATCTAATCCTAACATTGATTGTCTTTCATCAATCATTTTTTGAGCCTCTTTTACTTTGTCAGGTTCCTCCCAGAATGTTGTTGCAAGAACTACTGCTCTTGCTCTTTCTTTTGCATCATCTGCTTTGAAAATTCCAGAACCAACAAAAATTCCATCGCATCCCAATGACATCAAATATGCAGCATCTGCAGGTGTAGCAATTCCACCAGCTGCAAAGTTTACAACAGGCAACCTTCCAAGCTTTGCTGTTTCTTTTACAAGATCATATGAAACATGAAATTCTCTTGCCATCTTTACAAGGTCTTGATTATCTCCTGAATCATAAATTGACTTTATTGTTCGAAGTTCATCGTTTACTTTTTTTATGTGAGTAACAGCCTCTGCAACATTCCCAGTTCCAGGTTCACCTTTTGTTCTAATCATTGCTGCACCTTCCTCAATTCTACGTAATGCTTCTGCTAGAGAACGCGCGCCATTAACGAATGGAGTTGTAAAGTCCCATTTCCATATATGATGATTTTCATCAGCTGGTGTTAAAACTTCAGATTCGTCTATCATGTCAACATCTGTTTCTGCAAGCACTCTAGCTTCGTAAACATGTCCAATTCTACATTTTGCCATGACAGGAATTGTTACAGAATCCATAATTTCTTGAATTACTCTAATGCTTGCAGTTCTTGCAACACCGCCCGCTGCTCTTACATCTGATGGAAGTTTATCTAAAACCATTACAGATACAGCGCCAGCATCTTCAGCAATTTGAGCCTGTTCAACTGTTGTTACATCCATTACAACTCCATTTTTTAGCATGTGGGCAAAACCACGTTTAATGGTTGACGTGCCACGAATAATTGAATTAGAATCTATATTTTCATAAATTACGCCCTTTGCGTTTTTAATATCGCCAGATAGAGGAATCATAGTAATTACTCATGTCTTGGATATTTAATCTATTAATTGTGAAATAATCTGGTCAAGTTCAGCTTCAACCATCGTAATAATCGGCGGGACAAATTTCTCTGTAGCATTTTGTTCAGGCCAGTGAATTTGGTTTATTTTACCATTAAGGGTTATTTTCAGCGAGGATTTTTGATATTCTTTCACATCATCATTTATTGGAAATGATTCACTTGGAATTGACATAAATCCAGTTTCTTTAATTAATGCGGTCAATTTTTTTATTTTGTTTTCATCAAGTTTTGAAATTTTATCCGGTTTTGTCATTCCGTCTTCTGTTACGGTATATCTAACATCGCCATTATTTTTAATTGATAAAATTTCACTTTTCTGAGCTCCAACTCTCTCTGTTACTCCAAATGAAACTTGTTTTAGTTGATGTTTTGTGTATTCAAATTCAATTACATCACTTGGGTTTATAGCTGAAAAAGGAATTTCTGTTTGTGTTAACATGGGAATTGCAATAAGTATTGCAAAAATTACAGGAACAGCACCCACTGCTAAAATAACTGGTTTAACCATGATTTGCCTTTATTATTTTCATGTTCACATTCGCAAATAAATCTTGATAAAAATAACTTAAAATTCAACGATTTTTGTTCTTTGTTTGTGGGGTCGTAGCCTAGCCTGGTAGGGCGACTATGATTGATGTCATCGCTAAAGGCTCCAGAAGTAAAGATCCAAACTGATTACATGAGATGATGTGAGTTTGGAGCTGCAGTGACCTGTAGATCACCGGTTCGATTCCGGTCGGCCCCACGTTATTCTTAAATTATTTTTCTTTGGAACGGAGCACGTTAAGTGCTGAACCTGCTCTGAACCATTCAAGTTGAAAATTGTTATAAGAATGACAAAGTGAAATTTCCTCTTTTGTTCCATCGTCATGGTGAATAACACATGAAACAGACGCGGCAGGTTTTAGGTTGTTTAATCCTGTTATGCTAATTCTATCATTTTCTTTGATTTTGTCATAATCATTTTCATTATCAAAAGTTAATGCAAGTATTCCCTGTTTTTTCAGATTTGTTTCATGAATTCTTGCAAAGCTCTTTACGATTACTGCAGCACATCCAAGATATCTTGGTGTCATTGCTGCATGTTCCCTGCTACTGCCTTCACCATAATTGCTATCACCAATTATTACCCAACGAATTTGTTTTTCTTTATATTGTCTAGCAATTTTTGCAAATGGTTCTATTTCATTTGTTAGAATGTTTTTTCCTTTTCCAACTTCATCATTAAATGCATTTACCGCTCCAAGTAGCATGTTATCACTCAAATTATCAAGATGTCCTCTAAAGGAAAGCCAAGCTCCTGCTGGAGAAATATGATCAGTGGTACACTTTCCTTTTGCTTTAATCATGATTGGAAATTCTTTGAAATCCTTTTCATCCCAAGTAGGAAACTGTTCCAAAAGTTGCAATCTGCTGCTGTTTTTATTAATAATCACCTCAACGTTTTCAGGATTCTTTGAAGGTTCTATGTAAATGCCTTCTGGTCTTTTGAATCCTTTTTCTGGAACTTCTGGTGATTTTTTTGGTGGAACTAATTTGAATTTAGAACCATCATTTGCAATTAAAGAATCACTTAGAGGATTAAATGAAAGATTGCCACCAAGAGCTAATGCAATAACTAATTCAGGACTTCCAAGAAAACTCAATGTTTCTCGTCGTCCGTCATTTCGTCCAGGAAAATTTCTGTTAAAAGAACTAACAATGGTGTTTGGTTCACCTTTTTTTAGTTCTGGTCTTGCCCATTGCCCAATACAAGGTCCACAGGCATTTGCAAGAACTGTGGCACCAATGTCTTTGAGTGATTGCATTTGACCATCTCTTTCAATTGTAGCCCTAATTTGTTCAGAACCAGGAGTAACCAATAAAGGAATTTTTGATTTTATTCCTTTTTGTTTTGCTTGTTCTGCAAGACTTGCTGCTCTAGACATATCTTCGTATGAAGAATTTGTACAGCTTCCAATCAATGCAACTGAAATATTATCAAGATATTGATTTTTTTTAACATCTGAGGAAAGTTGTGAAATTGGTCTTGCTAAATCAGGAGTATGTGGTCCAACAATGTATGGCTCAAGAGTTGAAAGATTAATTTCAATTATTCTATCGAAATATTTTTCTGGATTTTTTTCAACTTCAGGATCTGGAACGAGAGACTTTTTGTGTTGATTTGCAAGGTCTGCAATTTTTTCACGATTTGTATATCTTAGATAAATTTCCATTCTATCGTCATATGGAAATATAGAACATGTTGCGCCAACTTCTGCTCCCATGTTAGTGATCGTTGCCTTTCCTGTGCAGCTAATAGATTTTGTCCCTGGGCCAAAGTATTCAATTATTGAATTTGTTCCACCGGATACAGTTAGCTCTCCAGCAACACGTAAAATAATATCCTTTGGCGATGTCCAACCATTTAGCTCGCCAGTTAGATGAACTCCAATGCGTTTTGGATACAACACTTCCCATGGCATGCCAGCCATAGTTTCAGCCGCATCGACTCCACCTACTCCAACTGCTATCATTCCCAGTCCACCTGCATTAGGCGTATGAGAATCTGTTCCAATCATCAAACCTCCTGGAAATGCATAATTTTCAAGAATTACTTGATGAATTATTCCAGCTCCGGGTTTCCAAAAACCTATTCCATATTTGCTGGCTGCAGATTGTAAAAATTTGAAGACTTCGCTGTTTTCATTTAAAGAAACTCTCATGTCAGTTTCACCTTCAACTTTTGCACGAATCAAATGATCACAATGAACTGTTGTTGGTAACGATGTTTGTTTTAATCCAGCTTGAATAAACTGTAGCAACACCATTTGTCCAGTTACATCTTGTAATGCGACTCTGTCAGGTCTTAGAAAAACATAGTTTTTTCCATCATCAAGGTTTTTGTTTCCAACTTCAACTAGATGACCCGCAAGAATTTTTTCTGCAAGTGTAAGTGGTCTTCCTACAATCTTTCTGTATTTGTTGATGTTCTCTTCAGACTTTATGTATACTTTTGAAACCATTTCAGGTGTAGTTTCTATTTCCACTAGTGGTTTTTGTTCGAGACTTGAATTTAATATTTCGAATTTTCTTACTTTAGGCGTGAAATTTCCTAACAATTATAAGCGAAAAACGATTTTTTAGATATATTGTTTGGGGGAGTATTGTAAAATCTCGCTTTTGAGAGAGGAGGTTATTAAAAAAATGGTTAACAAAGGTTTTCCAAAATTTGGAATGTCGCAAGCAGGTGCATTTGTCGCAGCACTCAAGAATTATAATTTGCCAGATTTTATTTTGGTACTAGTAGCAAAAGAATGTAACTCTGATCTACTTGAACGTGGAAGGATTGATGATAGACTACAAAGCATGAATGATGATGCGCTTGGCATTTTGCATCAAGTATTTGTTGAATGTGCTGAAGATGATGCTGGACGATTTGCTCAATATCGTTTCTATGCATATGTTTCAAGCATGTATCACAAGTGCGAGGTTTTGATCAATGAAACTATTCCAGGAGCTTCTGGTAAAAATCACAAAGTTCCTGTTGCTGTAAAAAATAATGGTATGTACATTGCAATTGCACTTAACAAGGCTACTGGAAAGCCAGTGAATAAACGAGAAACTAAAAAATTCTATGAAATGGTAGATGATGTTAAGAATGGAGATCACGGCACACAGCTGGTTGACGCAATTTATGGTTCTTCTGTTGGATTTAGAGGAGATGCTCTAGTTGAACTTGAAAAACTCAGCAAATCTAGAAAGAAAGATGCTGAGCATAAATTAGATTTTAAAACTGCAAATTTTGAGAACAATATCTATTCAGTTACAAAGTGTTAACACTTAGTCAATACTAAATCCATTTTATTTTCTGATTTTTGTAGTATTTTGTCTTGCAAATATCTTTATAAACAAACACAAAGTGAATTAGGAATTTTAATTTAAAAGAAAAATGGTGATTTTGTTATAACTGAAAACTTGACATATTAATTGTTAAAAACATTGGATTTTCTTCAGTTTTTTCAAAATTTTTGCCATATTGCTCAAATTGTAAATTATTGTAGAAGTGTCTAGTCCAAACATCATGTACATCTTCGATAAATCGTTTGTATTTTACTTGTCGAAGCATTTCATGTGCAATCTCATGAGAAACTGTAGTACAGTTTTTTTCTGCTAAGAATAATACGTCATCTTGGTTTTTTGGTTCTTGCCACCAAACCATCCCAAAGTTTTCTGCGTGATACCCTTCACACGTACAATCAGTCCAAAATGGTTTAAAATGAGTCAAATAGAAATGATAAGTGTCTTTTCCACGTTCTTGATGATCTTTTACCAGAGTGTGAGTATCTAATCTTTGAAAAATACTTCGTGGTTTAGTAATCATTTCATCTGTTTTGATTTCAAAATCTTTTGAAAAGTGTTTTTTTATCCAGACTTTGTAAAATTGAGCCATTTGTTTAACATATTCGAATTCAGTTTTTCGTTTATCAAGATCGTTTTCTTTAACTACAAAGATGAAATGAAGTAGCATTGTAATAAAAAGAGGTGATTAACTTTGGCCTTCGATTCCCATCAGAGTTAATGTTGAACGAATTTTTTCGATCTTTCTTATTTTCCAAGTAATTGTTTCTCTTAGTTTTTCAACAGTGTCTGATTCAATTTTTGCCAAAATATCATACGCTCCAAAGGTTCCATGAACCTCTTTGACACCTTCAAGACCCTTCAGCTGGTGTATGATTGCTTCTTCAGATCCCAATTCACAATTTATTAGAACGTAAGCAGTTGCCATGGTTTTGTTAATACCATGGGATATATCAATAAACCGATTACTCCAAACTTATTTTTTAGAGATCTTCATGATAAAATTCCAAATTTCTTTTGGGACAGGCATGACAGATAATCTTGAAATTCGTAATAATTCCCAATTTTTGAATTTCTTTTGTTTTTTTATTTCAGCTAATGTCACTGGATTTTTTAGTTCTTTTTTGGATTTTACATCAACAACAAGAAATCGCTTGTTTTTTTCATCTGGATTTGGATATGGTTTTGATGATACTTCCATTATACCAACTACTTGTTTTTCATCACCGGAATGATAAAATAAAATCAAATCACCTTTCTTCATTGCACTAATGTGTTTTAGTGCAAGATTGTTATGAACTCCATCCCAAACTGTTTTCTTTTCTTTTTTTAATGAAGAAAAATTATAGCTAGTTGGTTCTTGTTTTGCTAACCAATAATTTATCATTGTTGATTGTTTTGTATTGATGTATTCTTTATTCCTTGTCTATTAATTTAAAAAATAATTGTTCCCCGGTTCTGACTCGCACAGGATCATTGGTGATAGCCATTCTCCTCCCTGAGATCTGTAACCGGGGCTGCCCAATTGTTGCACATCTGGGTGAATTAGAAATCATTGGCATCATTACGATCGACATCATTCTAATCCGTCTATGCGCATGCTCTAAGGGCACTATGAGAATTACCTAGTCAAATATTAATCCAGACAGTTTGATCTCAAATCCTACGACTGGAACTCGTATCTTAAAGTTCTCTTTTACCTTGGAATCTATCTCGCCAATGATTCCAAATGGTTTTCCATCAACTATGATTTCAGCTGTACTTCCTTTAGCAAAGGTTGGATGGGATGATGTTTTTGTTTTGCACTCGATATTAAATCCAGTTTTTAATGTTGATTGCATAATTGATTTAATTTCTGAAAAATTTGCATCGTTGTGAGCACTAACACAAGCTAAATGAATTTCTTCATTGACTGGATTTCCTTTTGAAAATACAGTTCCAGTTTCAAACAGTTTTTGTGGATAAGGTTCATGAATGTTATTTGAAAGATTGTTTATCAATCCTGCAAAAATAAAATCACGAAGAATAGTGTGCTCTTGACTTTTTGAATCCATTACAGACATTATGTTTGATGAATCACGATTTGTAAGATCATAAAGAATTTGTTTACTTGTTAAACTAGAATTCAGAGCTTCCATGTAACCAAGACCCACCATCGTATGGCTAATACTGTTTAGGATTTCAAATTCAGGGTTTTTTTGTCCTAGAGTTTGAGATGGGGATAGACTCGGAGTAAGATTTTCTATACCATAACCTAAAGCAACTTCTTCTACCAGATCCATAGTTCCAAAAATATCAAACCTATATCTTGGAATGATGCAAACAATGTTTTTGCCTTTTGAAATTGCTTCTAGCCTGCATTTTTTTAATATACTAGCAATTTGTGATGAGGAAAGATTCAAGCCCAACATTGAATTTACTAAATTTTCACTCAGAATGATTTTTCTATCTTTGAATTGAGGAGTAGAATTTTTTGCGCCGGAAATATTGACAGTGGAAAGCTCAAAGCCAGCAGATTGAAAAATCATGCCAATTATAGCCAACGTGTTTTCTACATCATTTTTGTCAGTACCAGTTACTTCAACAAAAATATTTTTTGTATTTGTGGTAACTGTTGTCAATGATGAATTAATTACGGGTGGAAAAGAAACGGTTTTTCCAGTAGAATCAAAAATTATTGGAACTTTGGTAGCGTTTCCCAAAATGTATCCATAATTTTGACCAACTTCAGATTTTTTGAGAATCTCTGAAATACTGTTTTCTTGCGTTGAATTTAATGGAATGAACTTGTGGTTTCTTGTGGCGGTTGTGTATAATAATGGAAAAGAAATTTTGTCTAAATCATGAATTCCAATTGAAGATTTTTTGCGGCGCCTTCCTATTCCCAAATGTAGATCTTCTTGCATTACAATAATTTGCTTCAAAACTTTGTCATCGATTTTTCCATTTCTTGCAATAATTCCTGTAACAAATGGTCTTACCTTACTTACTGACGGATCAACTTTGATTTGATGCCCGCTGACTTTTTTGATTTTTAATTTTTGTATTCCCTTTTTTGTTCCTAATAATCCTTGTAAACCTAATGCAATTCCAAAATCCGTAGAATAATCAGGGCGGTTTGGACTGTACTCAACACGAACAATATCGTTTTCTTGCGATTCTATATCTAAACCAAGAAATGGAAGTGTATCTAAGATTTTTTTTCTGTTTGTTTTTCCAATTAATTTCTGCAGTCTTGGAAGTTCAAGCTCAACTACTGGCATTTTGAAACACTCCTCAACCATTTCAAGTTGTTATTGTAAAATTCTCTAACATCATCTAATCCGTACTTTAGCATGGCGATTCGTTCAATTCCACCACCCCAAGCTAGAACAGGTTTTTTTATTCCAAGAGGTCTTGTGACTTCTGGTCTGAAGATTCCCATTCCAAATAGTTCAACCCATTTATCTAATCTTTCATTATATACCATGGATTGTAGTGATGGTTCAGTATATGGAAAAAATGTTGGCCAAAATTTTACTTTATTAAGACCCATTCTTCTGTAAAACTCTCTTTGAATTCCCATCAAATCTCGTAGTGTTGTGTTTTTTCCAACAACAATTCCTTCAACTTGATTGAATTCAACTAGATGCTTGTAACTAACTTTTTCATTTCTAAAAACTCGTCCTAGAGAGAAAACTCTTGCTTCATCAGGTTTGTGATCAGCCAAGTGTTTTATAGTAACACAAGTTGTATGTGTTCTTAAAACCATCTTGCGCGCTTCATCAATATTCCACAGATATCTCCATCCCATCTTGTGAGTTTTTGAGACTTGTTGAATCTGGTTTGGTGTAGCAATTTTTTTTGCAATAATACCATCAAGATAAAATGTATCTTGCATCTCTCTTGCAGGGTGATCTTGAGGAGTGAATAAGGCATCAAAATTCCAGAAACTGGGTTGAGCAAGATTTCCAAGAATTTCGGTAAATCCTAATGTAACAAAAATTTCTCTAATCTCATTAATAGTATCTTTTAATGGATGGGTTTTTGCTACAAAAGTTTTTGGAACATCTGCTTCAACATCTATTGCTCCAGAACTAGCAGCCCCAAAATCAATTGATTTTGCTTGTTCAGATAACGAAATGGTTTGTAATTTTTCAATTTCTTCAATTATAAAGTCTGGTCTTTTTTTGAGAAGCTCGAGTGTTGTCTTGTCCTCAATTTCACCATATAGGATTTTGTTTGTTCCAATTTTTGAAATAATTTTTTCTTCTAAAATTTCGGATGGATTATTTTTCAGTGAAACCGTTTCTCCGTCAGTTTCAACCCAATTGTTTTTTCTTGCTATACCCATTGCAGGTCCAAAAATAAATTTGAGTTCTTTTTTTAATTCATTTAATTTCCTAGGTTTTTCTTTAAGAAGGTTTAACAATTGCTTTTCAGGTAAACCTTTAGAGTTTGCTTCTAAACCATTCTTTCCAAGTCGAAGAAAGACTTGTTTTGATTCTTCAATATTTGCCAAGTTTTTTAGCTTAAGCCATTCAATTCCACGTCTTACTTGATCAGGAGCCAATCCGCTTGATGCACCAATCTTTTCTGGGGTTAGTTTTGGATTTTCAATTAACAGTCGGATAATTTTTTTTTCAATCTCATGAAAAACTTGAGACAACAGCAGTGAGTTCGAAAAAGACTTTTTAAACCTTAACCTAAGTCAAACATGAATGGTGACTGATGATTTTGTCGTAACCCCTTGGCAAGTGGAGGGTGAAATTGATTATGATAAATTAATCAAGCGATTCGGAACTCAAAAAATTTCAAATCAACTTTTGGATCGTATAAAAAAAGTCGCTGGTGAAGATCATTTCATGCTGAGAAGAGGAATCTTCTTTTCCCACAGAGATATGAATAGAATTTTAGACGAATATGAAAAAGGTAACAAATTTTTCCTATACACTGGTCGTGGACCTTCGGGTCATACTCATATTGGTCATCTGGTACCATGGGTTTTTGCAAAATGGCTTCAAGACAAATTTAATGTGAATATGTATTTTCAGTTAACTGATGATGAAAAATTCTTTTCAAAACAAAATTTGAAACTTGAGGAGACAAAAAAATTTGCTTACGAGAACGCACTTGATTTTATAGCATTAGGGTTTAAACCAAAAAATACCAAAATAATTATCGATACTGAAAATATCAAAACATTATATCCTATTGCTGCAGAAGTTGCAAAAAAAATTAATTTTTCAAACACCAAAGCCGTGTTTGGCTTTACAAATGATACGAACATTGGCATGATTTTCTATACGGCGCTTCAATCTGCTCCATGTTTTATTGAAGACAAACCTGTACTGATTCCGTTGGGTGTTGATCAGGATCCTCATTTTAGACTTACAAGAGATGTCGCACCAAAGATTGGAAAACAAAAACCAGCCATAATTCATAATATTATGATTCCAAGCTTGCAAGGACCGGGTGGAAAGATGTCTGCATCAGAAGAGAATACAACAATCTACACTACTGATAGCCCAGATGTTGTGAAAAAGAAAATCAACAAGTATGCATTTTCCGGAGGACAGCCAGATATTGATCAACATAGGAAATTGGGTGGCAATCCAGACATTGATGTGTCATATCAATATCTAAGAATTTTCTTTGAATCTGACGATAAAGCGTTAAAGAAAATTTATGACGACTATAAATCTGGAAAGTTGTTAACTGGAGAGCTAAAAGCAATCTTAATTGAAAAAATTAATAATTTTCTAACGGCGCATCAAGAAAAACGTGAAAAAGCACGAGATCAACTTGACAAATTTCTTTTTGAAAATTAATGAAAGTTAAAATTTCTTGTAAAGACAAATATGAAGCACAAAAACTTTCAAGCTTGATATTCATCAAAGGGGGCAAAGAGACCTATATTATAGAAATTCTAAACGTTATTGATACCGAGGTTGTTGTTTTATTAAAAGACAAGTCAGCCCATAGCATACTTTTCAAGAGTGAACAAGATGTAGAAAAGTTTGCTGACTTTCTTCAATCAATATTAGAAAAAAAACATAAAGTTATAGAAGCGACAGTATCAAATGATGAAATTGAAATCATAAAGGAATGAAATTAGATTAGCGATTTATCTACTTCATCTTCCATAATTTCTTGAACTTTAAGAAAATACAATTTTGTAGAATAAGGCATGTGATCTAAATTTTGCTGTACTGCAATCATAAAGTACTGAACTGCGCGTTTTGAAATATCCAAATTAAATTTCATTGGCAACAATGGATCTTGTTTTACCTTAATTTTGTCTTGAAGCCATGGAGGTGCCATATCTATTGTTTCTTTGATAATTTTGGCATACCAATATGCAAGACTTTCAGGATGTAATCCTTCTTTGAGATTTGTTATATCATTATCAATTTGCTTCATCATGTGGTTAATTATGGGCATGATTAGGTGTGAAATTTTTTTGTTTTAGCATTCTAGCTCAAACATAAAATAGCTGCTTGTCAATTCAAGACAAGTTTCCTTCTGAATCGATTTCTGATTTTTTAATTCTTGATGTGGAAATTTTTTTTCCATCTTTAGCCAAAATCATTGGCACTACAACAATCTCAACTTTTGGAAGGTTTTTTTCCGCTCTAAGTTTGTTAAGAATATCTCCTTGAAAACTTGTTTCAGAACTTGTAACCAATGCTTCTACTTCTCCTTCAAGAACTGCTGGTCCAAAATCATTGTCAAGTCTGCTTATTCTAAATGATGAGTTTGGGAAATTTTTTTCAATTGTAGAAGTTAATGAAACCAATCTTTTAGAATAATTGTTAATGAGTTTTTTTTCTTTTTTTTCTGCTAGCTCATCGCTTGTTAATCCAATGATTACAGTGGATGAAATTGCAAATGATTTTTTTAGTAATTCAATGTGTCCTTTATGGATAATATCAAAAGTTCCTCCCGTAGCAACAAGATTAAATTTTGCCATTATTTAGTTTTACACTCTTTGAAAATAAATTAGCTAGGTCACAAGTACTAATATGACTGGACCTTTTGCTGCAAGTGGAACTGCATTGTGGTCCCACACAAATGTTTCAATGAAATATAATCCAGCTTTTTCAGGTGTCCATTGCACTGAAGGGAATTGAGAGCCTACTGCATTAAATGAACTTTCATAAATTCCAATAAATTCGACTTTTGCAGCTTCGCCAGATTGTTTTACTTGAATATAGTAACGGTATGGTTGCTCAGATTTTTTTGGATCTGAATATTGTATTGAGATTTCACTTTGTACGTTTATTTTGTTTCCTGCGGGGACATCAGATGTTTTGTTCCCTCCATCATCAATTATTGAAATGTCATTAATTGTAACAAGTGTGGTAAGAACTTCAGAATGTTTAATCACTACATTTTGAACATTTGAGAGATAGCTAGTAGATTCCGCAAAAACCTTATAACCTAACGATCGTTGATCGAGTTTTTCATTAAATTCAAAATTTGCTGAAGAGCCACTTGTTATAGGATTTGCAATTTCGATTGTAGAAAACCCTAAGATTCGTGGAGGCTGGAATGCATCATGAAATGCTAGATGAACTTTTGTTTGAGTTGCATTAACTCCAGCATTGGTCGTTATAGTTCCCGATATTCTGATTTTTTCTCCAATTTCTGATACTTCACTGCTTATTACGAGATTCTGGTTTTTTGGAGCTGCTGAAGTAAATCCAAGAAGATTTACAGAAACGTTAGTGATTGCAGCATTAGGATTGGGGGATCTTATCACATAAGGTGATTTACCAAATGCTGGTATTACATCAAGTAATGTTGTTCCAATTGCTGTCTCTAGTGGCTGCTCATTAATCTCATTGTAAAATCCACCCCAGATTTTGACTCCGGTGATTGGAAAATTTTTCAGATTTTGAATCTCGCCAATAATTACTGTATTCCCATTAGAGTCCTTGTAATTATAAGGAGCAGAGCTAGTAAGAGCAATTCCAAATTGTGATGGCGAATCAGTCATTTGAGAAAAACCAGAACCAACTGGAAGCAAAATAAATGCAAAAAATACTACAAAGAATATCCTTTTCATATGATGGAAATTATTGCAAGTGTTTAATTTTGTACAATATATCATAAAGTCAACAAGGTAGGTTACAAGGTTTAACCTAATAGCATCTACCATTAGAAAATAAGAAAAAGAAGTAATGATTAAACAAGTAGTTTTATCTTCGTTTTCTCATTCCGGTAATGACAAACCAGTAAACTAATCCTGGAGCCAAACCAACAATGAGAGGAATCCATACTGGCCATCCGTCTACTGCTGAACCCATGAGATTGAAACGATAACTTATCCTATTTAAATCCATCTTAGATTATGAAATTCAAAACTGATCGCTTTTAAAAAAGTTGTAATGGACTGAGAGGGATTTGAACCCTCGACCCCCCGCGTGCAAGGCGGGTATACTACCAGTCTATACTATCAGCCCATGAATTTGATGAAATCCGTGTTGATTTTAATTGTTGTCTTGGCAAAGATTTTATTTGCTATTTTGTGTTTTTTGTTCATGGTTTTACTAGAGTCGCAGATTAAACTAAAGACTGGAGATCAAGCACCCAATTTTGAATTAATTGGAATCGATGACAAAAAACATTCACTTAACGATTACAAGAACTACGAAGGTTTGCTTGTATTGTTTATTTGCAATCATTGTCCTTATGTAAAAGCTAAAGTTGACGCAATTAAAGAAATTCATGAAAAATTCAAAGATAAAGTTGCTCTTGTGGGTATTAACAGCAATGATACAACAAACTATCCAGATGATAGTTTTGAGAACATGAAAAAGATTGCCAAGGAAAAAGGATTAAAATTTGATTATTTGGTCGATGACACTCAAGAGATTGCCAAAAAATATGGCGCTACCTGCACTCCAGATCCGTTTCTCTTTAACAAGGAAAGAAAGCTTGTCTTTCATGGGAGAATAGACAACGCAATGAGACCAGAAGACACAGCAACTGAAAAAACTATGATAAATAATATCAAAAAACTGCTTGCTGGAGAAAAAATTGAAAAGGACTTTGATCCATCAATTGGATGCTCTATCAAGTGGAAAGAAAATTAAACTTAAATGACTGCTACAAAGGAATTTGCTGAGGGCCGGTAGCTCAGCTTGGCTGGAGCGTTCGACTGATAAATCTAAATTCAGACATCGAAAGGTCGTGAGTTCGAATCTCACTCGGCCCACTATTTTGATTCTGAACTTTCAAATGTTGTTTGACACCATTGGAGGATGTCTATTGGTTTTTCTGAAATCAAATCAGCTTTAATCTCTGTCTTTTTTCCAATTTTTCCACACAGTACAAGAAATAGTTTTTTTCCAACATTTTCTTTGGCGGAATTTACAGCCCCTGAAAAGAAATTCAATCCTTCTTCGGTATCTGAAAAGACTATAACAATCATTATTCCAGTTTTTTGTTTCCAAACCTTGCCAAGGAATTTTTGCAAATCCAAGTCAAATAAAACATCAATTGCAGAAGACATATCACCTAAGGATGAGACCTTCCACCCACCAGAATGTAATGCTGTTGCAGTTGCATCAGAGATTAGGGTACTTTTTGGGTCTGCTGCCAAGACAATCACATTCTTTTTTGGATTTTCCTCAACCGAGACTAGATTCAACATTTGAACAGAGTTTGAAACAATTTTGCTGAGTTGCTTTTCTTCTGAATTTCCAATTTTTCCGTCTTTGTATAGTTGTTGTATTGATGCTATTGAAGGAGTAATGATTTCTGTCATTAATTTATGAATATTTGCCTCTGAATGAAGACAGTTTCTAATCAAATTGTAAACTTGATGTGCAGAGCCTTCTGTTAATAATTCAAGGAGTTTTTCTTTTACTTTGAAATAGTCATCAGGGAATTGAAACTGTTCTGTTCCCTCTTCAATAGACCAGAGATTGACATTTCCAATTTTTTTTTCTCTAATTATGCCCTCTGCTGCAAAAACGTTCAGATATTTTGTCATGGTAATTCTGTTAACACCTACTTTTTCAGCAATCTCAACACCGGATAAACCAGTTTTTGAGCCGCGTAAAACATCAACTAGTTTTTGTTTAATTTCTCCAGCTTGATAGCCTCTGGCCATACTGGATTACACTTCTTGTATTGTATAAAGACTAATTCTTGATTTTAAGCACAAAATTATAAACAAAAAACGTTAAATAGTTGGTACTTTAAAGTACGGTAAGAGGAAGGTAAATTGCCAAAAGAAGGATTCAAGTCAATCACCGTTTCAGAAGTTGTCTATAACAAATTCTATGATGTTTATCAAAAGAATAAAGACGACTTGATAATGAAAGGTGTCAACAGCTTTTCAGGATATGTAACTTACATGCTAGAAGAGATGATGCAAAAGGACAAAACCTTTGCAAGATATGCTCCAAAGCTTGAAAAGATTTCAGTTGATGGGGATAGAGTAATTCTAAAAGACAATATCAAAAACAGAATTGCAGAGGTTGCTATTCAAAGGGGAGAGCTATTCTGTCAACTCTGTGAAGAAAAGGATTGTGTCCATGTTGGTTTTGTTTTTTCACTTCCTGATGTTTACGAAGTTCTTAACTCCAAGGGAATAAAGCATCCAAAATAAACAAGTGGAGGAGGTGGGATTTGAACCCACGAACCCCTAAGAGACGGGATCACCCATTTTTATGATCTTAAGTCCCGCGTGTCCAAAAACAAAATTGTTTTCTTTGGCCAGGCTTGACTACTCCTCCCCTCAACGTAGCTAAAAAGTGCTGGAAATTTAACAGTTGAGTTTTTTCAAAAATTAATCAAGAATTATAAGGATTTTCTACAACGGGAATTTATCGCTTCGATAGCTCAGCCTGGTAGAGCGTTACCTTGGTAAGGTAAAGGTCGCGGGTTCGGATCCCGCTCGGAGCTTTAGTAATTTTTTATTATTAATTCAGAATGGCCAGTTCGTTTTTTTGAATTAGAGTTAATGGCACGGTTTGCTTCGATCTCAGAAATTTTCCAATCATTTAAAAAAATTTCTAACACTTCTTTAGAGTTAGAATTTGATAGTACGAATTTGCATCCTTTGGAATCTAATTTTTTGCACAGCTTGTAAAGGCGTTTGAGATCGTCATATGTGAAATCACGATTTGTATAACTTGTAAAATTGGCAGTTGAACTTACTGGCTGATATGGGGGATCAAAATAAACAAAATCATTTTTTTTGGCATCATCAATGATTGCTGAAAAATCCCTACAGCTAATTTGTATTTTTTTGGATTGTAGGACTTGACTTACAGACCTTAGATTGTCTTCATTTACAATATTGGGATTGGTATAGCGACCTAATGGAACATTGAATTTTCCCTTACTGTTTACCCGGTACAATCCATTAAAGCAGGTTCGATTCAAAAAAATGAGTCTTGATGTTTTTTCCACCTGGCTTTTTGGTTCAGAATCTCGTGTTTCGTAATAGTATGATTTTGAATTTTTGAAATAGTTTTTTGAATGATTCTTCAAAGATGATATCAAATCATCAACTTTGTCCCTGACTGTGATATACGCCAAAACAAGATCAGAGTTTAGATCAGAGACAATGCACTTTTGTTTAGGATTATTTGTGACCACATGAAATAACATGGCTCCTCCTCCCAAAAATGGCTCAAAATATGTGCCATAGTTTTCAGGAATGTGTTGTTCCAAAACTGGAATTAATTGTCTTTTTCCACCAGCCCATTTCACAAAGGGTTTTGGAAGGGATGCTGTAATCTGATGATATTGCTGCTGCACCCATCATGCTTTTGAAGTTCTTTTTTGTGGAAATCAAGTTGGAAAAGATTACAATCTGTACAATATTTTTTTAGTAAATGAAGAATAGGTTAAATACAAATTTCGTAGTTAGAGGCTTTTTTTGCAGAACTCATTAACTTTCTCAAATGTCCGTTTAGACACTTCAAATTCTACAGGTCCAGCACCTTTAACATCAACTTTGATTGTATAGGTCTTCATTTAGTTAATTTTTGTGGAAACTAGTAATAAGAAGATGGTATTGCATAATAACCTCATTTTGCTCAAGAAAGTTTGTACTTTTTTTTGATTTCTGATGTTACCCCACCTTCTTTCTTAACATCATTCAAAAACTCAGATACCATATCAGAACCTTTGAATCTTGGTTTTGGGTACAACTCATCTTCATTTTTACAAATCAAAGCATATAGTTCACCTAATTCTTTCATTGTAATTGGTTTTTCATGATAATAGATAATCTTGTCATTTGGGCCTTTTCTGCCAGGTTTTAGAGTAATTCCCAGTTTAGCTAGTTCATCTTCGTTCATCATTTAATCCTCCAAAAAAAAAGAGGGGTTTCATGCCGCAACTGGTGCAAGGGCTTCCAGCTCATCCAGAAGCTCCATCTTAATGATCAAGAATCCTTTCTGACCTGTCATTATACTATAATCGCCATCTGGACTTTGCCATTTTTCAGTATCTGTTATAGATGGAATTCTACGTAGGACTTCAACAAACTGTTCTTTTGTTGGAGAATCAGTGTTGAGTCTTTGTACAATTCTTGGCAAAATTGAGTTCAAAGAAACTACTCCGGTGGTCTTTAACATCACATAATCTTCCGGATTGTCAAAAGATTCAGGACAAACTTCTTTGATTGCTTCCCAGTATCGACTGATTATTGGAGTTACATAAGATGCGCTTCTACGAAAGTATCTTCCATCTTCTTTTAACAAAGGCTTTAGAGAATCACTAAATGCTTTCTGACTAACGATTGTTGTACCTTTTGGTTCATTTGGCAATCTGATAAGATTATGCCAAACACTACTAGGAGTGGTGTTTAAGGAATCAACGATATCAATAGCTGTTGGGATCCATTCAATATTCTTAATCCCTTTCTTAAGCATTTTTTCAGTTCCTTCTTTTTTAGCCTGTTTTTGCAAGAATCGTTCCCCAAGATCAGTTCTTACTCTTTTTTGAGAATTGTTAACGATGACAAATTGCTCTGCTTCATTATAAACATCTTCACCCATCATAAAGACAATAGGGAATTGAAGATTTCCGTATTTTTCAGGAGCGGACTCAACTATATCTGCAAGCCCTGCTGCTCTATGTTGTCCATCAACTAACCATATTGGAACATCGTCTGGAATTTCTAATTGACCATTAACATAGCTGACCTTGTTTTTATCTTCATTTCTAATGTTGGCAAGAATTGCTGGAGGTGATACATCGGTGGATACAAATCGACCAAATTTTTTTGCTCGTGGAAGCGAAACTGCTCTTTGGTATCCATCAGGATTTGATAGATGCCAAACATCAACTTTGTAATGAGATACTATCTGAGTTGCTGACATTACTGCACTGTACATTGTTATCCCATGTTGAACAAATGGGATGGCTCTGATTTTCATTATTAATATTAAAAAATCCAAGTTAAAAAACCTTGTGAAAAATCCAAGTTAAAAATCTAATCGATCATTTAGGCACAAAAAAAGGGTTCAAAAAGTACCAAAAAAGTGCTCTAAAAAGGACCTTTTTTATTCGTAAGCATGCCTAGAATTCATTTTGAAGAAAATGACCAAAAATAGATCGCACTATCTTCTAGAAGAATCTAAGAAAATGAAAAGGTTGGGAATTTAGTCCCACTTGGACCAAGCGGCCATCCATCTATACGTCCACGTTGTTAGTTTACATCCTAACGCTGCAAACGTAACGGACAATACTGCACCAGCACCTGCACCAAGTGCGACCGGACTGTTATAGAACTTTCCGACCTGCGGTTCTATCGGTGTCATGTATGGTGGCAATGTTGGTCTTGGATATTTGAATGCCGTTTCTAGTGGGTCTGCTACTGTTATCAGGTTTATCATGTTGAACAATGGCAATGACATTCCTACCAATACTCCGCCAAACAGTATCAGCGAGTGTTTGTTTCTCTTTGTAGCCCAATAAGCTAAATCCAACAGCATTGCTGATGGTAACCAAACTGGGGTTACAATAAAGTCATATGGATATCCTAGTGCAAACCATGCACCTTTTGCAACCCATGTGTATACTGTCATAATCAAGGCATAGTACGTAGCTGTTCCTGGAACGCCGGTGAATGTTAGATAGTAACAAGCTCCGACAGTTAACATCAATGTTTGTGATATAGAGAATATTACAAACGATGTCCAGGCCCAATCAGTGTAGAAAATGTAGTCACCTGCGTTAATTGTTAACAGTGTTGAGTTTACCGCAACTACTACTATGAATAAGTAGTGGGTACATCTTCTAAGCCAGACCATTAACCAGTAGAATATGAGGTCAGTATATAAAATTTTAGCAAAAGTTCATGATCGGATAATTTCTTTACTTGCTAAAAATGAAAAAGAAAAAAGTCAAGAGGGACTGTATTAAACCCTAATTTCCTACGTATAGGGATATTAAGACAGTTCCAACAGCCGTTCCTGCGAGTGTTGCAGCTATTACGCCGTTACTTTTCTTGTTAGAGCCTTCTTGCATAACTTTAACACAGAATAGGTAACCAATCGATTCTACGATTGTAAGGACGATAAATGCATAATGGCCACTTGGTGTTGGATATGCCCATGGATAATAGAAGTATCCTGCTGCAGTACCACCAAAGGTTGCTAGCCACGCAGCAATGTAAGAAAGAGTAATCAAGCCAGTCATGTTTTCAACACGTCTGCCAATCATTCTTTCGACGTCAGCACTGCCTGCTCCACCGCCGCCTGCTGATCCAAATCCTTTTGGAAGAGTCATTTGCGATATAACTAATCAGAATCCTATTAAGTCTTTCCTAAATTATCTTGAATACCCGATCTTGATTTTTGAATATAATAAAAAGAAAAAAGGTGCTTATCGCACGTTTTGCTTATGGTATGGATCTGCTGTACAGCTTGCCTTCTAAGGCCATCTTGTACATTTCTGCAACATAGGGGTTCTCACCTGGTGTTTCTGCGCCAAGTTCGACCAATCTTGCATATACTCTAACTACGTATGCTAGAGCGCCCATAAAGGCTACAACTACACCCATGTTAAACATCCAGTGATTTGGTACTGCAAAGATTTCTTCTACAAACCAAAAGTGCCACATCTCATTGACTCCAATTGTGAACATTGTTGCCAGGTAACCTAGAATGGTCATCTTCAAGCCAGTGTTCATAGAGTTGTTTGGACCTCTGAGAATTGGTACTCTTCTATCATAGATTGCAACAGAACCCCAACCTAGTGGTAAAGCCACAAAGTGACTGTATAGCCACCAGTGTGCTGGTGTAAATGCACTATCTCTGATAGATGTTTGATGGAGAGAACCATCAACGAAGTTGTCTACTTCGACTGAAGCAGCAGTAGATCCCATTGCAATAACGATAAGCCAGATTTTTTTTAGTCTTTGAATCTCGACTTCTTTTGGGATTAATGCTGGCATTTGTGCCATGAGTGTAGTGATTGTTTTTTGGGATATAAAGGAAGAGCCCAAAATATGCCAAAATAGTTATAATTTTTATAAAATTTAATCAATAAATATTGGATTTTTTGAATAAATTTTTAGAAAATAATTATAAAATTCATTATCCAAGATTGTAGTTTCAATGTTAATCATTGATGATAATCAATAAGATCATGTTCTCGATCCAAGATATCAAGGTAAAACATATAACGATGGTTGTTACCTTTCTGATTAATTAACGGGATAACTATGGTCGATAAAAAACTAATTGTCATTGGACTTGGAATGGTTTTAGCACTCGGAACAATTGGATTCAATTGGGTTGATTCTATTCTACCAAGCGCTGAAGCACACGGTGTCCAAGCACAACTCCAGAGTCGTTTCATTAGAATCGAGGATGAGACATTCACCAGACAATCACTTTCAACAGGTGAAAACATTTGTCTTTCGGGCAAATTAGTCAGCTTGATTGAAAGAGATAGTAGAGCATGGGTATCAATCTTCTCAGAATCAACTAACGCTGGAAACAGATGGGAGATTCTATCAAGAGATCCGCCAGGAAACGTATTTGATATTCCAGGAAACACTGTTGTTCCTTATCAAATATGTGCAATGGCACTTGAACCAGGAGTATACCATGTACACACTCAACTCAATGTAGCAAGCGTTGGCCCAGGACTAGGTCCGGGTCAAACAGTTGTTGTTGACGGTGAATATATTACAAAAGAAATTCCATATACCAACATTGCATACCAATCAATCATAATTGGTGTTGGATATGTCATCACATTTGCGACTCGACCCTGGCAAGTAATCTAAATTCCCAACTTTCCTTTTCATTTTGTTAAACTATAATACAAATATGTTATATTATCCTCATACTTTATGAATTAAAAATTTTATCTCTTATGAAAACCATTACAAGATAGATGGTTTTAAGCTTCAAAATTCTTCGACTAGACATAAACCAGAGTTATTTTTTTGGAAAGGTTGAACACGAAAAGCAAGAATTCAAGATTAATGTCCAAAATGAAAGAAGGGGCAAAGTCCTGAGACTTCCATTTGGTTTTTCACCAACGAAAAAGAGAATAATTGTTAGATTTACAGGGCCTAGCGATATTTTCGTGGAAGATTATTTACCATACCATGGAGAATCTGAATGGGTTGAAATCGACTCTGATGAAATAACTTACTTTATTGCAGATCATCAGGATCAGTTTGACACTTTGGAAATTGTGGATGACTAGTCATAGAAACGACTTTAAGTAATTCATATTGAATCAGGGCATGTTTTGGCCTGGAATGGGAGATCCTGCAAAACGAAAAAAGACGCTAAGATTTCTTGGTATTACAGCTGCTATTGCCATTTCGGTAGGTCTTGGTAGCTTGGCAGTTCAACAATACTTGAATATTGATAATCCTTTGAAGGTTTGCATTAACGATAGAAATACTACTTACAAGATTTCGGCAACTTTAGAGTTATATGTTGATGGACAAAAGGCCGATATTCCAGCTAACATTGGAATTGCTGATAGATGCACGCATTCTTTGTATACTTTGTCTAACGATGGAGCCATTTATGCCGAATGGGATGAAGAATATCCATTTGAAATTGGACACTTTTTCTGGACTTGGACAACTTTTCACGGAGGTGGATTTCCAATGAGAGATATGGATCAGAGTAAATCGAAAATATTTGTAAATGGAATTGAATCTACCCGCTTCATAAATGCCCCATTAGAAGATGGCTCTCATTACAGAGCTGAATTTATTTCAAAGGAATATGATGAATCAAAGGATTCAGATTTTTTGCCTCCAGATGTAGAAGACTAGAATTAGCAATCGCTAAGTCTAACAAAAATAATGAAAAGAAGAAAAGGGTTTACCAGTATTTTCCGTTGTCTGGAATTAGACCAATACCTTCTCTCTCAAAGTGTCTATCTAATTCATCAACCCATCTCTCACGGTTGTCTTTGTATGACCAACCATGGACACGTAGCCAAAATGCTATGATTGCTAACAAGAATATTGTGAACATTATCGTGCCAAAGATGTAAATCATCACATCGAAGAATAATGGGTCATAGTTTGGTCCTAGCTGTCCTGTAATAGATGACAGTATGCTTAGGAATATTCCCACGATAGGAGTCATTGTTTAGAGAACGCTATTTGTGTGTTATATACATTTCTGCGATTATCAAAAAAGCATAGATCAATAGTTTACACTAGGAATATGAATAAAATAATAAAAAAGGTTTTTTGATTAGCCTCTTCCCTGAGCGGCATACTTGCCAGATCTTCCTCTAAAGAAGAATGCTCCAGCGATACCACCAAAGACTGCACCTGCAATAACTGCGGCACCTACTACACCATCAGCGTCAAGGTATGGTGTTCCAGAACCGCTAGCGGGATTTGCTTCTGCTGCTTGTACTCTACGTGCTGCTAGTTCAAGTGTTTCTTCAAGTGTACCTGAACCTGTTTCTCCAGCTTGACCAACATTTCCCATGTATTGAGCATATGCAAATCCGATGAATCCCATACTGCCCAGAGCTACGACGGCTAACATTATTGGTAAGATTACTGTCTTTTTCATAGCGTTTAACCTGCTCAGATGAACCTTACTTTGATATTTAACTTTTCTTTTTACTCCAAATTTTGATTTTTAGATGGGATCAAGTAACGTTTAATTTTGTTCTAAAGTCAGGGCAGGTCATGGGACGAGTGCATACTCACAGACATGGAAAATCTCATTCAATAAGACCAGTTAATGTACGATCACCATCGTGGATTTCTCAAGATTCAAAACAGATCGAAGAGCTCATTGTAAAGTATGCAAAAGATGGGTTATCCCCTAGTCAGATTGGAATAAGGCTTCGCGATCAACATGCTATTCCTCTTGTAAAATCAGTTACTAAAAAAGCACTCATGAAAATTTTAGAAGAAAATGAGATTAAACCAGAAATTCCCGAAGATTTGGATAATATTGTCAAAAAAGCTGTGGGTTTGCAAAGACATCTAAAATCCAACAAGGGAGATAATAGAAATGTTAGATCTCTTGAACTTATAGAGGCCAAAGTTCACCGACTCTCATCATATTACAAAAAAACTGGTCAGATTCCAAAAAACTGGAAATATAAATCCGTGGTCGCTCAACTAGAGTGATGTCTAATCTAGAACAATCACTTTCTTATTTTCAGGACAAAATTTTTGACTGCATAAAATCAAACAAATCGATTTTTGTTCTTACACATATTGATTGTGATGGTCTTGGTTCCGGAAGCATAATCACCAAAGCCCTAATTCGAGCTGGTGCAAACTGTACTGTAAGAACAACTAAGGAATTAAACAAATCTGTTATTTCAAATCTTAAAAAAAATTCAAGGGACTTGCATGTAATTACTGACCTTGGTGGAGGCTTTGCAAAGGAACTAGATGAAAGCCTTTCAGAAAACTGGATAGTATTAGATCATCATGAAATTCCTAAACATGAATATGAAAATGAACGTGTGATTAATGCATGGAAATTTGGAATTAATGGCGGTACTGAAATTTGTGCCGGTGGAATGGCGTACTTGGCTGCAAATTCTCTAGATTACAGAAATGTAGATCTTTCTCCAATTGCTATAGTAGCTGCACTAGGTGATAGACAAGACCAAGGTGAAAAAAAATCCTTTACCGGAAAAAATTTTGAGATTGCAAAAACTGCAAAGGATGAAGGATTGCTTGAAATGGATTTAGATTTGTTATTAGTTGGAAGAGAAACTAGACCTCTTCCAGATGCTCTTGCATTTACTTCTCAACCGTTTATTGAGGGACTTACGTGGAACAGGGATGCATGTCTTTCTCTGATAAACTCTGCTGGAATAAAACTCAAGGATGGACAGAGATGGAGAGTGCCAGCTGAACTTTCAGAAGATGAAAAAAGATTATTGATTCAGGCCATTACACAAGTTACCTCTGGAAAAAATGCCACAAACATTATGGAGGAATTGATTGGATACACTTACTCTTTTCCAAGAGAAGACAGAAGGAGTTTCTTGCGAGATGGAAGAGACTTTGCTACAATGTTAAACTCTTGTGGAAGAATTAGCAAGGCTGGTGTTGGAATTGCGATTTGCATGGGAGATAGAAACAAGCTGTTACAAGAAGGAGAAAATATTCTAGCTGAATATAGAAAAATGATTAGAAATTACATGAATGTTTTAGCAAACGAAAGATGGAGAATTTCAGATGGTAAAAATTGTGTAATGGTTAATGGAGAAGGAGTTGTTCCTGAAACCATGTCTGGAACTATATCATCTCTAATTGCAGGTTCTCCAAAAAATTCAGGAAAAATTGTAATACTAAGAACAAATGGGGAGGAGGGAACGATCAAGTTTTCATCAAGAAAATCATTTTCATGCAAATCAAATGTTAATCTAAGTGAGCTAATGAGACAAGGAGCTGAAAAATTCGATGGGGTAGGAGGAGGACACGATGCAGCAGCTGGAGCTAGAATTACTAAAGACAAATTGGATGAATTCTTGGATTATTTAGAGGCAAATGTCGTTAACGTGCAAAGTTCAAGTAACTCTTGACAATATTTCTGAGAAGAAGGCAGAGACTGTGAGAAAAGCCCTTGAACCTGACAATGTTAATTTTCCAGAAAACTTGACTCTAGAACTAGAAAATTTTGATAACAAGCTTGTTTTTAATTTTCAAAGTAAAGGGAATATGAAAAAATTGATTGCTACGGTAGACGAGGTTTTAGAACATGTACAGGTAGCTCTAAAAGTGATTGAATAATGTTAGACCCAAAAATTCTCAGAGAGAATCCAGACAAAGTTCGCAAGATGTTAAAAGATAGAGCCGTGGAGTTTAACATTGATTCTTTATTTGATGTAGATAAGAAAAGAAGAGAATTAATCATAAAAACAGATGAGCTAAGAAAAAAGAGAAACGAATTTTCTATTGAGTTTGGCAAAAAGAAGAAAGCCAGCGAGGATACCACAGATTTGTTAAACAAGATGACAGATTCTTTAAAGGAGCTTGAAAGTCTTGAGAAAGAGCAGGCAGATGCTGAATCAAATTATGCTAAACTTGCATATACTATCCCTAATCTAATTCATGAATCAGTTCCTGTTGGCGACCAAACAGCAAATAAAGAAATAAAAAAATGGGGAAATATTCCTAAATTTAATTTTCAGATTCAAGACCATGTCGACTTATCAAATAGTTTGGATTTGGTGGATTTAGAACGAGCTGCCAAAGTTTCTGGCGCAAGATTCTATTATCTCAAAAATGAACTTGTAAAACTGAACCAGGCTTTGATTAATTTTGCGCTTGATTTTCTTAATGACAGAAATTATTCTCTTGTTCAGCCACCATATTTGATTAATGAAAAATCTATGAAAGGGGCAATTATTGCAGAAGATTTCAGAGATGTAATTTACAAGGTAGATGGTGAGGATCTCTATCTTATTGGAACATCAGAACATGCAATAGCTGCAATGCATACAAATGAGATAATTGATGGAAAACTTTTACCGTTAAGATATGCTGGTGTTAGTCCTTGTTTTAGAAAAGAAGCAGGAGCACATGGAAAAGATCAAAAAGGAATATTTCGCGTTCACCAGTTTGAAAAAGTAGAACAATTTGTTTTTTCAAGACCTGAAGAATCTTGGGATGAACATGAAAAAATGATCCAAATAGCTGAAGAGTTTTATAAAAAATTAGAGATTCCTCATAAAGTTATGCTTCTTTCAAGTCAAGATATGGGAAAAGTTTCTGCTAAAACATATGATATTGAAGCATGGATGGCAGGTCAGAATGCATATAGAGAAATTGTTTCTTGTTCAAATTGTCTTGATTATCAGGCTAGACGATTAAAGATAAGGTTTAGAGATAAGACGAATGAAGAGACACAATATCTTCATACACTAAATAGTACTCTTGTTGCAACAACAAGAGTATTAGTTTCAATTTTAGAAAATTTTCAAACAAAGGATGGACATGTAAAGATTCCAAAAGTTTTACAAGATTACATGGACAAACAAAAGGAAATCTAAATCGCATACCCTTATATTTTGGATTCAAAGGTCGTTACTAATTGGCACGAAGAAAGACAAGAGTTAAGGACAAATGGAGAGAGAAAAAATGGGTTACAGTTATCGCTCCAAGTTCATTTAACAATGTTCCAGTTGCATATGTTCCAATTACAGATGATGAAAATGCTGTTGGTAGGGTGGTTGAAGTTACTCTATTTGATATCCTAAAAGGGGATCCATCACAGCATCAATACAAAATCTTTTTCCAAATTAATAGCATTCAAGATGATAAGGCAAAAACGATTTTTAAGAAATATGAATATGCGAAAGAGTTTTTGCGTAGCCTTGTGAGGCGTGGTTCATCCAAAATTGATTTCTTTATTGATGTAAAAACAAAGGATGGTTATATTTTTAGATTAAAGGTTTTAGCCCTAACTCATAGACAATTAAATACGTCAAGACAACATGCGCTTAGACTGATAGCTAAAGATGTTATTGAAAAAACTGTCCCCCAGATGACCATTGACCAATTTGTGCAAGCAGCATGCTATGGAAAAATTAATTCTGATATTATGGCAGCTGCTAAAAAGGTGATTAGAATAAGACATGTTGGATTAGAGAAGGTCAAATTAATAAGAACTGCAGAAAAAGAAATTGCACTTCTTAAAGCATAAAAATAATAGATTTTACAAATTTCAATGAATCCTAAAATTGAAGTTACTATTGATGTGATCGTTCATGCTACAGAGGATATCACAAAGTTTTTTGACACTTTTGAAAAATTATTTCAGATTAAACAAGAAGATTTTAACATTCAAAATCTAAAGGGACACTTTGATAATCCAATTATCAAGTTACAAACAAAACTAACAAAAAAAAATGCCAGAAGTTTTTTAGATAAGCTAATTTCTGACTTGCCAAAAAGCCAGCGGCAAGAATTGTTAGAGACCATGGAAGAAAGAATCCATAGTTCTGCCTTTCATTTGAGATTAGATAAGCAAAAGTTAGTAACTGGAAAACTTTACCTGGGAGAAAAAGATTCAGTCAAAGTAAAACTATTCACACCAATTTACAACAAAAATGATTCGGCTAAAATTTATTCAGAACTTTTGAGTAACCATCTAGATTAAATAATAATTTGTTGTAACTATTCTGGGAATGAGGAGATACTAGCCGCTCCAGTCTGAGCTAAAGCTTTGAAGACGCCGCGACGATCCGACCCAAAATTTTTGTTCCTACATACAAGGTTATTTTAAATATCTATAATCGTGGGGAAAGATTGTGTTAGATTTCGATGTAATTGTAGCTGGTGGGGGATTAGCAGGTACTGTAGCAGCTCAGTCTGTTGCGCATTATTCTAATCAAGGATTATCAATTCTAGTTGTTGACCGAAGTCCTAGTCATTTGCCAGGTCAAAAAAATGTTAGTGGATGGATTTGCGGTGATGCAGTAAGTAAAGAAGCTGTTGATTACATGGCAGAACGAATTAAGGTTCCATGGACAGAACCTGAAATTGAGCACAAAGTAAAGGGAGTCATGGCGTTTTCACCAGATAGAGAAACTTCGATTCCTTTTGATGGAGATGGTTACATGCTCAATAGACAAAAACTTCCAGAACGTCAGAATGAAAGAGCTAGAAAGATGGGAATTAACTTTGATTTTGAAGTTAATCTTACTGGTTTACTGTATGACAATGGTCAAGTAATTGGAGTTCAAGGAATAGATAACAAAAGCAAGCAACCATATAAAAAAACTGCAAAGATTGTAATTGATGCAACTGGCGTTACCTCTATGTTAAGAAATCAACTTCAAAATTCTGACAAAGTTGAAAAAAAAATTGATCGTCGAGATGTTGAATCAACTGGAAGACACATTATGTATTTTGATAAAGGAGAGGAAGATTTGTCTGAATTTGATCCTGATTATTGTATTATTCATTTGGATCAAGATATTGCACCTGGTGGTTATGGATGGGTTTTTCCGAAAGGAGAAAATAAAGTAAACATTGGGTTAGGTGTAGAAAAATCGATTTTAGAAAAAAGAAACAAAAGAATGGGAAAAAATGACAATGTATCTTCACTAATTAACGAGTATGTTGCGAGAAACAAAGCGATAAAAAATCCAAGGCTTTCAACAGATCCTGAGGATAAAAATAATGCTACGGGAAATTTTCAAGTTTCAGTGAGGAGACAAAATGATTGTATGGTAGCAAATGGATTCATGTTAGTGGGAGATTCTGCTTGGATGCCAAAACCACTTGATGCTGGAGGAATTGGGCCTGCATTAGTTGCTGGAACAATAATAGGAAAATGTGCGGCAGATGCTATACAGTCTGATGATGTAACCGAAAAAGGATTGTGGAAATACAATAAGGAATTCATAGATGAGTATGGATACAAGACTGCTGGTCTTGAATTATTTAGAAGATTAATTCAGACTCTAACAAATGATCAAATTAGTTATGGAATGAAACACTTTTTGGGCAATCTTGATGTTGAGGCAATTTCAAAAGGTGAACATCCTGACTTTAGTGGACTAGGAAAATTGGAAATGATTATCCGAGGAGCATTAAACAAAAAACTTGCAAATGGTCTTAGATACACTACTCAACAAAACAAATGGCTTACAGAGCACTATTACAATTATCCAGAAACTCCAGATGGATTTTACGAATGGAGTAAGAAATTACACATGGTGTTAGATGAATCTAATGCCAAACTGATTTCCTTCCAAAACTAAGACTTATTTGTAAAAAAAGTTCCAATTAGAATTGAACATTGTTACAAGAAACTAGCTATTTAGATTGGAATAACTCGATTGAGATTCTAAACAAGGCCCAAGAGGCAGGATTATTTGTCCTTATTATTGGTCCAAAAGGAACAGGAAAAACTACCTTAGTAAGAGATTTTGCTAAAAGACAATCAAAAAAACTTGAAACAATTAACTTTAGTCTTAGAACCAGAGAAAGTCATCTTGTTGGAACAAAGACATTGACTGATGGTTCAGTTGGTTTTGATGAAGGAATTTTGATTAGATCAATGAAGGAGGGAAGTATGCTTTATCTTGATGAGATAAACTCTGCAGAGGCTGATGTTTTATTGAGATTAGATGAAGCTCTTGATGACAGACGTCAAATTGTATTAAAGGAATCAAGTGGTGAAGTGATAAATGCAAATAAGGATTGGTTTGTTATCGCTACAATTAATCCATTAACACATGTTGGAACAAAAGAACTCCCGCCGCAGATTATTAGTAGATTTCCTGTTAGAATTAGATTAGAATATCCACCAGAAGAAATTGAATTACAAATTGTTAAAAAATATGTTTCAGGAAAACATGATAAAGAACTTGTTCATGGAATCAAACTTGCAAATAATTTACGCCAAGCAGCAGCTGTTGAAGAATTGTATTATTCTCCAAGTCTAAGAGAAACTATCTCATATGGCAAGATGCTTGACTCAGGGGTTTTACCAAAAGAAGCGGCAAATATTGTTTTTGGAAACGTGTATGCACAGTGGGGAAATGTGGAATACCAAAAAGTTAGCGACATCATTACCTCAATGTTTGGTAATTAGATGCAAACACTAAGCTTACGTCACGACACATTAATTGAAATCGCTACGTTCCTTGTTAGACGCTGGTCAGAGAATGAAAATGTTACGGTAGAATTTTCGGACAAAACTGAAACTAAAACAAGACTAAAGGAGAAAAGGGTGATTCTATCACCTATTGAAAAATACACTGGTGATGATTTTCAAAGATATAGACAATTTCGAGCAGCATTATGGTATGAAGCGATGAGAATAAAATTTTGTAAAAAAATTCTCAGCAATGATCATGCATTTGGTTTTATTCTAAATGCAATTGAAACTAGAAGAATAGAGTTGCTTGGAAGAGAGATTTGGCAAGGAATGGATGAAGAGATTATTGTAAATTATGGATTCCAGTGGAATTATAGGCCCATACTAAACTCTATTTATGGAAAACCAAGAATTGTTGAAGCCTTCTTCCAATACTTTTTGTTTGGAGGAATAAAGGGTGAAGTCCAATCAAGTCACTACGATAAAGTCCAAAAGGCTGTGGAATATGCAAAAAAAATTCTTCAAAAAGCTATTAGCAATAACTATGATACTGAATGGCTTGAAAAACAAATTCCAGAAATAATCAAAATTTTAGACATTGATTCATTAATTACTATACCAATTGCCATCCCAAAAATGAAATTTGGAATGGCAATTACTGAAGAAGAGCTTCTAAAATCACTAATCAAAGTTTCCAAACATCGCGCAGGAGATTTTGGAAAGATTGACCCAAAGTCAGTAATAAGAGGAGAAAATGTATTTGATGAATACAAAGTACTACTTGATGAAAACAAGAAAAATGAAAACAAGGGACTCGGTGTTGAAACAATTGGAGTGCAGATTCCAAAATCAACAAATGTAGATGAAACTATAATCTATGATCTTGATCTAATTAACAATTTAAAAACAAAATTCAAAGATTGGAAATCTGGTTGGAGAGAGCATCACCTCCGTTCAGGAGAAGAATTTGATGAAGAATCATATATTGAAGGGCATGAACCATTTTTCACAGATATTAAAAAGACAATTAAAACAAAAATTGTAATTCTGTTAGATCATTCTTCTAGTATTTCTTCTGATCAACTTGAATACAAAAAAGCGACTCTAGCATTATGTGAAGTTCTTTCCTATCTAAAAATAAAATTTGCGGTTTATGCATTTAGTACTCAAGAACGTTCAGTTGTTTGTTGGCTAATTAAACCAGAAGATACAAAATGGAATAATATTTGTGCAAAGAGACTAACTCAAATTGTTGCAAATGGTAGCACCCCTCTTGCGGAAGTGTATGATAAAATGTATCCAATTATGCAATCAAAAAGACCAGATATTTTTCTAACACTTACAGATGGTGAACCTTCTGATCCTGCTGCGGTACGCTCTATGCTCAAATCATTAAAATCCATAGGAATTAAGATGGTTGCAATTGGATTAGGACCTAACACTATGCGTGCAACAACTATTGCAAATAATCTGAAACATTTAGGATATGAAAGAACTCTTGCAGTAAGTAGATTAAATGATATTCCAAAAAAAGTTCTAAACGTTTTGGGAGAGAGTTAACTCTCATAATTCGTATAAGAACCTCGAAAGTTCTAAATTAAGTAAAAAATCAGATGGTAATATGGATAACATTCTACTTGAGCGCTTTCAACAAGAGATATGGACTAAGGTTCCTCATATGGAAGAGAAAGAAGGCGAAGCAAAGATTGTCAACGTAACGCCGCTGATTGATATTACTGAAGATTTGAAAGAATGTGCAAAAAACGTTTACAACCTGAATCTTGCCGATGCAGATCTCAAAGTTTTCGGAAAGTTTGATTCTAATTTGTTAACAGGCTCGATTAAAGTCAGGCCTGCAGTACACATAATCCATGATGCCATTGTTACAGGGAAACTTGCAAGTGGACAAACAATAATTGAAGCCACTTCAGGGAACTTTGGGATAGCACTTGGTTTGTTATCTAAACTTGGACTAAGTGTAGTTGCGCTTGTCTCAAGAAAACTGCAAGAGGGAGTCTTTGAGGAGTTAAGAAATGAGAATATACGCATCATGGACCTTGATATGGACATCTGTCCTGCTCCAGGAATGAAAGACAATCCAAATCTTTTGGCTGCAAAAGCAACAGCGGCCAATATTCGTTCACAATTATCTGAACTTGGTTTTGATCCTGCCATCTTCGATAGAGAATACTCTAAGATAGAATCGCTTTTAGCTGCCCAAGACATCATTAACTTGGCAAAGTTTCTTGCCAAGATCTACGGTTGTTTCTGTCCAGAACAGTATGACAACGAATTGAACATTGATGTGCATAGAACCGTTACCGCAGCTGAGATAGATCAACAATTACATGAACAAGGAAATTCGTTGGAAGACTTTGAAATTGTCTGTACCTTTGGTACAGGTGGCACGTCTGGTGGCTTGAGCAGATACTTGTCTGAAAAATATGGAAAAAAATCACTGCATGTAGTATTTCCACCTAGTAATCAGGATGTTGCAGGAATTAGGACAAAAGACAAGGCAGCTGGCTTGACATTATATGAACCTGAGAAATATGCTGGACAACATGAAGTAAATTTTGAACAAGCAAAACTTCTTCTAAAGTTTTTTGTAGACAAAGGTCACGACATAGGCGAAAGTAGTGCTCTTGCACTTTATGCGGTGATACAGATGGCAAACTTTGGTGGAGGTGGAAAGTTTGTCGTAATAATTGCTGATGGAATAGATAAGTACAAAAAGAATCTGGAAGAGATGTCTAAGAAGAATCGTCCTCAGGTATCTCTACAAGAAGCTGCATCAAACATTGATGACTATGATAAAGTAATCTGGATTCATACCCAGTATACTCCACGCGAAGAAGGGATAGAGGTAATTGCAAGATCTCTTGGCGTTGATAAAAGTAAGATTATTGTTCCAAAGGCAAGAACCGTAGATCAACTATTAGCAACACAACAAATTCCAGAAGAGCTGAGTAAAGATCTGCAAGGATCTAAAGGCAAGTCATTGCTGGTTTGTATGGCTGGAAATACTTCGTTGATGGCTGTAAAAGTACTTGAAAGCAAAGGCATTGTAGCTCAAAGTTTGAATGGTGGAATAGCAGAACTGCCTGAAGCAAAAACCAAACCAATTCCTGAATTGATCAAAGTGGCTACCGAATAAGAGTAATGAAAGTGGTAATTAATGTTGAAGAATTAGTAACAGATGTTCAATGAAGTGTCTTTCTGTTTCACAACCTTTTGCAGACTTAATTGTATCTGGCAAAAAAACAATAGAGCTGAGAAAATGGAATACTAATTTTCGTGGGGAGTTTTTAGTTCATTCGCCATTAAAAATTCGAATAAATGATTGTAAAAGATTAAAATTTTCAAAAAAACTTGTGGTTGGAGCCATTATTGGAAAAGTAGAAATCATTGATGTAAAAAAATACAATTCAAAGTCAGAAGTTAAAGCTGATTTCAAAAAACATCTTGCGTCAACAGATTTTTTTAATAGAAAGTATGGTTTTGTGTTAAAAAATCCAAAATCATTTCGAATTCCAATTCCTTACAAAGGAAAGTTAGGATTTTTTGATGTTAAACTTCCAAAAATCAACATCAAAACAAAAGAATTGACTTCGGATATTATTGATGAAGAGCAAAGGTATCGATTAGTAGGACATCATTAAGAATTCTAAATTAGGATAAAGACTTACTATCTATATATAAAGGACCTCAAAAGGAGACTAGAAATGCCTCAGACTAAACCTATTGTTAGTATTGAAAATGTTGTAGCTTCTGCATCAGTTGATCAAAGAATTGATCTAAATGAGGTTACAGAAAAATTTCCAGACACAGAGTACCATCCTGATCAATTTCCAGGATTGGTTTTTCGATTAAAAACTCCTAGGACTGCAACTTTAATTTTTAGAACTGGAAAAATGGTTTGTACTGGCGCAAAATCTGAGGAAATGGCAATAAAGGCTGTAAGAACCGTAGTACAAAAACTTCGTAAAGGAGGCATCAAAATAAAAAAAGATGCAATAATTGTTGTTCAAAATATTGTTGCCGCCATAAACTTGGGCGGAAAAATTCACCTCGAGCGAGCAGCTAGAGTTTTACCAAGAAGTATGTATGAACCTGAACAGTTTCCTGGTTTAATCCATAGAATGCTTGATCCAAAAACTGTAATTTTGTTATTTGCCTCTGGAAAACTTGTGTGCACAGGCGCAAAAAAAGAGGCAGACGTATATCGCTCTGTTCATAATTTGCATTCACTTCTTGAAGAAAAAGAACTTATGATGTATACTGAGTGAATAGTAAAACTTGTTTAGGGCCAATAGGCCTGACAAGAAAAATCTTTTATTAGATAAGAAAATGAGGACATGGGTGCCCTATGAAAAGAATTGATGCCATGGTTCCTAGCATAAAACGGAATGCAATTGTTCATGCAATACTTAATTCAGGGGCTACCGGGCTAACAATTGCTGAAACCAGAGGAAGGGGTTCAGGAGAGAGGCCCATGGTTGGGGGAGCAAAAGGTACAGCAAGATATGTAGCAGAATACAATAGAACTGATTGTATTACAACAATAGTTGATGATTCTAAAGTTCAGGCAGTTGTTAATGCAATTATGAATGTAGCAAATACTGGAAAACAGGGAGATGGAAAAATCTTTGTTTCAACAGTTTTAGATATTTATGATATAGCTACTAAAACAAAATCTTCTGTATAATCTAATTCTTTATTTAATTTTGAAAATTAAATGTAATTTGCTCTTCTTCGCTTCCATGTTTCATTTTTAATGTATATACTCCACTTTTTTCCCAACCTGGGCCACCTGCAATTGCTAAAGTAGAATATTCTCCACTACTTTTAATCTTGATGTCATCAATCCAAATTAACTCGTTATCTACATTTTCAATTAACAGATTTATTGTATCGCCAAGAGATGTTTTTGATTTACCTGAAATTGAAATAATGTCTTTTTTATTATATGATTTCTGATCTATTTCTAATAATCCTGAACTTTTAATTATAGTACTTGGTCCAACATCTATTCCATTTGTTCCAATAATTACTGCAACAATAATTGCAACTGCAATTGCCCCACCACCAATCATAACCTTAGTATTTGTTTTATCCCTAGGTTTGTGTTCTATGATTAAGGGAGTTTGAAGTTCTGGCACTAATGTCGCAATCTGTTCTTTTTGTGATGAAATTGATGCCGTTGTGGTTTCAGAAGGAGTTTCTACTTCAGGTTCTATTGGTTTATGAATTTCTTGTATTAGTTTTGCAACATAATTTCGCTCATAGTTTGATATTGCCTCATTATTTTCAGCGGCTCTTTTAATTTGCTGGAGGATTTTTTTACTTCCAACCTCTGCATCAAGCAGCTCCTTAACATCTTCTAATATTTCGTCAGACATCTTTGTTAGAATACTTGGATTGCTTTTTAAGAGCTACTGCTAATTTGCGGAAAATCTCATTTACGCTTACATCTACTAGGTTAAGAGTAGCATTTTCTCTTACAATCTGATTCTCAAATTTTTCCTTAAGAGCAAAAGATACTGATGACCAATGAAGAATTCCTTTGAGTTGTTCTTCCATTACTACGTTAGTAGTGGGAAAATTCACTGGAGAGAAGGCTACCCCATCTGCCCATTGCATTGTTGGGATGCCACCGCCTGAGGTTCTGCTTGAAAAAGCAATCTGTTTTGCCCAATCATCAAACTTGTATTCAATAATTTCATGAATTATGAGTTTTTTCCATGGTTCCACCGAAATATCCATCATATCAAGTAATTTTTTAGGTGGTAAATAGTTTTAACGTAATTGACTTTTCTTTGCACGAATGATTACAGTTCTCATATAGTCCTTGGCTGTTGAATCTGAAACACCCATTTGTTTTGCTCGCCGATACAAATCCAGATCCCTTGGGTTGCTTAGATAAAACCTAAGAAGATAATTGAGTCTGTGAGATCTCTTCTCATCGCTTTTCATGTTTTACAAGTTTGAAAATTCACTAAAAAAGACACAGTATAATGACATAACCCTCTGAACAAATACGAAATTACTACTGTAATGGTCTTTATTCATCTTAAAAATGAAATATAAGTAGATTGATAGAACTTGGTGATATGAAGAAAGAATTTGTTGTTCGTAGTATTGATGCTGCACCAGATGGAGCTCCTTATGTCATCATCTCATTATCATCTGCCAAGGAACTTAAAGAAGGCAGTGCTGGTCCTCAATCACCATTTGGTCCCAAAGTAATGGGATTTACAAACATGAATGATATGATGAAAGATCTAAACAAAATGTTTAGTGGAATGGGAGCTATGCCAGGCGGGGTTACTGCAATAAAACTCGATATGCATGAATACAAACAGATGAATATTTCGGTCGGTGATAAAGTCTTTTTAGAACTTACAAAAGCCGAAAGTCTTGGAGTATAATCTAAATTCTAATGTTTGGATCTTCGGCTTTTAATTTTTCCCAATCTGCCAAGAAGTTTTTCAAACCGATATCAGTAAGTTGGTGTTTTAACATTTTTTCTAAAACACTAGGTGGCAAAGTAACAACATCTGCACCAATCTTTGCAGCGTCTACTACATGCATGGGATGTCTAACACTTGCCACAAGAATTTGAGTTCTGAAATTATAGTTTGAGAAAATTTGTTTAATCTCTTTAATCAAAAGCATTCCATCTTTGCCAACGTCATCTAACCTTCCAATAAAAGGGCTGACATACTTTGCACCTGCTTTGGCTGCTAAAATTGCTTGATTTGGTGAGAAAACAAGCGTAATGTTAACTGGAATTCCTTCTGCAGTCAAAGCTTTACATGCTTTAAGACCTTCTGCAGTCATGGGACATTTTACAACAACATTATCACCATACTTGCGAAGTCTGTGACCCTCTTCTAACATCCCTTTAAAGTCTGTTGCAACGACTTCAAGACTTACATCGCCTTTGATAATACGAACAATCTCTTCCATAGTAGTATGAGGATCACCGCCTTCTTTTGATAACAAAGATGGATTTGTTGTGATTCCATCTAGTAATCCCATATCATTATACGCTTTGATTGATTCAAGGTTAGCAGTATCTAGAAAAATTTTCATGATTTTTTACTCCGTAATTCTTTTACCGTCTTTGCTATATTAAAAGATGATATTCCATGTTTTTCTAGCAATAGTGGAATTTCTTTATCCCTGCACGATTCACCAAACATATCTTGCGCACCAATACGCTTGATTGGTACAGGATAACGTTCAGAAACTATTTCTGTAACTGCTGATCCCATACCACCAAAAATGTTATGTTCTTCACAAGTTACAATAGCTCCTGTTTCTCTTGCAGCTTTTTCCAATAATTCTTCATCAATTGGTTTTATTGAAAACATGTCAATGACTCTGCAAGAAATTCCTTCTTTTTTTAGTGATTCAGCAGCTTCAAGTGCCATTTTTACAGTAATTCCACAAGCTACAATAGTGCAATCAGAACCATCATAGAGTGTAATTCCTTTGCCAATTGTAAATTCTTGTGAATCTTGATGAACAATTGGTGTCTTTGAACGAGCCATTCTCATATAAAATGGTCCATATTCTTGTGAAATTATTCTTGTTAGTTTTTTCACTGCAACAGTATCTGCTGGAATTAGAACTTTGAAGTTTGGGATTGCGCGCATAATAGCAATGTCTTCAATTTGCTGATGAGAGCCACCATCTGCCCCAACAGATAAACCACCGTGAGATACAACAAGTTTCACATTTAGCCCTTTTTTGTCTTCTCTTGATGGATATGCTATTGCATTTCTAATTTGATCAACAGCTCTTCCTGGAACAAAAATTGCATATGTACTTGCAAACGAAATTTTTCCGTTTATCGCAAGTCCTGCTGCAACTGAAACTAGGTTTGCTTCGGCAATTCCAACGTTAAAAAATCTATTTGGAAATTCTTTTCCAAATCCAGCTGTCTTTAGTGAATCAGTCGTATCAGCTCCTAAAACAACTACGTTTGGATTTTCTTTACCAATTTCAATGAGAGTTTTTCCATATTCTGTTCTCATGTCTGCCATTTGTGTTTCAACTGTTGTCAAATGTATCCTACCTCCTTTGCCATTTTGATTAATTGATCCTTTTTGTCACCCACTTGATGTAGATCAATCCATTTGTTTACAAGATCAGATCCCCCAAGATCATGTGCAGTTTTTAAAAGAGCTAGTCTTCTTGCTTGCAAAGTAGATTCCCTAAATTGTCTAATTACTCCTCTTACATCATTTTGTCCAATTATTGCACTACCACCAACAAAAGCTCGTGCGCCATCTACAAAACAAGAACCAATATTTTCTAGGGTTACGCCTCCATCAGCCTCAACATATCCTTGGAATTTGTTGTCATTTAGAATTTTCATGACTCTACCCATTTTTTCATGTGTTGATTCTATGTATTTTTGACCAGATTTTCCGGGTACAACTGACATTACAATTAATTGATCAAGTGTTGGTAAAAATCTCAAAGACCAATTAGGAAGTTCAGTGTTTGGATTAATTGCAAGGCCAACACTAACTTTGTTTTGTTTTAGTGTGTCATGGATTTCACCAAAGCTTGATTCATCACAAACTTCTGCATGAACAGTAATAATGTCACTTCCAGATTCCATGTAATCTCTCACATGTTTTACTGGTTCGTTAATCATCAAATGAGTATCAAAAGGAATTATCGTTAATGGTCTTAGCTCACGAATTTTGTTATGATCAAATGTAGTATTTGGAACAAATTTGCCATCCATTACATCAAGATGTACATAATCTGCCCTTCCGCTAACGCAGCGTTTTACTTCATTTGCCAAGTTTGTCATATCTCCAGCAATAATTGATGGGGCAATCATGAACTGACTATCAAGTTCTACATCAATAATTGGAGCAATTGCAGGGTCTGGTGCTAATCCATGCCACTTTGGATTATCCTCCATGTGTTCAACACCTTTACCTTTGATCGTTCTTGCGATAATAATTGATGGAACACCTTTTGTTGAGATGGCTTTTGAAATAGCAATGTTAAGTTGTTCAATTCTATGACCGTCAATCTCAATTACATTCCAACCAAATGCACGCCATTTATCACCTATCTTCCACCTTGATGCATCTCTCCACATTTCCGAAAGATCATCGCCAATTAGCTCTTCATCAAGTGGCATTATTTTTTCAGTGTATGAATCTTGTTGAATGAAATTTCTATCTAATATTGCGGTTAGATTGTCAACTTTGTATTTTGCAGCTGTCATTGCAGCTTCCCAAACTTGACCCTCATCAGATTCTCCATCTCCAATTATTGTAAAGATGCGATGATTTTTTCCATCAATTTTTGCAGCAAGTGCGGCTCCGATAGAAAATGATAGGCCTATTCCTAACGAACCACCACAAAATTCTACCCCAGGACATTTCAAATCAGGATGGCCTTGTAGTCTACTTCCAAACTTTCTCAAAGTTTCAATCTCTGATTCCTCAAAATATCCAGCTACTGCCAAGTTCGAGAACAGTCCTGGAGACGCATGTCCTTTTGATAGAACTAATCTATCACGATCTTCCCAAAGAGGATTTTTTGGATCATAATGCAAAAAGTTGTTAAACAAAACTCCCATTATTTCTGCCATTGAAAATGAGCCGCCCGGGTGTCCGGAGGCTGCAGCTGTTGTTCCTTTGATAACTAATTTTCGTGCTTTTCGCACGTGTTTTTTAATTTGATAATAGTTAAGTTCCATTCGGCTTCTTTCTCTTTAAGAATTAATAAAAATCTACTTCTGAAAATTTTAATCTGATCGAAGAGTAATAGACGTATGGACCTACAAAGCATTGTGCCACTTGTTATTTATGATAATCAGTGTTATCTTTGCACCAAATTTGCGAAAGTTGTAAACTTGCTTGCCAGAGGAAAGCTTTCTCTTGTTGGTCATTATTCATCTCTTGGAGAAAAACTTCGAAACGAAATTTTAGATTCAAGTGCTCTTGAAATGTTTTGGTTTATTGATGGAAAAACAGCTTATGGTGGACGAGCTGCTTTAGGACCGTTGTTTAATGCTATTTTAACCTCAAAAGAAGTTAAAGGAAACACCATAAGTCTTGAAGAGTCTTGTGATACCGAATGTAAAACTGCAAAAGCGGTGTTTATTCGCTCGGCAAGTTTACTTACAAATAGTAAGAAGATAAAATTAGGTCAGCCAACTAAGTAATAGCTGTCATATCCCATTCAGAAAATAATTTTGAGCCACCAAATATTGTGCAAATTCTAGTTGCAAGTTTTTCAATGTTTACATTTGGCTCAGCAGATATCAATAACAAATGCCTGCTTATTGGAAATGGAAAACTTATCAAAACTACATTGTCTCTTCTACATGCTACATAGTTCAGCTTTCCTAATGTTCCTTCATGTTCTGAACGCAATGAGATTTCAATTACTCTATCTATAAAGCGATTGAATTTTTCTTTATCTTTTTCTAGCGGAGAAATTCCAGGTTTGAAACCACCAGCTAATAATTTTCCATGTTCATCTATAATTCCTGCAAAACGAATTCCTTCTTCCTCCATTGCATCTTGACATCGTACTTGATATATTCTGTATTCACTTACTTCTTCTGTCATACCTTTATTTCTTAATTTAAGTAAATAAAGATGAGTCTAGTATAATCTAGATTTACAATAAACTGTATCTAAACACAAAATTATTGAAAAAACTAGTATCCTCTACTGTTTCTGTCAGGTTTATCCACATTTGGATTTCTAAATCCATGTTTTTCCATCATGTGGTTTAAGAATCGTATATCATCTTCAAACTGTTGACCACACACGGAACAGTTAAGCATGTCATTAACAGAAATTTGCTCCTAAAAAATTTATTCAAAAAGATGCCAGCACTGCTGCTTCCCAAGAGCTCTCGCATCTTAGTAACACAACAGCGACATTAGGTTTGACTTCCAAGTTCGGAATGGGATTGGGTCGCACCCTAACGCTATGGCCGGCTTGAGCATGATTTTCACGATGGTATCTATTAACCTAACGCAATTTGCTCTGAATTTTTGTCCAAAGAGGTATAAAGCATATACAAACCGTATATTCTCATGACGCATCGTGTAGCAGTACTTGACAAAGAGTTGTGCCAGCCAAAAAAATGTGGATTAGAATGTATCAAGTACTGTCCAGTGAATAAATCTGGAGCAGATTGTATTATACTAAATGAGGAAATAAAAAAAGCACAAATTGATGAGGATATTTGCAACGGTTGTGGAATTTGTGTAAAGGTTTGTCCTTTTGATGCAATAACAATTGTGAATTTAGCCACAGAGCTTGCAACCGATAAGATTCATCAATATGACCAAAATTCATTTAGACTTTACAGATTACCTACTCCAAAAAAAGGTGAAGTTGTTGGTCTTCTTGGAAGAAATGGAATGGGGAAAAGTACAGTTGTGAATATTCTTTCTGGAAATATTAAACCAAATTTAGGAAATTTTAAAGAACCGCCAGACTGGGATGAAATTCTAAAGTACTATTCTGGAACTGAATTAAAGTCTCATTTTGAAAAAATCAAGGATGGACAGATTAAAGCATCAATAAAACCGCAACAGGTCAACCAAATAGCTGAGGTTTTTAGTGGAACGGCAATGGAGTTGCTTGAAAAGTATGATGAAAGAGGGGTTTCAGGTCAATTAATCAAAGAATTAGGATTGGAAAACTCGATGGAGCATGGTTTGAAAGAGCTTAGTGGTGGGGAGCTACAACGATTAGCAGTTGCAGTTGCAGTTTCTAAAGATGCTGATTTTTACTTTTTTGATGAACCATCATCATATAATGATGTTTTTCAAAGATCAAGAGTTGCAAAAACAATTCAAAACCTTACAAAAATTGGAAAAACAGTAATGGTTGTAGAACATGATTTAACATTTCTTGATTATCTTAGTGATTACATTGAGGTGTTGTATGGTGAACCTGCGGCATATGGTATTGTGTCAAGTGTTCTTTCAACTAAAGTTGGAATAAACGTCTTTTTAGATGGCTACTTGCCAACCGAGAATGTTAGATTTAGAGATAAAAAATTCACATTTGATGCTTCGTCAACATCAGAGGAATTCTTTGAAGGAAGTGATGTGATTTCTTATCCTGCACTTGAAAAAAAATATCCGACGTTTTCTGTATCGATAGAACCTGGTAGAGTACGAAAAGGAGAGGTTGTTGGCATTATTGGTGCAAATGCATTAGGAAAAACTACAATGATGAAAATGATAGCAGGTGTAGAAAAACCTGACTCTGGTGAGATAGATAAGAAAGTAAGGATTGCCTACAAACCACAATATCTTCAAAATGATGTTGATGTTGACGTAGTTTCAGTATTGAGCAAAGCAAATGGTAATCAGATTGAAGGAAGTCAAGAAGAAGAGCAGATTATAGATCCTCTCAAAATAAAAAAACTTTACAATAAATCAATCAAAAATTTGTCAGGTGGTGAATTGCAAAAAGTAGCTGTGGTTTCATGTCTATTACAAAAGGTTGACCTTTATGCTCTTGATGAGCCTTCAGCATTTTTAGATGTCGAAGATAGAATTACAGTTGCCAAGTTTCTTCAAAAATTTGTTCGGTCTTATGGAAAATCGGCAATTGTAATTGATCACGATTTACAATTAATGGATTTGATTTCAGATAAAATCGTGATTTTTGAAGGAACTTCAGGTATTGAAGGGCATGCTACATCGCCTCTGTCAAAATCAGAAGCTATGAACAGATTCTTAAAATCACTTGATATTTCATTTAGACGAGATGAAAAAAGTCTAAGACCACGAGTCAACAAACTTGAAAGCAGGTTAGACAAACAGCAAAAAGCGTCAGGAAATTTCTATTACATAAAGTAAAGATGTCTGAAAATATCGCTAGGCAAAGAAGAAGTAAGTTTTGGTATATTCTTCCAATATTTCTTAGCATAATTGGAGGAGTTATAGCTTATTTTGCAATAAGGCAAGATGATCCTTCAAAAGCAAAGAATTGTTTGTGGCTTGGAATAATATTATTCGCTAGTTATGTTGCATATTATTTTGTTTTTTCATTAATGATAGATATGTTTGAGTTTTCATAAGATGGCATCAGATTTTGAACAATACGTTGTGATTGTAGCAATAATTGTGGCTGTCGCTATCTTTGTAGGAAGCAGAATTTTTATGGCTTTTAGAAAATAATGATTTGGATTGGCAAACGAATCACCCAAAAATCTTGTTCCAAAATTTTTTGATAATACAGCAAGTACATATGACAAAATTGCTGCATGGTGCACATTTAGAAAGGACAAATATTGGAAAAATGAGATTATTAATCATATTTTTAGTGGAAGAATGATTTTAGATTTAGCCTGTGGGACTGGGATATTAACTAGAAAAATTGCAGAAAAATTTCCAAATTCAGAAATAATTGGAATAGACATTACTGAAAGTTATCTTGAATTAGCAAAGAAAAACTCAACCTCATATAACAATATTACATACATTCTCCAAGATGCAGAAAATCTAAATCTTGATTTAAAATTTGACTGTATTACTTCATCATATATTCCAAAATATTGTGATGCAAAAATTCTAGTAAAAAGATGTATAGAACATCTTAATCCAAGAGGGAAAATTATATTCCATGACTTTACTTATCCAAAAAATATTGTTCATAGAAAACTATGGGATTTTTATTTTGTAATACTCAATTTTATTGCGCTGTTTATTCCAAGTTGGAAAGAAGCCTTTGATAAACTTCCAAAATTAATTAGAGCTAGTACTTGGGTAAGCAGCTATACCGATGAGATGAAAAAAAATGGGCTTAAAGTAGAACAATATTCCCTTACTTGTGATTCTTCAGTAATAATAATAGGAACAAACACACTAGTAAAATCTTAAAATAAAGAAGATTGCGGTTCCACCAATCACACCAATTGAAATTACTTTTAGAATGATTTCTTTTTTGAAAATTAAAGAAACATCGCCATAACTTCTTTTTAGCTCTTTGTATCGTCTAGAATTAATTATCAGAACATAAGTTACAATTGCAGATACGACAGATACAATTAATGCTTCAATTGAAATTGAATTAGTTTGTATTGCTGAGCCTGCAAAAACGGGCAATACCCCCCATGAAATTACAGTTGAGAGGTTGTTGTGGAATTTTCCTTTAAATAATTCTAAATTATACGCAAAAAGAAAAAACCCTTCTGCAATTCCAATTGGAAACAAAAGTGGAGAGTCTAAAAATGCATAGTATAACCCAAGTGTAAATGCAATCCCTAAAGCAATCATGGCAACAAACCAAAGTTTTCTTTTTGGCAGATTCCCCCAAGGTTTTGTTTTACCCCCAACAGCATCAAGGCAATGTGCTGCTACTCCAACTGAAAGAAAATACACAATACAAATTGCTGCAAGTCTATCTAACTCAAAGTAGCCAGAAAGAGATCCCCACGCAGCAAAAGATGTCACGATGCAAGTATATGGTAAAAATAAAATTCCAACACTTATCCTAAAGTTTCTCGAACCAAATTTTGGAACAAACCATTCAGAGAGTCTATCAGTTTGCACAATAATTTATGAAAATCGTTGCTTATATGATATCCAGTTTTGTATATTCAAGAAAATATATTATGTAATGGCAAAAAATGAATCTAATTTATGAAGCGTTATCAAAAATTTATTAAAAAAGGAATTAATGAACCCCTTTCTAAGGTTCCATTTCATAGTAAGGCTCCAATTAAGCGATTATCCATGTTAAGTAAAAAATTAATTCCAAAATCTAGTACGCATATTGCAGTTCATTTTGTAAATTCAAAGAAAAAAATTCCTGAATATAGTATTCTTCATAAACATGGATATGATGAAATTAATCTAATTTTATCGGAAAAAGGAAAATTAACATATGAAATTCAATTGGATGATGAAGTTTACAAAGTATCCTCTCCTTCTACAGTATTCATTCCAAAGAGAGTAAAACACAAAGCTAGAGTAATTTCTGGCAAAGGAATTTTTGTATGCATTATTCTCAAATAATTACCAGAATTGACAAAAATGCTAAAACGTGCACTTGAAGGAGTTCTGACAGACCAAGAAAGTGAAGAATTATTCTCAGCTTTTGATCAAGTTGGAGACATCATAATAATTAGAATTCCAGATTCATTACTTTCAAAGAAAAAAATGATTGGGGAGACATTACTTGATAAAGTTTCTACAGCAAAGTCAGTTTTTTATCAATCCTCTGATGTTAGTGGGGATTTTAGGACAAGATCATTGGAATTACTTGCAGGTCAAAACAAAACAGAAACTGAATACAAAGAATTTGGTTGTAGATTTTTTGTAGATGTTGAAAAAGCCTTTTTTTCACCAAGATTATCAACAGAACGCCAAAGAATTGCATGCACTGTTAAAGATGATGAAGTGATAATCAACATGTTTGGTGGCGTGGGCATGTTTTCAATTCTTGCTGCTAAGAGCAAAAAATGCACTGTATACAATATTGACATTAATCCAATTGCCTCACAATTATGTGAAAAAAATATTTCAATAAACAAACTTGCTGGTAAAGTTATATCCCTTAATGGAGATGCAGCTCAAATAGTAAATGATCAGTTAAAAGAAAAGGGCGATAGAACCTTGATGCTACTTCCTGAAAGATCAGACGAGTTTTTAGAATCTGCAATACTTGCGACAAAAAATGGAGGAATAATTCATTATTATTCGCATATTCATGCAGATAAAAAACAAGATGCACCAAAACTTTCAGAAGAGCATTATCTGAAAGTCACAAATGTAAAATCTGAAATACTTGGTTCAAAAATTGTTAGAGCTGTAGGTCCAAGATATTATCAAACAGTTGTTGATGTGAAAATCACAAAATAATTACTTTTCATCATCAAACGTAATTGAAGATGGAGTAGGTTTTGTTGTTGCCATGGTATAACCAATCCAAGCTACTACACCTAAAAGTCCACCAGCTATCATTAGAACGGATAATTGTAAAACTACGCCGCTCCATTCAGATAGCATTAGAAGATATGCGTAAACGAAAAATGCGGTAATACACAAAATGAAAATTATAATTCCCATTCCTTTTCGTTTATCCATTGCGCTACAAGTTTTATGTTAGTTATTTATTTTTTTGAATTATGGATTTAGTTCAATTGCCATCAGGTAGGCGTCTTCACCATCACGATAATACGATTTTAAACGTTGTTTATTGATAAATCCCATTTTTTCATACAATCTCACAGCATCGCTATTGCTACATCTGACTTCTAGATAGAGCTCGTCACATTTCTTTGACTTTACTCCATTGATTGCTTCTTCAACAAGAACTCGGCCAATTCCTTTTCTTCTATGTTCATCTAAAACAGCAACTGACACAACGTGTCCTTTTTTTACAAATCCTAATTTTTTAAAATTAGAAAACCCATATTCTGTTTTGCACATAATATAACCAACAAGTTTTCCTTGAATTTCACCTACAATAAAGGCCTCAGGTAGCTCTGCTAACAGGCTTTCATAGAAATAATCAGAATAATGCTCTGGTAATGTCTTTAAATTAATCTCCATTACAGGAATAAGATCACCCAATTCTGCCCTTCTTACTGCGCATTGGCCAATCTCTCGAAGAATTACTTGCACAAAAAAAGGTGATATAAACAAATATTTAATTTTGAGCATGTGTTTTTGAATAAAAATTAGCCATTGGATGAACTTTTTAACCGCAAAGTCAATTAATGGAAAAAATTCATTGTCAAAATAACTGTGAGCGAACCAACCCAAGAAGAGGTAATTTCTGTTGTTTCTTCTATTTTTGATGTAAGTGCTATTGGACGATCCCTAGATTCTATTCATTTTAAGATTGAAGATAATGAATTCAAAACAAAATTTGTTGAATTGGCACAAAAACTGGAGAGACATGATCTTGTTTGCCATATAGAGAATCTTTTAGATGGCAGATATGTCATAGTTAGGAAACTTCCTCAAAGAAAAAAAGGCTGGTTACATTCTACAGCTTGGATTCCCAGAATTTTGTTTGCAGTAGTTATAGGATTCGTTATGGTTGATGGTTATTTTAGAACAGAAGTTGCCAATAACGTGGTTCACATTGGTGATCCTTTAGAAATGGCAGGAATTTACACATTATCACTTCTTGGAATTTTAGGAATACATGAATCTGGTCATTTAGCTGCTGCAAGACTGCACAAATTAAAAACAACCTGGCCATATTTTATTCCGGGAATTCCAGTATACGGTATACCTACATTTGGTGCATTTATTCAAGCAAGGGGACTCACAGTTAATAGAGAAATTTTATTCGATGTTGCAATTGCAGGACCAATTGCAGGTTTGGTAATAGCAATTATCGTTTCCATATTTGCTGCATATACAGCTCCTGTAATCGATGCGGAGGTTATGGAACAACTACCAGAAGAAACAAGATTAACTGATTGGGGCAGAGGTGAACCACTTTTGATGACAGCAACTCTTGCAATGTTTGGAAAAGGAGATGATGGACAAGTAGTTTTAATGACACCGCTTTTGTTTGCAGCTTGGTTTGGATTTTTAATCACATTCATAAATTTGCTTCCAGCATGGCAACTTGATGGTGGACATATGGCAAGAACAATACTTGGTGAAAAATTACACGGATATGCAACTTATGGAAGCATAGCCGTACTTGTATTACTTGGATATTGGTTTATGGGGATGTTAATTTTATTGTTAATGTCTAGAAGCCCAGCTGCACGTCCACTAGACGATGTTTCGCCACTTTCAAGAAATAGAAAATTATTGTTTATTCTTATAGTTGTACTCGCAATTTTGTGCGCACCACTACCAACTACTTTATCTTAAAAGTAAACGTGCACCATCAGAAATAACTTCTACTTTTTGTCTAATACCTTGAGTTTTGAGAATGTAGTCCATTGCTCGTTTTGTGCTACTTAATGAAATCATGTTTAATCTTTTGGCATAAAGCTCTGGAAGGATTGAAACCAGTGCAATTTGAAATTTCTTTTGTATTTCTGTTAAAAACAAAAGATCTTCCATTCCATCAATATACTTTGTAGGGTTTTGTAATCTTCCAACACTTAATCTTCCTTCTATAAATTGTTCAATTGCTTTAGAACCAATACCGTTTTTGCATTCTGCTAGTAGCACAGCAAGACCATCTTTTTTTATTGATCCACTGCAATTCCACAAAGAAGATAACGATCTTGCAAGTGTGTCATTACTTGAATCTTTTCCAGTACTAATCACCATTGTTTTATGTTCTCCAACATCTTTAGTACCAAAGTCTTCTAGTGTTTTAGAAAGTGAAACTGTAGAGGATGGGTGTCCAATTGTTAAATCTACTATTCCTTTAGAGCTTGCCACAATCTCTATTCCTTGAATTTCAAAATTATTTACGAATTTTTTTGCCTCCTCCATACTTTCTCCGGTGTGGCCAGGAGATGGAAGATTGTCTTTTCGTTTAGCATATGCAGATAACATGTTATCTTTGCCAAATTTTTTGATTAATCGTGTGGCAATTGTTTCAAATCCAAACAGGCCATCAAACTCCATTTCTCCTAAAAATACCAGATTTGCATTAGAAATCTCAGAATCCTCAAATTCTGAAATTGTGCTTCCCTCTGGAAGTTTATGCTTTATTTGATTAAGGACTCGCTTTTCTGCAAATATTTGTGGAAATGGTTTTGATTTTTGTTCGCATATCATATACAGTGTAGAGAGAACTTTTTGAACTGCCTTTGAATCATGTAATACAACAATTTCACTTGGTTTTGAAAGATCTAGGGCAGCAAGTTTTTCTTGAATAGCTCCATCCTCAAGCATCTTACCGTCAGAATCAATATTTTGTTCAAGATTTTCTGCTTTTATGTCAAGAACTACGTTCGTGACTCCATAATCTAACCATATTTCGGGCATAGTTTAATCAAAATACAAACCAAAATAAATCCAGTTTAGTAAATTTTGACATGGAGTTTGTGAAAGAGTTTTCAACCTTTTTGCACGAAAAGGGTGCTATCAAATTTGGTGATTTTACACTCTCAAGTGGAAAGAAGAGCTCTTACTATATCGATTTAAGAATAGTTCCTAGTTTTCCCCACCAATTTAGAAAAATGATAAAACATCTTCAAAATGAGATTTCTGAAAATATAGGTCTTGATAATTTTGATTATTTGGTATCTGTTCCAACCAGTGGACTTGTTATTGCTTCTGCTTTAGCTACAGAAACAGTAAAACCGTTAATCTATGTAAGAAACAAACCCAAAGGTTATGGAACTTCAAAATCAATTGAAGGGTATTTTGAATCAGGAAAAAAAGCTTTGATGATTGATGATGTTGCTACAACTGGGGGTTCTGTGATTAGTGCATTAAAATCGCTAAAAGATGCAGGAATTGTAATTACTGATGCTTTTGTTATTGTCAATAGAATGGAAGGTGCAGATAAGGCCTTGGAATCTGAAGGGGTTAAAATGCATGATTTGACCAACATTTTGGAAATTACGAATTCACTTCATGAACAAAATTTGATTTCAGATGCCGTATTAAACAGCGTCAAAAAGCAAATTGGTTAAGTTTCGGCAGCTCAGTCAAATGCCTTTACATCATTTATCAGATATAACTCTGATTCTTCATCGCAGCCAAGTAAATTAGGCATGACTCATTTTAAAAGTAATTGAATTTGATGGGCCCGAAGGGCTTCGATCCCTTGGCTCACCGGTTATGAGCCGGTTACTCTACCAAGCTGAGTTACGGGCCCCACGCAAAAAGGTTCCATACTCAGTATAAAATGTTATAGAGATTAACAGTAACCTTCGTAACAGCTATCAAGTAACATGTTTTGTGCAGAGATTGAAACATCCGCAACTTGAGTTAGTATTTCCGCATCGGTAGAAGATTTTTCTAAAATATTTCTCCAAGCTGCTGTGTGTCTAATGTCAGCTTCTGTGTGTAATTGAAAATATTCTGTAGATTCAGCACTTGAAATTCCATAAAATTGTGCCAATCCATCTAACTTTATCTGACTAATCTTTGGAATTTCTTGTTCAAATGCGTACATTGCACACGCGCCACTTTCATAGGTATTCATTAAAGAGAGAAGTTTAGAGAGGGCCTGTTTTGTTTTTTCCCGTCCTTCGTATTTTATTAATTCTTCTTCGGAAATCCCAAGTGCTCCAGCAAATTTAATCCAAGATCTAACATGAGATAATTCTTCTTCTTGATTGTGTACTAGCTCATTAACAACAGAATTTGGAGCTTGTTCAATTATTGGTGTCATAAATGATGGAACAGCTTTGACAAGTTGAAAATATTCTTTTGAATAACCAGCTAGTGATTCTAATTTTAGCTTTCCATCTGACCACATTTCGTAAAATGGATGCTTTAACAAACTTCTTTCTTCAATCATGTCATCAATTTTTTTAATCAAAGAATTCATGAGTCTGGTCTAAATCAGCCAATAAAAAAATCTTTGTGGTGAAAACGATTTTAAGGACAAAATAACCCGATGCAAACGGGCTCCAGTGGTGTAGACCGGTCAAGCATACCGCCCTTTCAAGGCGGTGATCTCGGGTTCAAAATCTTAAAAGATGAAATTCCCGACTGGAGCACCAAGATTTAATTACTTTTGATTAAGAGTTTTCACTAGAATAGTTTGGACAGAAAAAATATCGAAACTAATCCTCTTATTGAGACCTATGGAAAATATATTAAAAAAATTGATAAAGCTTTAGAGTTAGAACTAGGACTTTATTCAGAATCTGAATTCATTGAGCCTCTCAAGTATTCGCTGCAAGGAGGCAAAAGAATTAGACCTATAATTTTGATTCTTGCCGCTGAAAGTGTTGGCGAGGTTGATGATAACACTTATTCTGTAGCTTGTGCAGTTGAGTTTTTGCATACAGAATCTGTAATTCATGATGATATCATTGATGAGGAAATCTTGAGAAGGCGAAAGGATCCTTTTCACATAAAATATGGTTATAATACTGCAATTCTTACAGGTGATTTTGTTTTAGGATTAATTCTAAACATTTCATCAAGATTAAACAATCCTCGAATTACAAAAGACTTGGCTACAACTGCTATGCTAATGAGTGAAGGCGAAATTATTGAAGGCAGGCTTGAAGCAAGTGAAGATGTTACATTTGATGACTATCTCAAAGTAATAGAATACAAAACATCTACTGCGTTTGAGGTTGCAGCCAGACTTGGAGCAATTATTAGTGGTGGAACAGAAGAACAAATTGAAGCATTAACAGACTATGGAAAAAATATTGGGATTGCGTATCAGATTAAAGATGATCTTATTGATTGGAAAAATGAAGACAAGTTATTCAATTTGTTAATCAAAAAAAGTAACGACCCAAGGATTGTTTTTGATAAAATGGAAGAGTTGTTAAAAGATTATTCTTTAAAAGCAAAAAATGGTTTAAGAAAAATTCAAGATAACGATGCAAAATTACATCTAGAAGAATTGATTAAATTTACTATGTTAAGGGGAAGCGCTTAACGATAGCGCAGGCGCAGCAGTCTGTGCAAATTGTATAATTGGATCTGGATACACACCCAAGGTCACCATAAAAATTATTGAGAAGATCATTACAGCAATTACAGATTTTGGTTCTGAAACTCTTTTTTCTGTCTCACCTTCAAAGTACATCTTTCGAATAATCCAACCATAGTAAGCTAGTGAAAGAGCGCTGTTTAGTACGCCAGCTATTGCTAACCATGGAGTCCATGCAGCTAACGGTCCTGCATCAAGTGCAGCACCAAATAACATCAACTTACTCCAAAATCCATTTAGTGGCGGAACACCAGCTAATGCAAGAAGTGAAATTACTAATCCTAACGCTGTGATTGGCATTTTTCTTCCTAATCCCTTTATCTTATCAAGATGAGATGAGGCAAGAACTGTAACAATTCCTGCAACTGCAATGAATGCAGAGCCCTTCATCACAGCATGGTTCATTATGTGAAACAATGATGCTTGAAGACCAATATCTGAAAAGGGTGCAATTGAAAGACCAATCAAAATGTAACCAGCATGACCAATACTAGAATATGCAAGAATTCTGGCAAGATTCTTTTGCATGATTGCAGCTACATTTCCAATCGTCATCGTCATTACTGCAATTATTCCAAGAGCTAGTGTCCAGTCAAGGTTAAGGGCAACAGTTCCAAGAATTATTACTCTAATTGCTGCTGCAAATCCTGCCTTTTTTGTTCCTGCTGCCAAAAGTGCACTAATTGTTGGTGGCGCTCCTTCGTAAGTGTCTGGGAGCCACATATGGAATGGAACAAGTCCCATCTTAAATCCAAATCCTGCAATAAACAAACCAACTGACAACAATGCCAAGGGCATCATTGAAGAATCAAGTGCTGCATATCCATGAATAACTTCACCTATGTTAGTTGAACCTGTAAGACCATAAGCTATTGATATACCGTAAATAATGATTGCAGACGCTAATGCACCAAACAAAAAGTACTTGAGAGCAGCTTCGTTTGAACTTGGATCTTTTTTCATAAATCCTGCAAGAACGTATGTTGGAATACTCATCAGTTCCCATGCAACAATAAGCATTACAAGGTCAGTCGAATATGCAATAAGGACCATACCAATTGTAGACAATAGAATTAAGGAATAGTAGACTGCTGGATGGTTTTTGTTTCTCATGTAGTTGAAAGAGCCAACAGTTGTGAAGATTGCAACAATTAGCATTGCAATTGCAAAGAATCCACCAAAAGTATCGTCGACTAAAACATCTTCTGAAAATAGAACAGACGGTATAATGTTTTCACTGGCAAATTGATATGCAACATAACCAATTGAGGCAATTAGTGCACCAAATGCAATAGCTGCATAGAAAGAGTTTGAGCCAGTCTCTTTTCTTGCAATACTAATTATAGGAAGAATAATTCCTACCGTTCCAAGTATTGCAACTAAAACAATTGGAGTTGATGTAAATTCGATCATTTTCTCATCACCTTAGATCAACAATATCAGGACCACAAAGAGAATTCCTGCTCCAAATACGAATAGATATGATTGTGCAACACCTGTTTGAGTTCCCTGAACGACTTTAGCGCTCCATGCAGTTGCCCTTTCAAGCCCTAGGTTCATTCCAAGATCAATCACCATTCTCTCAAAGTACCTGAATACCCCTCTTGCAATCCACAGGGGAGCTGACACAAAGCACCAATAGATTAATGCATTGAGGTACCATCTGTTCAGAAAAAATTTATGAATTGCATAAAAGAGAAGATTGGAGTTTACAAACTTGACTGGATCAACCCACCGTGCAATGTAGAATATGTATCCTAAACCAAATCCAACTGCAAATGCTACAATTGATGCACCAAGTGCAACTGGATTAAGTCCTGCCAAAACACCAGGTAATCCAGAATCTTCAACAGCATGTTGAACTGTATGAATTCCAAATGAATGTTCAAGGTATTCTGAAAACAATTCATGTATTCCTTCCTCTGCTGAAAATCCAATTATTCCAATTCCGATTGTAAGAGCTGCTAAAATTCCGTAAGGTGCCCACATTGATATAGGAGCTTCATGGATGTGATTTCCTTCTGATTCCATCTTTTCAATGTGTTTGCTCTTTGGTCCAAAGAACACCATTCCAATCATCCTAGTTGTGTAAAATGCAGTAATTACTGCAGTTAGAACTGCAATAATGAAGATTGGTATTGCCCATGTATTTCCAGATTCATAAACTGCTGCAAAGATTGCATCCTTACTCCAGAAACCTGTTGTAATAAATGGCGCTCCCATTAATGCAAGACCTGCAGCCCACATAAACGCATACGTCTTTCGCAAATTCTTTCGTAATCCACCCATATCTGTCATAAATCGCGAGCCAACAACATGCAGCAACGATCCTGCTGCCATGAATAATGATGCTTTGAACATTGCGTGTGAAATCAAATGGAAAAATCCTGCAGTGTAACCATCAACAAATTGTTCTGAAAGTCCTGCAACACCAAGTGCCATCATCATGTAACCAATTTGTGAACCAGTAGAATAAGCAAGAACCTTTTTGATTTCTGGATTAACCATTCCTTGTGTTGCCAATAGTAATGCGGTAATCGCACCAACCCAAGCAATTACTTCAAAGAATTGGTTTACCATTATTCCAGCAGCTGCTAATGCAAAGAATAGTGGTCCAAGTCTTGCTACCAAAAAGACCCCAGCCTTGACCATTGTTGCTGCGTGAATTAAGGCTGAAACTGCTGTTGGGCCAGTCATGGCCTCAAGCAGCCACTCATTTAGAGGAAATTGGGCAGATTTTCCAACAGCTCCTCCAAATAGTAAAACTCCTGCAGGCACCAGAAGACCAGCAGCTGACATGTTAACAGCCCAAGTAGTATCACCGATTAGTTCTTTGAGACCAAATGTACCTGCAAATGCAAAAATCAAAAACATTCCAGCAAGCATCATGACATCTCCGACCTTTGTCATGATGAATGCCTTCATACCTGCATGAGTTGGTGAATAATATTCCGAAATTCCAAGAGCTGAGTATCCTTCTTTGCCAACATGGTGTTGAGCTTTATCGCGATACCAGAAACCAATCAATGCGTAAGATGCAAGACCTACGCCTTCCCATCCAAAGAAGATTTGAAGTAAGTTATCTGAAAGAACAATTAGTTGCATTGAACCAATAAAAAACATCATCCAGAACCAAAAACGTACAATGTCTTTGTCACCTTTCATGTAACCTGTACTGTATACCATAATCAAGAAAGAGATCCAACCAACAACATTTGCCATAATTACTGCAAGTGGATCAGCTAAAACACCAGCTTTCAAACCAATTGTATCAATCCATGAAATTTGATCATGAATTTCATGTCCTTCAAGTGCTTCAGGAAGCATTGAAGCTGCAAACAATGCACTTAACAAAGACATGCCAACTGCAAAGTATCCTGTTGTTTTCTTTGATCCCTTTCCAATTCCTGGTGCTACAAGTGCTGCAATAAATGGAACGACCCAAACTGCCCAAGCAGCAATGCTTCCAATATCAAATCCCATGGCTTCAGTAGTCATTAACTAGACACCTAACACTCCATTCATGTAGGGAATAATTTTTTCAAAGAAAATGTCTGGATAAATTCCAAGAACAATTGTAAATCCCGCAAGCACCATCATAGGAGCTGTCATGTACCAGCTACCATCTTTTACGTTGTCAAGATTTTCTGGAAGTTTTCCAAAGAAGACTCGCTTTAGCATCCAGAGAATGTAAGCCATTGTTAGGGCAGTTGCCAAAAGTCCGAGTCCAAACAACACCATTCTTAGTGTAGAGCCTTCCTCTAGAGCGGTTTCAAGAGCACCATAAAACAAGGTCCATTCACCCATAAAACCACTAGTTGGAGGTACACCCATGATTGTGAGGGCTCCTATTACTGCACAAGTTGCAGTAATTGGCATCTTGCTTGCAAGACCGCCAAGTTTTTGGATGCTTCGTGTACCAACATTTACGATAAGAATTCCTGCCATCATGAAGAGGAGACCTTTTCCAAGACCGTGAGTTACATACATCATCTCAGCTCCTGAAAGTCCTAAAACTGAAAACGAACCAATGCCAAACAAGATGTAACCCATCTGGCTAATACTTGAATATGCAAACAATCGCTTAATGTCGTCTTGCATCAAGGCCATTGCTCCACCATAAATCATTGTAGAAACTCCCCAGATTTGCAACCAAATTGAAAGATCAGCATACTGCATTGGCAAAAATTCAACAATTAATCTAAAAATTCCATATGCACCAATTCCGATCATAGCTGGAGATAAAAGTGCACTAATTGGTGTAGGAGCAGCAGCGTGTGCGTAGGGCAACCAAATGTGGAACAAAAATGCTGCAAGTTTTACGCCAAGACCAATTACAATTGCAACTGCAGCAAGTAAAACTAGATCTTCCGGAATTTCAGACTCTTTAATGTCTACAAAATCAAAACTTCCAACACTCAAACCAATTGTCAAAAATCCTAAAAGAAGAATTACTGCACCAACATGTGTCCAGAAAAAGAACAATAGAGCAATTCTTCTTCTTGGTCCTGCACCCCAGAATGCTATCAAAAAGAATGAAGGAATCAACATTACTTCAAAAAATATGTAAAACTCGATCAGGTTTGTTGCAAGAACTGTTCCAAGCATTCCCATTGAAAATGCTAAGAACAATGCAAAGTACAGACCAGATTGTTTGTTGATGAATTGTTGTAGAGATGTTGTTGATATTACGCTTGTTTGCCCTGAACTTGATTCAATTTGATGATGTTGTTCTTCATATTGCTCTTTAAAGTGGTGTATCATGTACGGTTTTGAATAAAGTACAAGAATTGTACAAAGTACATAGATGATTATTGCAAATGGTGACGCAAGTCCATCTATCAAAAATCCAAACTCGCCAAATAGGTTTGTCCATGGATAATGCTCCTCGTAAGTTCCCTCAAGTGAGGCTAGAATTACCAAAATTGTGCAATAGAGTAAAACTCCAAAAGTGAACCAGGTTGCTACGTTTGGTCCTGATTTTCTGCCAATAATGTAGGCTACAGGTGAAAGCAATAGCGGTATGAAAACTGCCTGTAATAGAGCGTATTCCATTATCCTTTCAAGCTCCTAAAGTCTGCGATGTCTACATTATGGTACATTCTATATGCAACAATTATCAAAGCAAGACCTACTGCAACTTCTGCAGCAGCAATTGCAATTGAAAATAGTGCAAGAGTTTGCCCCCCACTATGTGGTAAAAATCTTGCAAATGCAACAAGATTAAGATTTGCGGCATTGATAATTATTTCAACGGCAAAAAGCATTCTAATTGCGTTACGTTTAACTGATAAACCATAGATGCCAATTCCTAATAATGCAACAGAGACAATAACAAAATCAATCAGCTCGTTGCTCATTTTCTACATCCTCCCTTCTTGCAAGAACAAGTGCTCCAGTAACTGAACCAGCTAAGATGAGTGCCATCAAAATTAATGCTGGCCAATAATAAGTTAGAAAGTCTTCACCAATCTCTCTAAAATCTACCGGTGGTTCATCAGTAGTAATCGATTTTATTCCAGAATCAATTATTATAGAACCAATCGCAACCATGAAAATTAACATTAATCCAATTCCAGCCCACTTGCGTTTCCTGTCTTCAATTTTTTTGAAGATTAATTCTCTTCTTACTAGCATGACAGTAAACAAGATCAATACTGCAATAGAACCTACGTAAACTGCTAGTTGGAATAGTGCAACAAATGGAGAGTCTAATAAGAAAAAGAATCCTGCAACTCCAGCAAGTGTTCCCATTAACGCAATTGAACCATAGATTAATGAACGAAGTTCAAGTGCTGCAATTGCTGAAGCAATTGTTAAAACAGATAATGCTAAAAATGCCGCATCAGCCATGAGTTGCACCACGGTCGTCGATTCGTATCTCGGCGTCCTGTTGGACGTCTGGCTTTACTTGAAGTTGGGCGGGTGTGTAAATCAAACCCTCCTTTGTATACGAGGACAATTCATAGTCATTTGTCATGTATAAGGCATAGAAGGGACAAGCGTCTACACAAAGTCCGCAAAAAACACATTTACCATAATCAATTTGAGGCATGATAGCTTTCTTATTTTGCTTCCATTCTTCTGGAACCTTTACCATTGCAATTGCTTCAGCAACACCTTCACATGCAATGGCACAAAGCTGGCATCCAGTACATTTATCATGAAACAACATGTGTCGTCCTTTGTAACCCGCAATTCCTACACCAGTAGTTGGATCAAACTGGTAACCATCTCCAACAAACTTTAGTTTTTGTTCGGGATATCGGAGGGTAAATCGTTTTAATGCTAAGTGTTTTATTCCAGAATTTAATGCTTTGATAATTCCACTTGCAGTACCCAATTACATCAGACCTCCTGGACCAATTACTCCGGAATAAAGCAATCCTAGAGCAATAAAGATGTTAACAAATGCGAGTCCAATTAATTTGAGCCATCCTAGGTCTAGTAAAAGATCGATTCGAATTCTTGGAAATACTCCCCTTGGTAACAGAATGAAGAAAATTACTGCAGCTGTTTTTAGAATAAACCAAATTACACCACTAAAAAATTCCATTGAAAAAATAGGTAGTCCAGGAGTTTGCACAGTGAGTGGTCCAATTGTTTCTCCTTCATGAATTAGTGTTTCCTCAAGAGGCGGCCAAAATACTGGTCCATTCCATCCACCAAGGAATAAAACTACAAACAAAGCTGCAAACGCATAAAGTTTCAAGTAAGAACCAAGCTGAACTAATCCATACATCATTCCTGAAAATTCTGTTAACCATCCAGCTACAATTTCACTTTCTGCTTCTGGCAGATCAAAAGGAATTCTTTCAAGCTCTGCCAACATGCCAATAAAAAATACAATTGCACCAATTGGCAAGAAAACAATCCATGGGAAATTTGTTTGACTTTCTACAATTTCAGAGAGATTTAGTGTTCCAGTAAGAATTACGATTCCAAGCAATGACAAAATTAATGGTATTTCAAAAGCAACCATCTGGTGAAGTGCTCGGATTCCTCCTATGAAGGGGTATTTACTATTAGCAGACCACGATGCTAAAACTGTAATTATTGGGAAAAATCCAATTACAGCAAAAACACCAATCAATCCCAAATCTACATCTGCAACAACCCAACCGGGGGCAACTGGAATTAGCGCAACAAATGCTGCTGCAGCGCCAACAAACAAAAGTGGTGCAATAATGAAGATTGGTTTGTCTGCTTTTGCTGGAATAATAATTTCTTTTGAAATTAATTTTAAACCATCTCCCAGTAGTTGTAAAATTCCTTCAATTTTTCCACAATAAAATGGGCCTACTCTAAGCTGAAGTTTTGCAAGCATCTTTCTTTCAACAAAAATTACTCCAGCTGCAAGCAATGCGGCAAAACCAAATCCTGGAAATGCCATAATTCTAAACATGTCAGTTAATAGAAACGCTTTGACTAGAGGAAGTGCAAGTTCTGGATGTGAGATCCATGTTAAAGTTAAGAAGGGATTGATTAATTCTCCTTGGTAAACTGGTAGCGGAACATAAAATAGAATAATTTGAAGAAGAGGTATTCCAACTAGTGTCAAGATGACAACAATCCAAAAGATGTTATCTAGAACTGATCTGAGAAATTCACTGACTCTAAATTTTGGTGCAATAACTGACAATTATCTATCTGCCTCCACTGGCCAATAGTTTAGACTCCAGTAAACTGCTGGCATGTTTCCAAGTTTTTCTCCTTTGAGGAGATATGGTATTGCAATTAGGTTTCTAAATGAACCAACACTAAGTTTTACTCTGTATGGTTCTGGTCTGCTTTTTGAAACAATATAACATCCAAGTGAACCGCGTCCTGACTCTACTCGTTTGTATACTGAAACATCTCCACCTTTTGGATTTGGTTTTAGTTTTGTTCGTACAGTTCCTGACTTTGGCATCTTTTCTAATGCCTGTCTAATAATGTTGCAACTCTCTAACATATCCATCCATGGAATTTTTGAGCGAGCCAAAGAGTCGCCTTCTTTGAGAACGTTTGTGTGAACATCAAGTTCTCCATATGCATCATAGGGCTCTTTTGTTCTCACGTCAAAATCAACACCGCTAGCACGAAGAACAGAACCTGTTGTACCTAGTCTAATTGCGTCCTCTCTTGACAAAATTCCTGCTTTTTCTGTTCTGTGAATTAGAATGGGATTGTTATAAAAAATATCAGCATATTCTTTTATTCGTTTTTCAAAATAATTTACTTGTCTAAGACATACATCTTCAAAATTTGCTGGAACATCATTTCTTACACCGCCGGGGACAAAGTAAGCGTGTGTAACTCTTGCACCTGTCATCTTTTCTAGCAGATCAATTAAAAGTTCTCTGTCACCTGCTGGCCACATAAACATTGTAGAGTGGCCCAAAAAGATTCCGTAAATTGCAAGCCAATACATGGTGTAAACACATCTGTTAAGTTCTGATGCAATTACTCGTACATACTTTGCACGTTCTGGTACTTCAATTCCAACAATTTCTTCTGTAGCTAAACAATATGGATAAAGTATGTTACACGAATCATGAATTACTGGTCTTTCAAGATGCGGAATATTTGTGATGTAGTTTCTATATTCAGCCATCTTTTCTTCTCCTCGGTGAACATATCCTGGATCAGGATCACAACCAACAATATAGTCACCATCAACTTGAATAATGAGTCTCATGTGACCAGAACCTGGATGTTGTGGTCCTACGTTTAGAGTCATAATTCTCTCGTCTACTTTTTGTAGTGCTAATCCTGGTGGTAACTTTGCGCTCATCAACTATCTTCCCTTAATGTTAAAGTCCTTTCGTAGTGGAGGCAAGTCTGCCCAATCTTCTGGTAACAAGAGTCGTCTATTATCTGGATGACCATCAAAGTAAACACCTAACATTTCAAAACATTCTCTTTCATGAAATTCTACACTATAGAAAACTTCTCTAAGACTTGGTAAGCGAGTTGAATCTTTTCCTGGATTTGGGTTATCTTCTCTTGGCGCTCTTGTAGATAATGCAAGAATTTGTTTTGCTAACTTTGGATCAGTGTAATTACCAAGATGATAGACTACTTCAATTTCTTTTTGGTCAGGATGATCTACGCCTGTAACAGACTCTGCATGATCAAAACCCAAGTCATCACGAATAAAGAATGCCACATCTTTGATGTCTTCTTTTTTAACATTGATTTGAATTCTATTTGGTTTTACAAAAGCAATTTGGGTTTTTTCTCTGAACTTGGTTACAATTTTATCTGTTAAACCTTTTTCAAACTCTGGTAGCTGTTCTTTTGGTTTAGCTGGAACATCTTTTTTTTCAGGAGCTTCTGTTTCAGAAGTTTGTGTTTCAGTATCAGTACTCATTATACAATCTTCCTAGCCTTTGAATTCTTAATTTTCTCTTGCAGTAAGATGCAAGCTTGTATAAGAGTTTCAGGTCTAGGTGGACAACCGGGAACATACACATCAACTGGAAGAACCCCATCTATACCTGGAAGAACATTGTACGAATCAAAGTACAATCCACCAGTTATTGCACATGCGCCCATTGCAATTACATATTTTGGTTCTGGCATCTGATCATATACAAGACGAAGTCGTGGAGCCATTTTTCTTGTAATGGTTCCTTGAACAACAACTAGATCACATTGTCTTAATGATCCAAATGCTTCTATGATGCCAAATCTTTCAACATCATATCTTGGACCAGATGCAGCACCAAATTCAACACTGCAACAAGCTGTTTCGATGTGTACTGGCCAAAGTGACCAGATTCTACCCCAATTAATGGCGTAGCCAAGCGGTTTATCGATTGCTCGTTCTAAAATGTCACCAAGTTTACCAACAAATACATTGGCATTCTGTGGAGTGATGAGTTCTTTGAACAATCTAATCCCTTACCTCATTATACATTGTAACCGTATATAGAATTACCATATATTTCGCCTCTGTGATTGATAAAGTGCAAATGCCATTGCACCAAACATTATTGCCAAAAATGCAATGATGGGAAGTGTTGCAGTTCTCGGAAGATTCAAAATTGTGCTTCCCCACGCATACAAGAAAATTGCCATTACATCAAAAATAACGAACATCAAGATGTATGCATAATACTGCATCATAAAATGAGTACGACCTTCTCCTTTTGGGACTTGGCCACATTCCATTGGTAGATATTTTACTGGAGAGCCTCTTTTTCTTGGTGCAATCATTCTAGAAATTAACAAAGCTGGAGCCGTTGCAGCCACAGCAAACCCAAACATCATCAAGATTGTACTATAGTTACCCGCAAGTTCCCCTACCAAAGTAGCTTTGACACCTTACGAATAATATAAAAATCTATGCTCATTTTTTTCGATCTCTAAATTTTTGAATAGGATTTTTTTGCAAAAGTCCTTAATATGACATGTTATGATTTTTTGTATGGCAAAAAAAGTTGGTGACAAAGCTCCAAACTTTGAACTAGTAGATACAGACATGAAAATGAGAACTTTGGATGAGTTTAAGGGTAAAAAGATAGTGCTATCATTTTTTGTTGCTGCAAGCTCGCCAGTGTGTGAAAAAGAATTGTGTACATTTAGAGATTCATGGGATGAAATTTCACAACTTGGCGCACAAGTTATAGCAATAAGTAATGATGGGCCTTTTGCTAACAAAGCATTCAAAGAAAAACACAACTTTAACTTTCCAATACTTGGAGACTACAAAAGCAAAACAATCAAAGACTATGATGTATTGATGCCACATCTTTTACATGTAAAAGATTACAATGCAGCGAAACGTTCCGTTTTCATAATTAATGAAGATGGACGAATCGGTTACAAATGGGTTTCAGATAATCCATTAGTAGAACCAAACTATGATGAAATCAAGGATTTTTTAAAAAAATCAAATTAAAAATTTTTTTATTCTATCTCTGCAATAATGTCGTTCTTTGCTACAGTACCGCCTTGTTTGATCTTTATTGATTTTACAGTTCCGTCTTTGTGAGCTTTTACACCAACTTGCATTTTCATTGATTCCAAAGTACAAACAGTATCTCCTTTCTTTACACTTGCTCCTTCTTCTACTGCAACTGAAACAACTTTACCTGGAATTTGACTTTTTAATGTGATTTCAGAATCTTCAGATCCACCACCTCCAGAATTTTTGTATACAATTTCATCCAAGTTGGCATAACGATTCAGAGTCATTGGAACTCCATCTACCACAAGATTAATCTTTGCAGTGCTACTTTCAAGATACTTGATCTTGTGATATTTTTTATTTAGAATAAACTCGATTCCTTTTGCATCCATATTTAGAATTTTTAAGTTTTGTTCTAGGTCGTTTAGTTTGATTACATATTCATTGTTTCCTAGATTTTCTAAAATTTCACCGTTGAATGAGCCTTCAATATCTTGAATTTTGTATTCCATAGTTTTCTGTCTAGTGTATGCTCTTCCAACGAGTACTTTCGTCTAATGAAGACTTTACTCTGCTCTTGAAATATTCAGAATGAATTACTGCTGCAGCTAAAGCTGCTTCTTTGTATGTTTCCTTGTCTGCTTTGATGTCTGTAGTAAGTTTATCTAAAATTCCATATCGCTTCAAAAAGTCTGTTGATAACTGTCCTTTTTTGTATTCATCAGTCTTTAGAATTGTTTTGTAAAGGGGTATTGATGTCTCAACTCCTTGGATGTAAAAGTCATTTAATGCATTTAGCATTCGTAATCTTGCTTCATCAAAAGTTTGTCCCCAAGTACAGAGTTTTGCCATTAGTGAATCATAAAATGGTGAAACTGTACATCCAGGATACAAGTAAGTATCACAACGAACACCAGGACCTGATGGTATTGTTACATCTGGAATGGGTCCTGTTGAAGGTGCAAAATCCAAAAATGTATCTTCAGCATTAATCCTACATTCAATTGCATATCCATTCATCTTTAGATCTTTTTGTTTGAACGGTATAGGCTCGCCATTAGCAATATCGATTTGTAATTTTACAAGGTCTAATCCTGAAACTAGTTCAGTGATTGGGTGTTCAACTTGTAATCTAGCATTAATTTCAATAAAATAGAAATCTCCGTCATCTGTTCTAAGAAATTCGGCAGTGCCAAGATTAGTATAATCAACTGCTTTGGCGGCCTTTACAACTAATTCACCTATTCTGTCTCTTGTTTCTTGATCAACCGCAGGTGAAGGAGTTTGTTCAATTAATTTTTGATTTCGTCTTTGAATGGAGCATTCTCTTTCAAAAATGTGAACTGTATTTCCATGAGTATCACGTGCCAACTGATATTCAATATGTCTTATTTTTTCAAGAAATTTTTCAACAAGGATTGCTGATTTTCCAAAAGCGCCCATTGATTCTCCTGTGGCATCATCGAAATTTACTTTGAGCTCTTTATCGTTGTTAACGAGTCTTATTCCTCGTCCACCACCACCAAAGACAGATTTTAAAAGAACCGGATAACCTATGTCATTTGCTATTGATAGTGCTTCGTCTGCATCTTTAACAAGATCAGGGCTTCCAGGTATTGTGGGAACTTTGGCTTTTAACATGGCAGCTTTGCATCGCATTTTATCACCGCAAAGCTCCATTGAATCTGCAGTTGTTCCAATAAAATTAATTTTATTATTTTCACATAATCGTGCAAAATCGGGATTTTCAGAAAGAAATCCATATCCAGGATGAACGGCATCTGCTCCTGAAGCTAAAACTGTTTCTAAAATTTTTTCTTGGTTTAGATAACTTTTTTTTGGTGCACCTTCTCCAATGTGATAAGATTCGGTGGCTTGTTTTACGTGTAATGAATTTACATCTTCATCAGAATAAACTGCAACTGTCTTGATTCCTAATGCTTTACATGTTCGAATTACACGAAGTGCGATTTCCCCCCGGTTTGCTATTAGAACTTTTTCGATCATAGTCCTCACAGATTTATGTTTCCATGTTTCCTCGGTAGTTGTTTGTCACGTTTGTTTGCTAGCATTTCAAGTGCCTTAATTAGCATAGGTCTAGTTTGGGCAGGATCAATTACTGCATCAACAGAGCCATGAGATGCTGCAACATATGGGTTTTCAAATTTTTCTGCAAAGTCAGCAATCAGTTCTTTCTTTAGTGCTTCTGGGTCTTTGGCATCGGCAAGTTCCTTTCTATTCATGATTTTTACAGCTGCTTCTGATCCAAGAACTGCAATTCTTGCTGTTGGCCATGCATAGTTTATGTCAGTTCGAAGGTTTTTACTTCCCATAGCAATGTACGCACCACCATAAGCCTTTCCAATTACTAGAGTAATTTTTGGTACTGTTGCTTCACAATATGAAAATAGCAATTTGCTTCCATGTCTGATGATACCGTTGTGTTCTTGGTTTGAACCAGGCATGTATCCTGGGGTATCAACAAGTGTGATTAATGGAATGT
>Ga0256865_1000006_pt1 | contig 87645 bp, 101 predicted proteins | sample RVTome_14_FD_187337 | JGI IMG/M metagenome (GOLD analysis project Ga0256865, IMG submission 187337) | Soil microbial communities from uranium-contaminated site in the Upper Colorado River Basin, Wyoming, United States - RVT145D125 HiSeq ... | reverse complement strand
ATTCCATAGGTCTCCAGCAATAGACACATCTATTTTCACAATGCATTCCAGCTGGGGAAAATTCCATACATCTGTGAGTTGAAATTCCATAGAACTTGTGTTTGTAGCAATCGCCTTCATTTTTGAAGGATTTTTTAGTCCAATGACATAACTCTACAGTTGAATGATCAGCAACTCCATACTTTGCCTTTTTGAGTTGTTTTAAAACTCCTGGTTTGATTTGAATTAGTTCATTTTCTTCTTGAACTATTTCACCTGAACAGCTCATACGCGTTATGTTTCATTGGTTTACTTAAATTATTAACTCTAACAATATAGAATCTACTAACTAATCCATCCCAATTTTCTAAAATATATGAACATCAATCCAGCAGGTATTGCTGAAGCCAATAATATAACAATGAATGTAGTGTAAGTCCCAAAAGCCATTCCTCCATCACCCATTCCACCAGGTAAATCAACATTCATTCCGTAAAATGTACCTATTACAGTTGCTGGTATTGCGAGTGTAAATATGATAGTTAAAATTGCTAAAACCTTGTTTGTTTTTTCTGTGCTTAACATAAAATCAGTATCCTTGTAAATGTCCATTGTTTCTCTAGATTCTTCAAGTGAATCCAATACCTTGTCAATGTGATCAATTACATCATCAAAATACAAAGTTAGTTCCTCTTCTTCTTTTTTTGAGAATTTTTCTACATTTTTATTAATTTCTACCACTATTCTCTTTAATGGAAAAACTATTCTTCGAATCATGTAAATTTCTCTACGTAGTATTGAGATGGCTCTAGCGGCTGATCGTGTCTCATCAAAAACCCTATCTTCAATGTCATCTAAATTTGCAATTATTTTACGAATTGTATGCATTAAATCATCTACCAGAACATCAATTATTTCATGAAGTAAAACTCCTGTAGACCCACCCATTAGATGTTGTTTTCTATTTGGATCACTTCCAGACTCACAGCTATTTACCAAATCAATCAGCGGCTTCAGTTCTCCATGATGAATTGTAACAAGAAAACCATTTCCAATAAAGATTGAAAGTTGACTATATTTTGGCAATACTTTCTTTGACTCTAATGGAGGAAAATGTAATATGAAAAAAATATGGTCATCATAAATATCTAATTTTGGTAATTCAAACTTTGCCATACAATCTTCAACGTTTAGTTCATTGAAATGATATTTTTCTGCTAATGCCTCAACATCTTTTCTATCAGGGTTTATGAGATCAATCCATGAAAATTTTGAACCTTCAATAGTCGTAATCTTTTTTTCTATAGTTTCCTCTATAGGTTTCTTTCCAGGACGTAGTCTTTTAGTAATGAATTCTCGCTTCAAGTCGAAAATTTTGCTAATACAACAAATTTAAGCTGTTTGATTTACACAGGCAGAAGAATTATGATGTTTACTTGAAAGGTAATAGAACAGAGGTTCCATAGTATACTACTGCAGCAGCAATTGCCATGCCAATCCACCAACCTGCACCTTTCATAGTGAAAAATTATTTTTAGTGAATAATAAACTTAAAGGTAAATTATCAAACAAACGAATGATCGTTAAATCAAAAGTTAATACTAGAAACAATTCATTTGTTTTTCGTGGCCTTCGTAGTATAGTGGCTAGTATAGGGGACTGTGGATCCCCGGGCAGGGGTTCGATTCCCCTCGAGGGCCCATACAATTTCTTTAATGATTTAAAAGCTTAAAAAATTCCGTACTTGCTTGATTCCATTTCTTCTTTTATGGCAAGTTTAAAACGTGGAATTTTTTTCTCCATTTTATTTGTGAGCCACGTAAGAAACTTTTTCTCCACTCCCTTTCCTTTTAATCTATCAAAATCAGCACCTGTTTGATCTGCTAATTTTTGAACTAATTCTGTATTTACGCTCACTACAAAAAAGTGCCAGCCAAAGGCAAATTCAGAATCCGTAACAACAAAATCATTCTCCCCATGAACCATCTCTTCAAGAAGGGTTAGTTGGGTTTTGATTTCTTTACTAGTTTTTTCATAATCTATGGCAGAAACGTTGATGTTTATTCTTCCTTGCATAGGAAGATTTAGTTATTTTTAAAATAAAAGGATTGCACTAGATTACTTTTTCAGCAAGTGTTCCACTTCTATATTAAAAAAATTCCTTAGTATTCCAATGTATGCTTTTATGGCTTCAGGGATTTCATCTCCGCAAGCAACTCCTAAATTCTTTGCATTAATCCATATTACAAGTGATTGTATTATTGTTAGAAATCTGTCATTTTCAGATTCTTCAGATTCAATAGCTTTGGTATATCTTTCTGCAAATTCCCACGCAGTAACAAAATCAACACACTTTACTCCAAATATCGCAAGCAGTTGTTCTTGAAGATCTTTTGCTGGTTTAAACGGAGTTTGATTTATGATAAAAGGAAAATCAATCTTATCTGGTAAGCATCCAGGTAAGGGACCCCATATTGTAATAATCTTACAACCTTCGTTAAGTTTTTCATACTTTGGCATCATTTTTTCTATTATATCTGAATCCATAAACCAGAATAGAATAACAGTAGCATCATTAAATTCTGAATCTAAAATATTTTCACATCTAATTTCTGCCTGAGTGTTTTTAAGTAAACCCTTTGCATTTTTAATTTTTTCACTATCAATATCAATTCCTATGGCAGTTTTTACATGAAATTCTTCAATGGCAATTTTAATTGCTTTACCGTCACCACAACCAAGATGATAAAAAACATCATTTTTTCCTAATTCACAAAATTCAAAAATTTCTCTAATAGAATGTTCTGGAAGCTGTACATCTTCTCCTGATATTATGCCTTGAGGAAGAGACTGAAGATATTCTTCTATTTTCAATGCCATGAATTAATTTTGTTTGGAATTTATTATCTTATGCCTTCAAGTTTTGATACCGCTTGCCATAGAGTAACTCTGACATATGATGGCATGTTAGGATCTTGCGTAATATCATCTAATACACTAATTGCGTTTGCAGCTCTAACAGGTCCAGGGTATTCATCACTTTTCAACTCATTAACCAAATCTGAAATACTCTTTTTAATCATTTTTGGAGTTGAAGGATTCGCAGCTACCTCAGCTAGAGTCTGAATTGCTTCTTTCAATGTATCCTTATTCGTATTTTTTCCACTCAATTTTTTCTCCTTAAACGGAATTAGTTTAATCTCCTTTACACCTCTATAACCACATCATCAGATTCAACTGAAACCTTGTAAGACTGTAAATTGTTAATTTTTGCTGGAAATTTTTCTAAACTTCCTGTTTTACAATCAAATTGAGCACCATGCCATCCACAAGTTATTGTTGAACCATCCAGTTTTCCTTCTGATAAACTAGCACCAGCATGTGTACACGTATCATCTATAGCAAAATAATTTCCATTAACATTTGCTACTAGAATTTCCCTTCCATCAACAGAAACTTTATGAAGCTTTCCTGGTGGTAGATCTGATACCTTTCCTGCTATTGCCCTGCTCATAAACAAGATCGTTTAACTATTCTTAATAATTTTTCTACTCTAAGTTCGAAATGAATGTAACAAAAGCTACAAACAACGAAAAACAGGCAGTAATAGAATTTTGCCAAAACACCTTTTCTTGGGGTGATTATATCAGTCAAGCATGGGATTCTTGGATAAACGAAGGCAGTTTTTTGGTAATTCATGATGATGATAAGCCTGTAGCAATTTGTCATGCTTCAATTTACAAAGAAGGAAAACAAGTATGGATAGAAGGAATTCGTGTAAATGAAAAATTTAGAAGAAAAGGCTATGCTTCAAAACTAATAAGCGAATCTGAAAAAATAGGAAAACAAAATGATTGTGACGTTGCATATATGATTATTGTGTCAACCAATCAAAAATCATTAGATCTTGCTCAAAAACTTAATTATGACAATTTTGAAACATGGAATTTCTATTCACTTGAATTAAAAAAAATTACATCAAAACCAAAAATAAAATTTGCAAGCTATGAAAAAAAATTACCGTCTATAATTTTCTCATCAAATTTTTTCTACGTAAATTCATGGCGATGGCTGCCATTGGATAATGATGCAAAGTTATCACTCATTAAGGCAAAGCACATTATATATTCTGAAAATAATAACACAACATATAGCGTAGCAGTTATTTCTGAATCAGAACATTTTGATAAAACATTATTGATAACAATCATTTCATCATCAGAAAATAAACTACAAGAAATTCTTTCTTACATTCAATACTTTGCTTATAATAAAAACTATAAACGGATTCAAGTTCTCACAAAATTAAAATTTTCCCAATCTCATGAAGGACTTGAAAATAAATTCACATTCAATCTTATGAAAAAGAGAATTTAGTAATTTTTTTACACAAATTTAACTATATTTTTTAAAGTACCTAAATTTTCAATTTCCATTTCAATTTCATCACCATTTTTTAGATATTCTAAATTAGGGTTTTTTAAAACTACTCCAGCAGGAGTTCCAGTAGAAATTATATCTCCTTTTTCTAACGTCATAACTTTACTCAATTTGGAAATAATTTCAGGTATTTTTAAAAGCATTTTACTTGTTGATGAATTTTGTCTTAATTCACCATTGATCTTAGTTTGAATCTGAAGATTTTGAGCATCCGTAATTTCATCGGCCGTGGTAATCCATGGTCCACATGGTGCAAAGGTATCAAAGCTCTTTCCACGCGTAAATTGTTTGTCACTAAATTGAATATCTCTGGCAGAAACATCATTGAATATCATGTATCCAAAAATGGCATCTTTTGCTTTGTTCTCATCAACATTTTTGCATTTTTTTCCTAAAATAATTGCTAATTCAACCTCATAATCCAACTCTGTTACGAAATTAGGACAGATTATCTCTGAATCTGAACCGCATAAAGTAGTATGTGGTTTTAAAAATATGACTGGTTCTTCAGAAGGTTGTACTTTCTGCTCATCCGCATGGTCAGAATAATTAAAAGCTAGGCAAATAATCTTTGGAGGATTTGGTATTGGCGCCAAAAGTTTGAATTTTGATAAATTTTCCTTATATGGTAATTTCGATAACCTGCCCTTGACCTCATCATACCATCCATCAAACAAAAAATCCCTGATACTTTGAGGAATTGGTACTCCAGTTTCATAAGTTATTTCATCTTTAGTTGATACTTGCCCATCCTTTACTATGCCATAGGTTTCGTTATTTGATTCAGATAATCTTGCAATTTTCATTTTAAACTCACTTATGGGTAAAAATTGCCTGATTTTGTGAATCTTTTCTACAATATCCAAATCTTACAAATTGTATTTCAGATCCTTCGGATAATTCCAAATAATGTGGTTCTGTGTGTACTGTAATCTCTTCTAAACTGTCTTCATTAAACTCTTCATCAAAGAATAATTGCTTCGGAATTAGTATTTTTAATTGATGAGAATTCTTTTGAGGAATCCATTGAAACTTTGAATAATCCACATTCATATCATCTCCGATATATTCTCCTTCTAACTGATGATTGATCTTTGTAATGGAAATATTTCCTAAACCCATCAAGCGAACTTTATTTCCAGATCTTAAATTATTTGCATCTTCATACGAAATATACAAATTTTCATCAATCTCCACTTTTCTTTTTCCCATGTTTTTTGTTGGATGATTAGGTAGTTCAACAAATGATGTTGGTAAATTTTTTACTACTAATTTTTTTGGTTCTTTTACCATGTGCAGTCTAATACTATCACCATCAACAATTTTTCGATTAAATGATTCTAATGCATCAAAAGGTGCAAGTGTATCTGCTTTTGTAAAACCTAATGAGAGTACGAATTTTCGTATAGCTTTTGAAGTAATTCCTCGTCTTTTTAGGGCCTCTAAAGTAGGCAACCTAGGATCATCATACCAAGAGATTTTTCCTTCATCAATCAATGGTTTGAGAACCCGCTTTGATACAGGCATTCCCTTGAATTCTAGTCTCGAAAATTCTAGCATCTTCGGTTTTCTCATTTTTAGTGAATCAAGAATTGAATAATACAGCTCATTTCTAAGTTCATATTCTTTCGATCTAAAAGCATGTGAAACTCCATCAACACTGTCTTCTATAGCTACTGCGAAATCATAGCTTGGCCAAACTCTATATTTATTGCCAAGCAAAGGATGTTTGGCCTCTATTATTCTGAACATAACTGGATCTCTCATTACAGTGTTTTCTGATTTCATATTTCCACGAAAACGAACAATCGCTTCACCCTGTTTGTAATTTTCAAACATTTTATGCCATTTGTCATTATTCTGATTTTGATCAGCTAAACTACATTTACATGCTTTCATCTCTCTGCGATTTTTACTAATGTCATCACGTTTGCAAGTACAAACATATGCATTTCCAGAATTAATTAACTCTAAACCTTTTTCATATAATAATTCCATGTCGTCTGAAGTATTTTTTATAACATCATATTGAATTCCAAGCCACTCAAGACCAACTTTAATTGCTGCATAATATTCTAGTCTTTCATTTTCGGGATTTGTGTCATCCATTCTCAGAATTTTTTTTCCTCCATACATGTTTACATATTCTTCATTGATTATGGCAGCCTTTGCATGACCAATATGCGGATAGCCATTAGGTTCTGGAGGAAAACGAGTGATAACTTTTCCTTTCTCAGCTCCTACTAGTGGAGGAAGTCCTTCTCTCTCTTCTTGTTTTTCTTTTGGTATAAGAATTTCAGGGAAATTATTTTCAATTTCAGATTTTTGTTCTATTAGAGAAAGTTTGTTTATCTCATTAACTATTGATGAAATTTCAGAGGTTATTTCTTTAACTTTAGAACGAAGTTCTGGTTTTGTACCTAGTATTTTTGATAAAACAATTTTATCTTTTGTTTGTCCCTCATGTTCTGCTGCGTTTTGCAATGCAATTTTTCTAATTTCTTTTTTTAATTCTTCATTCAAATTACAAACTCCTTTGTACTAGCTGTTTACTAATGCTTTTTTATACTAAATGAGCCAAAATAGGCACGCAATTTGTGATTTTTTCATGCAAAAATCAGTAGTCAGGTAAATTGCCTAGTACAAAAAGTTCGACGCCCCACCCAAGAATCTCAGATAATCTTACTATGATTATCCACACAGAACTAGATTAAAAAAACATCAAATTAAAAATTTCATGCCTAATTTTCTATATAATTTTTTGCGATCTATAAACTTGAATGCGCTAGTATATATTAGCTATAACTATCTATATAGATATGGAAAATACAGAAAATAAACCAACAGTAGAAGCTGCTAAAATAACGGCAGACAGTGACACAAAAAAAGAAGAACCTAAAAAAGAAGAACCAAAAGAGGAATCCTCTTCTTAGGTTTTAATGATATTATTCCTTTGAGCTAAATTCATGAACGATTATACATGCACCTGTAATTGTGGTTGCGAGAATCCTTCTGATGATTATGTTTGTCATAATTGTAGGATCGGTTTGTGTAAGATTGGAATGAAAAAAATGGTGATTGTATAAATGTTAAAGCTCAAACATAGCTTAAAGCGTTATTCGTCTTATGTTGTAATGATAACTGGAATAGTAGGACTCTCTATATTGTTTGCTTATTTTGGATTAGAACGATGAGCTGTAGGTATTGTAAAATAGAACTTCATACCAAAACAAAAGAGTTTTGTTCTTTTGATTGTTTATGTACGTCTTTAAATCCAGGATCAAGGTAAATATATTATGAATACTTTTTGTGGATCAAAAGTTTGTTCTGATTGTAAAAGAATGAATTGCCAAAATGGATGTAACTGCGATTGCCATTGGCATGGGAGCAAGTATTAATTTTGTCATATAGAACAGTAACTCAGAATACTTGCCCTCATGATGCAAAAGTCAAGATGGCTGGCTTCAAAGATAGATATGAGTGCGCCATATGTCAGAAAATCATTGTTTATGAACACAAAACCCAATAGTGAAACAAACACTGCTTTTATTCCTGCTAAAGGTGAAGATAAAATAACGGCATACTGTAACCCGAATGAATTACTCTATACTGGAGGATATTATATCGAAAAAGATTCAACTTTAATTATCACAAAAAAACAGTCCATTACTCCTAATGATTACGAAGTTAGATTTACCAACAGTGAAGAATTTTCACAATATGCTTATGTCTTTGTGGATTGTGTTTAAATCCAGTAATAAACATTAACATCTCTAAACAAAATTGAAAATTAAATTTCAAAAAATTAAAAGTATTTTCTGTTCAGACTCCTTTGTACTCGCTATTGACTTGGGTTTTTATACTAACTGAAGACATTTTCGTGCCTAAATTGCCTAAAAATTCTTCAATTTTGAAGAAATTAGGACTTTTTGGATTGTTAACAATTCGTATCTAATGTAATTCAAAAAAAAAGAAATTGGTAAATGAGCTTGTTAAGAATAGTATTCTTTGAAACCCTTGTCAGTAGCATAGAGTTCAACCTTGGAACCAAACAAACCACTCTTTTCTTCTACTTTCATCAAACCTCTCTTTTCTAAATCATCCAAGATGGAAACCAGTTCATCACGCTCAAGACCAGTAATTTTTTGTATTTTTTCAAAATTTTTTGCTCCACGATTTAGCTCTCCCAAAACGAGCATATCTTTTGTTTCAGGTTTTGCTAAATTTCGCACAGGCTTTTCCATTGTATTTGTTGAAGTTTTTTCAAATTGCATTCCAACACGTTTTTCGGGAGATTTGTTGTAATTTTGCATGTTACGCTTTCTAATGTAATGTTGAACTACTCGAGCAAGTGGAAATAAGAGAAAAATTAGCCAAATCCAATAAAAATGGTCAGTCATTTATCAGCAACCTTTGTCCAGTTTGCCATAAATTTGTTCAGTATTTTTGTCAAAAAAGCTTTAAACGTTTTAAGATTTTCTTTTCGACATCTTTCTTGACAATTGAAAAGATATTGTCAAAATCTGTGAGATACAATGATATAACTATGATGCTGACGAAATAGTGATAATAAATTGTCCAAATACGAAGCACCAAAAATAAACATCAATGTGGGTAAGGCCAAAGGAATTGCATTTGCCATTATTGCACTGATTGTTATTGGAGTGGTAGCTGCAGCGTCTGTACAAATAGTAGACGCCGGCTATAGAGGCGTGTTGCTCCATTGGAGTGCAGTTGATACAAGCATTCCACCTCTAGAAGAGGGGCTTCATTTTGTAGTGCCATTTCAGGATAGTGTAGTAAATACGGAAGTAAGGACGTTAAAGATTATAAAATCAACATCTTCGGCTTCTAAAGATCTTCAGACCGTTTCTACCGAAGTTACAGTTAACTATCGCCCTTCTCCAAATTTAGTTAATGTCCTGTACAAAGAGGTTGGTCCTGATTATGAGAACAGAGTTATTCAACCAGTTATTGAAGAGGTTATAAAACAGGTGACGGCAAATTATAACGCAGAGTCATTAATCACACAAAGACCACTTGTAAAGTCCGACATTGAAGGGGAAATTATTACACGCCTAATTGAATTTAACATAATTACTGATGCCGTCTCAATTACAGACTTTCAATTCTCACCACTTTTTGCACAAGCAATTGAATCTAAAGTAGAGGCAGAACAAAAAGCATTCAAAGCAACAAACGACCTTAGAAGAATTCAGATAGAAGCAGAACAAGCTGAAGCACTAGCACAGGGTATCGCAAAAGCCAATATTGCTGAAGCTCAAGGTGAAGCTGAAGCGATTAGAATTATCAACGAAGCCTTGGCGCAAAATCCAAACTATTTGGAATGGTTAAAAACACAAAGATGGGATGGCAAGCTGCCTCTTGTGGTAGGCGAAGGTGGAACGCCTTTCATACAAATACCAACTAGACCATAACTATTTTTTTTATTCAAACCCAATACTAATTCTTTTCATTAGTTTCTGACTTGTCTCTTATAACATCGTACATTGCAAGAAATTGTTCGGGTTCATGTTGCCTGTAATGTTTTTCCAGTTGTGAAATTTCTTTTTCTGATATCTTTTCTCCTTTACTTTCGTGATATTCTTTTATTATTTGAAATTGAGTTTTTTTAATGTTATATTTTCGAAGAGTTTCATTAACAGATCTATTACAAAAATAATCATACAAAACAAAACGATATATCAAATAGGCTGTAATTCCAGCTACAGCAACAATTGCAAGTGGAATAATAATAACGCCTACCATGTTTTTTATTTATTTTCTTACTATTTCATTGTTATTTTCTTTCTAATGGTTCGCATCAAATTTTAATTCAGATAATTTCTCAATGTCATCACGCCATCTGAGCAGGAACCTGCCCATCATATCCTTGTTTCTTGTGAACAGAATCAATAACTGCCCTTGTAAATCTATCAAAATCTTCGTCCTTCATAGAATTAATGACTTGATCTACAGTTTTGTTCATGTCGATTTTTTTGCATCTACGATCAGCCTCAGAACAATAAAACTCAATGTAACTTTGTATGTAATCGTATTCTGGACCATCAATTCCAATTTCTAGTCTTCTTCTGCCCAGTCTTTCTCTCCAGGTTTCACTCATAGAGTATCACGTTTCTCAAACTATATACGTGATAAAATTATTTAATGATGATCACTTGTGACACTAAAATTATTTGCTGTTCACAGACTCCTTTTTACAACAAAATCTAGAAGTGAAATTAGCTCATTTTTGCTGGCTCCTGAATAGGAATTTAACGATTTTTTGGCCTTTTCAGCATAATTAAGGGCCTGGTTACGCACAGATTTTTCAATTCCTAGAGATTTGATGATTCTCACTGCTGCTTCAATTTCCTTTTTCTTTGCTTTCTGATTTCCAAATGCATGAAGAATTATTTTCTTATTTTTGCCTTTAGCCTTTTTTATAGCAAGTAAGATTGGGAGGGATTTTTTTCCTTCACGTAAATCATTTCCTACCGGTTTTTTAGTAATTTTTGGATCTCCCATCACACCTATGAGATCATCCGTAATCTGAAATGCAATACCTAAGTTTTTTCCAAAGGAAGAAAGATTTGTAATATCTTTATTTTTTGATTTTGCGCAAATTGCTCCCATTGAACAAGATACGTCAAACAACGCTGCAGTTTTTTTACTAATCATTTTGATGTATTGTGTTTGAGTTGGAATTTTTTTACTCTCAGCCATTTTGATATCAAGAAGTTGTCCTTCACAAACATCTACACAAGCTTTCGATAATCTTGATACTAACTCCATAATTGATTTTGATGGTAAATTTGATTTAGAAATTACTTGATAAGCTTTTGAAAATAAAACATCGCCAGCTAATATTGCAAGAGGAATTCCAAATTTCTTATGAGTAGTTGGGACACCATGTCGCATTTCATCATTATCCATAATATCATCGTGAACTAAAGTAAAATTGTGTACCATTTCAACAGCTCCTGCCGCAATTATAGCATCATTATTTTTTCCACCTAAAACTTGGCAGCTTTTTAAAACCAGGTATGGCCTAAGTCTTTTTCCGCCATTTACAATAAGATGTGTAGCGGCTTTGTAAAGCTGTGAAGGCTCTCCTTTAATTTGTGAATTAAGAAAATGATTTACAATCTTTGCGGTTTTTTTAATTGGTACTTCATCCATCATTTTACTAACCTCCAATCATTGTTAGGAAAATGATGTTTTATTGATTGTTCTAAGGATTTTCTTACTTTGGGGTCTAACCATGAAGAAAGCGTTGTTTTATATTTTTCAAGCATTGATTTTTCAGAAGAAGGGAGTAAAAACAATGCAACTAGCATCCAAGGACAGTAAATTTCTGGATTTTTTTCCAATTCCTGCTTTAATGTATCAGCTGAAACAACCTTTACATCACTAATTTCCTCGTCAATAACTTTGAAATTTAACAAATTATCTATGATTCCAACTAGAGTACCACAGATTTCGTTTTCTGAACCAATGTCTTTGTATGGAACATGATACTCAAACTTCATCAAATAATCCATATCACATTGGATTCCTAATTCTTCAGGCATTCGTCTAACTGCAGATGAGATGTACGTCTCATTTTCTCTTGGATGGCTGGCAAATGTTCCATCCCAATCTCCTGGCCAGAGCATTTTAGTAGGACTTCTTTTTGTAATGACCAATTTTCCATTTTTATCAAACAAAAGAGCAGTAAAAGCACGATGTAATTTTCCATTAGGAAGATGGCATTTCATCTTTTCTTCTAAACCAATTTTGTTATCATTATGATCAACAAGAATAACATGCTCTACCATTTTATCGTCCCTTAAACAATGTTCCATGAAATTTTTTTCTTTTTACGGCATCAATAATTCTTTCAGGTTTGTTTCCATTTACAAAAAAAACATTTATGCCTTTATTAGAAATTTTAAGAGCCTCTTCAACTTTTCGTTTCATTCCACCCGTAACATCTTTTGATGATTTTAACATTAATGGTTTTTCGTTTTTCAATTCATGAATTAGCTTTTTTGTTTTTGGGTTAGAATATAGGCCATCCACGTTTAAGACAAAAATACATAATCTTGGTTTTAGAATATTTGATAAAATAGACATAATTCTATCTCCAGACAATATGTAAGATTTCTTTTTTCCAAACCATAAAGCATCACCAAACGTTATTGGAATAAAACCGCTTTTGGCAATTTTTTCAATCTCTTTAATTTTTTTTGTAATTGGTTTACTACCAAAAATAAAATCTGTTGGGGGTAAACAATAAGGATTTAACTTATTTTTTAAAAATACATCTAGAATAATTTTGTTTAATTCAACCATTGAATTTTTTACTACTGATATCCCATATGTGTTATAATTTGCAGGTTTGGTGTGCATATTATATTTTACAGACCAATAATGTCCATATGAGCCCCCTCCATGAACAACAATAACCGGCTCATCTAGTTTTTTTAAGGATCTGGCAATTTTTTCAATCGAATTTTTTCTAGGAGAAAGATGTTTTTCTTTATTTGTAATAACGGAACCACCAAGTTTGATAATAATCATGGTTGTCTGACACAAATAGGCAGTTAAGTATCTAATCCTTTAGAATCAATTTTTACCGAAAAGCATTCGTAATTTTTCATTTGAAGATTCTTCAGCGTGTCATCCAAATTAGTAGCATCTACTAATGCAATAATACATCCTCCATCACCTGCGCCGGTAATTTTTGCTCCATAAGCAGAATTCCCTGCTAATATTATCATTTCACGAATTTTATCATTTGAAATACCAATTTCTTCCAGATAGTTTTGATTCTCAGTCATACTCTTTCCAATTGCCATGAGATCATTTTTTACAAGTGATTTTTTTATATTTTCAACAAGTAAATCTTCTTTTTCACATAATGCAGAAAATTTTTCTTCATTTTTCTCTTTGAATTTTTTTACTTTAGAAACAGTCACGCTTGTTGAGTGGATTTGCCCAGAATTTACTATGACTAAAGTTAACTCACTTTCAGAATTAATTTTTTTAAATCCTTTCTGTTTGTCATATTCAATTATTCCACCATGAGTACAAACAGTACAATCTGCCCCTGAAGTGTCTTTAAAAATAGTTTGTTCAGCTTTAATTGCAAGATCAATAATATCCTCTTTTGAAAGTTTAGTGAAAAGATTTGAAATTGAGGCTGCTCCTGCAACACAACACGCAGAAGATGAACCTAATCCCACTCCAGATGGAATATCAGATTCAACAACTATGTTAATACCTCCTTCAAAATTAAATTTTTTAACCATTTCTTTTGCTATATAAAAAAATGGTTTTAATGGCGAATTAATTTTGTTAATCGACTCAGTTACTGGTTTTATTAGCTGACCTAAATTTGATTTTACTGAAATTATGTTTTCAGATTTTTTTTCTGAAATCACTGTCACTCTTTTATCAATTGAAGCAAGAATGGCTTTTTTTCCATATACAACAAAATGTTCCCCAAACAGGATAACCTTGCCTGGGGCAGAAGCTTTAGAAATCAAGTGAAAATTATAGATCCGTATCCTACTACCGAACTTGTATCTCCAGTTACGTCTCCGCTGGTGGCATATTTGAGTAATTCACCTTTTGTGGCCCCTAATTTTTTACAGGCTATCATTGTTGATGCAATTGCACCATATCCACATGCAGTAACATTTTTTTCGTAAAGAATTTTGTAGAACTGATCAACATCTAAATTAAGAATAGGTTCAATCAGTGCCTCATCTTGTTTGTGTGCAAATTCATTTGGCTCATAATGTGTAAAATCAGATGAACCAATAATCATTGAATTCTTTTGTTTTGCAATCATAGCAATCGCCTCTCCTATTTCTCTTGCAGTATTTTTTTCTTGATTGATCAATATGATTGGTAAAATTTTGAATTTAGAGTATACTTCTTGTAACATTGGAAGTTGCACTTCAAGACTATGCTCTTTTGTATGTGAAAAAAAATCTAAATTAACAGTTTTAGAAATTTTAGACAACTCACTTGCAGCATCTGAATCAACTTCAATCTGTCCAAGAGGAGTTTCCCAACTACAGTCTTTCATTGCAGCTACGCTAGAACCAATTCCCCAATGATTTGGACCAATAATAATAAACAATTCTGGCGACTTGAACGAAATTGAATAAAAGGAGTGGCATGCAATAGGACCTGAATAAACATATCCTGCATGTGGACATATCACACCGTAGATTTCTTTTCTCTCTTTACTGGGAGGAAGTTTTCCAGGACCAAATGAATGTAAAAAACATCGACGAATTGATTTTTTCAATTCATTTTTTTCACCGGGATAGAACATTCCAGCTACGGCTGGTGTTCTAATCTGCATTATTCTATTTCCTCTTCGGTAATCTTAGTTTCGAAATCATCTATTTCGTATTTTAATGGTTGATCTTCTTTGAGTTCGCCGCGTTGGACCAGAATCTCATGAGCTAACAGCCAATAGACCGTAGCAAGTGACTTTCTACCTCTATTATTGGCTGGAATTACTAAATCAACTTTAGATGTAATGTTATCTGTATTTGAAATCCCAATCACAGGAATTCCAGCATTTGTCGCTTCTGTAATGGCCTGAGCATCTACTTGAGGATCAGAAATTAGTAAAAGTTTAGGTTCGATGTAATATGGCAAAGAAGGGTTTGTTAAAGTTCCAGGCATAAATCTACCTAGCATTTTTGTGGCTCTTGTAACTTCACAGAATTTTTCAATTGGAGTGTTTGAATACTCTCTTCCTGAACAAACAATAACCTTCTCGATATCTACTCTGTTGATAAATTTGGCTGCAATTTTGATTCTTTCTAGAGTTATGTCCAGATCTATCATGTAAAGGCCCTCTGGGCTAGCTTTAGTAATGAAGGGTTTCATGAATTTGGTTTTAACTTGGGTTCCTACCCTTATTCCAGTTGATAAGATTTTTTTCTTTATATCTTGAGTTTCACTCTGTTGGCTCATGTACGATTTTAAATTTCTGCCATACCGCGTATTAAATCATGCTCTGAAAGTCGTATAAGCTCATTTAATTTCGCCACTCTTTCCCCTCCAACTACTCCAACTTTGAGCATTTTTGACTTGGTTGCAATTCCTATATGAGAAATATGGGAATCAGTTGATTCACCAGATCTATGTGAAGTAATTAATTTTATGTTATTTTCATTTGCTTCTTTGGCAAATTCAAGTGCATCGAAAAGACTTCCAGCTTGATTTACTTTAAGAATTGCAGCATTACAAGATTTCAAATTAATTACTTTTTTGAGAATTTTTTTATTTGTTACAATTAGGTCATCACCGGTTATTAGAGTATTAGGAAATTTTGCCGTAAGTTCTGACATGTCTTCAAAAGCTTCCTCATGAACTGCGTCTTCAGCAAAAATCAGTTTATATTTTTCAATTATTTTTGAAGCAAATTCAATTTGTTCCTTTGTAGAATTTTCAAATCCAGCTCTGTTGTAAACGTACACCTCTTTCTCTTCATTCCATTGTGTAGATGATGCAAAATCAACACCAAGAGAAACTTCTTTTCCCAATGTGTAACCTAAGTTCTCACATGCTTTAGCAGATAGTTCAAGCGCTTTATCATTTGTTAATTTCGGCGCCCAACCACCTTCATCGCCTCTACCATTTGTAAAACTTGGATCGGATTTTTCTAGAACAGAACGCAGTTCTTTATGAACTGCAAAATTTGTTTCTATTGCATCTCTGATTGTCTTTGAACCTGTAGCACAAATTAGAATTTCTTGAATATCAGGGGTTCCAGGTCCTGCATGAGCTCCTCCACCAAGTATGTTTCCTAGAGGAAATGGAAATCTATATTCTGTGTTATTTGATAATGTTTTGAACAAGGGTTCGCCAGTATACTTTGACGCAGACTCCATTGCTGCAATTGTAATTGCAAAAGCAAGTGATCCTCCAATTTTAGAATAATTTTCGGTATTATCAATAGAACGAAGAGCTTCATGAACAGATTTTAAATCGCATGGGTCTAGACCAAGAAATTTATTTGAATTCTCTTTCAAAATTTTCAAGCTTTCTTCAGGTTTTCCATTTGGAAAACTAATGGCTTCGTATTTTCCTACACTGGCTCCTGAAGGAGCGCAAACTCTGCCAACAAAACTTTTGTCAGCTTCAATATCTATCTCAATTGTTTTGCTTCCACGACTGTTGTATAGGATTCGTCCAGATATTGAGGTAATTTTAGGCAAATTACTCTAACTCAGTTTGGACTTCTTGATGTCGCCTTTGAATTGCTTCATAGAAGGGAACAATCTGTTGAATTGTCTCAACTGATGTTAATAACATTCTTCTGCAACAGTACCTCTTAATTCCTAAAGAATCAAGAACTTTCGCAGGCTCTTCACCTGATTTTACTCTAGTTTGATAATCTTCAAATTTATCAGCTATTAGATTACCGCAAGTAAAACACCTGACTGGTACAAGCATATTTCGAAAAAGTAATCAAGGATTATAAAAACCATGCATGAAATTTTTGTTGCGGGTGTCGCCCAGCCTGGCCAAAGGCGCTAGCTTGAGGGGCTAGTCTCTCAGGAGTTCGTGGGTTCAAATCCCATCGCCCGCATTCATTTTTTATTTTTTAAATTATTATTTTATTTTTTTAATTGCATTAATGAGATCTGCTCTTCTTATTTCTTCTGTTAATGCTGCTCTTACATCTTCTACTAAAACTCTGTTTACATCTAACTTTCTCCTAGCCTCTTTGACTATTTTATCATAAGTGGAAAACGGATACAAATAGAGATACAAATTCTCCATTAATTCAAAAATTCTTACTGCTTCTTTAGAATTTCCAACTCGAATACTATCAAAAACCCTTCTTTTTAATTCTCCAATACAATCTAAGAGTCCAAGAACATAGGATTCATCTGAAACCGAAATTGTTTTGTGATCTGGTATAATTTTTTTTTCTACAATTGCTAACAATGTAATTGCTTCAACCAGTTCTTGTTCAGGTATTAACAAATATTGCTGAAATTTACCATTTGCTTTTCTTTTAAATGATTTTAAAAGAATTTGTGCTTTTTTAATTTGTGATTTTGCAGTTTTTTGTTCACCTTTGTGAATATTTATGATGGCTTGGCTACACAAATTTACAACCTCACGCGTATTCTTTATGAGATATTCTCTAGAGTCCTGAGCCGCTGACAAAGATTTGGATATGCTTCCTAATGATGATTTTACATTTCTTAAAGACACAATTTTATGGGTTTAAAACCCGGATAAAGCCGTTTGCCAAAGCTCATATTTGATGTTCATTTTTTGAATAGATTATGGAGATTTCAGTAGAACAAATGATGCAAATAGAAAACAACGGCCATCAAATGGGATTTTTAAAAAAATTCATGATGGAAAATGCCGGAGCCGCAGCAGTTAAAAATTTAGTAAATAAATTCAATGACATTTCGAAAAAGAATGTAGTAATTCTTGCAGGATTAGGAAATAACGGTGGCGATGGATTAGTTATGGCACGACACTTATCAGGATATGGGGTCAAAGTAACCGTTATTCTGTTAGGAAATTCTGAAAAAATAAAAACTGAAGAAAGTCAATGGAATTGGAAACTTTTAGAAAAAATGCCATCTATAAATCTAATTTCAGGAACAAATCCAAATTTTGATCTGAAACCAGATATCCTAATTGATGGTATTTTAGGAACTGGTATTTCAGGAGAAATTAGAGAACCTTATGCCTCTGCAATTAATTTCATCAATAATTCTGATGCTTTTAAATTTGCAATCGATGTTCCATCTGGATTAGATCCTGATTCCGGAAATACTGCAAACATAGTTGTAAAAGCTGATCTAACTGTAACATTTCATAAAATGAAAAAAGGAATGCCAAAAAGAAATGATTTATGCGGTGAAATAGTTGTTGAAAAAATTGGAATACCGCCAGAAGCTGAAAAGGGTGTATTATGAAAGCTCATCAAATAGAAGTAGGACATATGCAAAATTTTACTTATGTTGTGGAAGATGAAGATACTGGAGAAGCAATAATAATAGACCCTTCATGGGATCTTGAAAATATTGAACGCATGATAAAACGAAATGATTTGAAAATAAAATACATTGTAAACACACACCATCACTTTGATCATACTTTAGGAAATGAAGCCATGGCAAAATACACTGGAGCAAAAATCGTCCAGCACAATGCCTCTGAGCTACATCACGATATTGTTGTAAATGATGGAGACAAGATTCAATTTGGCAATTCAGAACTTTTAGTGATTCATACTCCCGGTCACTCAAAAGATAGCATCTGTTTAGTAGGTGATGGAAAGATTTTTTCTGGTGACACGCTTTTTGTTGGAAATTGCGGTCGTGTAGATTTGCCCGGAGGTAGCTCAAAAGAGCTTTACCATAGTCTTTCTGACATTATTTACAACTTGGATGACAATTTAGTTTTGTATTCTGGTCACAATTATGGTACTACGTCCACCTCAACATTGGGAAAGGAAAAAGAAACAAATTTTGTAATGCAAAAGAGAACAGAAGAAGAATTTATGGCATTAATGGGATAGTGAAAAATTAGTGGATGATATTGAAATATTTGGAAATTCTGAAAAAGGAAGGAACTTCATCCAAAAAATAGAAAAAAAGAATTTTCTTTTTTCATTTGTTATTTCATATACGGAGACTAGTGAAATACCTGGCATTACTATTGCAGGTTCTGATCAAGAAGCAATAAAATACACTCCCGCCGCAGATGCAGAATTCCTTCACTATGGATTTTGTAAAAGTATAGATAAAATTCCAATGACCCCTGACGGAAAACCGACTCCTGCAATTCTAACTAAAGTTGCACTAGAATCAGCTAGCATACCGCACGTTATCATAAATGCTGGAAGTAAAATCAAACCAAAACTCCCGTTTTTCCATATGGATATAGAACCTGGAAAAAACATCTCTAAATTCCCTGCACTTGATAGCTCAACCGTAACTAAAGCTGTTGATTATGGCAGAATAATTGGAAGAACATTAGCATCTTTAACAAATTGTTTATTGATAGGTGAAAGTATTCCTGGTGGCACCACAACTGCTTTAGCAGTGATGAGAAAATTTGGGTTAGATGCAAAAGTTAGTTCTAGTATTCCAAAGAATCCAGTTGAATTAAAAAATAAAATTGTTGAAGATGCTACTAAAAGATTCGAATCAGATGACCCATACACAATAGTTTCAAACTTGGGTGATCCTATGATTCCAATTGTAGCAGGAATGCTTAGCTCTGCTTCAGAAATCACACATGTTTTACTTTGTGGGGGAACGCAAATGGCTGCAGTTTTGGCTTTTGCAAAAAAAATTGGATTCAATGATAACAACACAGCTATAGGGACTACTTGCTATATTACAAACGACAAGACAGCAAACTTTCTTCAAATCATTTCTCAAATAGCAGATATTCCTGTATTGGTAATTAATCCAAAATTAGAAACTTCAAAATTTGAAGGTATTAGAGCTTTTTCTCAAGGTTTTGCAAAAGAAGGTGTAGGTGCAGGTGGAAGTATGATTGCCTCCATCCTAAAGACGGGAACAAATTCTCAAAAACTACTTGAGTTAATTGAAAAAGAATATCAGAGAATTTTTACTTGACGGTAACTGATTTTGCAAGATTTCTTGGATAATCAGGATCTGCATCTTTTTCTACCGCTGAATAATATGCTAAAAGTTGAATTGGAATGATTTCTATAATTGGATACATCGACTCATCAATTTTTGGAATTTGAATCCAATGATCATAAACGTCACTGTTTTTATCAGAAATTCCAATAATTTTTGCACCACGAGATTTTATCTCACGTGCACTGGTAATCGTATCAGTATAAGTTGAATCATTGGGATTAATTATTATCACATAAACATTTGAATCCATTAAAGCCAAAGGCCCATGTTTGAGTTCTCCTCCAGCTATTCCTTCAGCATGAATGTAAGTAAGCTCTTTTAGTTTTAGTGCCGCTTCAAGAGCAATTGGGTGATGCATCCCTCTCCCAATAACATAGATGTCTGAAATCTCCTTTAACTTCTTAGCAATATCTTGAATTTTTGTGTGGTCAGAGAGAATATTTTCAATTGCCTTTGATACCTTGTTGAAATCAATCCCAATATCCCCATCACATAATTTTTCCGTAATTTTATAGATTATCGCAAGTTGGGAAGTAAAGCTCTTAGTTGCAGCCACCCCGACTTCTCGTCCACAACCCATTAGAATCACCTGAGAGGATTCTTGCACAAGAGATGACGGTGATGAATTTACAATAGAAAGAATTTTTGAATTTTGTTTTTTTGCTACCCTTACTGCCTCCAAAACATCTGCACTTTCACCACTTTGAGAAATTGCTATTAGTATTGAATTTGGTTCTATTGATTCTGGGATAGATGGAAGTTCACTTGAAATTATTGGCTCTACTTTAATTTTAGCATATTTTGACATGAGATATTTTGCTAATAGCGCTGCATTGAAACTAGTTCCACTGCCTGTAAGGTACACATTTTTTGCGTGTTTGATGTAATCTGCAAAATTTTCTAATGCTGAAATTGTATCCACTCCAGCTTTTAATATTGTTTCATGTTGTTCAGAAATTTCTTTAATAGTGTAATGCGCATAATCTCCTTTATCAACATCCGCAAATTCTTTAGCTACTTTTGTAATCGGTATTTTGATTCGTTGTCCATCAAATGTATAGATTTTAAGTTTTGATGAATCAATAATTGCAATGTTTCCATTATCAAGATAGATCGCATCATCAGTTTTCTCAATGAATCCTAAAACGTCGCTAGAAATAAAATAAGAATTATTTTTAACACCAATAATAAGTGGTTCATGAAATCTTGCAGCTACTAATGTCCCATCTTCAAACATGGCAACAAATGCATAATGTCCCTTCAATTGAGAAACAGTTTTTAGAACTGCTTCCTTAATACTTGGTAAAATTGAAAGATTTTGTTGTAGAAGGTTTGCAATTACTTCAGTATCAGTTTCACTTTTAAACTCAAAACCATTTTTTAGTAGATTTCTTTTTAATTCATTAAAATTCTCTATAACACCATTGTGAACAATTGCAATTTTTCCTGAATTACTTGGATGAGGATGTGCATTCGCCTCGGTTACCTTTCCATGTGTAGCCCATCTTGTGTGTCCAATTCCAATCTGTCCAGGAAGTGTTGAGAGTTTCATTGATTCATTTACTTCAGACACTCTACCAATCCCTTTTTTTACAGAAATTTGGTTTTCTGATTTTGTAGCAACTCCTACGCTATCATATCCCCTATACTCCATTCGTTTCAAAGCATTTACAATAATTGGGGCTGCAGTATCATCACCATGGTAACCAATTATTGAACACATATCTTTTCTATCTTGATTTATAATATTTAGAGATAAGCTTATTCTTGTGGTTGTTCAGTTGAAGAATTTTCAACCTTTTCCTCAGTAGCCGTGTCCGCCTCGGTTTCAATAGTTTCTTTTGCTGACTCTGGTTCTTCTGGACCTTCAGAAATAGGCTCGGAACCAAATTCAGATTTTGATAATAGGGTTTCTAATGATGAATCAGGTGATATTCGAATGTTTTTTTCTTCTCCTATGGTAACGATATAGGAAGGTATGTTCACTATTCGATCACCAATCATAACATGTCCATGAACAACAGCTTGTCTTGCTTGGTATGGGGTTTTAAAACCAAATTTTTTTAGTACAACAGTTTGTAATCTGCGAGACAACAAGTCAGTAACTTGAAGATTCAACACATCATCAAGAGTTGAATTTTCTTCAACAAGTCCAATTTTTGATAATGATCTCATCAAGATTGGTTCCTTTTCTTGTCTAACCTCTTGTCTCAGGGCTAGCAAAGAACGAGCTTGTTTTCTTAAACGTGAAAGTTCTGTATGAGCTTTCCATAATTCTCTCTTTGTTTTAAGACCAAAAGTTCCTATTGTTTTTAATTCTTCCATTTTCAATTCATAATTAAAAGGACGTTTTGGTTTTCTCCAAATCTTTCTTGGATATTTAGGATCTCCCAATCATTCCACCTATTTTTTCTTCTCCTCTTTCTTTGTTGCAGCTGGAGCATCTTTCTTTGTTGCAGCTGGAGCATCTTTCTTTGTTGCAGCTGGAGCATCTTTCTTTGTTGCAGCTGGAGCAGCCCCTTCTGCTGGAACAGCACCTTCAGCTGGAGCAGCCCCTTCCGCTGGAACAGCACCTTCAGCTGTTGCAGGTAATATTTTTCCACCTTTAGCAACTCCAACAGCTCCTCCTTTTCGTCCAGTAGTTCTAGTTCGTTGTCCTCTAACCTTTAATCCAAATGTGTGTCTAAATCCTCTCCAACTATTTGTCGCCTTCTCTCTTTCAATATCATTTCTCACTGTAAACGCAATATCAGATGTAATCAAATGCTTATTTTCTCCGGTTTCTACATCTTTTTGTCTATTTAGAAACCATGTAGGGAAATTTGCTTCAGATGGATTTTTAAGAATTTTTTCAATTGATTGTACTTGAGAATCTGAAAGATTTCCTATGTTTGTATTAGGACTAATTTTTAATAAATCTATAACAGCATTAGCAAAATTATAACCTATTCCTTTTATCTGTGTCAGACCAATCAGGATTTTTCTCTCTCCAGGAATATCATTTCCAACTATCCTTACAATGTGCCTATATTCTTGAGTAGTCAAGTATGCAAAATTCAAAGTTACCCCGATAAAAACTATGCTAGATTTTTTAATTTTTAAGTTCAAAAACATCCAAATTTATGGAAATCCTATAAATCCCACCTAGTTGCAATTATGTAATTGTCAGAAAACTATGAAAAATTAGTTGAGAGATCATATTCTTCTGAACCAAAATACACAGAGATTCAAGCAGGAGTTCCTGAAGATTTTGCTGATATCACTACACTTGGCAGTCTTTTAGAAATTAATTACAAACTAGTTGGTGTTAAAGAACAACTTCGTAGAAATTTAGTATTAAAAATTGAAAGAGGAGAATCAAAATATCCAGGAATTATTGGGTTTGATGATGATGTCGTCCCTGCTCTTGATAGAGCGATTTTATCTGGACATGATGTTTTCCTAATTGGACAGATTGGTCAAGCAAAAACAAAAATTGTACAAACTATCGCTGAAAATTTACTTTCACCATTACCAATCATTCAGAACAGTATTACTAATGATTGTCCAATGGATTTACCACAAAAAGAACTTGTTGCCCTTTTAGAAGAAAAAAATGATAGATCTACAAACCCAAAACTCTCTGTAAGTCCAGAAAGTGAAGAAAAAATTCGTGAAAATAAACTTGAAACTCCAATTCGATGGATTGATGGAAAGGATAGATTCAAGTATGTGCTAGCAACTCCTGACATTTCTGTTAAGGACCTAGTCGGATACATTGATGCAATAAAGGTAGCAAAGAAAGGCGTAGAAATGTACAAAATCGATTCATATTCTCCAGGTCAATTAATGCAGGCAAAACATGGAATATTTTGCATTGATGAATTACCTGTATTAGATCCAAGAAAACAAGTTGCACTACTTTCTGTTTTACAAGAGGGACGTTTTACTACCGGCTCATATCCAGTGATATTTGAACCAAAAACTGCTTTTTTTGCAACTGCAAATCCTGTTGATTACACTCACTCTGGAAAGATCATTGAACCATTGTTTGATAGACTCAAGAGTCATATTCACACCCATTATCCTAACACACTTGAAGATGAAATGATGATTATTCTTCAAGAAGCTAATCTTTCAAAATCATTAATCACGTCTTCTTTACTGAAAATTTTGGCTAAAGTTTCTCAAAAAATGAGGAACTCTCCACAAATTAATCAGGAAAGAGGTGTAAGTGTAAGACTAGGTATACATGGACTAGAATTGTTGGTAGGGGAAGCTGAAAGAACACGTGCTTTATCTAAGAAAATTTTATCTGTACCACGTATTTCTGATACGCATTGTCTTAACCAAGTAATTAAATTCGAACTTTCAGAATTGGATGATACAATAAAAAATCGCGAAAAAATATTTGGCGAACTATTAAATGAAGCAATAAAAGAAATATGTCTTGAATATTTACAAGATGTTGATAATACACTACTTGAATTAATTAAACAAGATTTTGTTGAAAAAACTTTTCAAGTTTCACAAAACTTTATCTGGAAAAATGGTAAAATTTCATACAGTAATCAACTTGACAAATTTCCAAACTTTAAGAATCTAGTCGAATCTAAATTAGGAACAATGAAGTCATCTCAAAACATCTTAAAACAACAAGTTGAACAATACAAAATTAATCCTGAACATATAGAATCATCAGATAACGCAGAAGATGAATTATGTTCTTCTCTTGTTGAAATAGTTCTTGAAGGTTTGTGCTGGACTACGCCCAAGATTTTAGATAAAAATGAGGTTGGTTATGTATCAGCTTGATACTAAAAATCTAGTTTATTTTTCAAGTAAAAAAGAGAAAGGAAAATCAAAATCAGAAGAGCAGTTATCAGATAATAAAATTCAACAAATTTTGAAAATCTTGGCTAAGCAAGCAATGAAGGAAAAACACCCAACGATGGATGAGCTTGAATCAATTTTACAAAATTCGAATCACCCAAAAGAAGAGCAAGAAAGTGATACGAAAAATCAGGAAATAGAGTATGAAGATGGCTCTGTTTCTATAACTAAATTGCTAATAGAAAAAGGATATCTTCGTGATGAAAAAAATTGGTTAACAAATAAGGGTTTTTTTGAAATTGGGCAGAAAATTCTTCATGAGGTTATGAAAGATTTAACTTCTGATGATTTTGGTTTACATGAAACAAACTACTCAGGGGATGGAAATGTTACAATTGATACTACAAAAAAATTTGAACACGGTGATGATGTCAAATTTCTAAGCGTACCACATACAATCCTCAACACAATACAACGAATTTCCAGAACTAAAACACAAATTGATTTTCCTATATCAATTGAGTTTGATGATCTTGAAAAATTTGAAACACTTGAAGAAGTCAAAGTCGCAGTTGTTTATTGCATCGATTTAAGTTCAACGATGAAATATTCTCTTGGTAAAAATGGAAGAAGTAGAATAGAAGCTGCAAAAAAAGCATTGTGGAGTCTTTATGTTCTAAACAAAAAATTCTTTCCAAACGACTCTATCTCCGTAGTAGGATTTGCCTCAATGGCATCGTTAATTAATCCCTTTGACATTCCGTTTCTAAAAACATATGATGCAAATGATAATTTTTTGCATTATACTAATTATCAAGCAGCATTAAGATTAGCAAGAAAAATTTTACAAAAAAATTCTACACAAAATAAAAGAATTGTGTTGATAACTGATGGTCAACCAAGTGCATGTTTTGTTGAAAATGAACAGCAAAAAAATGAAATTGTTTCTGAAAAACCATATTCCAATTTCTATTCTCCAGATTCATCAATAATTTCAATAATACAAAATGAACGTAACATGCACTTGGACTCTAATCCTCAAAGACTCGTCTATCTATGTTATCGTTACAAGAAAGTAGATGCAAAAATAAACAAAAGAACTCTATTGGAAGCAAAAAGATGCATTCGCGAGGGAATTAAAATTGACACAATTGTAGTAAGTGAAGAAGTAGAACTTTTGAATTATGTTCAAGAACTTGAAAAAGAGATTAAAGGAAAAACTTACCACATTGACCATGAAAACATGGATAAAGTCTTAGTTCATGATTATCTTTCTAACACAAGAAAGGTTTTAAATTCAAAACAAAATTGGTAGTCTGAATGGAAGGTTATTTTGATAAAGAAAAAGTAATTGAATGTATGTTTGATCCAATTACCTCTGAAATTCTTGCAGAATTAGAAAATGGTGGAAAAGAGTCTTCATATTTAGCAGAAAAATCTGGAATATCAGAAGAAGAAGTTAGGGAACGGCTATCCTATTTATTGAAATATGAATTTGTTAAAGAACAAAACGATAATGATAAAATTATTTATTCTGTAGATGCACAAAAACTTTCTAAAATTATGGAGAATGATGAAAACTTTGATTCTGCAATTGATGGACTAACAAAATTGGATAGTTATCTTAACTAAGCTTATTTTTTCTTCTATTAATAACAGCATAAATTCCAACACCTACTAGTCCTATCATTCCAACAATTAGAAGGTAAATCCCAGTAAATGTAACATTACGACTAAATGATAATTCATTCTCATCAGGATGATTTCCCATCATTCCAACAATCATTGTTTCTTCGTTTCCACCATTTTCTATAATCATTGTATATGAGCCACTTACTGAAATTTCAAAACTTCCCTCAAAAGATTCAGATTCAACAGTTTTTGTAACTATTTGACTTCCAAAGGGATCAATAATTTTTACATGAATCGAATTTTCTTTAAAATTCAATGTTTGCACAATATAGATTCCATTTTGAGTAATTGATGAGTCGAGTTCCGAAATTACTTCAAGTGATTCTCCAGAAATCACATTGGCTGATTCGGTTACAAGATTTTCTGCAATAATTTGTGAACCATAGAATAAAAGTCCCATACCAACTACAATTAGTACTCCCACAATTAGCAAAAAAAGCCCCGATCTTTGCATAATGGCCTCTTGCCTGCCTTTAGTTTAAACTTGACTTTGATTGCAAAAAAGATTTCATAAATTAGCCTTATTTAAAAATATTAGACCACAGCAAAAAAGTTAGTCTAGGCTAACTTTATATTCCAATATCAGTATTTATCAAATACCAATAATGAAAAAATCTTCTTTAAGAATAATGATCTCATCATTAATAGTAATAATTGCGGCATCTTCACTATACTTTACCCTTTCAGGAGGCATTAGTGCGCTACAAGAAGAAAAAACCTTTGTCACACATGGTGGAGGCATTGTAAAAACTACTGGGGAGATCCTAGATCCGTTATACACTAGTGCAACCATGGAATTTGATCCTATGAAATATTTACGTGACTTCAACTATGGACGAGTTTCACAATTATCTGATGGTACTACCCTAAGAGAATTTACCATTATTGCAGAAGACAATAAAATTATGGAGGTTTCTCCAGGCGTTTTCTATAATGTATGGACCTTTAATGGAACAGTTCCAGGTCCAACAATTAGAGCCACCGAGGGTGATATCGTCCGTATAAAATTCATCAATAATGGTTCAAAAGAACATACGATGCACTTTCATGGAATTCATGAAGCACAATTTGATGGAGTATTTGAGTCAGTGGGAGCTGGTGGTGGTCAGTTCACGTATGAATGGAAAGCAGAACCTGTTGGTGTTCATCCATATCACTGCCACACAATGCCTCTTGAAGAACACATTGTACATGGATTGTATGGAGTTTACATAGTTGATCCCAAAGAAGGAAGACCTCAAGCAGATGAAATGGTTATGGTTCTAAATGGTTTAGATACTGATTTTGATACTGAAAATAATTTCTATGCTGCAAACACAATTCCGTTTTATTACCAACATCATCCAATTCAAATTAACACTGACGAATTAATCAGAGTCTATGTTGTAAATATGGTAGAATTTGATCCAATAAACAATTTTCACCTACACGGGAACCTATACCATTATTATCCAACGGGAACAGATACGGTACCATCATTTTACACTGACATGATTACCCTTTCTCAAACAGAAAGGGGCATAATGGAATTCAAATATGATTATCCAGGAAAATATCTATTCCATGCTCATAAAGTAGAATTTTCTGAAAAAGGATGGGTAGGGATATTTCTAGTTAAAGACAACAATAACCAAAATTCACCAAAGGAAGTGCAATATGGAACTTAGCAACAAATCATCAAAGGCTAAGATAATCATAAGTGGAATAATTCCATTTGCCTTTCTAATCATTTTAGTTGCTTACATTTTTGGTCCAGGTTCAGATCTATTGGATTTAGGTGTACCATTACCTGAGATAACTATAGAAAAGGTAGACTTTGTAGACTCTGAAATACGTGCCACTGTAAGAAACACCGGGCCAATTACTGTAGAGATTGTGATGGCAGACATAAATGATAGAATACAACCTGCAGCTATAGAACCAGATAGGTTTCTTGAACGATATGAAACTGCACTAGTAAGAATTCCTTTTGCATGGAACGAGGCAGAACCATACACAATCGGGATTACAGTTGAAGATGGAACCAGATTTGAAAAAGAAATAGAAGCTGCTGCTCATGCATTAGAACCAAATCTAGAGCTTGTTGGATTTTTTACTATCATAGGAACTTATGTTGGAATAATACCTGTTATGATAGGATTACTTTGGCTTCCGTTCATCAAAAGAATTAGCAAAAACAAATACCATTTCTTTTTGGCACTAACTGTGGGACTTTTACTATTCTTAGGAATAGATTCTGTTGAAGAAGCAATTGAGGTTTCTGACGAAAATCTTGCTGGTAGCTTTAATGGAACATTACTTGTTGCAACAATAGTAGTATTATCCTTCCTTGGATTGTACCATTCTAGTGAAAAATTAGTAAAAAGAGCTGAATCATCTACTATTGGAAAACCTGTAGCAATTGCTTTGATGATTGCTATTGGTATTGGATTGCATAATTTTGGAGAAGGACTTGCAATAGGCGCTGCTATAGGTCTTGGCTCTATTGCGTTTAGTACATTTCTAATAGTTGGATTTGCTTTGCATAATACAACCGAAGGTATTGCAATTGCAGCCCCAATGTCAAGGGGGAAAACTATGATTGGAAAACTTGTAGGACTAGGAATGATTGCTGGGGCTCCAGCTATTTTTGGAGCATGGGTGGGTGGTTTTGTTTACTCTCCATTTACTTCAGTAGTTTTTCTTTCAATAGGTGCTGGAGCAATTTTTCAAGTAGTAATCACGATATTGCGATGGATAAGAGAAGAGGGAGACAAAAATCTTTCAAGCGCAGCTGTGATTTCCGGAACATCTATTGGAATGGTAATCATGTATCTTACAAGTATTTTTGTTTAAAATCATCTAAATTGGTTCGGGATGAATTGTGATTACTGAATTTTTAAAATTGACACGAATTTTTCTTTCTATTTGAGAAGTCAAGTCATGAACTTTTTCTATTGATAGAGTCTTTTCAAACGAAATGTCTATATCTATTTTCAACATATTTTTAAAATTTAGAGTAATAATTCTCCCTATTTTTTTAATTTCATCATGTTCATTAAGAATATTTTTGATCCTTTCTTCAGTTTTTTTACCTTCTACTTTGAGATTATTAGGAACGGTAACATAAGGTTCCAAATGTATTGTTATATGTTCTGTTTCTGGAATATCTTTTTTTATTTTTTCCTCAATTATTTCAGAAATTTTATGAGCTGAATCAAGAGTAATTCCCCTATCAACCATTACATGTAGACTAACATAGATTTTTCCTTCAGAGGTATAGCTACTAACGTTATGAACTTCTTTTACTCCATCAACTGATTTTGCAATATCATTTACTTTGGAATTTCTTGGCACTTCGTCCCAGTTTGGCTCAAAATGAACCAAAACTGATGCTTTTGGAAGTGAATTTTTGATATTTGTTTCAACATTATCGCTAATTTCGTGTGCCCTATCGAAACTAACATCCCCTCTAAGGGAAATTGTAACGTCTGCAAAAATTACATCTCCTGATTTTCGCATAAGAATTGAGCCTGGTTTGATAACTCCTTCAGTGTTTGCAACTATCTCCCTTACTTGTTTTACCAACTCGGGAGAAATAATATCTGTTAAATCCATGGCAGTTGTGTAAATTAGTTTTATACTAAGAACTGCTAACACCACTCCAAGAATTAATGCTGCAAAAAAGTCTCCATAATAAAATCCGTAGGAAACTAAAACTATTCCAATAATTGCGACCATAGTTGAACCAAGATCCATAAACGCATGGTAAAAATCAGCTTTTAATGTAGAACCGCCAATTTTTTTAATTGATTTTCTTAGTAGTAAAATTCTAAACACATCGATCCCTATTGTATAAATTCCTGCAGTCAATGCAACAAGGCCTGGCAAAACTTCTGGAAGAGGACTTTGAATTCTGTTACTAGATTCATAAATGAAATATGCTGCTATCAAAAGTATTGCAATTCCTCCAATAAGTCCACCAAGAGATTCAACTTTTCCATGACCATACGTGTGTTCAGCATCAGGAGGTTTGATTGCCATTCTTGCTGCTAGTAATAGAATAATTGTCACTAAACTATCCAAAAGAGCATGTATGCTATCTGTAATTAGACCAAGACTATTTGAAAAAACTCCAAAAACAAATTCTACTACAAACGCAGATAATATTGCAAATAGGGAAATTTGTAGAACTTTAGTTCGTTGTACAAACATGGACATTGTCATCCTATGTAATATCTGATTATTACTAGTATTGTGTTCTATTTCAGTATAATTCATGCGACAACATTATTTGGTTGAGTGATTCAATGCATTTACAAGGTCAATTGAATAGGATTACTATAGCATTAGCAGTTTTCTTGCTTTTTATTTCCTTAATTTCAAATTTTGAAGCAGAAGCATCTCATAATCCAAACTTGTATGTATCTGCCGAAAATCCAACTTTTGGAAATATGTTTTCTGGTTCAATGGTGGTTGAGGTAGTAATCAACGATCCTGGCATTAGTGACACGGATGAGGGAAAAGGTGAACCAGATGTTACAATTAATGGTAAACAGCTAAGAATGGTGCAAGTATCGAATGGACAATGGCATGCATATTTTGCAAATGTTAACAAGGCAAAGATAGCTGACAGTACCGTCACTTTATCTGGAAAAGGATTGGATTTTGGTGTTTTTTGTAGTAGGGACACTACAATTTTTGGAGTAGATTTTTCTGACACTGATGGGTTTTCATTTCCAGGTGATTCTGGAATTACTGGTACCGATGGTACAGCATCGTTTCAACAATGTACTGGAACTCCTACCTCCTCTCTCTTCGAAAATAATGTAGTTCGTCAACCACATACAATTAACACAAATAGTAATGTGCCAACAGGACAAATAGGTCTTACAGAATCTGCATGGCCAATCGTCCAGCTTTTTTCTTTTAATAATGATGTTGAAATTCAATACAATCCTGGCGGTGGAATACAAAAAGTCGAACTAGAATACGATAATGTAGAAAACATTTCATTAAATCTTGATAGAGAAAATTATCCTACAAATTCTGAAGTCTTTGTTATTGTTTCAGATATTCAATTAAACCAAGATCCAACGTCTAGAGATTCTTGGACTTTTAAAGTCACTTCACCATTAGCAACTTTTTATCAAGCATATAACGAAAACGGAAATGATTCTGCAAACAACAGTCCAGGATTAGTAAATCTTTTTCCTAATCTTTCAAGTCTGGACTTTGATGATAATGGAAAAATTTCAGTGACATTGGGCGATGTGGCAAAACTTAAAACGAATGATCGTCAGCAAGATCTCTCTGTAACAGATAATACGACTATTTTTTCAGATATTATAACACTAGTAGAATCACAACCAAATTCAGGGATTTTTGAAAGTTTTGATGATGGTGATACTTCAGTAATTGGAATTAAAAGTGATGCACCAAGAGGAAAATCTGCTTCAATTTCTTATAATTCAAAATCCTATTCTATTTTGTCTGGCTCTTCTACTGCCTCGGTATCAATAGATTCTCAAAGTAGCTCATTTAAGGCTGGTACAAAACAATCTGTTACTGTAGTTGATCCTGATCAGAACATAAACTCTGGTACAAGAGACCACTTGGATGTATTCCGAAGTAGTGCCATCATTCCAACATTGCAAATTGGTCTCCCACTAACGTTGGAAAAATCATCAAATGTCCAATTTTATCCATTATCAACCTCATCTCTTGTTTCTGATGGAATAGATATTCCATCTTCTGTACCTGATTCTAATTCTGACAGATTAATTCTTGATACTAAACCTCCGGTTTCTAACGCTTCTTTTGAAAAAATTTCAATTAATTTAGGTTTTAGCGCAGAACAACTTGAATCACTTCTTATTGATGTAGACGATCCATCTTCTGATGGAACAAATTGGATAAATTATGATTTGAGATCTCTTCAACAACAACTTTCTGTAAATAATTTTGCAGACACTTCTATTTCATTACACTTTGGATTATCTGATTCTTCTCCCATCATAATAGTTGATGCTGGAGATATTTCAAATCCACAAGGCTTAGTACAACTTGATGATGATGACATTGATGATATTAGTTTAAAATCAGGAACTGCCTTTTTAGTAATTAATTTTGGTTCATCAAATGGCGGCACAATATCTTTAGAAACTAACACTCAACCAATTGTGATTGATTTCTTTTCATTTGGATTAATAGCTGATCAAATAACTAATAATGCAATATATCGCTTTGAGTTGGAAGAAACATCTGCAAGTTCAGGAACATTCTCAGGAACTATGGAATACACAGTTACAAATCAATTAAATTTCTTTTCACCCTCTTTGATAAAATCTTTAAGAATAATAAGTGATGAAATACGATTTCTTGTTAGTGAAAGACTAATCGACGAAAAAGGAATTGCTATAAAATATTCTGATTTAGCAACTGTTGGCACAAAAATAGATGTTTCAACTAAAAGCGACATTAAAACCAATTCAGGTACTGTAGGATTTTCTACACAATCACTTCGATTTGGCCATCCTGTTGGAATTGTATTAAAAGATCCTGATCTAAACCTTGACAAAAATACAATTGAATCTTATTCTGTAGTTGATGACCCCAACTCACCTAATGTAGATACAGTTGGAGATTCTTCAGGCAATCCTCTCTTAGAAGTTATGATTAAAGGTGTTCGATACAAAAGATGTACAATTAATGGAGTAGAACACGGCGGATTAGCTTCTACTAGTTTTACTCTTACAGAAACTAGTCCCTCATCAGGAATTTTTGAAGGTGTTTTTAGAGTACCCATTAGAATATGTAACGAATCAGGAACTGCATTAATTTCGCCCGCAGGTGGAAGTATTGAACTAAAATATTTTGATTTCAGAGATTCCTTTGGAAACCCAAACACCTTCACTACTGGTAGAATAAGTTCATCATCAACGCAAACAACTGCTCTAAGCCTAAATGCTGAAAGATTTGTTTTACCAAAATACAAAGAAACTATCGATGTTATTGTATCGGGAAAAATTGATAATTATAAACAAGGCACTGTGATAAAATTAATTCTAGAAATTCCTGATAAATCTTCACAATCATTCAATCTTTATGCCACTAGTCAAGGAAACTTTAAAGGAGTTTTGACATTAAATCACGATTCAATTCCTGGAACTTACAATATTTTTGTTGAGTATCTAGGTTCTTTACAAGACAATACTTCATTTTCTATTGTTAGACATATAGTTCCTGACTGGATTAAGAACAATGCTAGTTGGTGGTCCACAGACGCAATAACAGATGATGAATTCATTGGAGGAATTGAACATCTTATTAAAGAGAAAATTATCATAATTCCAGAATCTCAATCATCTATAAAATCAGAAAAAATCGTTCCACAATGGATAAAAAACACAGCTAATTGGTGGTCTGAGGATTTAATAACAGACGATGAATTTGTTTCTGCTTTGGAATTTTTAGTTAAAGCAGGTATAATCAGAGTATAATGGAGTCAAATTTTCTTTCACTGAATTCTTAAATACTCTCAAGCGTTGGAAAATCCAGAAAATGAGGCATTTCGGAAACCTAGCATTAATTATATTGACAATTTCAATTCTATCCTATGGATTTTCAGGTTTTTCGTTTGCCCAATTAAATCAAACATTACAGGCTGAAGATTGCGGACCAAATCAAGTATTCCAATTGGGTCAATGTGTTGATATTGATGAAGAAGGTCCTAAGGCTTTTACAATTAAAACCGATCAACCGCTAAAATCACCTTATGATGATGGAGACATAATTAAGATCACTGGAAATGTTGGATCAATTAGCCAATCATTTCCTAACACCCCTATGACAATTATAATTACTGGACCTACTGGCAACATAGTTGCAATTGCCCAAGTAACTCCAAGTGCATCTGGCGAATTTTCACATAATGTAATTGCTGGAGGAACCATGAATACAACTGGAGAATACCAAATCTCAGCTCAATATGGAACACAAAAAGCTACAACAAAATTTGCTTTTACAGCGTCAGGTTTTACTCCTCCACCACAAACCGAATGTGACCCAAGTGAAAAACTAGTTAACGGAAAATGTGTCAAAATAGAATCTGAGCCAATCGAATGTGGTCCAAATCAAGTACTAGTGAATGGAAAATGTACTGATAAAAAACCAACTCCAGAACCTGAACCTGAACCAATATGTGGACCTGGAACAGTATTGAAGAATGGTATTTGTGTTGTTGAGGAACCAGAACCAACACCAGGTGGTGGATGTCTTATCGCAACGGCAACGTATGGCTCTGAATTAGCGCCTCAAGTTCAATTTCTAAGAGAGATAAGAGATAACACAGTTCTTAGTACAAACTCAGGAACTTCATTCATGAATGCATTCAACCAATTCTACTACTCATTTTCTCCAACCATTGCTGATTGGGAAAGACAAAATCCAATCTTTAAAGAAGCAACAAAACTGTTCATCACTCCTATGATTAGCTCATTATCAATAATGACCTTGGCAGATAATGGTTCTGAAGTAGAAGTATTAGCATTTGGCATATCGATAATTGCACTTAACATAGGCATGTATATTGTAGCTCCAACTGCATTTGCATACAAAATGCGCAAACACTTCAAATCTAGAAAATAACACCACTTTTTTTACCGTAGCTTATTATATTCAAAAAAATCCAATCATTATAATGCATATTGAATATGAGGAATTTGATACTATAGAAGATATTTTTCTTTACATGTCATCTGCTGCACCTCCAATGAAAAACACAATGCCTGTGAACTCTTACAAGGGCTATGTGATGTCATTTATTCCACTTAGCCCTGCAACAGGAGAAAGTTATCTGATGATTTACTCAAAAGGTTCATTAGCTAATGGAATATACGAGTTTGATGTTAATACAAAATCATACAAGAAAGTAAGTTCTATAGAAAGAGCTGACAAGAATTACTTTATTTGTATAACTCCTAAAAGAAACACTATTGCAGATGCTGCATTAGAAAAATTATAATTTCTTAGTTTCTAATTCCGGCGCTGTAACAGATCTGCTTCTAGCATATTTTTCAACTATCTCATCAGGGGTTCTTCCATTGAAAAGATCCTTACACAAACCTCTTAGATATCTCATAATTGCCCACGTTCCGGCCTTGATGATTCCATACATGAATATCTTCATCGGAGGTCCATAGGTTTTGTTTCTAAGAATAATTGGAATTATATCGTTAATAACACGAAGATTATTCTCCCAACATCTCCAAAATAAAGTAAATTGAGCTTCATTTAGATTTCCAAAATGCATTGAGTTCTTTTCACTAAAGTCTTGATAGAGTAATGGGGCAACTAGGCCTCTGAAATTCATTTTTCTAAAGTCCGTCATCATATCAATAGTATATTGAACTTCATCAGGTGTTTCATCAGGCCAACCAATAATAATTGTGGCTGCGGGGAACCAATGATTTTTGTTTAAAATTGCCGCGCCTTCTCTTACAACACTTCCCCATTCTTCTGGAGCAAATGGTTTTGTTTTAACACCAAGATGTTTTTTGACCATTCGTGGAGCCACGGTTTCAATACCAAGATTCGTTGCTAGCCATCTGCCACTTTCGTGTTGGTTGTTAATTGAAGAAATTTCATGCATTAAATCTGGGTCAGCAGCAACTGCTGAAAATGTCATATGTGTAGTGCCAACAAAATTTGCCCCCAACCCTTTCAGACCTCGCCAAAGTTCAGTTATTGCGTCACGATTTGGTATAAAATCTCTGTTATCACAACCATATAGTAACATCTCGTCTGAATGAAGCCAAATTGAATCGAATCCATAATCTAGATTTATCTTTGCTTCATGTTGAAGCCTTTCTAGAGGTAAATCTTTCTTAGAGCGTTTATTGACATCACAAAAATCACAACCTCTTCCACACCCTCTCATCGCTTCAATTAATGAATTAACCGTAGGCCCTTCAATAATTGGAATATTTTGAATATTTTTTACAAAACAATGCATTAGTTCAGGTGCATCTCCATTTTCCAAATCATTAAACAAATCTAATGCTAATTCATCAGCTTCTCCAACTACAACAGTATCTATTCCATGGATCTTCATTCTATCTGATTTTGCAAGCTCCCATGCACCATTTCCACCTACCACAACATAGAAATCATATTGTTTCTTTAATTGGATAATTTTAGCACACATTTTTTTAAATTTCATTGCAACGTAAGAAAGTTTTTCAGGAGACATTGTTGTTGTAACAGGAGCCATGCCTAATGGATCCATTACGTTAATTCCAACAACTTTAGTGTCTGGCCCTATTGATTTTTCGAGAAAATCTGGATTTGCAACAAACACCTCATCTCGTTTGTATCCTTGAAGTAAAGCACTTTCAACTCTTCTTAATCCAACTTGAGCAACTTTCGCTTCACCTGTATTAGGATCGGTTTCTACAGCAGGACAAAAGACTTTATCAAAAACCCATTCTGGTAATACCTCATATGGTCCACAGGCAATAAACCCATAAAGAAAATTACCTCTATAATTTGTCATCAAACTACGATCTGCAGTTAAAACAATTCTTTTCCCAGCCAATATCACACATCTGCTTTTTGCATACTATATATCATTTACGAGAAGATTTTTTCACTATTAATTCCACTTTAAAGAATTTTATAATATTTTATCTTGTAATTTCGAGACAACTTTAGTTCTTTGAAGTTCGATTGGCTATTTTTCCCGCTATTGCTCCTGCACCTATTCCATTATCAATATTGACTACAGATAATCCCAGCGAACAACTTTGCAGCATGGATGCTAGCGCAGCTATTCCTTTTTCTCCATATCCGTAACCAATCGAAGTAGGAACACCAATAACTGGAACATCTACCAATGATGAAACGAGAGTTGGCAAAGCTCCCTCCATTCCAGCAACAACTATTATTGCATCAACCTCTTTTGATTTTAAATTTTTGAGAATTGGAAAAACTCTATGCATTCCAGCAACTCCAACATCATAGCTACAAATACATTTACAATTCATTATCTCACACATCAATCTGGCCTCTTCTGCTATCCCAATATCTGATGTTCCAGCAGTTATAATACCAACTCTTCCTTTGTAATTTTTAAAGGCGTTTTTGTAGATAAGTAGAGTCGTAGTTTTCTTACCCGATTTATAGTTTAATTTCATTTTTTTTACAAAAGATTTTAGCTTTGAATAATCTTTTTTTTTAATTCTTGAAATTAAAACTGAATTTGATTTTTTCAAAACTCTTTGAATAATCTTTTTTAAATCCTCATATTCCTTGCTTTCTGCAAATATTACCTCTGGAATTCCTCGCCTATTCTTTCTTCCAACGTCAATCTGCGCAATATTTTCAATTTTTTCAAGAGAATAAAGCGACAACAGATTTTTAGCTTTTGGCAGGCTAATTTTACCTGATTTCAACGACTCTAAGATTTCATCAAGTTCCAATGCTAAATCAAATCATTGTTATGAATAAAAATCTAGATTTCAATACTAGAAATTGCATTTTTTACACTTTCAATTCCTTTTTGGAACATATTTTTTTCCTCATCATTCAAATCTAATTCTACAATCTTTTCCACACCGTTTCTTCCAATGACTGCAGGAACCCCAATTGTTACATCAGAGCATCCATATTCTCCATCAAGATAAGTAGCTACAGGAATTACCTGCCTTCTATTATTTACAACGGCATCAATAATTGAAGAAATTGCATTTCCTGGCGCATGAACCGTCGCTCCTTTTAACTCGATTACTTTTGCAGCAACTTGTTTTGTATTTTTAACTAATTCATCAAGTTTTTCTTTAGAAAGTAATGAAGTTAATGGGATTCCAGATACAGAAGAAAATCTTGGCAATGGTAACATGTTTTCTCCATGTTCTCCAATTACAAGTGCACGAATTGAATCACGGGAATGGCCTGTTGCTTCATGAATAAATTGTATAAATCTTGAAAGATCCAACATACCTCCCATCCCAAAAACTCTGTTTTTTTCAAAACCAGACGCTTTGTAGCATATGTATGTCATAGGATCTAGAGGATTAGTAACAGGAATAATCATTGCGTCACTAGCAAATTTTTTAATATTTTCTACAACACTTTTGACAATTCCTGAATTTATTTTTAAAAGATCCATCCTTGTCATTCCTGGTTTTCTGCCAGAACCTGCAACTGTTACAACCACATCAGAACCTTTCATTTCAGAATAATCATTTGAGCCCTTTACTTCAACATCAATTCCTTGTTCTGAGAGCATATGGCTTATGTCCATGGCCTCGCCCTGTGGAAGGCCCTCAATAATATCTAACAAAAGAATTTGGTCATCCAACTTTTTTAGAGCAGAAAATAAGGCAGCAGCACCTCCAACTTTTCCAGCGCCAATAATTGTAATCATGAAGTGGCGATTGAATTATCAATAATTAAATCTAGTGAATACACAAAAATTTTAACAGAATTTATATTCATTTTTAGTAAACTTCACTTTATGGTAATAGTGATTGATTCACAGATTGCTGGAATTTCAGGAGACATGTTACTTTCAGCTTTGGTAAATCTTGGAGCAAATAAAACAAAAATTATTGATGGAGTAAAAATTGCAGAACAATATATTGATGGAACAATTATCAAAAAAATTAATTTTGAGAAAGTAAAAAAAAATGGTATTGAGGCCACTTCGCTAATTCTAGAAGTTGATGAAAAAATACATGAACGAAAGGGAAATGAAATTAAAAAATGCATTCAAGATTCTGTAAATAAACTGGACCTTTCTGAAAATGCTCGAGCTTTTGCTATTTCAAGCATTGATAAATTAATAGAATCTGAATCAAAAATACATGGTTCAACGACTGATTCTATTCATTTTCATGAGGCTTCTAGTATTGACACCGTAGTGGATATTCTTGGATGTGCAATTGCGTTAAATGACCTGAACTTTTTTGACGATGAAATTGTTTCAACTCCAGTTGCGGTAGGAAGTGGAACTATGACCTTTTCTCATGGAACAACATCAAATCCAGCTGGAGCCATTCTTGAAATTTTTAGAAACTCTAACATAACAATTTCTGGGAACAAAATAAAAGATGAATTGACAACCCCAACTGGTGCATGTATGCTAGTAAGTTTAACAAACAACTGTTCTGAATTTTATCCAACGTTAAAAATCAAATCGATTGGTTATGGTGCAGGGAAAAAGGATTTTGAGGAATTTTCAAATGTTCTAAAAATAGTTCAAGGCGAAAAAATGAGTAACCTAATTCAGGATTCTGTCAAAGTATTAGAAACAAATGTTGATGATGTATCAGGTGAAGTCTTAGGTAACTTGATTGAAAAAATAATGTCCATTGGAGCTAAAGATGTTACAATCTCATCTGCAATAACAAAAAAAGGAAGACCCACTCATCTTGTTTCAGTTATATGTGATCTAGATTCTGTAAACCCAATTTTAGAATTATTAATTAAAGAAACAGGAACTCTAGGAGTCAGAATTCGTACCTCTGAACGTTTTACGGTGCCTAGAACTATAAAATCAGTTCCTATATCTGTAGAGGGCAAAAATTTTACTGTTCATTATAAAGTATCAAATAATGACTTCAACAACTTTAAGCTAGAGTTTGATGACGTAAAGATGATTTCAAATTCATTAAACAAAACTTTCAGGGAGACCGAAGAATTAATCAAGAATCAAGTAAAGAAAAAGTTGGATTCTGAATGAAAAAGTTAGACGAATTAATTAATTGGTTTGAGGACAAGAATAAAGTCATAATAGCATTATCTGGAGGGGTTGATAGCGCTCTTGTGGCATATGCTGCATATCAAAAATTAGGCAAGTCCGCTATGGCAGTAACTGCTGATTACAAAACATTATCTCAAGAAGAACTTGAAACCGCAAAAAAAGTTTGTTTAGAAATTGGAATTCCTCATAAAATAATTGTATATGATGAATTAGAAAATGAAGATTTTGTAAAAAATGATGAAAAAAGATGCTACCATTGTAGAACAGAATTAGGTGATCACCTAAAAAACCTACAAAAAAAATATGATGCTGACATTATAGTAGATGGGACAAACTCAGATGACTTGAATGACTATAGACCAGGAATTATTGCATTAAGAAATTATGGAATTAAAAGTCCTTTGGCTGAGCTCAATTTTTCAAAGAGGGATGTTAGAAATGAAGCAAAACGTGCCTGTTTGACAATTTTTGATAAACCATCAAACTCCTGTTTAGCATCTAGGATACCTTGGGGTCAACGTGTTACCGCCGAACGCCTCGTAAGAATAGAATTGAGTGAAAAATTTGTTAAACAAACAATAAACGTTAAACAGGTTCGTGTTAGAGATTTGGACGGTATAGCAAAATTAGAAGTTGGCTCTAATGAATTGAATTTACTGAACGATACAATTCTTAAAAAAATTAGCTCAAAATTACAACTGTTTGGATTTTCATCTGTTGTTGTTGATCCAGAGGGATATAAACCCGGAAAAATCAATCCAATCATTGAATAACACATTCTCTATATTGTGTAGAAATGTGGGCTGAGTTAAACCCTCATCAAGTTTCTCTTTAATGACAATATAATAATTGAAATTATTGAAATAGCTAATACCATGGATGTGATTGCTCCAAATTCAGGGATCACATAAGTACCAATTATCTCAATATCAGAATCGATTTCCTCAAACTCGATTGTTATAATTCTTGCATTTTCATCATTCTGTGTTTCTACAAAAGGTACCTCTACCCCATCTATTAAAACAATAAAAACATCATCAGTTCCATCACTTTTCTTTGCATCGATTACAGTTCGTGGAAGTTCTAATGTTATTGCTCCATCACTTCTAGGCTCAATCAAAACAACAAGTTCAAAAAATTCTTCATCAACAATCATGTCAGTCACATTTCCACCTCTTATCAGGTATCCGATATCAAAAGTTCCAGACTTGTCAGGTTTTTCTACTTCAAAATTTAAAGACACTCCTTGTTCTTTTTTGAAAAATTCAAAAAATTCATCTGCAAAATTACTATCTACTCCATAAGACGCTCTAACAACATAATCTCCTTCTGATTTCCATTGTGGACCTTCTGCTTTAACATTGTGTGAAAAAGTTCCATCCTGAGCTACATCAATCTGCGCAATTTCCACAATATTCTCTTGATTATTTTTTCCCAAATGAATTAATTGAATTATAATCGGTGTATCTTGTATGACAGTTGTAACTCTTCCGGAAATAACAATTACGTCTCCTTCAAAGTAAACTTTTTCTGGTAACCTAATCTCAAGCAATGATTGAGAAAAAGCAGGAAAAATAAAAAACGACATTACACATAATATAAACAAAATTTTTAACATCATTTCAAACTAACCAAGTTTCTATTTCTGCTTTACTATTATAATGTCTAAAAAAGGAAAAAAATGAAGTTTTTAGAATTTTGGCATTATGCTTAGTCTTGTCTTTGCAGATACTACAATTATTGATATAATTGCAACTGCAAGAATCAAAGCCGCAATGGCGCCAAATTCTGGAATTACAAAGGTACCGATGATTTCTATTTCTTCAGTTCCAGCTGGGAAATCCACTGTAACTTTATTGCCATCGATTTCATAATCATTCGATTCTTCGCCATCAACAAGAACCATGAATGGTTCTCTGAGAATATCACTTGAAGGATTTACAGTTAAAGTTCCTGGCATAGTAGAACTAATTGATAATACAATTGAATTATCTTTTGTATTTGTTTTGGCATTTGTTACTGTTCCACCTGTAATGGTATATGGTACACAATAACGACCGTCAACTGATAGCTCTGTTGTTTCACATTGTATAGTTGGTGTTGAAGTATCAACAAAACCTCCTGTTAATTCAATTAGAGCCTTATTACTAACTGCCTGATTGCCGTATTGAACTCGAATGACATAGGTACCGTCCTGTTTCCACAAACTGCCTTGAGTGCTTAATGTGGTGCCAAACATTCCATTACTATCAACCGATAATTGATCAACAGCAACGACATTGTTTATTGGACTAATTACTGTCAATGTTACTGGCGTATTTCCAGCTCTGATATTTGCTACTGCCCCTTCAACTTTAATTGAAGAGTTGTGATCATATGTTGTTTTATCAGTCCATACAGTTACCGGCACTTCGCGTATCATGGCCATTTCAGCAGATTTTCTTGCATCTTCTTCACAACCAACACATGCTGGTGGAAGTGCTGCATAAGCTGATGAAATTGATACAATTCCTCCAGCTGCCAAAATGGCGATCAGAATGTACGACGCTCGAACGTTCATCTTGTTTGCGCTTTAGCAATATCTCTATTTATGTATATTTAAAAAATGAAAAAATTTGAAGATCTAGTACCTTGGAATTAGGCTTAGTCTTGTCTTTGCAGATACTACAATTATTGATATAATTGCAACTGCAAGAATCAAAGCCGCAATGGCGCCAAATTCTGGAATCACTGCACCATTTGCAATTTCAACTTGAGCAGAATCTCTATAGACTTGATTAATTCCTTGTTGAGCAGTTATTGTGTAGAAACCATTTTGTTTCCATTGGTTTCCTCCTATATTGATTGTTGTCATAAAGTTACCACCTGCATCAGGTGTGACTTGAGCAGTATGTATTACGTTACCAAATACTGGTTCAGTTACCTTGATGGTTACGTCCGTGTTGGTGCGCAAAGTTTTTCCGGTAACTGTAATTGTTTTAGAACCTAAAGGCGCATCCACATTGATTGTTAAACCAACCTCCTCATTTATGCCACCGCCACCAAAAACGATATTTTCTAAAAAGTCTTCTGAAACATTAGTTGCTAAAGTCTTTCCACCAATAATTTCTACTGGCAATGAAATTTTATACAATGTATTTTCTCCATGTTGAGCAGTAATCATATATTTTCCGTCAAATTTCCATTGCGAGCCACCCACGTTAAAATTAGTCATAAATTCACCTTGCATATCTGGTGAAACCTGTTGTGCAGCTATAAAGTTACCATTGGGAGCAGTTACTTTGATGGCAACAGGCGTAACTTTGCTTGTAGCCCCATTTATTGAAATTGTAGACCCTCCCTCATTTGCTGTAACAGTTAACTGCATTCCTTGCTTTTCAAGGAGTTGTGCAAAAGCGATTTCTTGAAATGCAAATCCTGAAATCATAAAGACGCTAAATGCGATCAAAGAATACATCAATACCTGTCTTTGCGTGTTCATCTTATCTGAGAGGTAGAAAGTGTCATTATTTATGTATTTTAGATGTAAAAAAAAGTCCACTATTTCATGTATTTTGATCCCTAAAAAACGAAAAAATTTGAAGATCTAGTACCTTGGAATTAGGCTTAGTCTTGTCTTTGCAGATACTACAATTATTGATATAATTGCAACTGCAAGAATCAAAGCCGCAATGGCGCCAAATTCTGGAATTACAAAGGTACCGATGATTTCTATTTCTTCAGCTCCCTGTGGGAATTGTATCGTCAAGGTTCTGTCAGTACTCGTTTTTGTTTCATCAAAGTCGGATTCTTCTAAATCTACCAATACAAAGAACTCGTCATCATCACCATTTTCAAGTACTGCATCAATTAGTGCTCTAGGTAATGTTATTGTTAGTTCTCCATCGCTTGTTGTAGTAATTACAATGATTAGAGACTTTGAATCCACATCGGGTGTAATGCTTACAACATTGCCTCCTGTGATCTTATATCCAACCAGAAATCCCTCAACATCTATTGATTTTCCTTTTGGTGTGGTACTTGAACCGCTAAAGTCAAATGTTGTCTCTGCTACCCTGTTTTCAGTTCCATAGGTAACTACGACTTTATATTCGCCAGCTGAAAACCAACCCGGTCCACCAGCAGTTAATTGATGACTGTACGTCTTATCTGAACCAACACCAAACTGATTGATGTATACAATGTTACCAAATTCTGGTTCAAAGATTTGAATAGAAATTTGATAACCTGATAGAAGATCTGAAACTGTGCCGGAAACCATTATTGTATCTCCATCATTGTACGATGGCATATCTGTGGAAACCAAAATTGGACTTTGTGCAAAGGCTGGTGTAGCTATAACACTTGCAACTAAAATTGCTGTTAAAGCGAACACCATCAAGTGTGATCTCATCGAAAATAGGCTTCAATTTGCACTATTTAAGGTTATGAAAAAAATTCTTGACAAAATCACAAACTTTTGATCGCGATTCAGATTAGATATATATTAACCTCTCGGTGACTTTTTTCAGTTTGTGTGTTCTCTTTTGGGTTACAGCTAATGTTATGCGCGAGGTTTTGAATCATGGCATCTAAAAAAAATCCAATTCTTGTTCCAGATCATGTATATGTTCCAAAGCATGAAATAATGTCAAAAAAAGAAGCTGAGGAAGTTTTAGAACAATACAATTGTAAACCAACTGAACTCCCGTTAATTTTTGTTAATGATCCTGCAATTGTTGGACTGGGAGTTAAACCTGGTGACATGATAAAGATTACAAGAAAAAGCAGTACTGCTGGTGAAAGCCTGTACTATAGATATGTGGTGGAAGTATAATTGTCAAATCCTGCAAATAAGCGTTGGCCAATCATACAAGACATACTAAAGAGAGAAGGAATTGCTCGTCAACATCTAAACTCATTTGATGAATTTTTAGAACGAGGGTTACAGAGTATAATCAATGAAGTAGCACAAATTGAAATCGAAAATGCTGAATACCCTTACAAAATTCAATTAGGAAAAGTAAAACTACAACAGCCAAGAATGATGGAACTTGACGGTTCTATTACACATATTACACCAGCTGAAGCACGATTAAGAAACGTTTCTTATTCTGCTCCTGTAATGATGGAAGCTAGTGTTGTAGAAGACGGAAAAATTTTAGAGTCTAGATTTGTCCACATTGGAGACATTCCAGTCATGGTTCGTTCAAACGCATGTATTTTGCATAATTTTCCTTCTCAAAAACTTATTGAACATGGAGAAGATCCTAACGATCCTGGCGGATATTTTATCATAAACGGCTCTGAAAGAGTAATTGTTGGATTGGAAGATCTTTCATACAACAAAATTATTGTTGATAAAGAAACAGTTGGAGGAAATGCTGTTTTCAAAGCTAAAGTATACTCTTCAATTGTTGGCTATCGTGCAAAATTAGAACTTGTAATGAAAGGTGATGGTCTTATTGTTGCAAGAATTCCTGGCTCACCAGTTGACATTCCAGTTGTAACTTTAATGAGGGCACTTGGTTTAGAATCTGATAAAGAAATTGCAGCAGCAGTATCTCTTGTTGATGAATTACAAAATGAGTTGGAAGCCTCATTTGAAAAAGCAGGTGATGTCCCAACTTCAAAAGACGCAATTGTATACATTAGCAAAAGAATTGCTCCAGGAATGTTAGAAGAATTTCAAATTAAAAGAGCTGAAACCTTGTTAGATTGGGGTTTGTTGCCACACTTGGGTAAACATCCAGAGAACAGAAAAGAAAAAGCCCAATTTCTTGGTGAAGCCGCTTGCAAGTTATTAGAGCTAAAACTCGGTTGGATTTTTCCAGATGATAAGGATCATTATGGAAATAAGGTCATCAAATTTGCAGGCCAAATGTTAGCAGATTTGTTTAGAACTGCTTTTAGAAACCTAGTTCGAGACATGAAGTATCAACTTGAAAGATCCGGACAGAAAAGAGGAATTAATGCAGTTGCGGCAGCAATTAGACCTGGAATTGTTTCTGATAAACTAAACAACGCAATTGCAACAGGTAATTGGGGCAGAGGAAGAGTAGGCGTTACACAACTTCTTGATAGAACTAATTATCTTTCTACAATTAGTCACTTGAGAAGAATTCAATCTCCACTTAGCAGAACTCAACCAAACTTTGAAGCAAGAGATTTGCATGCAACACACTTTGGAAGAATTTGTCCAAGCGAAACCCCTGAAGGTTCAAACTGTGGTCTTGTCAAAAATCTTGCTTTATCCGCAATAATTTCAGTAAATGTATCGTCCGAAGAGATTGTTGAAAAACTTTATGATCTCGGGACAGTTCATTTTTCAGATGCTAAAGACGAAATAAAAAAATACGGTACCAGAGTTTTTGTGGATGGACGATTAATTGGGTATTATAAGGAAGGTGATAAATTAGCAGAATCTCTTCGTGAACTTAGACGAAATTCAAAAATTCATCCACATATTGGTATTTCATTTTATAAACCAGAAATTGAAGGAGCTACAAAACGACTTTACGTAAACTGCAATGCGGGAAGAGTTCTTAGACCTCTTATCATAATTAAAGAAAATAAATCACTTCTTTCTAATGAGCTATTAGATAAAATTTCTAAAAAATTGCTTTCTTGGAATGACCTATTACGAATGGGCATTATCGAACTCATTGATGCAAACGAAGAAGAAAATAGTTACATTGCCTTTGATGAAAAAGATTCTAAAAAGCATACCCATTTAGAAATATTCCCATCAGCAATTCTTGGAGCTGGGGCATCAATAATTCCATATCCAGAACACAATCAATCTCCAAGAAATACATACGAGTCTGCAATGGCAAAACAAAGCTTGGGATTTTCAACACCAATGATGAATACTAGTACATATGTCAGGCAACACTTCATGCTTTACCCACAAACTCCAATAGTTACTACAAAAGCAATGAACTTGTTAGGATTAGAAGATAGACCTGCCGGACAAAATTGTGTTGTTGCAGTTTTACCATTTGATGGATACAACATTGAAGATGCAATTGTTCTTAGTAAGGCATCAGTTGATAGGGGTCTTGGCAGAACATTCTTCTATAGAATCTATGATGCTGAAGCAAAACAATATCCTGGCGGAATGCGTGATAATTTTGAAATTCCAAATGCAGAAGATAACATCAGAGGTTACAAAGGAGAAAAAGCATATAGGTTACTCGAAGATGACGGTGTAGTTGCTACAGAATCGGAAGTTCTTGGCGGCGACATCCTGATTGGAAAAACTAGTCCGCCACGATTTATGGAAGAATATAGAGAATTTGAAGCAACTGGCCCATATCGGCGTGATACATCAATCGGTGTAAGGCCATCAGAAACTGGAGTTGTTGATACCGTAGTAATGACGCAATCAAATGAAGGTGGGAAAATGTACAAGATTAGAGTTAGAGATATGCGAATTCCAGAAATTGGAGATAAATTTGCATCAAGGCATGGACAAAAAGGAGTTTTAGGAATTTTAGCAAAGAATGAAGATCTACCTTACACTGCAGATGGAATTACTCCCGATGTCTTGATTAATCCACATGCATTTCCGTCAAGAATGACTGTTGGAATGTTTATGGAATCAATTACAGGAAAAGCTGCAGCATTACGTGGTAGAAAATTTGATGGTTCAGCTTTTGTTGGTGAAAAAATGGATGCAGTTAGAGAAATAATGGATGAGGCCGGTTTCAAATATTCTGGTAAAGAAATAATGTATGACGGTAGAACTGGAAAATCATTTCCAGTTGAAGTTTTCATTGGTGTTGTATATTATCAAAAATTGCATCATATGGTTGCTGACAAGATTCACGCTAGAGCCAGAGGTCAAGTTCAGATGCTAACAAAACAACCAACGGAAGGAAGAGCACGTGGCGGTGGTTTAAGATTTGGAGAAATGGAAAGAGATTGCTTAATTGCTTACGGTGCATCCATGATTCTAAAAGACAGACTTTTAGATGAATCTGACAAATCTGAAATTTATGTTTGTGAAAGATGTGGGCTAGTTGCTTATCATGATGTAAAACAAAGAAAGTATGTGTGTAGAGTTTGTGGTGATAAAGCCAAAGTTTCATCTGTATCTGTTGCCTATGCTTTCAAACTTTTGTTACAAGAAATGCAAAGTCTTAACGTTGCTCCAAGACTTATGATAAAGGAGAAGGTATAATGTCAGTTCAAACCATCAAATCAATTGACGCAATAAGATTCTCAGTTTGGTCCCCCACAGAAATCAGAAAATACTCAGTAGCGGAAATAACTGCTCCTGAAACTTATGATGAAGATGGAATGCCTGTACAAGGCGGACTGATGGATGGAAGACTAGGTACATTAGAACCTGGGCAAAAATGCCTCACATGTGGAAACACTGCAGCAAGATGTCCTGGCCATTTTGGGCACATTGAACTGGCAGAACCTGTTTTGCACATTGCTTTTATCGATAACATCTACAAACTATTGTTATCTACATGCCGTTCTTGTTCACGTGTTAAAATACCCCAAGAAGATCTTGATGAATTTGCAAAAATAAGAAAAAGAGAGGCAGCCTATTCAGTTATTTCACAAAAAAGAATTCCTGAGCAAATTTTAGAAAAAGCAAAAAAGGCTAAAGAATGCCCTCATTGTGGAAAAACTCAATACGAATTAATTTTTACAAAACCTACAATATTTATTGAAAAAACCGAAATTGGTGAACACAGATTACTTCCAATAACTATTAGAGAAAGATTTTCACAAATTACTGATGATGATTTAATTTTACTTGGATATGATCCTGCTACTGCAAGACCAGAATGGTTTATTTTGCAAGCATTACCTGTTCCACCAGTAACTGTTAGGCCTTCAATTATTTTGGAAACCGGAATTAGATCAGAAGATGACCTGACACATAAAATGGTGGACATCATAAGAGTAAATCAAAGACTAAAAGAAAGTAAGGAAGCTGGAACTCCACCATTAATTGTTCAAGACTTGGTAGATTTGTTACAATATCACACTACCACTTACTTTGATAATGAAGTTTCAGGAATTCCACAAGCTCATCATCGTTCAGGACGACCTCTTAAAACACTTACACAAAGACTGAAAGGAAAAGAAGGAAGATTTCGTGGTTCACTTTCAGGAAAACGAGTTGACTTTTCAAGCAGAACTGTAATCTCTCCTGATCCAAACTTAGATCTTTCAGAAGTAGGTGTGCCAGAATCTGTTGCCATGAAACTTACAATACCTGAAATCATAACTGAATGGAATATTGAAAGAATGAAAAAACTCGTAATAAATGGACCAAACAAATTCCCAGGAGTAAATTACATTGTAAGACCTGACGGAGTAAAAATTAGATTAGATTTTGTTGAAGACCGCTCCACAATTGCAGATAATTTAGAAATTGGCTATCTTGTGGAAAGACATCTTTCCGATGGTGACATTGTAATGTTTAATCGTCAACCATCACTGCACCAAATGTCAATTATGGCTCATTATGTTAGAGTTTTGCCAGGAAAAACGTTCAGGCTACACCCATCAGTCTGTCCCCCATACAACGCAGACTTTGATGGTGATGAAATGAATCTTCATGTGCCACAAAGTGAAGAGGCTAGGGCAGAAGCAATTCTTCTAATGAGAGTACAAGATCAACTAATCTCACCAAGATATGGAGGTCCAATCATCGGTGGACTAAGAGACTTTATCACAGGGGCGTATCTTCTGACAAAAGATGATACTCAATTAACTGTACAAGAATTTTCTAATCTAGCTATGTTGGGTAGTTATGAAGGTGAATTGCCCAAACCAGTTGCAAAGGGAAAAGATGGGCCAATGTTCACTGGAAAACAACTGTTCTCTCTTTTCTTACCAAAAGACTTCAACTATGTCATGACTTCTAAATGGTCAAAAGGAACTAAAGGCGCTGCCAAAGATGTGGTAATAAAGAATGGTGAACTAATTAGTGGAATTATAGATAAATCATCAATTGGAGCTGAAGAACCAGAAAGTGTTTTGCATAGAATTGCAAAAGACTATGGCAATGCACAAGCAAAGAAATTTTTAAACTCTATTCTAATAATAGTAAAACAATACATAACTCATTATGGATTTAGCTATGGTTATAGTGATTTAGAATTATCAGAAAAAGTTAGACAAGAAATTCTTGATGGCATTCAACAAAGCTATGATACAGTTAATGATTTCATTTCACAAGCAAAGAAAGGCACATTGAAATTAACAAGGGGACTTTCTGCCGAAGAAGCATTAGAAGCATATATTGTGAATGAATTATCAAAAGCAAGAGACAAAGCTGGAAGCACTGCAGATCAATCATTTGATGAAACTAATGCTGGAAGAATTATGGCAACTACTGGTGCTAGAGGCTCGTCATTAAACATTGGTCAGATGGCAGGAGCCCTAGGACAGCAATCAAGAAGAGGAAAAAGACTACTTTCTGGATACAATAACCGTGCATTACCTCACTACAAAGAGCATGATGATAACCCTGATGCTCATGGATTTGTCAAGTCAAACTATAGGGATGGTTTGTCTGCTTTAGAATTTTTCTTCCATGCAATGGGTGGTAGAGAGGGTCTTGTGGACACTGCAGTTAGAACACAACAAAGTGGTTACATGCAGCGTAGACTCATCAACGCACTTGAGCACATAAAATTAGAATATGATGGAACAGTAAGAGATCCACACGGTCACATCGTTCAATTTCTTTATGGTGAGGATGGAATTGATGTTGCAAAAAGTGATCATGGTGAAGCATTTAATGTAGACAGATTGATTGATTCTCAAACAATTGTGGATGCGGGCAAAAAGTCCACAAAGGAGGAGGCAAGTGAAATTGCAAAAAAATACACAAAGACATTCAATCCAAGACTACGAAAAATTGTTACAGATGCTTTGCTTAATGCAAAATTAAGTAAAGAAGGCCTTGAAGCTGTTGGAAAAAAAGGTCTGGACCTTTATAACAAGGCCCAAGTCGAACCAGGTCAAGCGGTGGGCATCGTTACAGCACAGTCTATTGGTGAACCAGGTACACAGATGACTCTTAGAACATTCCACTTTGCAGGAATTAGAGAAAGAAACGTAACTCTTGGTCTTCCAAGATTAATAGAGTTAGTAGATGCTAGAAAGAAACCTGTCACTCCGACAATGGATATTTACTTGGATGAAGGATCAAAAACTTCTAGAGAAAAAGCAATTGAAATTGCCCGAAATATTTTGCAAACTAAAGTCAGCTCACTAATAGTAGATACAGAAACTGACTATTCTACTGAAATCAAACTTCACTTTAATCCAAATAGATTACGAGAGCGTGGAATAACCGTAGATGAAATTAACGACGTTTTACAATCAAACAAAAAATTTAAAAACGAAGTTCAAGGTAACTCTATAATTCTAAAATTAGCAGAAGAGTCTGATGCACCAACTGTAATTACAATTAGAAACAAAGTTCTCAATAGTACAGTAAAAGGTGTTCCAGAAATAGAGCGTGTAACTTTGGTCCAAAAAGAAAATGAATGGGTTATTCAGACAACCGGTTCTAATCTTGCTAAAGTGTTTGAAGTTGACGGAATAGACAACAAGAATGTCAGAACAAATAACGTGTTTGAAATTGCAAGTACTTTGGGAATTGAGGCCGCCAGAAACGCATTGATTAACGAATTAAGTAGCACATTAGAAGATCAGGGTCTTGAAGTTGACATTAGATACATTATGATGGTTTCAGATTTAATGTGTTCTAGAGGATACATGCAACAGATTGGAAGACACGGAATTGCTGGAACCAAAGACAGTGTTCTTGCAAGAGCTGCCTTTGAAATCACTGTCCCAACAATTGCTCATGCAGCACTTGGAGGAGAAATAGAGCGGCTTAAAGGAGTTACAGAAAACGTTATTGTTGGAAGTAACATTCCAATTGGCAGTGGAACAGTCGATCTTTACATGCAAGTCTCCAAAAAGAAGTAATCTGTTAAATCAAATCATAATTTTTACAATTTCATTTTTCCTGCTTTTTAGTGTGGCATATGCTCAAATTCCTGATTACAACAATCCTTATTCGCCAATTTTTACAGACAAGGCAGTGTACACTTGGACAGATAAAGTGGTAATAACAATAGTTGCACCAAGCTGGAACGCAGAAAAATTCGCAATTGATTCAATTGGTGGTGATGAAGAACATTTTGTAAAAATTTCAACTGGAAAGAATTCTCTTAAACCATACAAACTTACTGAAACAGACGTTAACAGTGGCACTTTTGTTGGCGAAGTAATTCTAACCGGTTTTTCCCATGATGTAGATGGGGACGGAAAACCTGATACAAACCCACGAACTTTTGGTAGCGGTCCAACAAATGGATTTTTAGAAGCAGAACGGGATAAATCAATTACAATATCATTTGAATTTGCAGACGGTGTTGTGCTAACCCATTCAGCTCCAATTAGCTGGAGTATAGGAACAATCAAATTTTTAGAACCACAGTACATGGTAGGTAATACTGGAACAATTCGAGTAATTGATCCTGACATGAATCTTAACCCTGAAACAATTGATCACATTCCAGTTAAGATTTCATCTGATTCTGACATTGCAGGAGTCACAGTTAACGCATTAGAAACAGGCAAAGATTCAGGAGTTTTTGAAGAAAAGATAATCTTTGCACAAAACTCTGTTTCTAGTGGAAACAGATTGTTTGCAATTCCTAGTGATACATTATATGCAAAATATGAAGACCGTACACTTCCTCAACCATACAACATATCTGACGAATTAGATATAATTGCCACATCTTCTTTTGAATCAAACGTTCCTGCCATGGAACGCATTGCAATTGAAAAACCAATTGCCACTGATCGTTCTGGAAATGCCTTAGAGGAACTTTATGTAAACAATCAATTGCAAATAGTTTCTAAAATAATGAATACTCAGAACTTTGGTCAAAACTTTGTGCACATTGTGCAAATAACTAATGAGAATGGAATTATAGTTTCATTGACTTGGATTGAAGGACAGTTTGATGCTAACCAAAAATTAGAATTGTCACAATCATGGATGCCAGCCAAAACGGGGGAATACAGAGTTGAAACATTTGTATGGAATTCTTTGAAAAAACCAACTCCAATCTCCTTTCCTAATTCTCAGACATATTTTGTTCAATAATCATGCTTGAAATAATGGCTGAGCATTTTTATAGTGAATCTACTTTTAAATCGAAAGATGACTAAAACGATATCTACTATACTATTTTTGATTACAATTCTAATGAGCTCAGGAATAGTTGCTTCAGTCGACTTGATTCAAGATGCAGAGGCAATCAAGAGCAAAGGAACTTCAACTCCAAGGTATGGCTCACAAACCAAAAACTTGGTTTGTGGAGATAGATTATGTTCTGAGATAGAAGAAACTACTCAACCAAAGAAAGAAGTTGCACCCGCACCAAAAACAGAACCAACACCACCTACTCCAAAAACAGAAACAAAAACACAACAAACAATGGATAAAGTTGATCATGGTTGGAAATACTCATCTGGAACTATAACATCAACACAAGATCCTGGCATTGGTCATGAAACACATCAGCTTGCAATCATTTTGCCACCAACATCAAATGTATACAAAGGAATTTTATCATATGATGCATCTGAACCAATTCAACTAATTGCACTTCATGGTCCATTAGAAAAGGGTCAAGAAAAAGGACAAGCAATTTGGACTCCAGATGGCAAAACAAAATATGCTTTGACACTAATTGATCCTCAAACATCTATGGGAAGCTGGGTCTTTACTGGCAATGCACTAGCAGTACATACACTTCATTCAGATAAATTCACTGTAAGCTATTCTGTAAGCTATATGGAAAAAGAAAAAACAAGTACAGTTTTGACTGGTACAATAGATTCTACAAAAGATCCTGGCATTGGTCATGAAACACATCAGCTAGCCATTATCTTGCCACCAAGTGCCAGCCCATACAGTGGACTGTTGACATATTCTGCATCTGAACCTGTTCAACTTGTAGCACTCCACGGTCCATTATCTGAAGGTCAAGACAAAGGCCAAGCAATATGGACTCCAGATGGCAAAACAAAATTTGCTTTGACACTAGTTGACAGTAATGCTGCAGGAACATGGGCATTTGCAGGAAACGCACTAGCGGTACATACATTTAATCAAGAACAATTTACCGTAAGTTACTCTGTTGTTGCAGGACAATAAAACCAATCATCTTCTATTTTTAGAAAAAGTATAATTTCTACGTGATTATTAAATACAAAAATTCAATAATTTTTTTAGATGGGCACAAAAACCAGAACAATTCCCTTAATCTTGATTCTAGCTTTTTCGTTTCCGGTAGCTTTTGGAGATAACGGAATCACTGTAAGTACTGATAAACAATTCTATGAAACTGGGGAAACACTATCAATATCTGGACAAATTGAAGTGAAAAAAATGCCAATTTTAGCACTCAGAATATTTGATCCTAGTGGTTCTATTCTTACTGCAAATAATGTAGAGATACAAGAAGATAATTCATTTTCAAAAACAGTTTCACTTGACTCTCCATTTTATGATGAATCAGGAATCTACAAAATAACAATTGACTATGGAAAATTGAAAAAAGAAACAACGTTTGAGATAATATCTAATAATGTAGTTGATATTCCAATTATTAAAGAACCTGAAAAAATAATTTCAGAAGTAACTAGCCTAGTCTCTGACAAAAAAACCTACACTGATAATGATACAATTACTATTTCAGGTACAGTTTCTTCAGTTGATGATGCAACAGTACTAGTTGGAATTTATGATCCGTTTGGGCTTCCAACAGGATTTTATTTTGGTGACATCAACCCTAAAAATGAATTTACGGTTAGTTTCCTAGCAAAAGCAGGTGTAAATTTCAAAATTGATGGAACTTACACAGTTCTTGCCCATTATGGTGAATCTAAAAGTCAAGTTTCATTTGACTTTGTAGAATCAATTCAAACAGAAATAGTTGATGAACCAGAAGAAACTGAAATAATTGAAAAAGAAATTCCAGAGCCAAAACAACCTAAAGTAACTGAAAAAGAGGTGCCAAAACCATCTCCAAGCATTATAGTTAAAGAAAAAGTAACTGAAACAAAAGACACAAACAAAAATGAAAAACAATCACCAAAAGTAGTCGAGAAAAAACCTGTTAATGCAGATAACTTATCAGTTGAGGATGTTGAGCTTGGAATTTTGTTGAACCAGATCACTCTTCATTGTGATCAAAGTGAGTACATGGATACAGTATCATATTATGATGGAATGGGACCTGCAATGATTAGACTTTGTAAGTACTCTGATGCAATAACTTTTTTTGATAAAGAATTGAAAAATGATCCAAACAATGTAGAAATTTTAACTAACAAGGGAGCTGCCCTTGCAAAACTTGGGCATTTTGAAGAAGCAATTCTTTATTATGATAACGCACTTGATATCAATCCATCATTTGTTCCAGCTTTAAACAATAAGGCAAACGCATTATCAAAATTAGGCGAATTTGACAAGGCAATCGTTGTTTACAATATTGCTAAAAATTTAGAGCCAAATAACAAAATTCTAGACAAGAATCTTGCCATTTCAAAAACAAAATTTAGTTCTTTAGAGAAAAACAAAGAACAAACACTTGAACCACCCATACAAATTTCTAAAAATGAAAAGATTGAAAGAATTGCAGAAATAAAATCGGAAAAAAAATCATCATCTCCTGATTTGTTAGAACAAATAGGAATTGTTTTTTCTTCTCTTGGAAGTATATTTGGCTTCCATTAACGAAATCAATTTTTTATTAACAAAAAATCAATAAAGCTAATAAAGGCCTCATAATAGATTCGTCTATACAAGGTGAATTAATGAGCAAATTACTTGAAAAAGCACTAAAAGATGCTATTAAAGAAGACAAGTGTATACTAGGCTCAAAACAGGTTTTAGGTTCATTAAAAGATTCAAAATTAGTAGTCTTCTCAAATTCAGTTCAAAAAAACACAAACGAAAAAATTCAATCAGATGCAAAAAAAGCAAAAATTCCAACAATGCAATTCACAGGTTCTTCAGTAGCACTTGGAAAACTTTGTGGAGTGCAATTCAGAGTTTCAACCGCTTCATTTAGTTCTCTAAGCGATTCAAACATCAAGTCCATTCTTAAAGAAGCTGAAACAAATTAATGATGATAAAAATTTTACAAGCAAACTATTATGATGAAAGTTTAAATGAGACGGACATGCCTTCGAGAGAAACGGAGTGAATATGACACAACAAATCAAACTAACAACTGATCAAATGCGAATGATGTCGCTATTTCAAAACGTTACTGGCGCAACAGCCCGTGATTGTGTTGAAGATGAAAAACAAAATCGAATTATTTTTGTTGTGAATGCAGGGAAAATGGGTTTAGCAATTGGTAAAGGTGGGTCTCACATCAAATCTCTTCAAAATATTATAAAGAGAAATGTTGAATTAGTTGAGCATGATGAAGACCCAACAAAATTTTTGAAAAACATCTTAAATGCCAAACTTGTTTCTGAAGTTAAATTAAATGAAAGACCGGACGGTTCTATGCAAGCAATTGTTTTAGTCGATCCAAGAAAAAAAGGAATTGTTGTTGGACGTGAAGGTCGTAATGCGGAAAAAGCAAGACTGCTTGCAAAAAGATATTTTGATATTACAAGTGTTTTGATTAATAGTCCAGAAAAAACAACATTGGAGTTGTGATACTATGGCAAAGTCTCCTCTTGGTTTATTTGCAGGCAGAGTACTGAAAGCAAAAAAGAAGAGACAGCGTTGGTCTATCTCTACATACAAGAGAAGAAAATTAGGATTAGACAGAAAGGCAAATCCACTTGGTGGTGCTCCTCAAGCAAGAGGAATTGTTTTAGAAAAAGTTGGAATTGAAGCAAAACAGCCAAACTCTGCAGTCAGAAAATGTGTTCGTGTTCAATTAATTAAAAATGGCAAGACAATTACTGCATTTTTACCGCGAGACGGCGCGATGAACTTTATCGATGAACATGATGAGGTTCATGTTGAAGGAATGGGGGCAACGCAGGGTGGTGCAATGGGAGATATTCCAGGTGTAAGGTTCAAAGTATTCAAAGTAAATGATACCTCCTTACATGAACTAGTGATAGGCAAGAAGGAAAAACCAAGGCGATAGTCAATGACAGAAACTCAAAACTTGTTGTTATTTAGAAAATGGGATCTTTCAGAAATTGAGATTAAAGACCTTGGATTAAAGACTGCAATTTCACTAAAAAAAATGATCATGCCTCATACATATGGCCATTCTGCTCTAAAACGATTTAACAAAGCTGAAGTAAACCTTGTGGAACGTTTAGCAAACAAATTGATGCATTTTGGTAAAAAATTTTCAAAAAATACTGGTAGGATGGCTGGCAAGAAAATTAGTGCGTTTAATACTGTTAAAGCTGCACTTGAAATCATTCATCTAAAAACAGGAAAGAATCCTGTTGAAGTTTTGGTTAGAGCTGTAGAATTTTCTTCACCAAACGAAGACACCACTAGAATTGTTTATGGTGGAACAGTTTATCACGTGTCAGTTGATGTGTCACCAATTCGTCGTGTAGACCTTGCTTTGAGATTTATTGCAGATAGTGTAAAAGAGGCAACATTTTCAAACCCAAAAGCAATCGAGGAGCATTTAGCAGAACAACTCATCCTGGCATCAACAAACGATCCAAACGCTCCATCTGTAAAGAAAAAACACGAGCTAGAAAGAATAGCACAAGCTTCTAGGTAAAATAGTAGCCCGAGGCAGATTCGAACTGCCGTCCCCGCGTATCCTCTCCTGAGATCCAGAGCGCGGAATCCTTAACCTGAAAATCATTTGGCCACTAGACTATCGGGCTACTGAACAAGTTTTTGCAATTTTAGAATATAATGATTTAGTTATACGAAAAATTAGACTATTTCATTCTAGCTTCATGAATTGCAGTTGCATAATCACAATCTGCTTTTAATCTCATGTATGGAATTAATCTGTAATGAATTGAGTAAAGATCATTCTCCTTGAAGAGAATTCCTTTTTGCACCAGTGATACCAATCCTCTTGAAGTAGCGGTAACATTCACATTCTTTTTTGTGCAAACCTCATCACGCTTTATTTGATATTGCTTTAGTGTGAATGCAACATCATTAATTTCAAGAATTAATGGCCATACTATTTCAGACCACACAAATCTTCGATTTGCAGTAGCTGAAGCATATTTTCCTTTATCGCTCAACATTAATAACATCTAAAAATCTAGTTATAACTCAATAGTTGTCACAAAATGAAATTGAAAAATCTCTTACACTTTTAGAGAAAGATTGGGATATTGACCCGATTTTACGAGATTTTATGTTGGGAAAAATTCAGGACGTGGGTGATTTTCCCAAAAAAATCAAAGATGTAGTCTTTCACATTCCCTATTTGCTAAAAGAAAAAAAATACATTTTATGGAAATGTTACTGGCCTGACTGTCACAACTGTTGTGAACGACAGGGAAGGCTGCCACTAACATCAGATGATTTAATTACAATTGGCAAAGGAATGAAATACCAAAAAACATCTGATTTTGTAAAAAATGAAACAATCACCACAACTTGGAGCGAAGCTGGACCATCAGGACAATCCACTACACTAACTACAATTAACTTGAAAAGAAAAAATGACGAGACTGCCGCAGAAGATGGCACACACATTTCATGTAGATTCCTAGATGACAAGGGAGCATGCAGCATTCATCCAACAAGACCTGGCGTTTGTTATCTGTATCCGTTTTCTACATGGCTTGAAAGCGAAAAGGGAAAAGCACGTGTTCATGCAACATACCAGTTTACAGGTGACTGCCCTGGATTTTATTTAGCAGAAAATGTTGATCCAATGAAAGAAGTTCTAGATGACTATTCTACAATAATTTATGATTATAACATGAAATCAAGCAGAACTGTGAGAGAAAACTTTGGCTCTGTGACCTTTGGTTAAGCCTTTGCAACTTTCATTAAATCGCGCATGTGAATTTCCATTCCAAATCGCTCTTCATTTTTTTTCATGTACCTGAAAATTGCTAGAACGTCTGGGAGGGATTTTATGATGCTAAAATCTTTATGAATTTTTTTTCTGACAAACTTGAAGACCTTGCCGTAAATTTTGAAATACTCTAAAACTTCCTTTTCATATTTTTCATTGTTGCCAAGATTTTTTACAAAAATGTCTGCGCAAACCATACTTGGAATGATTCCTTCGCCAAGCAACGGATATACCGTACCAATTGATTCGCCAACACCAACAACTTTGCCTTTGTAGAATGGTCTGCAAAGATCCGGTGTTGCAAGTCTTATTGGTCTGCCAACAGTTTTTGTAATTTTGCCGCCATATTTTTTGAAAAACTTGTCAGTCTCTACAACATGTTGCTTGTTATAGTCTCCTGCACCAATGTGTGCTACCTTTTCACCAAGCGGGAAATACCAGAAATATCCACTCATTCCAGGAAATGGTTTAATGTAAAAATCATCAAATGGAACCTTGTCTTCATATTCAATTTTGTATTCATATGTTGGCAAAAAGAAATCTCGTTCTAGCTTTGGAAGATACATCCTGTGAAAGCCAGTACAGTCAACTATAATGTCAAATTCTTTTTCTAAATCCTCAAGCTTTGGGGCGGTTCCGTAGTGAACTGTACAATCTTTAACAAAGTCCTTGATAAGACCAATCTTGTTGTATGTGCACAATCCGTGCAGCCCAATCTGAAATCTTTCTTGGTTGTTCATATCTACATTCATGGCCTTTCCGTCATGAATCACATATTTTGAAAAATCAACTCCGACCTTGTTGCACAACTCTGTCATTGTACTTCTTATGGTGCCCCATGCGCAGATTGAATCATGTTTGTCTTCTGACATTCTTTCAAAACCTACAACCTCGTGATCATCTTTGAGTCTGGCCATCAAATAGCTTCCAGCAACACCTATTCCACAAACCGCAATCTTCATTTTATTTCACGTCTGATATGGCCTAATAAATAGAATGTTTCAGATCTTGTATGGCGCCAATAACTAACTAGAATTAAACAGTTTTTTGTAATCTCTAAATTATGATTTTAATTGTTTTTCTTGCCTGTTTTTTATTACTAGTTCTATTATCAAACCAGCAACTATTACTGATAATACTGCAACAATTGGCCACAAAAAATCAAATGTTGGCTCTGTAGCTGGTGGAATACCTTCTGCAGGGATGCTTTGCATCAATGCTTCGGGTTCAGCCTCTCTTAGTGCTACATCTGCATCTCCTGTCTTCATGGCCATCTCTGCCCCCTCATCCTGCGTTGCCTGTTCGTTAGCTATGGTTGGAATCTGTTTTGCCTGTTGCATGAATTGAGCTGAAAACCAAGCTGCAACGCTTGCCGCTCCAAGTGTTGCTATTCTATGTATTCTTGAAAATGAATTAAACAGAGACTTGCTTGTCTTTGCTGGCTTTGACATTTGTGTTGGCAAAATTACAATTGCAAACTTGTCAATAGTATAGTATTTCATGTCGTGCGATTTTGTGTTTTTGCCGACATTCGTTATTTTTACAACTGCAGCATCTTGCATTTTTTTTAGATGATAAATTACAAGGGGCAGAGAAATTTCAGTTTTTTGAGAAATTTCATTTGCAGTGAGTGACTGGTTGAATAGTACTGTGAGAATTTTTCTGCTAGTGTCAGAGCTTAGTATTTCTCCAACTGCCTTTATCTTTTCATCCTCGGTGGACAGAATCTCTACTTTGTCAGACACTGCTACTGGCTTGTCCTCTTCGCTCATGGAATGCTGTCTTTTCTAATTCTATTAATAAGATTTCTGGTTAAATCATAGTTTAATCAAACCTTATCTTTGGTACACCTCATTATACATCGATGAAAACCACAAAACAACTCATCATCGCTGCAATTCTGGTAATTGCGGTATCGGTATCTCTGGCAACTGTCTTTTCAGAGGCAGAGGCACAGGAGGAAGTTACTCCTTTTCCTTCTAGGGAAAAGACAATTTCTGTAACTGGTACAGCAACAGCAGAGGTAAAGCCTGATCTTCTCCACATATCATTTGGAGTAGAAACTCAGCAAAAGACTGCAAAAGAGGCACTAGAGGAAAACTCTAGTCTAATGAACAGAGTGATTGATGCAATAAAGCAAGCTGGAATTACAGAGACTGAAATTAGCACATCTAACTTTAACATCTATCCAGTGTATGATTACTATGAAGACAAGCTCACTGGAAGACCAACACAAGAACTGATTGGCTATAGGGTATCAAACATCGTATCAGTTGAAACAAAAAAACTTGATCTTGCCGCACCAATCATTGACAATGCCGTTGCATCTGGTGCAAATAGAGTAGACAGTGTATTCTTTTCACTATCGCCTGAAAGACACATGCAGATAAAAGACGACTTACTTTCAAAGGCAGTTCTTAATGCAAAATCAAAGGCAGAAAAGGCACTATCCCCACTTGACCACAAAATCATCGGAGTCAAGGCAGTTTCCTTGTCTGAATTTGGATTTCCACCACCAATGCCAATTTACAGAGCAGACTTTGCAGTTGCAGAATCAGCTAAATTTGCTGAACCAACCCCCGTGTTCACTTCCGACCAAGATGTAAGTACAACCGCAAGCGTTGTATTCATTATCGGAAGTAACTAATTTTTTTATTTTTTGATAATCTATACAGGATTACCCGATGTGGAACTCAAAGCAACATAGAAATCAGACAAACAAATATTTCTATTGATGGAGAAGGCTTTTGTCTGTATACAATGCCAGAGCGGCAAAGAAGAAGAAATCATCCACAAGCTAAATGAATTATCCATGGTAAATGCTCGTGGCACCTTAGGAGTTTACGATATAGTAGCTTCAGTAGAATCAGATTCTTTAGATTCCATGAGAAAAATCATCACCGAGCAAATTAGAAAAATCAACGGAATTACTTCTACCATAACTCTGCTTGAAACAGAAGAGCCTGGACTTGATGATTTAATTCCTGATGTAATTCCTGAGGAAAAAAAACCACTTGAACCCCCAGAAGAAATGGAGGATGAATATGAAGAAGATGACGACTGGGATGATGAGGATGACTATGAGGAGACCAAAACTAGAAAACCCTAAAAAATTATTCAATCAGTAAGTCTATGGTCGATCAATATTTTGTCAAGACTGCAAGTTTTTTGGATTTTGCAAGACTTGTTTGTGCTTTTAGAGAATATCCACTTAGAGTGTATTTGCTCAAGTATAAAGGAAAGGCAATATTTTCAAGTAGAAAAATACTTTCAAATTCAATTCTTCATTTCTATATTGATGCAATAAAAGATGGACGTTACATCTCATACAATTCACAAGGTGGAAAAGAAATTGCTGACATTGTTAATTCAACAACAACAGTTTCAAATTATGCTCCAATTGTGGAGATTGATACTCTACCATTTCCTATAAAACAAACTAAGAGAATCAAAGATAAATTTAAAACAATAAAGATTCATGAACTTGGAGATCTTGCCAGATTAACATATAATCCAGAGTTTCCAGAGGAGATAGAACCTACACTTTACGCCTTTCCTTACAAGAAGAAATGGGTAGTTGGATATATTACTGCGATTGAATTAGTTGACACTGTTTACTGTTTTAATTATCATGAGTTAAATGCAGAACCAAAATTACCATTTATCAAATACTCTGGTCACGAGGGAAAGCCTACCGACTTTAGTAGTAAATTCGAGCACGGTTATCATTATTTCCCAGTTGTTAAATTAAAACAAAGTCATCCTATTTTTGGCTTAAAATGAATTTTGAACTTTGAATGACATCAAACTAATTTTGCAAATTCCCATGAAGATAATCCTGCATAGATTATCCAGAAAAGTATCGTGTGATTAAAAAAGAAAAAAAGAAGTAATTTGAAATATTACTCTAGTTTTGTGCTTTGATTGACTCGAAGAGTGATCTCAAAGTCTGTTTTGCAGCATCGATTTGGTCTTGATCACCAGATGCTTTGGCATCTTTTAGATCCTGAAATGCGGCGTGTAGTTGTGCTTTTATGTCTTCATCTAGGTTCTCAAAGAACTTGTGCATCGAATACTTTCCCATCTTTCCATCCATTGAAGAATGATCAAATGATTTCTCGATTGTAGTTATTTCATAACCCTTTAGGGCATCCACAACATTGATTGTTGCGGTTACAGTTCCGTCATCATTTTTGTCAATACTGACAAGATTCCAAACTACAAATTTTTCGCCTGCATCATTTACAGCTATTCCAAGACTGGCTTTTTTGGCGTCTGGATAGTTGACAGATGCAACAGATAGTGCTATGACTCTATCCTTTATGTCATCATGATTTTCTTCGGTTACTGGTTCTGAACCTGATAGTTCACCAATCTGAATTAGTCCATGCATTCCGTGTTTTTTTGCTCCATCCAATTTTGCATGATAATCACCGTCTTCGGCCATTACATATGGTATGGCAAATACAAACATCAGAGCAAAGACTGCAGTAAATACTGGAATCAAATACTTTGTTTTTGTGTTCATTGGTCTTTTCACTAATTATTGAATAAAAGTGGTTGTTATCAAGTGATACGTAACAAAGTTACCTGATCTTTAAGTTCGCATAACGGACATTTTTTTCAGGAAGCTAAATTGGGTCAAGTATGCAAAGGAGTTTGTGAAAAAATAAGAACTTTTGAGATGCCAAACAATTTACGATACAAATCAGGACAGAAAAGATGTGGTCTGTGTGAATGTTTTTTTGTTACTGAGGAGATTGTTTGCCCTTGTTGTAGTACAAGACTTAGAGCAAAACCGAGAAGCAAGAGATCGTGGAACTAAGGATGATGTGTCATGCTGTATTCAAAAGGTGATATTTTCTGGGGCGTGAATACAGAGACAGAATTTACATCAGGAAGGACATCCTTTTGAAATTGTACGAATTTGGTGAGCTGAATCAAAGTAAATTGATGAGTTATTGTGGTTTAAACAATGTGAAGCATAAGGAAATTTTAGATGACATGGTTGAAAAAGGAATGATAGAACGCAAACAAGAAGCATGGGGCAATAAGAGCATCATAAAATACCAAGTTTCAGAAAATGGCAGAGAAATCCTAAAGGAGCTTTTTGAACCATACGAGAAACTGTTCCCAAGAAAGGAGTCAGAAGATGAGTAACAAAGTTACTACATTGTTTTTAACCAAAAACAAGAAAGGAGTAACGCAATGACAGATTCAAATAAAGACAAAAAATCAAGCGAGAACATTTTCAAAATAATGGATGAAGTAATCTACCAGCTAAACAAGACAAAAAAGCTGTTCATAATCATGATACTATCTTTTATGATTATTTTGCCAGCAACATTTCTGATTACATTTGCAATATTTGATCCACCGTTTGAGAGGGGCAATATGGGATGGCATGATGGACCCCTTCATGGATTCTTTCCATTGAGAATCATACCTGCCATAGTTGTACTTGTGTGGCTTGGAATTGGAATAAGACAATGGTTTGTTTTATCCAAATGGACACAAAAATATGAGATGTATAAAGAACTACAGAAAAAGGTTGACAAGAAATTAGATGATGAGGGAGAAAAGCCCTAGATAAACTGAATCCGACAGGATCCGATGTGTAGTTCAACCCTAATAAATTCACAATAAATCCAATGAGTATCTTTACTTCACAAATAATTTTAAGCATAGCCAAGTGAGACAGACATTGATTATTGACTGTGCATTTGATGAAAAACTAGCAAACGAGATTACAAATTATCTCACAAATCAGGGATTTTCAGCAATTTTAGAAAAAGATGGAATTATTATGTCTGATGATAAAAAACTCACCAAAGACGATCTTGAATTATTTCTAAAAAGAACAGGCAAGATTAAAGAACTACAGATAATTCCATCAGATTCAGATACTGTGATTATAGCAACTAAGGTAATGGTAGAACATTTTGGCTTGGCACGATGTACGATTTGCGGATTTGTTACCTACAAAGAAGATCTTTTTGCACATGAAAGAGCTCATGGACTTCATCTTGCATGATGGAGAATCCTAGACAATTAGTACGTTCAGATCTGTTGAGTTCCAAACTGGGTAATCCTGTATAGATTAAAAATCTAAACAAATTTGGAATTGGTGATATTTACAATATTTATCCTGACAGATATTTGTCTCTAATACCAAGAATTTCTTTTGTTATTATTTCATGATAAGTAGAAGGCTCGGTGCTAACTAGAATCAAACCGTCGTCATTTAGCGGTATTGTGATTCGTTTTACTTTTTCGTATTCGGCCATTGCATAAAGTGGCTTGCCCAATTTTTTTGAAAGACCCTGCCTTGTTTTCCATCTGGAGTAAGTATCAATCAATGAGTTTTTGGTCTCTTCAGGAGTTAGCAAACTTTGTAATCCATCCCTCAATTTTATAATACTAAAGTGACCGTCAAAAATTCCAACAAAACGTATATTCTTGTCTAAATTGAAAACCTCGCTACAAAACTTTTCATAATCAATTTTATGCATGTCTTTTTTCGAAATAATTTTGGATGGTTTGGTTTACAATTTTGGAAAATGAGATCGGCGTGTTATTTTTTTCGATGCTTGAGGCTTGAATTGATCTTAATTTTTCTATAAGATCGGTATCCAAGTTTATTGTAATTGCCCGGTTCATCCGTACTTGTGAAATCGATTAATGATTTAAGGAGAATGATTGCAGTGTATTACGTTTCTTTCAAATGATAACAACGCATCATGATTAATAATAGTACGATAGTGTAAGATAATCCTGCATAGATAATACAGAATTGTTCAGAATCGTCAACAAAGTCTAGAAACGCTGATATCTTGAGAAGCTAACCAACTATCAATGCTTTTGTTGCTATTCATTGATTTAGTTTTTCTACAAACCTCTCAAACGCTGATAATTGATATCCCAACGCTAGCTCTAATTATTAGTTCTATTACGATGACAATTTTTGCAGTAACTCTTGCAATAACTTGGCGAGCAACTAGGGGTAATACAAAAGCAACATATGCACAATTACTTCGAAGTTTTCATGAGGACTTGACTGGGAGGCTTAACAAAAATACCGTACTTAAAACAACCGAAGATTGTGAAAGATACGCTAATGACTTTTTGAACACACTTGATGAAATTGCGTATCTTGCTTTCAATAGAACAATTCCAACCGGCATTGCTGAATACTTGAAAAGATTCTTCGCATATGGTTTGAGAATTATAGATTGGTACAATGAAATGATTGGTGAAGATTTTAGAGAAATAGCAAAACAAAACTGGCCCAATTATTTTGAATTTTGCAAAAAAAATGGAATAAAAATTAATCCTGATGACAAACTTCCAAAAATCATGCTGGATTATAACAAACTAAGAGACAAGGAACGAACTTTATAAAATAAAATTCTACATAATTTTTGTGATGTCTTTATTGATTGATTTAATCATCTGTTCTTGGTAGTTTGCCGTTCTTGTCAAACTGATCCTGAACACTTTTGTCTGCCATACCATACTGGATCTGGATGTTCTTGTTGTGTTCAATTAGCTGGGCTCTTGATATTGCTGCCTTTTTTTGAAAAATCTTCATTGCATCAGGTGAGGACATTCCACTTTGCAACGCCTTTAGCTTTGCCTGGTGAGCCTCTTGGCTTATTTTTTCTGTTAGCTCAAACTGTGACCAGTAGATTGCGTGGACTCCCTCATCAACACTAGTTAGAAATGCTGCAAAGGCATTTCTTGGGGCGTTTGGAAGCGTTTCAAGCTCCAACTTTGTCAGATCACTAAGTAAGTTAGAGTACGCAATGTTTCTTTGCTCTTGAAGTTGCTGTTGCTGAGCTTGTAGCTCTTGCCTTTTCTTTTCCTGAGCTGCAATCTTTTCCTGGAATTGTTTTGCCTGCTCTAGAATTTTTGTCATTGTTGTTTGGTCTGGCACCTGGCTTGGCTGTGCTGGTTGTGGTATTTGTGGGGCTGCACCATCTACAACAAAACTTGTTGATGCAACTCCATCTGCATAGCCTTCCTTTTTAACCATAATATTGAAAATGTTAACGCCTACATCTGGCGAAACTCTTTGATCAAAGACAAACTTTCCATCTAGGTTTGTGCTTGTCCAGACTCCATACTTTGCTGCAGTTATTTGTACTGCTGCCTTTGGAACTGGGTTGCCTGCCTCATCAGTTACATAGCCAACAAGTTTTGGATATTCGTTAACCTGATAGGTCTGCTTTTCTGGGTTTACAGTAACTTGCAATGCTGGCAGCGTTGCCTCTGCTTGCGTATATGATAATGATAGTAACGATATTGCAAATACTAGCAACATTACTTTGAGATGAGTTTTTGGCACCCCTCATACTCCCAAGCCTGGATTTAATTTTGAAAGTCAACAATTTTGATTTTGGGATGTGTTAGAATCAAGCTTGGTTTCGTATGCACGCATAATCAATTGTGAGTCGAATAATCTAGTCTGAACCAAGGCTACATTTGTGCTCGGCCTTTTTTCGCCTATCAAAAACCTCGCCACACTTTTGGCAGGCATAAAACCTTCCCATGAATATAATCTGGTTTTAATTTTATTTACGGTTTTTAGATTAATACGACTAAACCTATTTTCTTCCACGTCTGTCTTTTTTGTTTAAAACCTTGCCACAAAAGCCGCAAAGGACCTCTCTTGTTTCAAAATCCACCGTCTGTTTTTTATGAAGGCAGCTGTCTTCCTTTCTTTCGAAAAAACTCATATACACTAATTTGGCGTTTCATTAATTTAAACCGCACAGCCTAGGACTTTTTAAATCTGTCCAGTATTGCAATCACTTTGTCATCTGAGACCTGGTCAAATTCTTTGTAAAATTCACCTACGGCATGAAACTCGGTTGGAATCTCCAAGGCAACTATATCATCTACTAAGGGCTTCATTTCTTCATAGGTGTCTGCTGGAATCACTGGCACTGCCAGGATTATTCGTTTTACTTTGTGCTCTGTAAGCCACTTTATCAGAACAAAAACTGTAGCGCCAGTTGCAATTCCATCATCAACCAAAATTACGGTCTTGTCACCAAACTTGTAATCTGTGTTTTTCCTGTATTCTTCTAGTCTTCGTTTTGCCTCTTGCTTCTTTTTTTGGATTTCTTCTTCAAAATTTGGTTCTTGCGAATATTTTTCCCAATTTTCACTGCGATAAATTGTTTCATCATGAGTTATTGCGCCAATTGCGTATTCGGGATAACTCAGAGGCGTAATTTTTTTTGAAATTATTACATCCAAGGGACACTGTAATCTTTTTGCAATCTCTTCCCCGACAACAACTCCTCCCCTTGGAATTGCAAGGACAAGCGACTCTTTGCCATTTACAATGTTTGCAAGCTTTTCTGCCAGCCTTTTTCCTGCATCATTTCGGTTTTTTATCATAATTATGATTAGGTCTTTTTTATTATTTAATTGACATTATATCTTTGAATTATTTTCTTATTCTAGTGGAAAATCAACGCCACAAATTGGGCATCTGCCCCTATCTCCCTTGTAGCCATCGTGGTGATACTGGATGATTTCTGAATTACAGTTCCAGCAAATTATTTTTTCAGCCAATTTTTTATTTTTTTGTAGCAGTCTTTAGAATCTCATTAATAACCTTGGAAAGACTAACCGAATTTTTTTCTGTTTTTAGGAGGTTAGCCTGCCTGTTTCTGAGTTTTTTTAAAAGATCATCATCAAGCATTATTGTAATTCTTCTTAGCGCCACAATTACCAAGAAAATCATCCTGTGGCGAGTAATAAGTTTTCTTAGAATACAATGTGCTACAATTTTCTATATAGGATCTGAATTTTCTCCGTACTTTTTTGATCATCATTAAGTATCTCAACGCCATAATTATTGCCAATGATAAAAATACCAATTTTGGCAGTGACAATTCTATTATTTTCAACAATGATGGTGCAGCAAGTTTATGCGCCAGATACTGACAAACCAGAGAAAATAGTAATAACCGGTAATCCATCTGGCAAGGCAATCCCGGATTGGGTGAAGAGCCAGTTTGAGTGGTATGTAAACGGACAGATTGATGAAAAAACACTTCTCACATCAATGAACTGGATGTTTAATAACAACATCATGCACCTTTCTGAAAAAGCAGCTCAGGAGGTGCAGCAAATGAGAGAAGAAATGCAAAAGCTAAAAAATGAAAACCAAGAAATGCGCAAATACGTGGTGCAATATGGAGAATCTGATATGAATTTTGCAAACAGAATGATGGAAGATAAAGGAATGCAGACAAAGCAAACTCCAAAAACAGACTTTGGAACAGCGATGAAATCTGGTGAGATCTATACTGATGAATATGGTAGGATAAAGGTACAGTTTCCATTTGACAAAGCAAACAAAGACGAAATTGCTAGACTCACCGCAGAACTTTATGTAGAAACAATGGCTAGAACGCAATCATCAAGCATGGTTTGGATTCCAGTGATTGAGGATGAGGTTCTTGTTTCATTTGAGAATGGAGATCCTGACAGGCCAATCATCATTGGCAGGGTGTATCATTCTGATACGATGCCGCCATACAAGCTTCCAGATGGCAAAGTGATCAGCGGAATGAAAAGCACATCAACGCCCAGTCTTGGACCCGAAAACATGGCAACAAAAACAACTAGTGACAGACCAACCGAAGAAGTTGCATTTTACTACAACAAGGTTTCATTTGCAACAGATACCATAAATGATATCATGACAAAGGGCGGAACCACATCTGCATGGAAGGATGGAATTTCTGCATTTTCAAAACATGGGATGAGTGAAAGTGTAGTTGATGATTTGCAAGGAATAGTAGTGTTGTGCAACACTGCAATTGAGAAAAAATCTCAAGCAATTGATGCAGAGCTAAAGATGATTCAAGAATGGCTTAAAATCATTGAAGAAAAACAGGCAACTGATGCAGCTGGCACAACTACAGATTACTATGGAAGAGCTCAAACTGCAACCGGTACTGACTATAACCAGTCAGATCTTGACTTTATCACAAGAAAACTAAGCAGCATAGACCAGCAGATAAAATCACTTGACACTGGAATTGTGGTTCTAAAAGAAAAGCTAGCATCCGTTGGCGATGATGCGCAGCTTGCAAACATTGACTTGCAAAACGCTCTTCAGAAACAGCAGCAAGCCCTTCAGACACTTTCAAATGTTTCAAAAGCAACTCATGATACGGCAAAGGCTGTCCTCAACAACATACGATCCTAACCCTCTTTTTCCTTTTTTATTAGAAGTTACATAGTATAATCGTTGAAACTTGCACTTTTGATCATATTGTTACTTGGCTTGTTCTGGAACACTGCTCTAGCCCAAGAGCAGGGTTTTGTTTATGTTGACAAGCAGGTACAGATTGTAACAGACCTTTCAAACTCGCAGGACAGGTTTCAAAGCTTTGCGTACATTGTTCAGGTAAAGGACAGTGATGGTGTTACTGTTTCACTTGGATGGATTACGGGTTCATTATCGCCAAACCAGCATCTTAGTCCGGCACTTTCGTGGACTCCTGAAAAAGCAGGAGCGTATGTTGCTGAAATTTTTGTGTGGGATTCGATAACAAACCCTGAACCATTGTCTCCACCACTGCAGCTAGAGATTGAAGTCAGAGAAAACATAGAACATGAAGGATGAAAAGGAACTACTAAAAAAGAAAAAGCGCAGGTACAAGGCAGTATACAAGAAAAGATATCGAGAAGTTTGAAAATTTGAATAATTTTAAAAATAAAAAAATAGTTTAGGTAGCTCCGCCACCCACATCATAAGAAAATTCGACTATTTCCTCAGTTGGTTTTCCTTTATCGAATTTTTGGTATGTGACTTTGATTTTTGCAAAATTAAAAGTCACAGATTCTGTAAGTTGATCTTCGCTAGATGAGCCACCAAAGTTGTACTTTGATATCATTGCATTTTCTAACTCGTACTTCAAATAACATCCCTTGTCATCACTTCTGCAAAAATCAATTTTCACATCTCTAAGGTGTTCGCCTGATACCGCAGCTTTGAAAAGATTTGGTGATGATTTATCAAGCACGTTTTTTACAGTTATTCCACTGATAGTTGGGGGTCCAGTTGGTACTCCGCCAGATGTAGGTGTTTCAACTGACCAGGTGACTGATTCTAGTTCAATCCAGTCCTTGTGACCTTTATCAGTTGATTCACCATCTATTTCTTCTATTTTCAGGAACATGTCAACTGCTGCAAACGCTTCATTTGTGGCAAGACTGCCAAAAATGAAGATTCCTGCAATCAAAAGTGTTAGAAGTATTGTTTTTGTCATTAGACTGTGTGAGCCCCAAACAATAATTAAAGATGATCAAATGTTAAGCACTTCATACTATTTGAGACTAGATTAGAGTAATTATCAAATGATAACATACAGAAACTATTGTAGCAAAGTGATGTGGTTTACAAAGAAACAAGAATGAAGCTAAGCCACTCTATTTTTCTTGTTGGAATTATTCTCTTAATTGTTGAAGTGATAATTATTCAGACAGATTCAGGGTCAAGTTTGGATAACCTGGTTGAAGGCGTAGTAAGTGAGGATGTTTTTGACAAAATAAAGACATTGTATTTTTTTATAATTATCATATTGTTCTTTTTTGGAAGCATTGTATACTTTTTTGAAAAAGGAATGCAAGGAGATCCTTTAAGGCAATTTCCAGAACAACCTGAAAAAAATTCCAAGTTAAAAAAACGCTCAACTAGAAGCAATCCATTAATGTAATTTCAAAATTTACATGTTTTTTGATTAAGTTCATACTTTTTGATCAGCCTTAATTAGAGTATTACATTCACAGGTTCTAATGAACAAAAGACTACAATCACTTCACAACCAATTGTTTAAAATATTATTTTAATGAATCATGGTTATGGCAATAGCCTATCTCTTGGTTCTATGTGAAACGGGTTCTGAATTTAAAATGTTGAAAGAACTGTCACGTATACCTGAAGTAATTGAAGCTAAAGTAACCTTTGGTATGTATGACATAGTTTGTAAAATTGAAGCTCCAAGTATGGAACTTATCAAAGACATAATAATAAATGATATTAGAAGAATTCGACAAGTCAAAGAAACACAAACCTTGCCACTTTTTTAATTTTAAATGGATACAAATTATTAATTAATATGAATAATTTTAAACAAGTTTTAAGAAAACCCAAGGTTAAGATTATTTTTTAGAATTCACATAAAATTAGCATGAATAACGACCTGCAACAGGAAATTAAAAAACTGCAAAACGAGATAGTGAAAGAAGAGAGCAAAATAATTGATTATACGAATTATGACGATGTTAAATCTATACAAAAAAGTTTAGCAACCATTCATTCGGATTTAAGGTATCTTAGTATCATTGTGAATGGTGCTCCAATAGATGCAAAACAGGATATGCAGGTAAGAGAATTTTTGCGCATACATTTTGAAAATCTTTGGAGAATACGAATTCCTGTATAACAAATTATGAATGATTACACCTGTACATGTAGTTGTGGATGTCAAAATCCTGCAGATGATTATGTCTGTAATAATTGTAAAATGGCATGTGCAAAGTTGGAATGAAAAGGTGATTTGGAAGTGAGGCTGGATTGATTCATCAGTGCTATTATTGCGGGCATCTTTTTGAGACAAAAGAAAAACTATATGATCACTTGAACGTTCATTCACAAACTAGTGAAAAAAAGACAAGGAAAAGAAAAAAGAAAAAGAGCAAGCCACAAAACAAAAACATAGTAAAAGGTGGAGATTCAACCCTGAGCGAAGATGAAATCATAGAACAGTTCAATGTAACTAAAAGTGGCGAGCCTTCAAGAATGTCTTCAAAGAAATAATTATAATTTCAAAATTTATGCTGCTTTGCAGTCTTTAGCTTTTCCGGCCAGGGCTTGTCTGTGACCTTTTTGCAAAATTTGTTATACTAGATCGTAGTAAACTAGTTAAGATGATTTTTATCTCTATGATAAAATTTAGGAAAAAGGCAAAAGACGTTGCAGAGTTTGGGAAAAAACTAATGCAGAATCTTCCAGACGGTGTAAAGATACTTGGCTCCTACTGGACACTTGGCAGATACGATGCCGTTTGGATTTATGAAGCTCCAAACGAAAAGGTCGCCATTCAGCTAGGAATTGAAGCTGGAGATTTGATGCAAACCCAAACACTTGTTGCCATCTCAAGAGAAGAGGCACTAAATCTTTTAAAATGATTTGATAATCCAAACCTATTTTTTTTGATTAAGTTCATGCCTTTTGATCAGCATTAAGTAGAACGAACCAATGTTGAAAAAATATAAACCAATTAACCATTTGATCAGTATTTTTATCAGGACTACGTAGAACTTGTTCAAAACGCTTTAATACTAATTTTTCAAGAAAACGACATGCGAACTTTGCTGGCAGTAATCGTTTCATTTACATTGTTGCTAAGTTTGTTTACTATAACCAACGCTTTTGCTGAAAAACCTGATCAAGACTCGAATTGGGTATATCTAATAAAAAATCATAATCAAGGACTCAAAAACATTTTTGGTGTTAGACACAATTTCGATGTTGGCTTTACCACCTTTTTGAATGAAAACCAAGCAGCTGGTTTACAAAAGGCAGGACTAGAGGTTGAAAAAGTTCCATTATATCAAATAACAGCACCGCCAGGCGCATGTCAACCTTGGCCAGAGTGTAAAAATGGTGGCGGTGATGGTGGTGGCGATACTACAAGAATTACTCCATCAAACCAAATCCCTTGGGGTATTAGTATGATTTACAAAAATACAGGAGTTACTCCAAGTGGTGGAAACAACGTTAAAGTTGCTGTGTTAGATACAGGAGTTAACAAGGATCATCTTGATCTAAAAAACAGAGTTGTAGATTGTAAAGATTTCACCAAAGGCCCCAGCATAAAGAACACCTGCAATGATGATAATGGACATGGAACCCATGTGTCAGGAACAATTCTAGCTGATGGAGGTTCTGATGGTTTGGGAATTTATGGTGTTGCACCAGGTGCTAATTTGATGGCATACAAAGTATGTGCTTCTTCATGTTGGACCGATGACATTGCAAAAGCAATTGATTATGCTGGAACTAATGGTGCACATATTGTTAGTATGAGTTTAGGTGGAGATACAGAAAGTTCTTTGATCAGTGCAGCCATTTCACGAAACCCACAAATTTTGTTTGTTGCAGCAGCTGGTAACGACGGCCCAGCAGATGGCAGCATAGATTATCCAGGAGCAAATGAAAAAGTCATTGCTGTTGGTGCAATCGATGTTAATATGCAAGTACCAAGTTGGTCAAGCAGAGGAATCAATGATGGAGACTTTGTCATTGAAAAGCGAGAAGTGGCTTTTGGAGCACCAGGTGTAGCAGTAGAATCTACTTGGAATAATGGAGGCTATAACACAATTTCAGGAACATCAATGGCGACTCCTCATGTTAGTGGGCTAGCAGCAAAGCTTTGGGATACAGATGCTGACACTACAAGAAATATCTTGTATGGTCTTGCAACCGATATTTGGACTGTTGGCGATGACACTGCAACAGGACTTGGATTGCCACAAGTTCCATAGTTACATTTGATACGAATCTATAATTTTCTTCTTTTTTATTCCAACTCTGAAAAATTAGCTTATTTTCAGATTCAAGACTGGATCATTTTTCTTCCCGCATTAAAGTGATTGTCGTTCTTATTTTTGGCACCTTTCTAATCTTCCAGGAAATTGTTTCTCGCAACTCTATCGGGTTTTTTGCCTCAACCTTGACAAGCAAGTCATAGGCGCCATTTATCTTCTCAACAAATACAACCTCGTCTAGTTCCTTGAGTTTTTCCATGATTTCCTTATCTGCCCCAAGCTCGCAATTTATCAAAACATATGCCACTGACATTATGATTTTACCTGTGTATTGTAATTTAAAAAGACATTCTCACTTTTTGAATTTGGTTTTTTTTGATTAACTTCATACTATTTGATCAACGTTATATAATTCCATAATTATAGGAAACTTCTACAGTATGGGACCATATTTGGTAATATGTGTAATTGCAGGACTGGTAGTTTTCATACCAACCGATGGTTTTGCATATTATTATTCGTCAGAGACAAAATGGGACATTTCAGGTCTTGAGGAAATTCCCGTGGTGATTATGACAAGCTCCGACATTTCATCAAAAACAATCAGCCATGTAAAGGAGGTTGTTTTGTCTGAGCAAAGCTACAACATTGAAGGCTCTGTGAGTTTTTTTGGATGGAACGGAATCATTGAGAACATGAACCACTGGGGAAACGGGTTTTTGTTTCCCAAACTAAAGATTTCAGAAACTGGCGAGCGAAAAAACGCAATCGTTATCTTTCTTTCAAGCATCAAGGACCCACACGGACATGATGGGAAAACCAACCTGATCCTTGATGAAAATAAAATCGTTGGCGCAATCATTACTGTTTACGAGTCTGACAAATTGACAAAATCCCAGATTACAAACATTGTTCGACACGAGCTTGGCCATGCACTTGGGCTAAGGCACTGCGACAACCCGGATGAGCTGATGTACGAATTCATAACACCTGACAAGTTTTTGACTGGACACGAGGGCTATCACCTTGTGATACTTTACCTTACCTCGCAAATCTAGAAATTTAATCACGTTCATACCATTTGATCATCCTTAATTATTCGGAAACAATTCTTATTTTCAATGAAAAGTGGCATTTGGGCAATTGCCATCTTAGGTATTTTGATTCTTGGAACGCTAGGACTAGCTCAAAATGTTTTTGCCCCACAAGGCCAGATCTCTTGGATTAATCCTCCTGCAAAACTTGGAAAAATTGCTGAAGATGGATGCAATGATAAATCCTGTGAGTATCCGTTTAAAATTCCCGCTGATTTATCTGATCCAGATTATGAACCCCACGTTGGAGATTTAGTTTCATTTGATATTGGTCCTGGAAATACTGCAACCAATGTTGAAAAAATGCCTGAACCACCTTTCCCCCCTTAAAAATCATAATTTTTTTCACCGACGTTTTATCTTTGATTTGTGTACAAATTTGCAGCAACCCTTTTTATGCTATAATTATTTTCTGAGATCGCGGTAGGCAGGTTCACAGACTGAAGGAACCTTTCCAGTGGAAATTGGTGACAGTCGTGTCTGAAACTGTTTGTGCATTATAATGAGATTAAGCTTAATCTAAAAGATTCACGCAAATGTATGGTTGGGAAAAGCTGCAAAGGCCATCACAATAATTGGTTTGATAATTGTTGTACTTGCTGTAATTTACTTTATTGATGAAATGCCAGACCAAGAAATCATACGAGAAAAAATTTCAGAATCAGCTGATGAAATGTCCAAAACGGTAAAATCGCCAATACCTGAAGCTCCCCAAATAGAACAGCATCCTTAATCTTAGTATGATTATCCTGAAAAAGGTATGAACTGATTAGCTTTTGTTCATCCTTTAGCATTATTTTTTTAGAAAAATGAACATGGGCGTTGTGGAATAAAAGCTACGATTCATTAATTAATTTAGTTTCAAAACCAGTATAATGAAAATTCTACTTGTGATTTTGTTTTCTGGAATTTTGTTTTCGCAAAACTTGGCATTTTCATACGAGTTTCCCTCTTGGATTAAATCCACAACTGGCTTTGAGTGCGATGGCTTTGTCACAGAGCACACCTATCTTCATTCTGTACAATACATGATTGATAATGGAATTATTTTAGAATCTAGCTCTGGTAACAAGAAAACTCCAGCTTGGATTCAAAACAATTTTTGCTGGTGGGCTGATGGATTAATCCCAGACAATGAATTTGTTTCAGGATTGCAGTATTTGGCGTCAAAGAAAATCATTTCATCACCTGAAGTTTCAAAATCAAGCTCTGTCACAAAAATTACCTATGGTTATGAGTCGCTACCATCTAGCATAAACCAGCAGATTGTGTTTTTGGCACTAGAAAATGCATTAAGAAACTGGGAGCTCGCAAACACCAAACTTGATTTTGAGCTTGCAACAAACAAAAATCCTGACATTTTGATAAAGTGGCAAATGTATTCAAACTATACTCATGATGGTTTTGCAGAAATTGCCTTTATCAATGATAAACGAGTTTATGACAAAGGAACAATCTATGCATCATTTGGCACTGACAACTGTAAAAGACAATACATCCAGCATGACACTGATAGAATGACTAACATCCTAATGCACGAGATTGGACACGTTTTGGGATTGGAGCATCATGTTGATGAGGTTCATCTAATGTTTGGTGAGGACGCTACATCTCGCACGTTTGATAATATGGGATACCTGATTCCAAAAAGAATGAATGATTATTTTGTCGGGCAGGGTGAGCTTGCAGACAAGGTGGATTTTCTTGGGATGGAGCTTGACAGCATGATTATATCATTAGAACAACTTGAGCAAGAGTACAAAAAATACGAAGGAAGGCAATTGCCTTCATCAGAGTACGAGACTGCCCAGAAGCTTTACGATGAAATTGAAAACCTTGTTTCTGAAATTAATCTCAAAGTAACAGAGCACAATGGTTTGGTTGAGGAGCTAAACTGCTTTCCAAATGTTCGAAACTAGGTTTTTAAAAAAAGATCCAGTTTATCTAAAACAAAGTGCATATTAATTTGGCATGAGCGGGCAAGATTCTAAAGACATTTTTTCAGTATGCAAAAAAAACGTTGACAAGTTTTTCTCAGAGATTGAAAAAGCCACACCAGCATATCAAGAGGCATTACAAAAACAGCAGCAAGAATACCTTAACGCGTGGAAAAGCGTGATAAATTCGGCGATTTCTTTGGAGCAAGAATATGCTGAAAAGGCAGGCTATGCAGTTGATGTGCCAGAATCAACAATGAATGCAATTCATGAGCTGACCCAGCAGGCAATAAAGGCGTATGAGATGCAAAACAGGGTTGCAATGAATGCTGCAGAGGCATCAAAACGAGCCTTTGATGCATTCAATGAGAGTACGAAATCGTTTGCGTCACTAAACAAAAACATAATGGGATTTATGATATCCGCAATCCAGCAATACTCAAAAACCAAATGAAAAACTCCTTCTTTTTTTATTTTTAAATAAGATTTAGGGTAACTACATATCTGATGTTTCAAAACATACTTGTGGTCTTTATCACGTTACAGCATACTGAGCACACCTATAAGGCGGCCTTTGAGCTTGCAAAAAAATTTGATTCAAAAATTACATTTCTTAAATGCATAGTAAAGCCCCATCCAACATTTGGGTTCTTTCATACAAAGCGAGAAAAAAAATCTCACGAACAAGAATTACAGGACGCCGAAAAGTCATTTCGTGAGATAGAGGAGCTTGCAAAAAAGTTTGACATTTCAATTAAAACCCAGGTAGAGTCAGTCGAGTCCTTTCCGGACTTTTTGGTTTCATACATTGAAAAAAACCATGTTGACCTTTTAATCATAGACTCGCACAGCCTTGGTGAGGCAGCAGAAAAAGACCACAAGGCAACAATTAATAAAATATTTGAGGAAATTTCCTGTCCATTATTGACATTAAAATAAAAAAAATTCTTAATTTGTTTTGAAACTGCGATCATTTTTGTGTACTAGTTTGTAGCAACTCTTTTTATCATAGAATCATTTTCTTAAAATTGCGCGGTAGGCAGGTTCACATGTTGCTAAAAAACAATGTTTTTTCAGCAATAGATCGTCCTGCCCGCCAACCCGTGTAATTGTTTTTGTAACTAAAAAGGAACACGAAGAATTTCTATCATATCTTAAAAGGAACGCGGATCTTTTGAAATTTTTTAACCATACCAAATATCAAAGAATCAAAATAAGCTCAAAATCAAAAACTATCCCCATGTGTTACACCGTAATGAATTCAAAGGCAATTACCTATGAGACGATGCAACAATGGGGAATTTTTATTGGGTTTGGTTGCTAAAAAATGTTGATGCTATATAGGAATAATGTTGGTATAGTTAATACCTTCATACCTTTAGATAATCTTTAAGTAATATTGTCCCGAAATAATATACTTAATGACTAGGGGCATAGGCAAAAAAATAACTATCGTCATAACGAGCATAGCAATTGCATCAGTATTTCTGGGCTTTTCCAGCTTTCCAATGACACAAAATGTGTCTGGGGCCGCACCACCACCATGTTCTGAGGAACGTGTTTCAGTAACGATTGACTTTGAAGATTATGAACTAAAAGTTGGTGAGGTTCTGGTACTGTTGGACACTACTGGTTCCGGTTTTCTTTGTGTTGTACACGTTGCAGTCAACCTTCCTTGTGATGAAGGGCAGGATGGAATAGCTGGTAACCAAGAACCACCACTATTGGTAGTAGCTGGAATTGCTGGAGGAGCTCTTTCAGGAGTTATCGATGATGCCTCTGATGACACATCATTCACAGGCACTCTCAATTCATGTGTATATCATGATACACTATTTGCTACATCATCAGGTCAGATCACAGATGTGATAATAGCAAACCTAGGAGAAGATGACGTAGATCTTAAGCAGGTTGTCGTCACCATTACAGGAACTTATGAGGCATCAGAAGGCGGTCGTTAAATTCCCCCTTTTTTTATTTACTGATATTTTCACCTTAAGTTATTGCAGAATTTTTTATTTTTTGACAAATTCTTAATTCTCAGCTATAGCTAAAATGATATCATGACAGTAATCACAAAAAAGATAAAGATTCACTCAAAATCAGAAAACGACATTATCGACATCACAGGACAGGTTGCAGACGCCGTCATAGAATCAGGAGTTGCAAACGGAACTGTAACCGTGTTTGTTTGTGGTTCTACCGGTGCTGTAACCACACTTGAATATGAGCCAGGCCTGCTAAGGGACGTGCCGGCAGCACTTGCAAAGATTGCGCCAGACACGCTAGTGTACGAGCACGAGAAAAAATGGCACGATGGCAACGGAAGGTCCCATGTAAAGGCGTCACTTGTCGGGCCATCACTTGTTGTGCCTTTTTGTGGAGGTGAGCTTGTTTTGGGTCAGTGGCAGCAGATTGTTTTTTTGGAGCTTGACACTCGTTCTAGAACGAGGGAGATTTTGTTGCAGATAATTGGGGAATAAAAAATCAATTCATACTTTGAAATTTTTCATTCCATTCCTTTGACCATTTTCTAATAAAATAAATCAACACACCATGCAAGGTGCCAACCGTTCCAATGATGTACAGCAAAAAAACCGGATTTGAATAAAGATCAAGCGGACCAGTCAGGGAGCTTGTGTCGATGCTGCTTGATACTGCCAGTGATATTGGGGAAAACGCAAAGCCCAAAGACAACACAATCAGAATAAACTTGCGCAGTTTTTGAATCCTGTAAAAGGCCCACGCATCGATTGATGGAATCAGTGCAAAGATTGTTTGATTTTTTATGTTGACTGGCTTTTGCTTTACCATTCTTATGATATGGTTTTTGGTTTTAGTAAATATCAGTATGTGTTTGTAATAAAATCGTCTGACAACCTTAATTTGCTGAAGCTGTCTTGGAATCAGGAGTTGCAAACGGCACTGTCACCGTGGGGAATTGTTACTTGGTACATGGCAGCAGATTGTGTTTTTGGAGCTTGACACCAGAGGGGTAGGAATAGAGAAATTGTGGTGCAGATTGTTGGGGAATGAAGAAATTAGATCGCTTTTGATCGCAAAACTTTGATCCATCTTTTATAACAGTTAGACGTACAAGATTTGGATATCAGCTAACCAGCTAGGATCATTAATGATGGTAACATCGTTAACTGAAATTTAGTCTTAGGATTAGAAATCTGCTACTGGAAGACTGTTATCCACTTTTACTCTATCAAAATTATGATTGTGTTGTCTCAATACAGGTATTGCATTAAGATCTGATTTATGTAAAAGTATGAGCATAATATCAGATTGGGCAATTGGGTAAAGATATGGATTCCAGTAATTGCTGTAGCTATTTTTTCAATCACTATTGTTTCCATATCAGCTGAAGAATCGTTAATTCCAGCTTGGATTAAAAATACAGCTTCATTTTGGATTAAAGGTGATGTTAGTGACAAAGAATTCATTTCAGCTATTGAATGGATGATTGAAAATGACGTCATTAAAGCATCATCAAATGAAAATTATGAATATACTCAAAATCAGCTTGAATCGTACAAATCTGCTTATCATAAATTAGAAATTGAAAATGAGCAGCTAAAAAAAGATGTAGCACGACTTGAAAGCGATGTTACTGCTTTATTGCAAGCAGATCTTGATTATTATGAAACCACAGAACCAGAAAAACAAACACAACCTCAAGTAGATGTTTCTGAATATTGTTATGGTTATGCTTCATGTTTTGCAGGTATAGTGACTGAAATTGTTGATGGAGATACTATCAAAGTTGATGGAAATTCCATTCGGTTTGCTTTAGTAAATACTCCTGAATATGGAGAGACTGGATATTTAGAAGCTAGAAAATTCATTGAACAAGTTTGTCCTGTTGGTTCTGTTGCTCTAGTTGATGAAGATGATTACCAGACAGAAGGAAGCTATGGAAGAATGCTTGCATTGGTTTGGTGCCAGAAAAGCCAATACAGTTCTACAATTAATCTAAATGAACAAATCTTAGGAACTGGTCTTGCAGAAATTTTAACAAGCTTTTGCTCACAAAGTGAATTTGGAAGCCATACTTGGGCACAAATGTATGGATGTGGAGCTGCACAACAAAAGTACGAAGCTCCAAAATATACTCCGCCAAAATCTGAACCAAAATATGAAGAACCAAAATATACCCCACCTAAATCAGAACCACCTGAATCAACTCCGGAAACAACACAAGAAAGATGTGATCCTTCTTATCCAACTGTTTGTATTCCTCCTCCACCACCAGACCTTGATTGTGGAGAGATTTCATTTCGTAACTTTAAGGTATTGCAGCCAGATCCTCACAGGTTTGATGGCGATAAAGACGGAATTGGTTGCGAATCATAGCTATTTCCCTAGAATACGATCAGCTTAATTTATGGAAAATAGGAAATTACTCTAGAAACTATAGGAATTTAGATTTTTTTATTTTAGAAACTATGCAGAACTATGCAGTTTTTGTAAAATAGTAAATCTTAGCTGACCATGGAGTGAACATGGAAGGTCGATCCGTTTCTTAAAGATCCTAAAACGGATCTTACAAATTATGGCCATAGCTGAACAAATTAAAAAGGGCGGTCGATACACCAAAAAAGAACAAGAGGAAAGAAAAATTCAAGTCTATAATTTACATTTTGAAGAAAACAAGTCAGCTGTAAAAATTGCAGAACTGTTAAACATAAACCGCAATACGATTAATGATGATATCAAGTACTGGCATAAGCAGCTTGCAAGCGAGTTCAAAGCTCAAGACCTGACAGCAAAGATGACAAAACAGGTTCAGAGAATGGAGATACAAAGAGATCGTTTGCTTGACGATCTTGAAGAGGTAGAAAGCTTGAATGAGAAAATTAAACTTGAGAAATCTATCTCTGATATTGATAATAGAATGGTTCAGCTTTTCTCAAGGATGATTTTAAGCGGAAAAACAAGACTAGAGCCTACAGTAAAACTCGAAGAGATTGATGAAGATGAGATAAAGGAATTGATTAGAGATTTGATTCTTGGAAACGAAGAACCATATAAATTTGATATATACTTTGAAAAACAAATTAAATCCGAATTCATTATAAGAAGAAAATGTGATGTTAAATATGCTGAAAATGTTTTTAAAAAAATGTTAGAACTTGGTTTGACTCTATGTCAAGAATATCTATTGGGGTCTAGTAAGGATTTTTCTCGTTCATTTGACGTTTATAGATTTGCCGAACTGCGCAGTTATCTATCAAAAGATGAATTTTTTAAAATTGACAATATTAGACAAAAAAAGAGAGATGAGGTTGAAGAATTTGAAAGGAAAAGAGAGGAAAAATTCACCAAAAAATACGGGCCTCGTTCAAAATGGTCTGAAGAAGTAAAAGATTTGTTTGATTCTTTTGAAGATATAGAATGAAATTTACTAAACGTACTGAATTTTTAATTAAAATCCACAGAACGGATCGAACTTTTGTTCAACATTATTGAATAGATTAATTTCAAAATTAAATCGGCTCAAATTATAATAGGGACAAAGATCTTGCACAAACTTTGAACCCTCAAAAATATTTTCTTTCTAATATCAAAATCTGGAAAAGGAATATCAGAAATTAGAAACAAGCTAGTATTTATCAAAAATTAGATTATATAAAAAACAAAATAATCTAGAAACTAATTTTCAAACCTCAGTCATTAAAGTAACTTTGTCACCATCTTCAACAAAGACTAGTGTCTGGCCTTCTTTGATTTTTAATCTCTTTCTTACCTCTTCGGGAATTGTTACTTGATATCTTATCGTAACCTTACTTGCACCTAGAATCTTAGCCATTTAATAAGAGTAACAAGATTATTGTGCATTATATGTAGCCATGAATACCAAGATTACCAAGATTTATCTTATATCATTACCATAATTTGGTTGAAATTTGGTAAATAAAGCTGAAGCTTTTTCTGCAATTGCTGGTATCGTAATTCTCGTACTTGCAACAGTCTGGATTTTAGGTAGCCAAGAAAGATTAGCAGAATCACAAAAGGATCTGGACGAAGCAACAGCAGAAATGGACCGTATAGTAAATCGAGCTGTACAGTATTGTGAGGGATCTAGTAGCTATGAATGTGATGTACTCATCTCAGAATGGTATGAGGAGTGTAAAAAAGAAGAATACAAAATAATTCCTTCCTGCCATGACGGTAGGATTGCAAATTACTTGTCAAAAGAACCTGCTACAGAACAAATTACAATGTCTGAAGAATGCAAAGAACTTCAAGAAATTATGGAACAAAATAGGTTTGGAGCCAATAATAACGATCCTATTGCGATAGGAGAATTTGGCAGTGCAATGAACGAATACGATGAACTTGGCTGTCCTTAACTAGATTTTTGCCTAGACAAATAATTAGAATTGAAATTCAAAGGACTCGAAGATATTAAACTTCATCAGAGTCGATATTTGTATAATCTTGGATATCCAAGATCCAAGGAATCAAGCTAATTCGTATTTTTTACCCTCTTCGACTAAGATGGTTTTGTTCGAAATTTTTTGGTATTCTATTGGGTACTCAGTATGTATAGGATAGAGATTTTTTGCTCCAATTTCTTTTGCAATATTTAGAAGATCTTCTCCTCTAGCATGACCTGAACAATGATACTGGTATTTGTGCATTGAAAAATGTTCAAGCCACGAATCTATCCTGTCTTGTGATATTTCTTGTTCCTCTGTATATGGCTCTGAAGCCGAATGAATGTAGATGGCACCAGGTTTCGGCTTCATATCTATCAGTGCAGTAAAACTGTAAAATCCAATTGCACACAATACAGTGTATATGGTGAAAGAAGAAAAAATGGCTGGAATTCACCTTTAACTTTGTTCATTTTTGATGAGGCAGATGAATTCATTCCTCAAGAACCTTCTGGAACCTACAAACTCTCATCTGAGGCAGTGGAAACCATAGCAAGGAGAGGTAGGAAATTTGGTTTAGGTGTGGCTATAGCTACTCAAAGAGTCACTTACTTGAATACAAACATCATGGCTCAACCCCACACCTATTTCATAAGTAAATTACCAAGACATTCAGATAGAGAAAGAGTAACTGATGCCTTTGGAATATCTGAAGATGTTTTAAGTGAAACGTTCAAGTTCGCAAAAGGTGATTGGCTCATAATTAGTCATGATGCTACGGGATTGAAATCTGTTCCAATTCCTGTCCATACAGAAAATGCAGAATCAAGAATTGAAAATTTAAAATAATAACTCGTTTCTAGTACCATTCTTCCCATGATTTTTTTACAAAATCCTTACTATTGTCAGGTAATGGGTAGAATTTTGTTGCATTTCCCTTAGCAGCATTTCTTAATAATTTGAAATTTTTATTTCCAAGAAGTTTTTTCCATGGTTTTAATTCATTAGCCATATCTTTTTCTAATATTTTATTCTAGAATTTTTTTTAGTTCTTTTAATGAACGTAACACTGTACACCCATACTTTTTATCTAGACCCAATTGTTGACACAAACTTCCAAATGTTTTTTCAGTTACAACAATATCACAATAAGGTATTGCTCCTGCTAAATGGTTAATATCAGCAATGTCATTTGGTTGCACCGCTCTTTCATACCATTCATCTCTTCCATATGTCAGACGAAATGAAATATTGGTAGCAGGCATGTCTTCAAGGAATTTTTCCATAGATTTTGCATCCTTTGGAAAAATTTGAGATTTTAATTCCTTAGGTGCTCCTACTAAGAATTTAGCAATTGCAGGAGATACAATATCGTAGAGAAAATATGCAATAGAATGATTGAAACGGTCTTTTTTATCCATTTTCATTTTTCCTTTTCTGTTTATTTCCATATTTTTTGCAGCGTCATCAATCATTGTTCGTTCACGTCTAAATTTTTCTGCCATTTTATCATCTTTCAGAAAACTTGCCATCGTTTCAGGCTTGTCAGACTCTTCCTTCATTTGCTGTATTAGTTCCTCTGGAATATCTGCCACTTCTTTATTCCAAGTGATTTCGTATCCCCTGCTTACAAGATACAATATGCCTCTTCCCAAAATTAGTGATTTTATATCAAAAATAGATGGTTTATTCAATCTGTGGCATGCAGCATTTATCACTTCATCTTGAACATAAAATGTGTAAGGTTGTAAGACATATCCGTTGCAAATTGACATAATAAAATCAATTAATTTATTTCTGCTTTCATCATCTTTTCTTATCATTATATCTTCTAAGTGTGAAAAGGAAATCGGGAAAACTGTTTCCCCTGAATTAGATAGTTTTTTTATTTTTTTATAAACCTCTATCAACTCTGGATCGTTTTCTTTTCCATTAGCAACTTGAGCTAATTTTATCCAGTGATTTGTATCCAAGTACACTCTCGTTGTCATGAATAAGCAGCTTTTGGTAGCACTCATCTATAAAGAATCGAATTAATGCAAAAATTGTTTTATTTTCGAGAAGGTCATGTTTTTTATTGAGAATTAAAAAATCTCCTTTCATCAAAATATTCGACTTCATAAATTCCTCTAATTATTAAAAAAATCATTAAACTGAAAATATATGGAAGAATAGCAACAAGTGTTTTCATCTGTGGGTCTGAAATTAAATTTTCAAAAATATTAGAGCTCATATGTAAAACTACTGTTAGGATCAATCCAATTAGTTGGGTTACAAATGCAGCTATGAATCGTCCTGTAGGATTATTCTTTGTTGTGAACAAAGAAAGTAGGATTATCTTAACAAAAATCATCAGAAATGAAAATTTTGCAAGATAAAATGAATACCAAGGTTGTTCTGCTAAAGTCAATAAGTTATCAATCACTCCAAAGAAATCACCTATCGACAAAAGTAGATAGCCAAAAAATATTACTAAGGCAGAAGCAAAAACTCCTGAAATCCTGAAGTTGTCACTTGATATTTCAACACCAAAAATTAGTTTAATTATCCAACTTTGCATAAAATTCTACTTTAGACATAAAACTACGTTGAAACCTAAACATTAAATTTTTACCAGTTCTAGAGTGATAATGGCAATACCGCCTTATTTCAGCTTTAATCCATTACTTCCCACAGTAACTGGTTTTTTAGGTGCAGTTACTTTTGCATCTATGATTTTAATGACACAGTTTCCTGATAAACTACAATTTTCAGAAATTTTAATTCCTCTTACAGCAATTGTAAGTGTTTTTTTCATATTCGCTACATTAGGTGGCTCAATTGATCAAAGAAATGCTCCATTAATCTCACAAGGATTGATAAAATATGTTCAAGTTCTTTTTAGTTTGGGCATACTAGGAATGATGATAATTTTACCTATGATTGTTTACTCATTCACATGGATTGGTGCCATTGTACTTGTAGCAATTGAAATAATAGCCTATTTTCTTTACTTGAAATTATCACCAGGATTATACGATCCACACAAAGAATCCTAGTTTAACAGTTAATTTAGACTCCAAATGTATGTTAAAACATTAGAATTTTTCAAAAAGGATAAGCCTAAGTTTTGTAGAGAGATTTAAGCAATCTCTGCATCTCCCCAATCATCACTTCTGATAATGGTTTACTGTTAATTCTGCAAATTAAATCATCCTTGGAAACTTTTTTTTCAAGCAAAATTAATTCGGATCCTGAATAATCCCCAAAGCAAACAATTTGGTCA